>Ga0196971_1000622_pt1 | contig 23671 bp, 20 predicted proteins | sample S1v_1013CmetaG_FD_148660 | JGI IMG/M metagenome (GOLD analysis project Ga0196971, IMG submission 148660) | Soil microbial communities from Anza Borrego desert, Southern California, United States - S1+v_10-13C | ecosystem: Environmental > Terrestrial > Soil > Desert | place: USA: California...
GGAGAGCCAGAACACTTCCAGAAAGCAAAAAAGCAATTAGTGTTCGCTCTTAGTAATACCCGTTACAATCTTCAACCGATAATGGCTTATAACCAGGAGGAGGCAAGACGTGTAGGACAAAGCTGGGCCGCACACAATGAAAGGATGATTCGCAATCAGGCCGCCTTTGAAGCTAGTCAGCGAGCACACGTGAACCGAAGTAATGCTATTAATGAAGCAATTATGAGTGGTTGGAGGGAGCGCAATGCCGCAAGCGACAGAAACCATGAACAATTCATAGACGGAATATACGAGCGCACCAATGTGGTGGACCCAAGTACCGGTCAGGGATATAAGGTGGCGGCAGGCGCTAACCAATACTGGATGAACAGCAATGGAGAATATATAGGCACCGACCTACAAGACTATAACCCCAATCTGGACGAGAACATGAATGAAATAAGGTGGCAGGAGCTGAAAGAACTAAAATAGGTGTCAAACTGTAAAAAAACTTTTGCCGGACATGATGACCTTTTACCAGGTTTGACTATATCATTAATAATGTAAATCTCCCTCTTCATGAAAAAATCATTGTTCCTGGTTTGCACGGCGCTAGTGCTTATCCTTATTTCGTCCTGCAGGAAGGATAAAAACACACCTCCCGAGGATACGGGTGGAGACCAGACAATTCCAACTGATGTCCAGGTAATATTACCGGCCGGCTCCACCATTGATCTATCAAAAACCAGGATTTTCACGCTGGGTGGTGTCAGTAATGTTAATGGGGATGGCAAAGCTACTGTCCCTTTTATACAAGACAACGGGCAACTGGTATTTCTGTTCGATGAGGCAGATAACATTATACTGGAATCCTACATTACTTCTTCGAACAAGGAGATATCGGTAAGAACCACTGCACAGGCCTTGCTCTTCCAGGGTTTGCGATTCATTCTACTGCCGGATTCGGTAAAGTTTGACTTCCTCAACAAATCAGCGACATCAGAGAAACTTGCCAGCTACTATAGCAAAATGGAGCAGGCTTTCAAGGCTGATCCGTTGATGGTAGGGAACAAATCTTGTTTAAACATCATTGCGGAAACTATTAACCAGCTAAGAAAGACAAACCCAATAGATATACACGCGAAACAAATAGACGTAATAGACGACGATATACAAAGTTACCTGCAAATTGAGGAGGCAGATGAGGAAAATGTGAACATTCGCAACACCAATTACCGTAGGTCCCATGCATTTATCTATAAGACTGCATTCAAAAACCAACAGGGCAATGAAACGATTCTTCTTAATGCAATAGACTATGATGACGCTGCCGAAAAAGATTTGAAGGTTGAAAGGGTGACCTATCAATTTAACACATATGATATGCTTGCCGTGGCAAGAGGGTTTAAGCCTGTAACAACTGGCCCAATAAATCTGCCGCTTTCTTCATCTGAAACTGAGGCGACCTACAAAATTCGGATAATAGGCCCCGGGGAACAGGTTAATGCTTCTCTTACGGACGCTGAAAAAGCAAAGCTCGAAGACCTTTATTATGAGTATTTGGCATATGATATTCTTGCGCCTATTTATTTAGAAGTTTTGGGGTATAGATCGCTTGTGTCAAAAATTAACGAGGATCAGCTAGGACCTTTTGCAGACAAAGTGAAGATTATTGCTAAGAACAATCCAACCGTTATGGAACACCTAAAAAAAGGTGCAACTCATTGGGTCATATCCTCTTTTTCTGATGCAGCAGAGGCTACTAATCAGAGTGATTCAAAGCTTGCGCTTCACTTGACAGACATTATGCAACAAGCTTACAGCAACAGCAGTAAAACATTTCCTGCTCCACAAATAAAGGAGGAATATGCCACGCTTCTGGAAAAAGGGCTTAACCTATTGGAGGTTTACGTATGGGGCACTTACGAAGGTCCCGCAATTGTGGCCCCACACGACTATTTCAACGAACTTGAAGAGTTTGAAGTAAAAGCGAAGGACCACACGGTTAAAATTAGCCCAGAGAATTCTGATGTAATGAGATTTGTAAATCACAAACTGACAGTAACGGCAAATCCATCTTTAGACCAGGGCGAGACATTAGAATATGTCTGGACTACCGCAGGCAACTTCGGCAAATTGATGGGAGGTGATGGGAAAATTGCTACGACGACGACTCCTACTATTAACTACTATGGAGAGAAAGCTGTTAATGAAAATAATTATGAAAAGGTCTATGTAACGGTTTATATCAACAGTAGCAGCGGCAGAAGAAAACATGGAACGGATACTGCGACAATAAATGTAAAAAAGGTAAAAATAGCCATGAAGCCTGCTAATCCAGAACTCTACCCAATGCACGGATATAAATCCATAAAGCATACCTGGTAAATTCTGATGGTTCGAATCCCATTACCCAAGGTACAGCAGTACAACATCGCGTTGTATGGAGTACTGCGGGTTCGTACGGGAGTTTTATAGGGGGTAACACAAGCTATACCACTTCGACCAACAATATTGTTTATGAGGCTACTGATGAAGATGTGAAATCGGCTACGGAAAACATTACCGCCAAAATTCAGTTTAAACTTTCATCTACAGGTTGGATAGACATGGAAGATGTAAAAGGAACAGTGAAGATAATCAACGACGAAACAAAGAAGGTTTTCTACGCCTCTTCACAAAGCGTACATAAGGATGCAAACAATTGGTGTTACGTTGGATGTGTGATAAACGTATCGAAAATACCGAATGCTATCTCTTATGCAGTGACTAACGCTGCAACGGGGGCAAGTGTTGCTTCATGGAATGCAACCACGACAGACAAATTGTTCGGATACGCCCCTGGTTTTTCAGACGCAGATGTTTCGTCGGGGTATATGGTAGGCATTGACGGAACATGGTCGTGGGGCGGTTCCTTAAATCCAAACGCTCCGCAAACAAAACACTTTTCTCCACCTACCTGCGGAGGCACGTACAAAATCACGGTAACAGTATCCCAATAGCAGACGATCAATAGTCAGACAGTCGTTGAATAAACAACTATAAAAAATCAAGCATGAAAACCATACTAATAATCATTGCCGCCATTTGCTGTGCTGGTAATGCCTACGCTCAGAACTTGCAATGGGCTTATACAATGGGAATTGGAGGGCAGGCGAGCCGAGCACTTTCCGTAACAACTGATGCTGCAGGATACGTATATACCGCAGGCACTTTCAGGGGCGAGCTTGACTTTAATCCTGGTAGCGACTCGGACAAGATTACTGCAGCGCGCTACAGCGACGCATACATTCAAAAAATGGATGCTGCAGGTAACTATGTGAAAACATATGTTTTTGGAAGTTCAAGCAACTCTTATGCAGTAGCAGGTGTCATTAAGTTCGACGCCTCGGGAAACCTATACACTGCGGGATATTTTACCGGTAACAATGTGGATTTTGACCCAGACACCTCTGAGTACAAACTGAGCGATAAAGGCAGCGGTAACGATGCTTACATTATGAAAATGGATGCAACGGGCAAATTCTTGTGGGCAAAGAACTGGGATTATGATAAAGATGCGGGAGGTTCGAACAACACCTTTGAAGAAGGTCCTGCGATGGATCTGGATGGATCAGGCAACATCTACTGCGCCGGCCATTTTCTGGGAACGGTGGATCTTGATCCCGATACCAGCACATTTGCAATGACTGCATTACAAGGAGACGGTTATATCTCCAAACTGGACAGTGACGGAAACTTCTTATGGGCAAAGCAAATAGTTGCAGATACGACACAGAGTAAGTTTGTTGTTGTAAAATCTGTGTCTGCCGATGCTTCAGGAAATGTCTTTGTCGCTGGGTACTTTATTGGCACCGCAGATTTCAATCCTGACACAACTGCAGTATATCCCCTTACAACAACGTCGCAACAAGGGTTTATTTTGAAGCTTGATGCGTCCGGTAATTTTTTATGGGCTAAGAAGATTGGTAAAGATGCGGCTGACCCTATCCTCAACTATAACACAGCCAATGCAGTACTAACAGATGCCGCAGGCAATGCTTATGTTACCGGCTGCTATATGGAGTCGGTTGATTTTGGGACGATACAGCGGACCTCAGAAGGCCTTTCGGATATCTTTATTGCCAAACTGGATGCTTCAGGAAATTATCTGTGGGTGCAGTCAGCCGGCACTTTTTACGACGGAGAATACGGATACCGACTGGCGCTGGATGGAGCAGGTAATCTAATTGTTACCGGCAACTACCATGGGACCTTGACATTTAGCGGCACTTCGATCAATACGAACGGTGATGCAGACATCTTTGTATTGAAACTTACGCCACAGGGGAATGTAACCTGGCTGAAAGGTTTTGGAGGTTCGAGCTACTATGAGCGTGTCCAGTCGATTGCGACGCATGGAAATGATGTATACACAGTTGGAAGAATGATAGGTACTGTGAACTTCGATCCGAATGGATATTATGACTTGACAGCCGGTTCATCCAATAAGTATTATCCAAATTTCTTTATCCATAAAATGAGTCAGTGGCCCACCGGCGTTTCCGATGTAAGCGGCCAGCTTGAGGCAGTTATCTTTCCTAACCCCGCTACTAGTCATTTCACTATTGAATTTTCATCATCAGGGCTGCGGGAGGCGGATGTAATACTGTTAGATATGCAGGGCAGGAAAGTACTGGAAACTACTATAAAGGGTACGTCGGGAAGGGTGAATGTAGAGGGGCTGACTAAAGGAGTTTACCTGGTGAAGGTACAGAGCATTGAGGGCTATGCAGCAAAGAAGCTAATTATAGAATAGAAAATAGTAGCGGGCGCAGGTAGCACAAGATTCAAAACAAGCAAACAAACAATAACAACCACTTTTTCCTTTCATCATGCAAACACCCCGAAACCTGTCACCAGCAACTTTCTAACAGTTACAGTAGGGTTTCAACCAGAACTTCCAGCAGCAGCGCGGGTCTTCAGAGAATGGAGATCTGCGCACTGTGGGAGTTTCTCTGAACATCATCAAAGGTGAATACCGCAACTAAAGCGCCATTAAACCGCCTTAGAAGCGCCTTAGAAGCGTCAGCAGATCCACCCGGATTCTATCGATTTGCCGATCCTGAGAGAGGTGATATCCAACACTGAATCAGGAGAATATGGGGGTTCCACGTTCTCTCTAAAAGTTATGCAGAGGGTAGTCCAAGTCTCTGCGACATCCAGGACATTTAGTCATTTGCGACTATATGTAATGGATCGTATTGTGAGAAATCCAGCACCATATTAAGGAGATTAAGGCAGGTTTAAGGCAGTTCTCCCGTTGTTGTCTGCTTGTAGATCCAGTGCAATTCCAGTGCAATGCCATAGATATCCCAGGTACCTTTATGTTTTCTATAATATGAACTGAAGCGATCATAGTTTATGGACAGGATGGCCAATTTGATTACCTTATAGTTCTGCAAATCATTTCCAAAAGCCTTTCGCGGCGTACTTAGAACAGTATTTTATGCCATCACCGTGGCATAAAATACCCTTGTACACCGGTATGCTTTGTCTGATCTTGTGACGCAAAGTTTTACAGAGAAATCCAGTAGGTCCGATTCTTCGGACCTTTTTTATGCGCTTACTCGTGGGTGGAGGCAAGGCAATGCGCGGCGTTTGCAATATCAGCAAGCAGGATACTCTTTCGTAAGACACTGGAATGTCATAATGAGTGGTCGACCCAACTAAAAACCCTTTACTTTGGTCTTATATGGCACAAACTGGTAACTCATGAATAGAATTTTCCCTGCTTTACTACTTTTCGCCTTAGCCTGTCTTAGCAATAAACAAGCGGAGGCAGGGAAGAAACTTCGTGTGTACTTTATAGGCAACAGCTACACCCACACTAACAACATGCCGCAGATGATAGCTTCTATTGCTGCTTCTATGGGTGATACGTTGGTGTATGAAGAGCATACGCCAGGCGGGTGGACGCTTGACGACCACTGGAACCCACCTACGGATCCGTGCGTAAGTAAGGTAAAGACTGGCAACTGGGACTATGTAGTATTGCAGGAACAAAGTCAGTTGCCTGCATTTGGTGTGCTCAATCCCTCCCACCCTACCTATATATATGCCGGACAGTTTACTAAGCTCATCCGCGATAGCGCAATATGCACCACACCGATGTTCTTTATGACATGGGGGTACAAGAATGGCGATCCGAACAACTGCCCGAGCCTTCCATACATGTGCACGTACTCCAGTATGGATAGTGTGCTCCGCATGCGATACCTGGAGCTCACGGACTCATTCAATGCGGTTGTCTCACCGGCTGGTGCAGTGCGCCGCTACATAAGGCAGCATCATCCTGGCATCGAGCTCTACGTGCCGGATGGCAGCCACCCCTCAGTGGCGGGTACCTATGCTGCCGCTTGTAGCTTCTATGCGGCAATGTTCCAGAAAGACCCTACACCCGTAAGCTTCAATAGCTCACTATCATCGACAGATGCTATGAACATAAAGGCTGCGGCAAAGACCGTGGTATATGATAGCCTTACCAAATGGGGAATCGGCGTCAACGACCTTTCTGCTGCATATACTTACAGCATCAGCGGGGGACAGGTTAGTTTCACCAACAACTCATCACAAAAGATGCAGAACTATAACTGGAACTTTGGAGACGGCAATACCTCGACACTGAAAGATCCGGTTCATACCTATACCACTCCCGGCGTCTATACCGTCACACTCACTGCCACCGACTTAAACGGCTGCAACAAGATAGTGTCTAATAAAATAGACTTATTGTCGATGGGCATCAATGACATTACTCAAGGGCAATTTACCATAACTCCCAATCCGGCGACGGATGATATAACCATCGTGTCCGGAAATCAAACGAGACACTTCAACATCCGTATTACCAACGCGATGGGTAAGACCGTATACCTCGCACCTGCGAATGCTAGTGGTGCTACTAAGATAAGTTTGGCGTCGTTAAGTAATGGTATGTATTACATAACGCTTTCTAGTGATGCCGGTGTGTTGCAACATGGTAAGTTCATAAAACAATAAGAATCGTAGAGAATGTCTCTAAGGCTGGAACTGCCGCATATAACATTTTTGGAAAGCGCCATGCCATGAAGTACCTTGTCACCACCCGCACTGAAGCAAAGCGGTGAGATGTAATGAACCAGAAAGATTTTGATGCCCTCAGAGATATACTGAAGACAGGCGCCCCGGAAGTGTACCAGGCACTGATGGAACAAGAAGGCGTGATGAAGGAAATTGGTGAACTGCCGGTAACCCAAGCGGTGAAGGTATACACCCGCAGGCGCAACCACCTTTCGCAGAAAGGCAACGAAACCGGTGCAAAACAACTAAGCGGCCTGCTGAAGAACCTGGGGAGAATGCCTAACACCAACATCAGACTATTGTCAGTATACTTTGAATTCGGCGGATACACAGTTTTCATTGCTCCACCTGACTCAGTGATCGGCATCTACAACGTGGATACAAACACTACCCAGGCTATAGAGTTCCTGGAACGAGCCAAAGCCGAAGGTAGCGCCTACCCGAAGCTGTTTAGACTATCTGGCGGCATTGTGCAAGAAACGATTGAATGACAAGGCGGCATACGCTACCGCGCCAGGACAGACACCGGCAGGTTAAATAAACCCCTGGTAAGTGCGACATTATTTGTGCCGTCCGACATGGTAGCCTGGCAGGTACCTCTAAGTGCATACACCAGTACAAGCTCCCCCGTAATGGTCTGTCCTTCTATGAATTCCACACCAGTAATACTCAAGGATAAAGAAGTCGAATGCCAAATAGTGCCATTAACTTCCTTCATGAAAGACAATTGTGACTTGCCAGCGAGACCTGAGGAATTCTCCTCAAGGGAGAGAATATCAGCGTCTGAAACAAGATGAGTGCCTGGCCAGCTGATGGTGAGGACTATTACAGGTACTTCTGAATTACCGTGCACCTGTGTACCCTTTATCTCGTGCGGGTAGTGAAGTACATTTGCGGGCAGAGCTGACTTGAGGTGGTAGTCGGTGCCTCCAAAATTAAACTGGAAGAAGTAAGCGCTGTCAGCGGCAGGTGTTGTTTGCTCCGTTTCTTTATTCTTCTTACAGGAGCTGAATATCAATATGCAGCCAAGGAATATGAGGGAGAGGTATCGCATGTGGTAGTATTACAATTGGTTATTGGTGATCGAGTTCAGGATAAACTTAGTCAGAGCAAGTAAAAAATACAAATTGAATTTACCTCAACAGTGTAACATCTCCCTTTTGCCTCTGGATAGCCTGTCTGCCTACAGCATATTCCAGTGAATACATATAGGTGCCAACTTCTGCAGGCAAGCCTTTATACATGCCATCCCATCTGTCTGTTGGCTTCACAGCAGTAAACATAAGCTGCCCCCATCTGTTGTATATGTTCAGCAAGTAATAGTTGATCGGGCAGCCAGGCTGCACTATTGCACCCAGCCTGTCATTCCTGCCATCATTATTAGGAGTGAAGGCCGATGGAATGGACACCTGGCAATAGCAGAGCTCTTCTTCTACTAATACTTCGGAAGCGACTTCACAAATACCTTTATTCACTACAACTGAATACACTCCTGCCCTGTCCACAGTGTACGTAGGCTTGGTGCTTCCGTCCCGCCAGGTATAAGTTGCTCCGTCTGTAGTTGCATCGAGCGTTATTCGGGCTCCTTTGCAGATCATTGTATCTCCGGGAAGGTTTAAATACAGGGTTCCCTTCGTCACTTCAATCGTGTCCGCTCTGGTACATCCATCTTTATCAATCTCAATCCAGTACCTTCCAGGGGCAGTAACTGAAAGTGTAGTACCGGTGCTGCCGGCCGACCATAAGACGCTATAAGGCTGCACTACATTGGACTCGGGCGTCACGGTAACCGGCTCACACAACTGAATATCTTCACCTAATGATATACTAAAGTCAACCATGTTCACATTGAATGTATCCAGACGATAAACACATGCGCTGTTACTTGATTTCACGATGTATGTTCCTGACCTGGTTGCGGTATAGCTCTTTCCTATGTGTCCATCCTGCCACGTATAAGACGTGTAACTGTTATCGGGTGCTGTCAGAACCAACTCGTTTTCGAAACAAAGGGTGGTATCATTCCTGACACCGTTTATCAACTGTGTAGACATGCTAACTACAGGTGCCGGAAGGGCGCTCGTAGTAAAAGTACCCGGCAGCAGGTTGATGGCCTGCGGATTGAAGTTACAAGCCATACCTGGCTGATTGGGCTGGTCGATCACACCGAGAAAGCCTTGTCCCATGTTCAGAGCAACATATATCTTGTTATCCGGACCTCGCTGAAGATCGCTCTCTGACCATACGAAACCAGTCTGCTGCTGCACACCAACGTATTGGACACTACTTGTGGTAAATACATGAGTAGGCGCCCCTAGCGTTACATTAGTGCCCGACGTAACTATGGGATACTGGCGCAGCTCAAACTGGCTGCCAAAGGTGTAGCCCGATGTATATAGCATGCTTTCATCAGGTGACAGGCAGATACCAGGAAGGCTGGGCGATTGAGTATTAGACGGCGCATAGTTCCACCCCAGAGGCTGAGGATTGAACACCTGGCCTGTGGCTGGGTTGAAGTCAAAGGCATAGAGGTCGCCTGCATTGTAGGATGTAAATATCTTATTTCGGGAATAAGAATAGATCATTTGTCCGTTCCTGTTATCAATGCCATAAGGAAATGATGGTACAGCCGAGGCAAGAAAGCCCTGGGGCGATACGACGGGTGTCATGGTGACGCCCTGTGGTGTTAACTTGTAGGCCTTGAAATCGAACGTATGAACCACACCTGACTGTACCAGCAGCCATAGATTACATTGATCATCCGGCACTATATCCATGTAGTTACCAATGTTGTTATCAATTAGTATATGGGCAAATCCTGGAACTACTGCACCCATACCTCCATTAAGGCTGAGGTCTACAATGGAATAGGTAAGCTGCCCTATGCCTTCGGGGCCAAACGGAGGCATTCCGGGAGAGGGAAAAATATTGAAGACATAATACCTGTTAGTGTTTAAAGGATCAGGAACAATCCTTGCCTGTATTATCCAGCTGCTCAAGTGAGAAGGCAGCCCAGGCGTAGTACTGCCAGGCATTACGTTTCCTTGCTTATCCCACATCTTAATTCCATTTGCGTAGAATAAGACATTCCCCTGGGCATCGGTCTGAATGGACGGCCGGGCTGCATGAGTAAAGATTCCGGTCTGGACAGGAACCGGCGCTCCGGGGTTTGTAAAGTCAAGCCCGGCATTATGGCCAAACACCCAAACAGGTGAAGTTGCGTACTGCGCTGCTACCGTAAATTGTAGAAGAACAAATAAAGTAAATAGAACGATGAAACTTATACGTTGCATGCGGTTGTAGACGACGCATGGCGATAACTGCGTTGGTTCAGAAAGGGTGATTTTTTGTAAAAGGAGAATTTTGTGACAATATTGCTTTAGGTCGTCGACATAGCAAAAGATCATTATTCTGGCTGCTCCAGATGATTGGTAATGTCCTGCGGATCGGACTGCCCTTCAATTTCATTTGTCAGTTTAACAATCTGCTCTATTACCTTGTCGAAATCTTCCGTAGCGGTCTTCAACTTCAGCAAAATATCTTTGTTGTTAGGATCTGCAGGCTCTTTGAAGTTAAACAGGTTAACGAGTCCAAGAATAGTTGCTATCGGTGCGCGCACCTGGTGCGACTGAATCTCGCCTATTTCTTTCAGTGCTGCATGTTGTCGGCTCAGCTCCATCAAGCTTTCCCGTACCTTTTTATCAAGCAGGCGCTCACGCTCCAGTAACTTCCATTCTCTAAGCCTTCTGATACGTGTCTGGTAGATAGTAAAGTAAGCTATCAATCCGACTGCAACAAGCAACATTATCAGCAGTGCGTAATAAGTATAGCGAAGGTTCAGCATTTGCAGCTCGTTGCTATATTGTCGTTCTCTCAGCATCTGTCCTTCTTTCGAGTAGATCGTTTTCAGAGTAAACCTCATGTGCTGCATCAGGTCATCTGCAGGCCCCGTTTTAAAGAACATTGAAGCGCCTGCTATTCCCTCCTGGTTTGTCACCTCGATTAAACGATCGGTATATGCAATCTTCTGGTTGGTCAATATGGTGAGGGTTCCCAGCCTATTCTGAAACTCGGCATTTGTTCTGGTAAGCTCCCTTATCTGCCCAAGGTGCATAGCAAGGCTTTTCCGCGCTTGCTGGTACTGTGAAATATAGTTGCTGTCAGCGCTTAGTCCATATGCCCTTGAGTTCAGCTCGAGGTCTTGAATATCAACCAGCAATGATTGCGAAAGAGAGTGAAGGTGGTTGGAATGTGCCAATGCAGCATTCACCTTTCTTACGGATTGATAGAATTGGTAAGTGAAAGCTGCAATACCAATAATACCTGCAATAATAAGCATGAAGAAAATCTTCAGCCTGGTTTCAAAATCGACACGCATCCTCGTTTGATTTCCTGCTTATGCTCGCATGGTGGCAGGATGCAAAGTTCCTGGGTAACACTGTGGCTATTAATGGACAAATGAAATTATGCCTTTTCTCCTTACTAAGCTACTTTAGTCGCTCCAACACACCCTTACGCTTCACAATGTTCTTGTAATCCCATTGAATTTGTCTTGCCTTTTCCAGCCAACGCTGTAAGTGGACCTTGTTAACCTCACTTGCTGAAGTATATAGGATGTCAGCAGCCTTAAAGCTACCGCCGTCCTGCAACAATTCTTCATCAAACGACTGCCCGCTCCAGAACATCAATCTGATACCATCTTTCAGCTTACTGTACCCAACAATGGGATTACCGTCCAGAAACCATACAGGGTGGCGGTGCCATATCTTGTTTTCAGCATCTGGTAGGTGTTGACGTATCTCCTCACAAAGCAGGTTACATATCCTACTTTCCTCGGGAGAATGACTCCCATTGTAAGCGAGAATGTCAGGGTTTGCTTGCCTCATAAAACTGTCAGCTAGCTAGTGAAGTTAAGTGTTAAACGCGAAACATCTCATTCAGCACAACCATAGTTACAACCAATTTTATCTTCCATATATTTAGTCAGGTGCAAACGTAAGAAGAACCTCTATTTTCAAAAAAGCCGAACTCCGTTGTCATATTTCTGCTTCGCTTGTCACTAATATAGCAGACCAGAAAACAAAAAATGAAAGCATTGAAGATCGTTGGATTGATCGTTCTGACTCTTGTGGCATTGTTAACCGCTGTATTGGGGTACGCATGGTACAGGTTATCTAACCAGAAGGATACTCATAACCTGCAGGAGCTCGTAGATAAAGCCTGCAACGACTATATAACGGAAGGAAATGCACCCGGCCTATGCGTGGGCATTGTAAAGGGGGGTAAGCTATATATCAAAGGTTACGGACAGACTGGCAACAGTATCGGAGGCCCTCCCACGGCTGAGACAATCTTCGAAATCGGCTCTATCACCAAAGTGTTTACCACTTCATTGGCACAACTGGCTGTCGACCAGGGAGAAATAAACTGGACCGACGACATACGTAAGTTCCTCCCTGAAAATGTGTCCTTACCAGACAGTGAATCCATCACCCTGCACCATCTCGCAACCCATACCTCCGGCTTCCCACGGCTGCCGAGCAGCTGGCTGTCGGAAAATGTCATAACTAACGATTGCGACCCCTACTCTACCCTCACGGCGCAGCATTTGCACAACTACCTTGCTACTACAAACGACCGTACACCGCCTTCGAAAGCGTCATATGAGTATTCAAATATTGGTATGGGTTTGCTTGGTCACATTTTGGAGTGGAAAACAGGAAGATCATATGAAGACTTGCTGCAGCAGATGATTTGCCAGCCCTTGCAGTTGACTAACACGTCGCTAAAGGTCGCAGACACATCACTATTTGCTACAGGACATAACGAAGAAGGCAAGCAGACCTGCCACTGGCACTTCCCCATCATACCCGGCGCCGGAGCCATACGTTCAAACATGAGCGACATGATCAGGTTTCTGCAGGCTAACATGGAAGACAGCCATCCACTAAGCAGCTCATTTAAAAAGTTGCACCAAAAAAAAGAAAATGCTACAAGGGGAGCCATTGGCTACGGTTGGCATATCGATGATCTAAGTCCTCGGATCTTCGGAGAAAAAGAGATAATATGGCACAATGGTGGCACCGGTGGCTTCTCCAGCTACATAGGTTTCATTCCTGGCAAGGCCGGGGTAGTACTACTGGCGAATCAGTATAATCCTAAGCTAGATGAACTGGCTTTGAAACTACTGGCGAGAGCCTCAAAGGTATCATTGAAATAAAGATTGATTGGAAACAGCTTTCGAAGATATAATCGCGGCAAACAAAGATCGGATATACAGAATGTGTCGTGCCTATGCCACTGAAGCCACCGATGCGGACGATATATTCCAGGAGGTACTGCTGCAAATTTGGAAGGCGCTGCCATCCTTTCGTCAGCAATCAGCGCTCTCCACCTGGGTATACAGGATATGTATGAACGTTTGCATAAGGCAACAGTATAACAACAAAAAGGCGAAGAAACATCTTACAACCCTGGACGAGCGTTTTGTGGCAGTAGTACCTGCGCCGGACCAGAATGATCGGCAACAGAAAATAGATCAGCTACATGCCTGTATCAGAAAACTGCCTGAGACGGAGCGGGCCATAATGGCATTGTTCCTCGAGGATATGAGCTACAGGGAAATTGGACAAATAACAGGCCTCACAGAAAACCATATTGCCGTAAAAGTGAAACGTATAAAAGGAAAACTATTTAACTGCCTCAAATGAACATTATGAATGATGAGGAACTAAAGCAACTTTGGCGGGACAGCTGCCATACCCGGGATACAATCGAAATTTCTTTCGAGATAAAAGATGCTCTGCGCAAGTTTGACAGGCATATTCAACGCCGCGACTGGCAGGAAATAGTGATAGCAATAGTTCTTATACCGGTATTTGCTTTGGTGGCATATTTCATTGAACCCATGCTTTCACGCGTCGCAGCAACCATTACCATTCCGGCATTGTTGTTTATTGTCTTCAAACTACGTCAAGTTAAGAGGTCCAGACCAGAATATGACTCATCCTCCCTAAAGGAATACCTGGCACTGTACAGGATCTACCTCCTCAATCAAAAGTTGTTGCTGGAAAGGGCATTGTACTGGTATATTCTACCCTGTGGCTTGCCTATGCTATTGTTCTTTATCGGACAGAAACGATACCTGCTTGCCGCCCTCACTCTTCCCCTTTATTATATGGTTTACCGGATAAACAAAAAAGCAGCGAAGGAAGAACTACAGCCACTTATAGACAAAGTGGATAACCAGCTAACTGATCTTGAGAGCGATGTCGCAGCCTAAAACTTCGGAAAATCGATTTACGAACTAAAACTTATACACCAATTGCGGCATGATCATCCCATCAAAGTAATTAACATTGAAATGTAGCGATGTCTTCTGCTGATTATTCCTTATTCGGGCATACCTATGATAGTTACGCACCACCTGCTTGCCGGTAACATAACCAAGTGCGGCGCCCGCCAGAACATCTGTAGCCCAGTGGGCATTCTGTGTAATTCTGGTAATACCCACTAAGGTAGCCATAGAGTAGGCAATAATTGGTACAATCGGTTTGTCCCTGTATTCTTCTGCAAAGACAGTCGCAGCAGAGAATGCCGCTGTGGTATGGCCTGACGGAAAAGAACTACCGCGGGTGCCAAAGCCAGGCCCCTTGAATTTTAAATGCTGCTCCTCACCTGGCGCGAAGCTATGAGGCCGGTACCTGCCAACTGCCATCTTCACGAGTGTTGACATTCCCGCAGAAGCCAGGTAGGATTGAGTAGCAAGCAAAGTGGTCGTCTTCATTTTGTTATTGTTTGTAATCAGCCCGTACGCTCCGAAAGCAAGCACAATAATCCCCTGATATGAATCTCCAAAGTTTGTTATGTACTGACTTGTGCTTTTCAGGTTCGGATTCCGCTCCATAAAGTCGTAGCTCGCCTTCTGAACGTGTCTGTCGGCAAACAATAGCGCACCCTCTAGTACTGCAAATCCTGCAACCTTTATCCATGTCTTCCTTGAGGTATTAAATGGGCCGGTGATCTCTTGCACCATGTTAGTACCAAGAAGTACAAAATAGCCTTTGAACGTGATATTTGTCTGGCTGGTGTAGTCTTCCGGATCTGTATCAGGTGGTCGTTTGTTCTCTGGCCTTTGTTCTAACCTGTGTAGGCTATCAAGTTTTCGGATGAGTGTGTCTGTGGACTGACTGAAGCCATTCAGGGTTATAGATACACATAGCAGAACCATATAAATCTTTACGCTCATGTTCGCTTATATATATGCAGATGATCCAGACTTGTATAGCTATAAAAAATATGCCCGTATGAATACCCATCCCTACGCTAGCTTCATCGCACTCTCTGTGTTGTCACAGTAGCGGATAAAGGCCGGATTATGCAACAGAATGGCTGGTTTGTGCCATATCTGGGACAGTCATATGAATACCTTTATTAAAAGACTTATCTATGAAAAAGCTACTTTCAATAGCTGTTGCCTGGCTCCTGCTCATAGGCAACGTACGTGCTCAGCTTTCCGTTACAATATTGGATACACTTCATACTTACTATGATGATGTACAGCTGGCAGGCTCAGGAAGCTCAATTGTATCTCTGACACCGAACTACGAATTACACACCAGATCCTACAATGGTAGCGATTTGGGTATTATTCAAAGCAACACTACTCTGACCGGCTATTACGAGAAACTCCAGGTGGCAGGCGACTTTGTATATGCTGTAGGCTACAATATCCAGGCAATTGACATCAGTATTCCTTCTTCACCAGTTGTTTACCCCGAAAGCTTCTTTACGAATGGCTTCAGGGCAACAGACCACTGGAACAACCTGCTGCTTTCTCTCAGCAACATTGATGGAATTACATACAGACTGGAAGTCTTTACTTTGTTCTATCCATCATCTCCTCAAAGAGTGGATACCATAATTTTACCTGCAGATGGAGACATGAAGGTGGCAGGAAACAAGCTGTATTATTTTTGGTCTGATACAGCAGCAGGTGATCGCATCAGGATATACTCGCTATCTAATACCGCTCCTTATTTGTCACTTACAGACTCTTTTGTGATAAACCATTCTACGAATCTATCCTTGCCATCCCTGGATGTCACTGAAAATCAGCTGCTGGCAAAAACGTCAGACTCACTGTTCCGCTTCAGAATAAATGCAGGCGGCAATCTTCATCTGTTGTCAAAAAAGCCGCGGTTGCTTCATGTATTCAATATGGTTGCTGCGGACACAAACACCGTATGTTATGCAAATTCAGGTAACATACATGTACATCAGTTGCACAGCGACGTACTCACAAAGATTGACTCCCTTTCAGGATTCGCTTACTTCAATGCTATGGGAAGACTCGGGAACAACCTATACTACTCCGGAGGCGGAAGAACCACCCTAATAAGAATCAACAATGATGCTACTAAAATAGGTAGTATCACGACTGCCAGAGACCAGTTCAGCATATGCCCCAATCCTGCGTCAGATCACCTGCGGGTGAATTCGTCTACTGACGGAATATTCCACCTATACAGTGTTGAGGGTAAGCTATTGCATCGCATAATAATTAAGGCTGGCAATCATAAGCATACTGATCTTAGTTTGCTCTCTCCAGGGATGTACCTCTATACGGTCGTCTTTGACGATGGTAGCATCAAATCTGGAAAGCTGATAAAAAAGGAGTAAAAAGGAGTCCAGGTTCCTGGAACTGCCACAAATCTGACCTCTGTACAGATCTTCACGAGGTCCGATTTGTAATGGCAGGAGAATGACTAACAGGTTGTATTGTTTCTTGCAGCCATTGTTAGGTCTAACTCTATTGTTTGTAAACGGGTCGTTAACCAGTTCCTAAGCTGCGGTTAAGCCCTCCTGTTTTGTTGACAGACCTTCTGCGCTGTTACACCTTTGTGTCAACAAACAACAACAACAAAACAAACAAACAAATGAAAAAGATCATCATCATCGCTGCAGGACTTATAGGTTTCACTGTTAACGCTAACGCACAGGCTACCGCTACAGCAACTGCTTCTGCTACTATCGTTACTCCCATCACTATCGTTAAAGATGTAGACCTGAACTTCGGAAATGTGGCTGTGTCTGCTATAACCGGTGGTACTGTGGTGATGGCACCGGCCGGTACGCGTACTGCTACTTCAGGTGTTACACTTCCTGCCGTTGCTGGTACTCCTGCGGCTGCTTCATTTACTGTATCGGGTGAATCTGGATACACCTATGCTATCACTTTACCAACAACTCCACTGACGATCACTTCCGGTTCTAACAATATGACCGTTGACAACTTCGTAAGCAATCCTTCCGGCACAGGTACCCTGAGTGTTGGTGCTACTGCCACCCAAACCTTGCAGGTAGGTGCTACACTGAACGTTGCTGCTGGTCAGGCTGCTGGTACATATGTATCCGCTACTCCATTTGATGTTACTGTCAACTACAACTAATAACTGCCCCTTCTACCATATATCTATTACGCCCTGATTACCTTATCCCATAAAAGCATTAATTAACCAACCTCGTTTGTTTGTTAATGTTAGCAAGGCCCCACGACGGTGGGGCTTTTGCGATTATGAGGAATAGGAGAGTGCCAAAAGAGTACAGAAAGTTGGGGCTCCAGGATAGCTCGTAATACCCTAAGGAATACCTGAAGGCATGTAAAGGAATACCTGAGGGCATAAAAAATTAATCGGTAGGAGGGATTCTGATGCCGGGTGTCGGGTGTGAGGGATGGATGTTGGTGATAGGTATAGATACTTCCGTCATGTCCCATCGGCCTCACTCAGGTACGCAATTAAAAGGAGGCTATGCGTTCTATACAGCCTCCGATTAATCTTAAAGCAATTCACTTATAGCAGTTACCAGCTCCGTTCGGGTAATCGGAACCCCTTTTATCTTGTTGAACGCCTTGGCATCCACAAGGTATTCGTCTCTTATTATCTTTATGAGCTGTCCGTTGTTCAGTTCAGGTACCAGCACCTTCTTGTAGCCCCTCAACAGTTTACCCATGTTTCTGGGGAAGGGTCTTAGGTACCGCACGTGTGCATGGGCTACAGATTTACCCTGCGCTCTCAGCTCTGCCACAGCACTTTTTATAGAGCCATAGGTCGATCCCCACCCAAGTACTAGTACATCGTCCGTTTCAGTTCCATTGTCCAGTGTCTGCAGGGGTATGTAGTCGGCTATCCTGTCCACCTTTGCCTGCCTGGTCTTCACCATATGCTGATGGTTGTCTGCATCATACGATACATTACCCGTTACGTCTTCCTTTTCCAATCCACCAATTCGGTGTTCTAGACCCGCCGTACCAGGCACCGCCCAGGGGCGCACCAGTTTCTCATCTCTTTCATACGGTAAGAACTTCTGTTCTCCGTCGTTCAATCCCTTTTTAAAGTTTACCTCAATGGGTTTAAGGTCGCTGCTGCTGGGGTAGCGCCATGGCTCCGCTCCGTTGGCTATGTATCCATCACTCAAAAAGATTACAGGGGTCATGTGCTGCACAGCTATTCTCACAGCTTCGTACACTGCGTCAAAGCAATCACTCGGGGTGCTCGCAGCTATTACAGGCATCGGACACTCCCCATTTCTGCCATAATACGCCTGCAGCAGGTCGCTCTGCTCTGTCTTGGTTGGCAAGCCGGTTGAAGGTCCTCCGCGCTGAATGTTGATGATTACCAATGGTATCTCCAGCATCACCGCCAGTCCCATAGCTTCTGTCTTCAATGCCATACCCGGACCAGAGGTAGTAGTTACGCCCAGGCTGCCGCCGTAGGAGGCTCCTATACATGCTGATATCCCTGCTATTTCATCTTCCGCCTGGAAGGTTCTTATACCGAAGTTCTTATACCTGGAGAGCTCATGCAGTATGTCAGAAGCAGGGGTAATTGGATAGGTGCCCAGGAATATTGGCAGGTTCGACTTCTCAGAAGCTGCAATCAATCCATAGCTCAGGGCCACATTGCCTGTTATGCCCCTGTAATTGCCGGGTGGCAGTTTTGCTTTTTCTACCGTGTACCTGGTGGTAAATGCTTCTACCGTATCGCCATAGTTATAGCCTGCCTGCAGAGATTTGACGTTGCTCTCCAGTATCTCGGGTCGCTTTCCGAACTTGTCATGAAGAAAGGAAAATGTACTCGTAAGGTCTCTGTTATACAGCCAGTAAAGGAACCCGAGCACAAACATGTTCTTGGCCCTGTCTTTCTCCTTCACACCAAGCTGTATGTCTTTCAGCGCCTCTCGGGTAAGCTTTGTTATGTCCATCTTATGCAGCTCAAAGCCAGTAAGGGAGCCGTCTTCCAACGGGTTTACACCATCAGGATAGTTCGCCAGCCTGAGGTTCTTTGCATCAAACCCGTCGGTATTGGCTATGATGATACCTCCCGGCTTCAGGGTCTTAAGGTTCACCTTCAAGGCGGCGGCGTTCATAGCCACCAGCACGTCAAAGTTGTCACCTGGAGTAAATATCCTTTTACTGGCAAAATGTAGCTGATACCCGCTCACGCCCGGCACAGTGCCTAACGGGGCGCGGATCTCCGCCGGAAAATCGGGAAAGGTAGAAAGATCATTACCAATAAGAGCAGTATTGTTAGTGAACTGAGAACCGGTAAGCTGCATACCATCACCACTGTCACCCGCAAATTTTATAACTACTTCCTCAACAACCTGAGTAGGTACAGACATATAACTGAGTAAAAAAATAAACAAACGCCGCTCCCGTGCGGGAAGGCAGCGCAAAGTTACTTAATTTGGGAATGAAGCTAATGTATCTGTGTAGCTGATTTGCCTTAGTTATGTTAAGGTTTATTACTCTACCAGTATCTTACCTGAAAACAAGGTACGGCTGCCTGCTTTTACCGACACATGATAGATTCCGGCAAGCCCTGGTGCTTCCGTTTCTAGCCGGTTGTGGCCCGCTAACACTTTCACTGCTTGCGATGACACCTTTTTCCCGTCTATTGCCAATACGTCAACGGTAGCATCTTCACCCTCCTGGTCTGGAAGAAGTATCACGATCTTTCCCTCACGTGTATAGGCTATACCTCCCGGCACTGTCTCACCTGTGACGCGGATAGTCCTGAAGGTGTTCCTGGTGCCGTTATTATCTATCTGCGATATCCGGTAGTAGTTATCGCTCGCCGGTGTCAGGTCGGTGTAGGAGTATTTCTGTTCCGGCTTTGGGTCCTTAGCAGCCTCTACGCTGGTCAGTGTCGTAAAGCGTTCGCCATCCCTGCTTTTTTCCAGCAGGAACTGTCCATTATTTACCTCATTTGTGGTTGCCCATTCCAGTAAGACTCTTTTGCCCTCACTCTTACCGTTGAAGTAAAGCCACGACACAGGAAGTGGGGAAGGGGCTATAGTAAGGTTGCCTACATTCGGGTTGTCCCCGGTCGGGTCAAAGCTAAAATTAACCACGTTACCAGCCGCGTAGAAGGTAATGTTGCCGGTACCGGTAGTTGGTGCCGTCCAGGGCAGACTAATCGACCCGCTCGTGAGCCTGTCGCTGTGTTCCACGTAGGTGCGGTTGTTGATAACAACAGTATGATAATCAGGACTAATGGCTCCCCATGTACCGGCATTATTATTACCTGCACCACGCACGGCAACCACCTGGAAGCCATACCTCGTATTCGGTGTAAGGCCAGTGGACGTAGACACGTTTATATTCAGCGTGTAACTGGCACCTGCTACGTAAGTAGTCACTGGCTGGCTAGATTGATCCAGCAACTGTAGGGACACCAGCGGTGTGAAGTTGCCGCCCCCATGACAGTTGTTGCAATACCCTGCGTCAAAAGGGGCACCCGTGTAGCCCGTCGAGAAGTTAGCGCCGGGCCCCGTACTGGCATTGGTGAACAGAATGATGAACAGGAATGCAGACATAGCACCTGTTAGAACCTTGTAAAGTCGTTTCATAACACTGGTTTTGCATCAATGTAGTTACATCACATTTAGTTACCATAAGAGATAGGACAGAACGGGAAAAATGGATGCTGAACAAGGAATAGGTAATTTGTGTCGTAAGACTATTCTTCACCAGATGGCATAGTTTTTAGTTTCTCGTTAGCTGAAAAACATAATATATCTGCTATGAAAAAGACTTTTGAATCGCTGCTATCAAGGCTGGTATTTCTATTCTTCGTAATGATGAATGCCGCCATAGCAATAGCGCAGGATGATGGAACAGGAGGTGGAACAGGCGACGGCGGATCGGTAACCGTAAGTAAATCTACAACATCAACGTCTACTACTACCCAGGATTGGTATACGGCTCCTTGGGTGTGGATAGTAGGGGGCGCTGTTTTCGTTCTTTTACTTATCGCCCTTGTTAGAGGTGGCTCCTCCAGAACAGATGTTCACCGTACCACCATCAGGAAGGACGTGACTTCAACCGACTAAAAACAGAGGCGTTGCGACGCCTCTTTTTTATTCCTATCTGCCAGATACCTTACGGATCTTGATAACTCCCTTCTTACCAATAGAATTGTATACGAGGATGGAGTGACGGATACTTCCATCCACCAGCATCACATCGGTAGTGTTTGGCGGCTCGTTGCCCTCGTGATGGGCCACAATCGTAAACACTTCTGTTTTCGCTCCGGTAAATGCCAGTGCAAGTTGTCTCGGCTCTTTCTTTATCGTGTAGTTTCTTAACACCGGAACATCGTTCTGGTATATCGAAATCACATCTCCATCCACGCGGCCTCCATCCCAGATGTGCACCACTATCGTATCGCTATGCCAGTCGTAGACCTTTTCTACTCCCTGGGTAATCTTCTCCACCTGGTTCATTAATTCCGCTGTAGCTACCGGTCGTTTCGGAGCCTTCGCCACCGTGTCATAAACAATCCTGATAGGCTTACCTGAGGGATTGCCCACCTTAGCAACTTTGGAAGGTTCCGGTGCTTTCTGCTCTACAAATAGTGCTCGTAACGCTTCGCTGTCCTGAAAAACAATGCTACCGGCATCGCAGGCTACATTTGTAATATCACTGCTGGTTGTAGGTCCTTTAAATACATTTCCTCCTTCTTCCTGCCGGTAACTAAGTGTAGAGTTAATAAGGCAGATAGTAGCGTTACTTTGAAAGCCCCTGTTGTAAATAATCGAATCTTCTCTGAAGGCGATAGTCTTAGCGCCACGATCAATATACCCCGAAATGGCAGCCTTCACCTCCGCGTTCTGGTAAAGCCATGTGTAAGAATGTCCCTTGATATGTCCCAAAGAGTCAGTAAATACAAGCTTGTAATCAAACGATTCTCCCCCACCAACACCAAGGTAACCCTTAAGCTCCTTCAACTTTGGCTGTGCACTCGCCATAAGGGGCATTGCCAACAGCATCAGACTAACACATATTCTAGAGACCATAAACCGGTCCAAAAATACACCATTAATCACTTAGCCAGCTCATAAATGGAAAGCTGTCTCGCTTTGCTCCATATAGGTTACACACCTTTGATCATCAATACCGATAGTAGTAACCCCGTGGTGCCCTGTAATAATAACCTCTTGGCGCATAATAACGGCGATGATGGTGATAGTGCCTGTAATATTGTGGGCGGCTATCGTAGTATATCCTCGTCCTCACCTGGGGCTCATGATAGTAGGGATAAGTAGTTGCCTCCACCGCGCAACTGCTTAGTCCCGCGGAAAAGATGAACAAGAGGCCTGCCAATAGAAATATTTGTTTCATAGTCTTCACGTTTTGTTGCTCTCCCACCATAGTCAAAGGGATCGCCTGATAGGGCAACAAAACTGCACCCAAAAGCACTAAAGGATTGCAAATAATTCTTCGATTTGAGGTAGTAGCCCATTTCAACTTACCTTCCAGCCGGTTGCACTGCTCAAAGCTTCCAAGGCGAAACTGAATAGGGAATCCGACCTTTTTCTCCAGCTTCAGCTCCTGCCGGCAAAAAAAAGCTTGCTGGCTCAGGGTATAATTTTGCGGGACAGGAACAGCCTTGAACATCTGGGGCCTGGTAAATGAGAATCTCTGTTTATCCGCCGGTTTGCGGACGGTTGGGAGATGATCCTGACCGAAAGCCGTCGCCGTGATGCTCAGAAACAGTCCGGAGCAAACAAACCTTAGCCACATACTGGGACGGATAGTCATGAACTACAAAGATAAGAACCGCTCGTAGACAGCTTACAATAAGCCCGGGTAAAAACCCGGGCTCTTATACTCACTGTTTGCTACTATCTAGCAAGTTCTTTAATAATGATGGGATGCTAACACTGTTGTCGATAAACGGATGCACCTGTATGACTGCCTAAATGTAGGCGAGGTTACAGGTGATTATATAACCCTATCAGCGTGATTTGTAGAGAAGAAAGCGCGGATTGGCGTTAAAGGTTTCTAAATAAGGTTATGCGAGTGTCACAAGCGCAGCTCTGCTACTGACGAACTTTCTCTCGTGTCAGGTCATCCACTTCGTGTATCATCTCGTCCAGCTTGCCGGTAAGCTCCTTAATGTTCTGCAGGATCTCGCCATTCATAGGATCTGCCGGATCAGAATAGTTGAAGAGCTCTACCATACCCATTATAGTAGCAACAGGACTACGCATACGATGCGACTGAACCCACGCTATCTTCTTC
>Ga0196971_1000623_pt1 | contig 23670 bp, 13 predicted proteins | sample S1v_1013CmetaG_FD_148660 | JGI IMG/M metagenome (GOLD analysis project Ga0196971, IMG submission 148660) | Soil microbial communities from Anza Borrego desert, Southern California, United States - S1+v_10-13C | ecosystem: Environmental > Terrestrial > Soil > Desert | place: USA: California...
TTTTGTTTATGATAGAAACTTCGAGAGTCGTTTTGAAAAACTTATAAATTATCATTGTCTATATGATAATAGAGGTGATAGACTGAATTTTTCTAATAAATTTCAAATATTAAGTTGACGCCTATGTGCTCCGCAGCGAAGACATACCCGCTGATATTGCCCCCACAAAATAAAATGCTGATGTTTTGTATCCAATGGAACCGAGATATGCCGCTCCTCTGGAGCGGGGAAGGGGGGTGGGGGAGATTTGTTTTCTACAGATATGTCACTGCTCCGCAGCGAGAACATACTTCACACACAGAAATATGTCGCAGCTCTGCAGCGAAGAAATACTTCACACAATAGTTCGGGGGAGGTGACCATCTGCTATGTAGCGAAAGAATACATCACACAATAGCTTCAGGGAGGTGACCGTCTGCGAAGACATAACTAATACACCGTAATGATCACTCTGTTATAAGAATTCTCCTGCTGGAATTCACTTGTTGTAATGCCGCCTCTTAAAGCATTCCACTGTATTCCTGCTGTGTATGTTCCTTTGCTGATATTTTGTAAAAGAAAGGTAAAGCTTGGTTTCTCAATGGCATTCCAGGTTACCCATTTCATTAATGTTGGATTGGAATAACTTGATCCAGCCTTTGCCCTGAAAGCAATCTCAGGTGTATCAATTACACCTGTAGAGGATAAATCCAGTTTGATTTCTATATATGAACTGTCTTTCTCAACTTCTATTTGGGTAACTAAATAATCTGTCCAGCTGTTATCTTTCTTTGTCACTTTGTCATTGCTTTCAATCAGATAGAATGCAGTATAGGCGCTTTCACCATCTGACCCATTTTTCCCATTTTCTCCTGTGGCACCCTGCGGTCCAACCGGATCAGCATCTCCCTGCGGGCCTTGGCAGGACAATAAGGTTATCGATAAAGTTATTGTTATTATAAGCATGTAATAGGCTTTCATATTTCACCTGATCTTTATTTTTGAATCAGTATTCTCGAAGCTTTTTAATTATTGTTAAGTGTTTTTGAAAAGGTATGAAATAATGTCTGGAAAAAATTATCCGGGTGAACTAAGTTCTTAAGAATAAAACGGAATACGATGGCTGATCCGTCTGCCAGTTTTAACCACATTTTACATTATCTTTATTGCACTTATCAGGAATTAAGATGCCTTCACTAATTTTTATCTCTGTCATTTTGTTTTTGTTTTTCATAGTTAACCTCTGGTTCATCTATAAACAAAAAGTTATATATAAATCTTTATGGGAAGCAAAGGAACAGGCACGTATTACTCTGTATAGTATTGGAGACGGAGTTTTAATAACTGATACAAACGGCCGTGTAACTCAGATGAATACGGTAGCTGAACATTTAACCGGCTGGAAAGAACAGGACGCTCACGGCAGACCGGTAGAGGAAGTTTTTAATATCATGCATGAAGAAACAGGAAACAAAGTTGAAAATCCAATCCGCAGAGTATTAAATGAAGCAGTTGTTGTCGATCTTGCAAATCATACTCTGCTCGTATCAAAAGATGGAAAAGAAATTCCAATTGCCGACAGAGCTTCGCCAATAAAAACTGAACAGGGAGAATTATCAGGCGCTGTGCTGGTTTTCAGAGATCAGTCAAAGGAAAGAGCAAAACAGAAAATGCTGGAGGAAAGCGAGGAACGGCAGCGCCTGGTCCTTGAAGCGGCAAACCTTGGTACCTGGGATCTCGATCTGGTTAATGATAAAGCCGTACGCTCTTTCCGCCATGATCAGATCTGGGGCTACACTGAGCCGCAGAGTGAATGGGGACTGGAGATCGCAATGCGTAATGTGGTTCAGGAGGACCGCCAGATGATAATGAAGGCCTATGAACAGGGTATAAAATCAGGTTTCCTTATCCACGAGAACCGGGTGATCTGGCCTGATAAGAGTATTCATTGGATACGCGCTTATGGCCGCTTTATTTATAATAATGAAAATAAACCGGTTCGCGTGATAGGAATAGTGGAGGACATTACCGAACGAAAGCAGACAGAAGAGCAGTTGATAGAACAAAAGGATCTGCTGCAGACGATATTTGATAATGTGCCGGCTATGATTACGGTATATGACCCACAGATCAGTCAGATCATACTTAATAAAACTTTTGAAAAACTTACCGGGTGGACTAACGACGATGTTAAAAAAAATAATATAATGGAATTGGTCTACCCGGATCCCGGTTACAGACAAATGGTGGCTGATTTTATGCTGTCTCTGCATCAGGGATATAAGGATTTTAAGATGATGACCAGACACGGTCAATCTATTGAAACCTCATGGGCGAATATTAAAATAGATGACGGCCGCCAGGTGGGTATCGGCATTGATATTACTGAACGTAAGATGATTGAGCAAAAACTTATATCAACTATGACTGAGCTGGAACGCTCTAATAAAGATCTTGAGAAATTCGCTTACGTTGCCTCTCATGACCTCCAGGAACCAATCAGAATGATTAAAATATATGCCGAACTGCTGAAAAATCGCTTTAACGAAAAAATGAGTAATGATGAAAGGGAATTTTTTGGCTTTATAACTGACGGGGCTGCACGAATGAGTGAACTGGTAAATGCGCTCCTTCAGTATTCAAGAATAAACAGGAGCGGAAAAGAATTCGGGGCAGTTGACTGTAACTATGTTATAGAAGAAGTTCTCGACGATCTGAAATTTGCTATACATGATTCTGAAGCTGTTATTAAAAAGGAAGATCTCCCCGTGATCAAAGGTGATAAAACAATGATCAGACTGTTGTTTCAGAACCTGATACAAAATGCTATTAAGTTTAATAATAATAAAAGACCCGAGGTTGCAATCAGCAAAGAATTAAAAGATGGATATTGTTTATTCAGGATTAAAGATAACGGGATCGGTATTCCGGCGGAATATTATGAGAGGATATTTGTAATTTTTCAGAGACTTCATGTGAGGGATAAATATCCCGGAACCGGTGTGGGTTTGGCTCTGTGTAAAAGAATTGTGGAACTTCACGGAGGAAGAATTCTTGTTGAATCAGAAGAGGGTAGAGGAAGTACATTCTCTTTTGCACTGCCAATGAACTGAATTTATTAATATTGCTTCCACACTCTTACAATTGTCCATAGTTCAACAGACCCTGAAGCGGCTCCTGCAATGGCAAATAAATTAGAACTGCCTGAACTTGCTATCGCGGGAGATGTATAATCCGGGTAATACACTGATTTTGAAATACCGATATTGGTGTTTACAATAGCTGCAGCCCTGATTCCATCCTTGTAAGATCTTGTTAATAAAAGTGCATCGTCACTGCTGAAGCATGTCTGACCGGAGTTGTAATCAGGAATTCTTCCCAATTCATTTCCGCCGGTAAAAGAAAAAATATCCCCGCCTGCGGCAAAGTACTTTTCATTATGGCTTACGGAGTAATACAGAGCGCCCTTTCCACCGTAAGTTACTCCGATCATGAGGTTATCAGCATTCCATGTCTGCACTATTTGTCCTAGCGAAAACGATCCCTGAACACCGGTAAATATTTTTCCGCCATCCTTTGATGCATAAATCATATTGATATGGCTGCCCCAGTATGTCGTCGCGTTAACCTTCTTAATAAGCTTGCTGTCCTCAACATTCCACGAAGCCAGATTACCCTGATAATCAGCTGTAAACAATTTGGTATTATCCCTCGAAAAGCAAAGAGATGCCGGATTATCCAACCCGGAACCTGTCAATTTTGAATGGATGGTCCCGTCATCTAAATTCCAGATTTTTACTATTGCTCCTCCTTCGTTCAGATCTGAAGTCTCTGTGTTTGCCGCAAACAGACGGCCGTCACTGCTGAATGCCGCCTGAAAAGAATTAGAATTTTGAAATCCGCCTTTATAACTGAAGTCCCATAACTGTTTTCCCGTCGATGTTTCCCAGACCTTCACCGCATAATCTCTTCCTGTCGCGGCGATCATGCTTCCATCATTACTGAAAGTAATGTTATGAATAGTTTTACCAAGATAAAGAGTATTTACTTTTTTCAGATCAGTAGGTGCATAAACGATATTACTTGAAGATGAATAATCTGATTCATTATTCTTCGATATTAATTTGATTCTGTAGCTGTAGTAATGCAGCGTGTCAATTTCAGTATCAGTATATGAGTATATACCTTTTGGCAATTCAGCTATTTTAATATAGGCCTCACCATTCACTGATTTTTCCAGGATCGTGCTTGTTGTTAAATCAGAATCATAGTTCAATTGCAGCTCTGCGGAATTCCTGGTTAATAAACCGAATGTTACACTTTGAGGTTCCGGAAATTCAAAAGTGAAATATGTCTGCGGAGAATAACTGGCTTCTGTGTTTTCATTAAACGAAGCAACTTTGTAAAAGTACGTTACACCATCAGCTAAGTTGATCAGATCAACGTAGCTGGTAGTTTTTGCCGGGAGTACCGCAATTTGTTTGTACGATCCTGTAAAACCGACTTTCCTGAATACCTTAAACCCTTCTTCTGCATAACTCGGTATTTTCCATGAAATGACAATCCCTGTGTCGGAACGGGCATTAACATCTAAGGAGTAGGGAGCAGAAGGAATATATTCACTGCTGTAAGGGTCCCTGGGATTATCATAGTTAACCGGTATCTCGTCTGCGCAGCTTAATCCGAGAACAGTAGTTATGAGAATAAGTATGAATATATTTAGTCTGATCATTATAATTTCTTTTTCTTAAAATGGAAATTTCATTTTTATATTATAATTCTGGTCACTGTATGACTCCAGATCCTTCAATGGAATTGCTGTGGTCTTCTCAATTGTGATATGCCTTTCGGTTGAATGGAATATAAGAGCGTCAATCAGCGTTACTACATACGCGGCGCCAAAACCTGCCAGCGTCATAGTTACCTTATTTCTGGCTTCTCTCAGTTTAACAGCAGCCGCGGATAATCTTTCACGCGCTGCCACCGCTGCCGGCTCTGTGGATGCGGTCTTGTATTGATAAGCCGCGCGGTTAAATTCAAGATCCATATCATTACGCTTCTCAACTGCGGAATATAAAAGGTAGCCGGCTCCCGCTGAGATAAGAAATTCTATACCGCCTTTAATGTAACTGCCGTCAAATATTTGTCCGGTCCCGGGAACTAACGCCGAATATAAACCCGCTGTTACTGAAAATCTGTCAAGCGGCGCGTTTAATTCTAAAGCAACTCCGGGGAATATTGTTATTCTTTTTGTAAATGAATTCTTAACTGAATGATGCATTACTTTTAAGTCATACTGCCCGGAATTGAGTTTGAGCTTGGAAAAGCTGCCTGTGATTTTTGTGCCTTCAATGAATACCTGCGCGTCTTCAGGAGAAACTTTAAGCGAAAGAAATCCGAATTTTGGTTTTAATGACAATGACTTGTAAATATTTTTTCCGGGTACTACATTGATATCTGTTACTATATCTTCATAACCTTCGCGGCTGATCTTTACTTCGTGTTTTCCCCTTTGTGTATAAAAGCTGTCGATTGGAGTCCTGCCCGCAAAGGCACTGTCGATATATACATCAGCACCCTTCGGTATTGTATGAATAATGATTTCAGGGATAGCTGATAGTTCGTCTATAATTATCTGGGTTTTACCATCAATGATGGTTATTAATTTTTCTGTATCCTCAAATCCTGCTTTCCTGAATGCAAGTAAGTACTCACCAGGCGGGAGTTTGAGCTCAAAAGGAGTAATCCCATACAAAGAATCTTTTATGAATACTTCTGCCCCGGTCGGTGTACTGTTAATTATTACTTTATGAATAATTGAATCGGTTTGACTTAAAGAAGTGCCGGGTGAGCTCTGAGCGAAAGTAGTTGTAGAAAGAGAGAGCGCACCTATTAAAAAATACATAAATCGAAATAGCATTAATCTAAAATTCTCCCGGCGAATATTATCTTCCCATTATCGTCCTAAAAAGAAAATACTTAAACGATACCTTTGCTAACGCTGTAAATCATCTTTGCGGATAGCGGATGCCCATTTCCCGGGGCGACGACAGAATTTAGGAGATATGCACGCTTTCAGCGTTGGGATGAGGAGTAATATCTGTTCCTGGGGTTTCACACTTCGTGTTCCACCCCAGGCTATGTTATTTCAGGCCTTCAGCCTGAATCGCATTTCACACTACATCCGTCATGAGTCCTTCTAGTGAAATCTGTCCGCCAGGGGAATCAGCGCTTTGTGTTAATTTGCATGCACGAAGTGCACTCATAAAATTTCTTTTTTCAATTTGCGTAATTTGCGAAATTTGTGTCTTTTCCTGCCTTCTGTTTTCATCTGTGCAATCTGTGAAATCTGCGTCTGAAATTTAATCGGAAAACACCACCGTAAAAGTACTGCCTTCACCTTTCACACTCTTCACAGAAATCTCAATATGATTCAATTCACAATATTTTTTCACCAGAGCCAGCCCTAATCCGTTCCCTTCAAATTTACGTGTATATCCCTGTTCTTCCTGTGAAAAAGGTGTAAATATCTGAGCGATGTATTCTTCCGAAATTCCTATACCCGTATCTGCAACATCAACGCTGAGCTTTGATTGAGCATTATGATAAATTCTAACAGATATTTCACCCGTTCTGGTGTATTTAATTGCATTATGTATGAGATTTGAAAATATCTGTGTCACGGTATACAAATCCGCATTCACGGCCGCAGAACCATTCTCATTGCTGATCTTCAATGTCAGCCCTTTCAACTGGGCTGATGTTGAATACTCATTTATAATATTCCTGAGAACATTTTTCTCCAGATCAAAAATTTCAAAACTGCATTCAAGGTATCCCGTTTGTATCTGCGACATATTAAGAATAAGATCTATTGTTCTGATCAGCCTCCTTGAAGAACTATCAATCGCGTTAAAACTAAAAGCCATTTCTTCATTCAAAGGCTGTGCAACGGATTCCTTTATCAGTGAAATAAAATTTAACATGGTGCTTATCGGTGATCTGATCTCATGCGACATCTGGGCAAGGAATTCGGATTTCAACTGGTCTGACTTTTCCGCCTCTTTCTTTGCACGGATCAGATCCTCCTGCGATAGTTTGCGTTCTGTTATATCATTTGAAAGAACAAGCCGCGCCTTCTCGCCTTCATAGTCAATAGTGTGAGAGTTAATATCCACGTAAATGATATCACCATTTTTTTTCAGGTGCCTCCAGGTGCTTGTATTCTTGTACTCTGCTTCAGTTCTTTGCAGAAAATTCATCAGCAGGTCTAAGTCCGAATCAGGACGTATATCTCTGATTGTCATCGAAAGGAATTCATCTCTTGTATAACCATAATGCTCAACCGCAGCTTTGTTAACTTCAAGGAACTTCAAAGTTCTCAGATTATAAATCCACATTGGAACAGGATTATTTTCGAACAGCAGCCGGTATTTCTTTTCACTCTCAATCAGCGCATCTTCTGCCAGCTTGCGTTCTGTTATATCTTCAACAGTACCATCGTAGAATAAGATGTTTCCGGATTTATCCCTCACAGCCTTCGCGTTTTCTCTTACATATATTGTCGAGCCGTCAGCTTTGTTCCATTGTGTTTCTAAACAAACATATTCTTTATTGTCATTGAAATGCTCTTTAAAGCTGGCTCTTGAATAATTTGGCTGAAATCCTTCCTGCTCAAGATTTCTCTTCATCAGCTCTTCCGGAGAGCTATAACCTAATTTTCTGCAAAGAGCGTTATTTACCTTTAAGATCCTGCCGTCAGGTGTAGTTCTGTAAATACCAAGAACCGCATTTTCGAATATTGTTCTTAGCTGTTCTTCACTTTCTTTCAGAAGCTGCTTGGCTTTTTTTCTTTCGGTGATATCCTGAACGTGAGCAATAAAGTATTTAGGTTTTAAAGATATCTCACGTACAAGGGAAATTGATACATAACACCATATTATATTTCCATCCTTCCGCAACAAGCGGATTTCATAACTTGCTTTTTCAAGCTGAGCCGTAAGTAATTGATTATAATAACCTAATCCTGTTTGCTTATCTTCATCATAAGTTATGTCAATTGAATCGATGGATTTCAGTTCTTCATCAGAGTAGCCGATCATATTGCGGAAAGTTTCATTAACCCGTATGAACTTTGCGCAGGAATCTACTAAGCAGACACCTGTAGTGGTATTCTCAAAAATGGTGCGGAACAATTCTTCACGTTCCAGAAGAGCGGCTTCGGATTGCTTCCGTTCTTTTATGTCCTCGTGCTGAATAATTACATATAACAGCTCACCATTCTGATTTACAATAGGATATGCTTTATTTGAAATCCACACTTTTTTCTTTTCTGTTACGGGTATATTCTGTGAAGCAGCTGCATGACCAACATCAAAATGAACTTCCCAGTATTCGACTTGCTTTCTGTCATAAACATTTCTGAGGATTTTATCTATTCCGGTTTTTATAATTTCCGCATCCTTAAAAACATTATATACCCGGCCCTCAATATCTTTAGGCTTAACACCAAATAGTTCACCGAGCTTGGGATTTATTCTCAGGCACCAGCCATCCTTATCAAGTATTTGTGTGCTTGTCGCGGATTGAATGAACATCTGTTCAAAGAAGTTGTATTGTTTCTCCAATTCCTCTTCGATCATTTTCCTTTCCGTGATTTCCCTGTAATAAACGGAAATACCTTCGGAATTTGGATAAGCTGATATTTCAAACCAGCCATTCATTGGAGGATAAAATTCTTCAACGCGTGCTGAAATACCCTGTTCCATTGCATCGTGGTACATCTTTGCAAATTGTGTATTTATTGCCTCGGGAAATTCTTCCCAGATTACTTTACCAGAAAGATCTTCTGATACGCGGTTAACCATCTTTCCTGCGCTGGTATTCAGAAATGTAAACCGCCAATTGCGGTCTAATGAAAATACGCCGTCATTTGTAGTTTCTAAAACCTCGCGTAAATGTAATTGAGAGCTCTGCAGTTCTTTTTGCCTGATCTTCTGATCAGTAATTTTTTTGAAAAGCTTTAATGCTGCCTTTACCGCGGAAAGTATGATGGTTCCATCAGCTGCTTTTGGAAGACATCCATAATGTGTAACATTTTCTAGATCTTGCACCTGCGCTTCTTCAGTGCGCGTTAACAGAAATATGATTGGAACTTCTTTGAGATTCAGAATTTCTTCTGCAATCCTGACCGTACTTCCGGCATTTAAATCATCATCCATTAAGACGAGATCTATATTTACTTCTTGCCTTAAGAATTCCAGAGGTTTTTGTCCAGCTCCTGCACTGAATATCTGAAAGCCTGAGTTTGTGAAAAGTTGAGCAATATCAAATGATAATCGGTCATCATTCAGCACGAGTAGTAAAGAACGGGATAGAAATTGCACTTAATCCTCATAATTAGAATCATCAAATTTTTTACTATGATTATCGTTTAAAATATAAAGAAGTTAAAGCGGGGAGATGACATCCCCCTTGGGAATGTCATCTCATAATCGATTTACTTCAGGAGTAATAATTTTTTACTTTGGATAAAGTTTCCTGCTTCAATCCTGAAGAAATATACACCGCTCGGAAGATTTCCGGCATTCCATTCCAGAGAGTGTTTACCGGCGGACAGGTAATCATCAAACAATGTGGTAACTTCCTTACCAAGAACGTCATATATTTTCAATATTACTTTTTGAGGATACGGCAGGCCGAAGGAAATAGTAGTTGCTGGATTAAAAGGATTAGGATAATTCTGGAATAACCTGTAGTCTTTCGTATGATCCGGATTGGATTTAACGGAAGTAAATACATAACCCTGGTTATGCAGAATAAAAACCGTATCTCCTCCTGCAATAGCTAAATCAATTTTATCATCATTATTCAGATCCGCCGCAAGCATATCAACCGGCACACCGCTTAAAGTAGGCGTATTACATGAAGAACTTAACTCAAACTCTCCGTTCCCCTGGTTTCGGTAAACGGAAACTCCATACCTGTCCAGTGGCAGATTACCGGTTATAATATCCGGACTTCCGTCATCATCAGCATCAATCGAAATAATAGTTCTCGGAGCTGAGCCGGCAGAACTTACATTCACTGAATTGGTGAAATTTCCGCTGCCATCATTGGTGAATATCATTATGCTGTCAGAATCCGCGCTAATAAATGCAAGATCAGTATCATCATCATTATCATAATCCAGATCCGCGATAGATGAAGTGCTCGAAGTCTGGTTTACAAATGCAGAAAATATTCTGGGTTGATCAAAATCATCTCCCGGAAAATTATTTGTGTACAGATTTAAATCTCCGGTATTGCTGTTAAGTGCTGCAACGTCGGGATAATCATCGCCATTGAAATCTGTTACAACAAGATCCAGAGGTTTATAAGTTGTATCAGTTTTATAAAAAGAAAGAAAGCTTCTGAGATCTGCATCATCCTGATTCTCATAGAAATCTATCACGCCTGAGTTAGTTCCAAATCCCATATCCTTTGAGACTACAATGTCAAGATCTCCGTCTTTTCGCAGATCAGATATCTCGAATGACCTTACTCTACCCAGGTATGGAGAGGCTCCGGCAGCAGTATCAGTAATATTACCCGAACCGTCTGTGTAAAAAATGAAAACTGTAGTTGTATCTCCGCCGACTATAAGATCAGTAAAGGTATCATTATCCATATCAGCAAATTTAACTTGTGTCGGCCGGAAAGGTACATCAATTGAAGTTGACTTTGTGAAGCCGTTATTTCCGTCCGACTCCCAAAACTCTATTTTTGAATTTTCCCAGTATGCGACCGCAATATCCAAATCAGAATCTGAATCGAAATTGCCTGAGGTGCTTGAAAATGCTGTCTGATCATACGCTAGTCTTAATTCATCCTTAAAATATACCGGATCAGGTTGGGCTTCATCAGCACCAATGAAACTTGAATCCTGCCTTTCATCTCCATCAATGTCAACGTCAACGCCGGTAATACGCGCTCTTCTTAGTTGATTGTCATTTTTGGAACACGATGTGAGGTGAAGATCCGACCAGTCATTAGCGAAGCTGGGCATCTCTGAAATGGAATTCAGATCATTACCGGTTACCTGCCATTCAATAAGGTTTGCATAATTTACTCCCGGAGATTGCACGACGGCATAACCTGCGCTTACCAAGTTATTATTATTAAAATAATTATTGCTGAGTGCGTTTATTCGCATTGCAAAAACATGTCCGCCTGTAACACGAAGATCAATGAAAATATTATTTCTAATATCATGATGCTCTCCATTCAACTCAAAAGCACTTGAAGTTGTAAACCATGGCAGATTATTACTTTGCGGTAAATAAACTGAATTATGAAAGATTTGGATGCTGTCTCCGGTAACATTTAACCCTGTCCGGTAACCGGCATCAATTCCACTGATCATATTATTAACTATTCTGCCTATATGACCTCCGACACTAATACCGGTAAACAATACATCTGTAAAGCTTCTGTTTCTTACAATATTGGATTCAAGAGTGAAGTTATTAACCTCATTAAGACTAATTCCTGCCAGACTACCTCCGCCTATATACTGGTAATCAATAATGTTGTTAGTAATAACAGCATTATTGCATCTTCGTATGCTGATCGATTGTCCGGCAAATTGAGGAGTTCCTGTGATCCAGTAAGTTGATCTTAAGATCCGGTTACCTGTAACCCGGGGGGATTCAGAAAAATCGTTCTGATTACCTAACTCAAAAGCAACGCTGCATCCGTCTATCAGATTATCCCTGAGCAGAAGCGCTGTTGTATGCGGTGCCGTTATCCCGTATCTGGTGCTGAATGCGGGTCCTCTGAAGCTGCCCAGGATTCTGCAGCCTTCAACTGTAACAGAATCTAAACGTAGATTTACAAAACTCTGCTGTAATGAAATAGCGGTTATACTCGAAGCTCCAACAGAATCAGCGTCGAGTATAGTAATATTTCGCAGAATGAGATGATCGCATGACACAACAACAATCGGATTTGCTGAAGCAGATGAAGAATCTCTCTTCAGAATTACATTTTCCACGCTGGCTCCGGATACCGGATCAGGCTGAAAAGTAATGGTATTCACTGAAGAAACCCCGTTAACCTGGTCGAGAGTTAAAACAGGGTCATCTCCGTTATTTTCTAGATAAACACCCTGCCTGATATTGAAAATAACAGCTCCGCTTATTCCTTTGTTTTTTAAAGAATCGGAGGCATCTTTAAAAGAATCGAAATCGGGATTATCACCTCCAATGGTATATGTTCCATTCATTGGCTGGGCACAAATATAAATGGTAAAAAGCATATATATGAAAAATGTGGTAAGTGTTTTTGCATAACTTCACCTTTGCTAGTTGATAAGGATAATTTTACTCAGAAGAGGGATTATAATTTATTTAACATTTTTTTTAATCTTACCTATGTCAAAAATTGGGGAGTGTAGAAGACACAGTGATCCGAATGAAAAATTTTATTGTACTTGCTTTTTGAATACCCCAGAAAAAAATTATATTATATATAGATAACACTCTGTAAAGAACATGAAACTACTGTTTTTCCTCCTAGCTTATAAAGTTATTATTACTACTCTGCTGCCGTTTCTTCCTTCATCCGCCTGGTGGGTAAGGGTATGGGAATTCCCCAGATATCAGATTGTATTAATTGGAATAATAGCATTTATTGTTCTGCTTGTTAGCAGGGAATTTGGCCTGCATGCCAAGATTGTTTCTGCACTTCTGACCGCGGCCATTATTTATCATTCTGTTCTGATCTTTCCATATACCTTTCTCTCCGGTACACAGGTAAAACAGGCAGAGCATTGGGAGGAAGAAAATACGATCAGCCTGGTTATAGCGAATGTTCTTATGGATAATAAGAATTCTTCGGGATTCATAGATATCATTAAGAAAACAAAACCTGACTTAATCCTTGCTGTTGAAACTAACGAGTGGTGGATAAATCAGCTTGATGTCATAAGTCCGCACTATCCCTTTAAGGTTCCGGTCCCCCTCGAGAATACCTATGGCATGGTCCTTTATTCTAAATATAAACTCATCCGCCAGGAAGTAAAATGCCTTGTGGAAAATGACATTCCTTCCATTCATGTTCAGATAGAAATGCCTTCAGGAAAAATAGTCGAAGGAAGATTCCTTCATCCTCGTCCTCCCGCACCGCAGGAAAGTAAAGATTCTAAAGAGCGGGATGCTGAAATACTGATTGTAGCTAAGGAAGTTAAAGACATAAAGGACCCGGTTATTGTTGCAGGTGATCTTAATGATGTTGCCTGGTCAGAAACTACTATCCTTTTTCAGAAAGTCAGCCGGCTTTTGGATCCCAGAATAGGCAGAGGATTCTATAATACATTTCATGCCGATTATTTTTTTTTCAGATGGCCCCTCGATTACGTTTTCCATTCAGATCACTTCAAACTGATTCAATTGGAAAGATTACCTTATTTCAATTCTGATCATTTTGCTGTTTATGTAAAATTCAGTTTGGATCCTCAGGCGAAACTGGAACAGGAAGAACCCGGTTCGGATGCACAGGAAGAGCAGAAAGCAACTGAAAAGATAAAGGAAGGTGTAAACGACAAAGATTAAAAGGATTCCGGCTCCGTTACCCTTTGACCGAAATGTAAAAATTCTGTAAAGGGTACAAAAACCATTGTTATTATATTATGTATTGCTTTACTTAAGAAAGGTTTGCGATACTATTTCTGATTGTATTTCCTGCTTCTTCCTCCAAACCCGCTTACATATTTTTAACCTGCCGGCAGCATACGGCAAACATTTAACAAACCATTAAGGAGTCTTTTTGAATAGCACTGTTTTTAAAGAAATATTTTCAAAGTATCAGGTTAATGACCAAAGGAAAAGTTATTTCCAGATCTTTAATTCTTTTGTCCCATTTTTATTAATATGGTTTCTGATGTACCTTTCTCTTGATGTGAGTTACTTACTTACATTGCTTATTGCTTTCCCTGCAGCTGGTTTGCTGGTAAGGATATTTATTATCCAGCATGACTGCGGTCATGGATCATTTTTATCCACAAAAAAAGCAAATAACAGGGTGGGAGTCGCATGCAGTTTGTTTACCTGGACTCCATATTTCTACTGGCGGAAAGGTCATGGCATTCATCATGCTTTTGCTGGTAATCTTGAGCACCGGGGAATAGGCGATGTTTATACAATGACTGTTAAAGAATATATGAGCAAAACTCCCTGGGGCAGAACAAAATACCGCCTCTATCGTAACCCTCTGTTCCTGTTTGTAATTATTCCTTCCGTGATCTTTTTATTATGGTACAGATTTCCTACATCAAGCGATAAAGCAATGAAAAAAGAAGAAGCAAGTGTGTATTGGACGGATCTCGCGCTTGTTATTCTTGTTGGTTCAATGATTTACCTGGTTGGCTTAAGTGCCTTTCTGATGATACAGCTTCCTCTTGTAATTATAAGTACAAGTTTAGGTCAATGGTTATTTTATGTCCAGCATCAGTTCGAGGATACTTATTGGGAAAATAAAGATGAATGGAATTACGCCTCAGCAGCCCTGCAGGGAAGTTCTTACTACAAACTTCCTGCAGTACTTCAATGGTTTACCGGCAATATCGGCTTTCATCATATTCATCATCTTAATCCCTCAATCCCCAACTATAAACTTGCATTATGTCATAAAGAAAATCCTGAACTCCGGCAGGTGCACGTACTAACAATCAAAGAAAGTCTGAATACAATATCACTGCGTCTCTGGGATGAGGATCGTAAAAAGCTTATCAGTTTCAAAGAATTGAAAAATCCTGAACATCATTCATTGGTAAAAACATAGCACTTGCGCTAATCCGTTATTGATATTAGTATCAATACTAGATATATTTTCATAAGAATAAAAAGGAACTGCAAATGAAACTTAATGATGTAACAGCAAAGGCAATTTTACTTGAAACACCTGAAGAAGTCAGATTAGTTTCCGGTATTCTCGAGGATTATTATGAAGATGGATTTATTACTGAACCCGAAAATGAAACTTTTGCTGTATATGAATTAAAAGATCACTTCGAAATCTATTTTACTGATGCAGGTAATCCTAAGTGGGCTGAAGAATTTCCCGGTGAATTTAAAACTCTCATTAATACAATTAATTCTCTCCCCGAGGATATGGCAGTTCAGTTTAAGCTTACTCCTGAAATGAAAGAAAGAATTGATGAGATCCTTCCGGAAATGTCGGAAGATGATTTATTCGAAGACGAAGATGAATAAAACCCTCTCTTAGCTCTGCGAAAAATTGCTTCAACTGTAGAGATGTTATGCACCGTTGTAGAGACGCCGCACTGCGGCGTCTGGGTCTCACGAAAGAAGAATTGTGGATAACTTAACACGAAGCCACAATTCAACATTCCCACTCCGGATTACAACTTTGTTGTTTTAAGTTCTTCGTTTGAATATTGTTATTTGATTATTGTGCCGTGAGGCATTCGCTGTGGCGAATTTGTTATTTGGAATTTGCTCTTTGAACAAACCTAACAATACCAATAACCCAGGTCCAGCCCTCACTGCCTCTTACTTCTATAATTCCCCCCCGGACGTTTTTTATAATATTGTTTTTTCCTGTCCGGCACGGACTCTGCAGCCGGTAGTTCATCCCCGCTCTCTAGTTTTTTTCGGTGCATTTCGGGAATTGGTACCAGGAGTTCCTCTTCCGGGAATACAGACTCTATCTTTTTACCTAAATACTCTTCAAGCTTATGCAGCTGATATGAATCATCTTCATCGGCGAAATTAATAGAAATGCCTGAAGCGCCTGCACGTCCGGTTCGTCCTATCCTGTGTACATATTCTTCAATATCATCAGGCATATTATAATTTATTACATGACTAATGCCTTCAACATGTATTCCTCTTGAGGCAACATCAGTGGCAACTAATACCCTTACTTCACCGTTCCGGAAAGCTTCAAGCCTTTTAATGCGCTGGGTTTGTTCAACTTCTCCTGAGAGTAAAGCGGTTTTTATTCCGTAGGTTTCAAATGTGTCCTTCAGCTTCCGCGCTTCTACTCTTCTGTTAACAAATATTAATACGCGGTCCAGATTCTTCTGCATTATTATGTTGTAAAGCAGTGTCGGTTTCTCTTCAACAGTGGTGATGTAAGTAATCTGCTGTATAGTCTGAACCGTAACTTCTTCCGGAGTTACATTAACTTCAAATGCCTCCCTGGTCCATGACCCTGCAAGATACTTAACATCGCCCGTCATTGTTGCACTGAAGAACATTGTCTGCCGCTTCGATTTTGGCGGTGTGCTCATTACTATTTTCTTTACATCAGCAATAAATCCCATATCAAGCATTCTGTCTGCTTCATCGATTATAAGAATTTCAACCTTGCTAAGATTCACCAGTCTTTTTCGCATGAAATCTATAAGCCGGCCGGGAGTACAGATAAGGATGTCATTGGACTTCTCATGCAGTTCTTTTTGCTGTCTGCCGTAACCTATGCCTCCAAGTAACGCAAGAATATGGCACGGAACATACTTACCCAGACCCCGTGCATCCTTCTCAATCTGAAGAACAAGTTCGCGTGTAGGAGCTAAAATAAGTGCTCTCGGAGTCCCGGGTCTCCGCTTCTCCTCAAGCGGATTCTTTAGTATTTTGTTAAAAATTGTGATCAGAAAAGCTGCTGTTTTTCCTGTTCCTGTTTGTGCCTGCGCAGTAACATCATTACCGTTTAATGAATTAGGAAGAGTTTCAGCCTGGACTTGTGTGCAGTATTTGAAACCGAGATCTGATATAGCGTGAAGTATCTCAGGTGCAATGTCAAGATCCTGGAAACGGGTTTTCCCTTCCTCAGGTGGTACGTTAAAGGTCGCAGGATCCCATTTTTCAGCTGGTTCAGGCTGAGCTTCAGGAACAGCTTTTTTAACAGGTGCAGTTTTCACCCTGGGTGCAGTCTTTGCTGCATCAGGTTTAGCTTTAGGCTCAGTTTTTGGAACATTCGCAGGTCTTGAGGTTCCCGTTTTGGGACGTTCTGGTCTTGAACCTTGTGCTGTTTTACCGGCCGGAGCTGGTTTATCTTCGCCGCTTTTACGCGGAGCACTCGACTGTGATGATTTTTCTTTCTGTTTTAGCCGCTCAGCTTTTAACTGTTCGTTTCTTTTCTGATGCCTCAGACGATATTCCTCCGGGGTTTCTTTTTTCCGGGGTTCGCGCGTAATTTCCTGTCTGGGTTTAGTTTCTTTGGCCGCGGGTTTTAAATCCCTTGCTGCGGTATCTGATTTTTTCATTGGTGAGGTTACAGGAGCAGATTTTTTCTTTTTCCCAAACAGAGTCTTAAGTTTTGTAATTAATGTTTTCACGGAGTATAGCTATATTGTGAATAAAAATAGTAATTTGAACAGAATAGTGTATTTGAATGCTTATTGGAGAATTGTATCCGGCAGGCGAAGCAAGCGCTTATAAAAATACCAATGAACCTTGTGTTCTGATGAAAGTTCTGGAATAAATATTCTGATTTAATATACAATTACCTTAAAACAACTCTTTAGTTAACCGATTCTTTACAAATATAAGCAAAATATTAAAAAGAAGAGCTACCAGAAAACTATGACCCAATTTTAAGTAAATTCCAAATCTCAAATAACAAATAACAAACAAATTCCAAATCTCAAATCCAAAATAACAAATGGCGAAGCCACCAATAATCAATTTATAATATTCAAACAAAGACACCCAAAATCATATGATAACCAAACTTCTTTGTCATTCTTAAAAAGATGTTTACTCTGCAATCCTTTTGTGCTAATATGCACGAAGTGCACTCCTAAAATTTCCTTTTTAATTTGTGCAATGACGGAGGCATGGGTATGCAATTTGCGCAATTTGCGTCTTTCTGTTTCCTAAGCTTCTTTGTCTTTCCTGGAACGATGTTTACATTCCCTGTTTAGAATTTAATTATTGGAATTTGTGCCGTAACGCATTCGCTGTGGGCGAATTTGTTATTTGGAATTTGGTGCTTGGAATTTCATTGTAATTTGGTGCTTGTTATTTGGAATTTCTTTCCTCGGAATTTAATTATTTTGGAATTTTAAAATAAAAAGCAGCTCCTTTCCCGGCTTCAGATTCAATCCAGATATTTCCTCCATGCCTTTCAACAATTTTACTGCAGAGCGCCAGTCCGATTCCTGTGCCGGGATATTGTTCTCTTGTATGTAATCTTTGAAATATCTGAAATACTCTGCTGTGGAATCTCGGATCGATTCCAATACCATTATCACGTATTGAGAACAGCCAGTAATCAGATTCCGGTTTGCAGGTTATTATAATTTCAGGATCTTCCTTCCCGCGGAACTTAAGCGAATTCTGAATGAGATTTTGAAACAACTGCCGTATCTGTGTTTTATCTCCTCTGATTACAGGCATGTTCTTAACCCGGATGTCAGCTTGTTCCTCCTCAATCTTAATTCTCAGATCATCTAGAACGTCATTGACAAGTTTTTTAGTATCTATATATTCATAAGGGGTTTTTCCTGTAATGATCCTGGAATACGAGAGCAGATCATTCACAAGTATCTGCATGCGTGAAGCGCCTTCTTCAATAAAACCCAGAAATTCTTTGGCATTATTACCAAGAACTTTTTCCTGGGTGTATCTTAGAAGCTGAGCATAACTCTTGATCATTCTGATCGGTTCCTGGAGATCATGCGATGCAGTATAAGCGAATTGTTCAAGCTCTTTGTTTGATCTCCTTAACTCATCCATCACTTTTTGAATTTCTATCTCTGTAAGTTTTCGTTCAGTAATATCCATCGTTGTACCGAATAGATTAACCTGAGTACCTGAATCATCGAAAGCGGGATTAAATATATTGTGAAGATATTTAATTCTTCCCCCCGGCAGAACTATCCGGTATTCTGTCTGCGTTTTTTTCTTTTCGTTCTCAGCTATGCTTATCGTTTCAAGTACCTTTTCAAGATCATCTTTGTGTACCATATCGATTATTTCGGCTACAGTTGGATTTCCCTCCTTCAAATCACGTTCGAAAATGTGAAACATTTCTTCTGACCATTCAGCTTCGGCAGCTCCGGGACGAACAGAGAAGCTTCCTATGTGCGCAAGTTTCTGGGCTTCACGAAGCTTTCCTTCACTTTGCCGTAGTTTTAAATCTGCTTCCTTCCTCTTCCGGAGATCTATTCCAATACCTATTTGTGTTCCATCCGGAAGCCTTATATTTGCCCATGAAGTTTCAATACAGTCGCCGCTTTTACTGTATACACTGAACTCTCTCCAGCCGGATTCAAGAGATAACATATAACGGATGGCTTCATCATGTGTCTCAGGATATAGGCTGGTTAAAAATTCTCTGCCTTTAGCTGCATCTTCTTCGGTCCATCCAAGTACTTGCACAAATTCCTTGTTTAACCGGAAGAAGTTTAAATTTGAATCATAGACAGTAATCATAACGGGAATGTTGTCGATAATACTTTGCAGTAATTCACGCTCATGAGCCAGCGCCTGTTCAGTATTCTTTCTTCCACTTATGTCACTGAATATTACAACTACTTCTCCGGGTATGGCTCTGAATATGTAATTTGAAACCCAGATTGACGAAATTTCAAAATAATCTTCATAAACTAGTTCTCCGCCGTGAAGTCCAATGTTGCCGTAATTCTTAATATAATTCTGCGGTGCATTTTCTATTCCGGGGAACACCTCCGTTAACAACTTACCTTCAACATCTCCTCGTTTTTTCTTAATTATATCTTCATACGCGTTGTTAACCTGCATGAATCTTAGATTTACTGGTTCATTATTCCCGTTTGTGATAACTTTGAAATGCACTATACCGTTTGCTTTGGTATTAAATAAAGAAGTATAACGCTGCTCACGTTTTAATATCTCTTCTTCCAGATGCCTGGTCTCTGTTATATCTCTCCACGTGATTACACCGCCGGTTATTTCTCCTGATGCAGAGTAAATTGGCGCAGCATTACAGATAAGATGCAGAGGCTTACCTTCTGAATTTACCTGAACTAACTCAACATTCTTTATTACTTCACCTGTTGTAATAGCACGTACAAGCGGTAATTCCTGCGGCGGTATTTCAGTTCCATCAGGATAATATACTTTCCATCTCTGCCGGACCTGTTCCGTTGTTGCTCCTTCAGGTAATTCACCGATTTTATCAATGATGTAACGGCTTACCATTTTTAATCTGAAATCATCCTTATCAGCAATAGCAATGCCTTCAGGAGTAAACTCCATAAGCGCCTCAAGAATACGCTTTCTCTCCAGAGTTTCAGCCTCAAGATGCTTCTTTTCGCCAATGTCGTCAAAAGTACTTATTGCGGCAATAACTTTTCCTGAAGCATCTTTTATTGGACCTGCATTCACCAGGAAATATGTCCAGGTTCCATCACCCCTGCGGTAATACATCTCTTCACCAAAAACTGCTTCACCTTTAAGAGCTCTTGCAATTGGATACTCCTCCGGAGTATATGGGGTGTATTCATCATGGTGGGCTCCATATTCTGCATATCCGAGATAACTATCTGATTCGAGCATTGGATGTCGTAGTATTTTGATGGCCTGCTCATTATGATAAAGCAATTTCCCGCTAGGTGCTTCTGCTATGGAAATACCTGACGGCATCTGTGAAAGCAGCAGTGACAGCCAGGAGTTTTCCGACTGAAGGTGTGCAGTCAGATCATTAAGATCATAATTAATAGAATTGAGCATAGACTACATAATTTTGATAGTTTTTATAAGTTAAAATCCTTTTGAATGTAATACAAGTGAAAATTAAGATAATTGTCATCCTCCTGCTTCCATCAGAAATTCTTTACTTTTTTCATTGCTTATACTTATCTTGCAGCACTTGCGAATTTTTCAACGGAGAAGTTCTATGCTTAGAAATTTTTTCCTCCTTTTTATACTTGCTCTTATCTTTACTGCAGGATGCAGCAGTAACACACCTGAAGCAACCAATAATTTGTCCCGCCAAACCTTCAACCTTCCTGAACCTGATTTCATTCCCGTGTCGGTTTGGTACAGCGGCGGTAAAGCCCGTGCTCCAATGTTATCTGAAATTACGGAAAATTCTGAAGCAGAATGGCGGAAGGATCTTCAGCAGATTAAATCATTGGGATTTAATACAGTGAGAACCTGGGTGGAGTGGGCGCACTGTGAACCTAAAGAAGGTGAATATCATTTTGAAAACCTCAATCTTCTTGCCCGGCTTGCTAAGGAAACAGGCTTACGATTCATAATACAGTTATATGTTGATTCGGCTCCTGACTGGGTTGGGATAAAACATTCCGGAGCAGAATACGAAGCTCAGGATGGATCGAAAGTTGCATCACAGGCAGCTCCGGGATATTGTACCGATCACCAGGGAGTAAGAAAAGCTGTATCTGATTTCATAACAGAAACTTCAAGAATTGCTAATCAATATTCTAATTTTCACGGGTGGGATCTTTGGAGTGAACCGCATATAGTTAACTGGGCTTATATAAATTATGTTCCGAATGCACAGTTCTGTTATTGCCCGGCTACCAGAGGCGCGTTCAGAAACTGGCTAAAACAAAAATATGGCTCACTTCAGAATCTTAATCACGCCTGGTACAGAAATTTTGAATCGTGGGAAAATGTAGACCCTCCAAGATTCGGAACAATTTTAAGCTATACCGATTTTATCGACTGGAAGAACTTTATTTATGCTAAGCTTGCTGGTGACCTGGCAATGAGATATGCTGCAGTAAGGCGCGCGGATCAGACTCATGTCATCACTTCTCATGCCGCCGTTCCTTCAATATTTTACTCGCCATATAATGGATATGGTGCCACAGACGATTTTCTTATGGCGGATCAGGTTGATTACTACGGAACCTCCTTATATCCTAAACATAACCATCCATCAAAACACTGGGAATACTGGCGTTTTATGATCGGAGTTGATTTTTCACGCTCTGCAAATAAATCTAACGGCGGATTCTATGTAGGTGAGCTGCAGGCAGGGAAGGGCACAATCGGACTTAATATAGGCAACCCTATTACACCTAATGATCATCGCATCTGGATGTGGTCAGCCATTGCCAAAGGTGCCAGGGCAATAAATATCTATGCATATTACCCGATGTCTTCAGGATATGAATCGGGAGGGTATGGACTCATAAATCTCGACGGAAGCATTACAGAAAGATCTGTTGAGGCAGGGAAGACCGCAAGGATAATTACGGAAAATAAAGACCTGCTTCTTAAATCAACACCCGATAAAGCTCAGATCGCCATTGTATATAACCCCTTAGCTCAGATGGTAGGAGGCGAACAGAGTCATGTTACTACTGATATGCACCAGCTTTCTTTATTCGGCTACTACAGGGCTTTCGCTGAAAAAAATATTCCGGTGGATTTTATCCACAGACGAGACATAGAGAATGGAAATCTTAAGCAGTATAAATTAATAATTTTGCCTTATCCTTTGATGTTTACTAATAAAGCCGCCGGGGAATTGAAAAAATATGTTAATGAGGGGGGATTTCTGGTATCGGAAGCACGTCCTGGCTGGAATGATGAAAAAGGTTACGCTGCAAACACTATCCCTGGAATGGGATTGGCAGAGGTTTTTGGTGCGAGGGAACAGAAGGTAAAAATGACTGACAAAGCTATTTTCGCTTTATCTGAAACCGGCCATGCTCTTCTGGCGGGATTAAATGCTGACTCAGAGCTGAATGGAGATTATTTTGCTGAATCTCTTGAAATAATTTCAGAGCAGGCGCAGCCTTTGGCAGTATTGGATGATCAGAGCATTGGAGTAGTTTTGAACGGGTATGGAAAAGGACAGGCTTTACTAATTGGTTCTTTTCTTGGAATGTACAATCATAAAACACCATCACAGTCAAATACAAACTTTATTCTCAACATGGCCAGGTGGGCAGGTGTTGAATTACCATTTACCTATACTACAGATAAAGTACTGTCTTCTGCTCTGGAAATCAGGCGTCATAAGAACACAAACGGATTTGTTTTATTTTTAATAAATCATAATCAGGAACCGGTTAATACAACTGTTTCTCTTCCTGTCTCTGCCGGCACTTTTGAAATCAAAGATCTGCTGAGCGGTTCAGCATTAAATCAAAACTCCGGTAATACTCTGAATCTCAAAATTGAAGTCCCTGCCCAGGATGTTAAAGTTTATGTAATCTCTCACCTGCAGTAACAAACACACTCCGTGTTGTAGAGCCAGGGCTTGCCCTGGCTGGACAGCACATAATGTAAATAAACAACAATGTATATCCGGAGTCGGAATGCTAAATATTGACTCCGTCACAAATTATTACCATCATTTCTCTTGTGCGACCCAGACGCCGCAAGCGGACGTCTCTACGGCAATGTATTACATTGTTAGAATTGAAACACTGTGTTGTAGAGCCAGGGCTTGCCCTGGCTGGGCTGCACATACTGTAAATAAACACAAATGTATATCCAGAGTCGGAATGCTAAATATTGACTCCGTCATAAGTTATTGCCAATATTCCTCTTGTTCAACCCAGCCCTGCCTGCCGGGCAGGCGCGGCAAGCCGGCGGCTCTGTTATGTTAAAATGCAATACCTGGCACCAGCTTAGAGTGTCCCTTCTTAAAAATAATTGAAAGAGACAAACCCGGAAGAGATTGAGTGGTGGATTTGTCCTCTTTCGTTTGGGGGAATCA
>Ga0196971_1000624_pt1 | contig 23669 bp, 21 predicted proteins | sample S1v_1013CmetaG_FD_148660 | JGI IMG/M metagenome (GOLD analysis project Ga0196971, IMG submission 148660) | Soil microbial communities from Anza Borrego desert, Southern California, United States - S1+v_10-13C | ecosystem: Environmental > Terrestrial > Soil > Desert | place: USA: California...
CAACGGATCGCACAGCATGACCGTGGATGCCGTCAAAGGGATTCAGGGCTCTTACTCCGTAACGGTGACCCCCGTGGGCGGAGGTGCCTACCAGTTGGTCAGCACGGGCGTCGTAGGCGGCAGCACCCGGAAGATTACCGCCCGGCTCGACCCTCCGCCGCCCGCGGCCCCGCCCCAGGTGTACACCCGGGCCGTGGCGAGCAACGGGAATCTGCTCTTCGGCAACAACGCGCTCATCTGTGGCGATATCTACGGGCGCTCGAAGGTGGAGATGGGCAACAACTCCGAGGTTCTCGGGACGCCCGGCGACAAGTGTGCGTCGGTGACTGGCAACGGGAAACTGGTCTCCACCACCACCTTCGTCCCCCAACAGAATGTGGTGGTGGAAGGCGGCTGGTGCGACAGCGACGAGTGGGGTCCCGGTCACCCCTGTACGTCGCAGCCGGCGCCCGTGGAGCTTGAGTACCCCGACTTCCAGGAGCTGTACGATGAGGCCGACCTCCGCCACACGGGCAGCGTCGAACTGCAAGGCTCTATGGCCTTCAACAACCAGATCGTGTACGTTCCGGGCAGCCTGTCCGTCGACACGAAGGGCGTAGCCATTTCAGGCACTGTCACCTTCTACTCGCCGGGCGACATCGAGATCAACGGCGACGTCACCTGTGCCACGCCGGGCTGCCAGGTGGTCTTCATCTCCCAGGGCACCATTGAGATCTGGAACAACACCAAGGTCTGGGCTTCCCTGATCACCACGGGTTCGGTGGTTGCCGGCAACGGCCCCATTATCCACGGAAACGTCCAGGCCGGCCAGTTCCAGGCCGGCAACAACGTGGAGCTGTACCCCATCGCAATGGAAGAGGTCGTGCAGAACCCGCCCCCCGGCCTGCCTGAAGGCTCCGGCCCCACCGGTGGCCCCACCTTCTCCGGCTGGTCCAACTAACAGGACGCCCCCGGCCGCGCCAGACGCGACCGGGGGCGCTGCCATTATCGCTCTTCGTTCAGCCAATGAGCCACATCCTTCGCGTGGTAGGTCAGAATCAGGTCGGCCCCCGCCCGCTTGAAGCCCAGCATGGTCTCCATCACCGTGCGGCGCTCGTCGATCCAGCCCTGGGCCGCAGCCGCCTTGACCATGGCAAACTCGCCTGAGACATTGTAGCAGGCCACAGGCAGGTCGAACGCCTCCCGCACCCGGTAGATGATGTCGAGGTAAGCCAGGGCGGGCTTCACCATAACGATGTCGGCCCCCTCAAGCACGTCGAGCTCCACCTCCCGCAGCGCCTCCCGGGCGTTGCCCGGGTCCATCTGGTAGGCCCGGCGGTCGCCGAAGGCCGGAGCGCTGTCCGCCGCCACCCGGAAGGGGCCGTAGTAGGCGCTGGCATACTTGGCGCTGTACGCCATGATCGGCACGCCGGTAAAGCCGTCCCGGTCCAGTGCCTGGCGAATGGCGGCCACGCGGCCGTCCATCATGTCGCTGGGGGCCACCATGTCGGCGCCCGCCTGGGCGTGGGACAGGGCGGTCTTTGCCAGCAGTTCCAGCGTGGGGTCGTTATCCACCGTATCGCCGCAGATAATCCCGCAGTGCCCGTGCGATGTGTACTCGCACAGGCAGACGTCGGTGATCACATGCATCTCCGGAAAGCGGGCCTTAATGGCCCGGATGGCCTGCTGCACCACGCCCTGCTCGTGGTAGGCGCCGGTGCCCACCTCATCTTTCGCTTCGGGCAGGCCAAACAGAATGGTTGACTGGAGTCCAAGCTCCAGCATGGCTTCCATCTCATGCAGAATGGTGTCCGCAGACCAGTGGTAGTTGCCGGGCATGGCGGAGATCTCCCGGCGAACCCCTTTCCCCGGCGCTACGAACAGGGGCAGAATCAGGTCATTTCTGGTCAGCACGGTCTCCCGCACCATGCGGCGAACGGTCTCCGTGCGGCGGAGCCGGCGGGGACGAATTGTGGGATAGGCCATGGCGGTGTGCGAAACCTCCCTTTCCTCCAAATGGTCCTCGATAATCGCCCGGACAAGCCCCTGAACGCTCTGCTCCACAGCCACGGCATGAACAGTAAGCCCATGCCGCCGGGCCACCGCCTCCGTCTCGGGCCCAAGCACGGCGATGCGGACGCCGTGAAGGAGCTGTGCTCCCCCGAGAGCGACCAGCAAATTTTCGACCGTCGACCCGGACGTGAACGTCACATAGTGGATGCCGCCATCGGCCAGGGCCTGCCGCAGCGGCCCGGCGTCGCCCCCGGCGAATATGGTGCGGTATGCCTCCACCTCATCGACGACGGCGCCCAGGGCTCGCAGCGCTTCAGCAGGTCCGGCGCCGGCCAGGTTGCCCCGGGCCATGAGCACCCGGTCGCCGGGGGCGAGGTGGGGCGCCATAGCGGTAGACAGGGCGGCTCCCCGGGACTCCTGCGGCATCAGCTCAACGTCAACGCCTCCGGCCGCAAGCTCCTTCGCTGTAGCCGGCCCCACGGCCACCACACGCAGTCCGGCGGGGGCTGACCGCCGCAGTGCTGCCAGCCGCCCGGTGAACTGCCTGGCTCCGGTGGGGCTGGTCAGCACCAGCCAACGGTACTGCTCCAGCCGGTCGATGGCCTGGTCCAGGGGGCCCCAGGACTCCGGGTCAGCCGTGGCGATCACAGGAAACCGGATCGGCTCTCCGCCCCGCTCCGCAAGGGCCGCCGACAGGGAACCGGCCTGCCCTGCGGCCCGCGTCACAAGAATGCGCAGCCCTGCCAACGGTCGGTCCACCCTGCCTTCTCCCCTCTGCCCGTCTGATAGAGTGATTGGTCAACCTTTTTTATCCATCCGGACATAAGTCGCACTACCTATACGGGATACCACAGGTCCGGAAACCGGACAAATGGGACGGAGTCGCATTATAGATTCTTAAGTCCATAGTTCACACCGCAATCGTGGGGTAAGATGAGTGCGGTGGAGAAGCAGTCATTTTGATATGAATCGACGCCATCCAACATGGCCACTTACGCTGCAGTCATCGCCCACAGAGGGGGGCCGTTACGTGCTCGATTTTACCCGTCGCGACGTCATCTTCCTCCATGCCCCCAGCGTCTATGACTTCCGCAAGGACACAATCCTGTTCGGGCCGGTCAGCGACGTGGTTCCGTCCTCCAGCGTCTTTGAGATGTACCCGGTGGGCATCACGAGCATTGCCGAACACCTGGAGCACGCCGGCTATCACGTACAGCTGATCAACGTGGCGTACCGCATGCTGCGGGACCCCGACTACGACCCCGAAGAGCAGATTCGTAAGCTGAAGCCAAGGCTCTGGGCCATCGACCTGCACTGGCTGCCCCACGCTCACGGGGCACTGGCCCTTGCAGCGCTGGTGAAGAAGCACCACCCGGACATTCCGGTGCTCATGGGCGGACTCAGCTCCTCTTACTACCATGAAGAGCTGATCACCAACCCCAACGTGGACTTTGTCATTCGGGGCGACTCCACCGAAGTGCCGGTGCTGGAGCTGTTCAAGCGCCTGCGGGCCGGTAAGCCGCTGGAGACGGTGCCGAACCTCACCTGGAAGCGGGCAGACGGCTCGGTCGTGGTCAACCCCTTGAGCCATGTGCCCGACACCCTCGACGACCCCAACCTGCCGGCCTACCGGTACGCCATGCGGTCGGTCTTCAAGTACGGGAACCTGGCCAATATTGTGCCGTACATGCGCTGGCTTGAATACCCCATGACGGCCCTGTTGATCAGCCGCGGCTGCACCCAGCACTGCTCCATCTGCGGCGGGTCCAAGGCCGCCTACAAGATGATCTGCAACCGGCAGCGGCCTGCGTTCCGCTCGCCCCAGCGCCTGGCTGACGACGTCCGGTTCATCAGCCGCTTCAGCAGGGCGCCCATCTTCGTGATTCACGACCTGCGCATGGGTGGCGGGGCCTACGCCAAGGACGTGCTGTCCAACCTCGCAGCGCTGAAGGTCCAGAACGAGATGGTCCTGGAGCTGTTCGCCCCGGCCGATCATGAGTTCTTTGAAGAGGTTCACGCAGCCCTGCCTCGCTACAGTCTGGAGATGACGCTGGAGACGCACGACGAGGAGCTGCGGCGGCTTAACGGCAAGTTCGCCTGCACCAACGAGCAGGTGGAGTCCACCATCGCGGCGGCGCTGGCCAACGGCTGCCACCGGCTTGACATTTACTTCATGGTCGGCATTCCCAACCAGACCCGGGAGTCGGTCATGGCCTCCATGGAGTACGCCCAGACCCTGCTGGAACGCTTCGGCCGCGACGGAAAGCTCCAGCTCTACGTTGCGCCCCTGGCGCCGTTCCTGGACCCGGGCAGCCCGGCCTTTGAGGACCCGGAGCGGTTCGGGTACAAGCTGCGGGCGCGTACGCTCGAAGAGCACCGCCAGCGCCTGGCCTCGCCCACATGGGCGCAGATTCTCAACTACGAAAGCCTCTCCCTCCCGCCGGAAGAACTGGTGGATGCGACCTACGAGGCCACGGCCCGCCTGACGCGGACCAAGGCCAGCCTCGGGCTGGAGAGCAAGGAGACCGCACAGCGTACACTGTCGCTGATCGAATCAGCCCGCAGCCTGTTTGGCCGAATGGAGGCGGCAAGCCGCCTGCCGGAGCCGGCCCGGGGTGTCGCCATGAAGGCCCTCGCCGACGAAGCCCGGGCCGTCAACAACGGCCGGGTGTACAAGCAGACGGACTTCGTCTCCTGGGGCGGAAGGAAGCTACAGCTCAACTTCATGGGCCTGGCGGGGCTCATGGTGGAGCTCTTCTTCGAGGAGATTCAGTTGGCGTGGCTGCGCTGGTCGAAGAAGCGCTACAGCTGGACCCAGCCTGCGCCCGAGACCACCGACTAGACGAGGCACAGAGTCAACGCCGGGCAGTGGTCTGCCCGGCGTGTTCGCGCGCCGCTCTACCGGGCCCTCTTCAGCAAGGCAGCGTTGATCTCCGCAAAGCCCACAGCCAGCACCATCAGCAGGAAATGCAGCAGGCCCGGCGCAGCATCCAGCAGCACCCCCACGGCGCTGCCGGTGCCCAGGAGCAGGCCGGCGCCCAGCATGAGCGCGGTCACCTTGCCCAGCATAATCACCCGCACGGCTGTCACCAGCATGCCCACCAGCGTCACCGCACCGATCAGCATGTGGAACGGAACCACCTGCCCACGGGACCACAAGTGAAACATCATGCCGATCCCCAACACGGCCGCCGCTACGAACCCGGTGCGCACCACCATCATGGCGATGGTCACCACCCGATCTCGCCCTGCCTGCGGCGCCACCGGCACCCCACTTTTCATAGGCCTCCTCCTCCCCGCTGTTTCAGCGGTTCGCCAGAATCTCCTTGCCACCGTGCTCCAACAGCCACGCGGCCACCTCTTCGCCCAGGGCCTTCGCCTGGGCCGCCAGTCCTTCGGCGACTTGTCGAATCACCTTGCCCCCGTCGGGTGCCGCGATGAGCCCCTCCAACCGGAGCCGTCCCTGGTCATACACGGCCCGGGCCCCAATGGGCACCTGACAGCCGCCCTGGAGCCTTGCCAGCAGCGCCCGCTCTGCCTCCACTTCGGCGGCGGCAGCGGGCTCATGCAGCTTCATGACCACGGCTCGCATCGCCTCGTCTCCGTCCCGTATCTCAATGGCCAGCGCCCCCTGCCCCGGTGCGGGCAGGCAGAACGCCGGGTCCAGATACTCCGTGATCCGGCGGGAGAAGCCCGCTCGGTGAAGGCCTGCAGCGGCCATCACCAGAGCGCCAACCCGCCCCTCATCCAGCTTGCGCAGCCTGGTGTCCACGTTTCCGCGGATGGGCGCGTACTCCAGGTCGGGCCGGTGGGCTCGCAGTTGAGCCAGGCGCCGCAAGCTTGACGTGCCCACCAGCGTACCGGGGGGGAGTTCCATGAAAGGCGCCCTGCTCCGGGTGATGACCACATCCCGCGGATCCTCCCGCGGTGGGGTGCAGGCCAGCACCAGTCCCGGCGGCAGCTCCGTGGGCATGTCTTTCAGGCTGTGGACGGCCATGTCGGCCTGCTCTGCCAGCAGCGCCTCCTCCAGTTCCTTGGTGAAGAGGCCCTTGCTGCCGATCTGGCTGAGGGCCACATCCAGCACCTTATCGCCCACCGTCTTGAACGGAATCAGCTCAAAGCCCAGGCCCGGATTCAGTGCCCCGAGCCGGTCCACCACCCACCCTGTCTGAGTCAGGGCGAGAAGCGACCCGCGGGTCGCCACCCGAACGGTCTTCACGTGCAACTCCTCCTAGACGCCGAACCGATGAAGCCGCGAGAAGAGGGTAATGACAAAGTAGTTGACCAGAATGGCCGCCACGCCGGCCACCGACCACCAGGCCGAACGGCGTCCGCCCCAGCTCCACACGTTGCGTGTGGCCAGGTAGCCCGTGTACACGAACCAGACCAGCACCGTGAAGACCACCTTGGGGTCGGCATGCCAGAAAGCGGACCAGGTCACCTGAGCGAAGAGCAGGCCGGCAGCCACGCCAAAGGTCAGCAGCGGGTAGCCCAGGTAGACGAAGCGCGCCCCCCAGATATCCAGCGACTCCAGGGACGGCAGGCGGTAGTACATGGGTCCGTAGCGCTTCCGCCGCAGGTTCCGCTCCTGGATCAAATAGAGCGCCCCGGCCACAAAGGCCGCCACAAAGAAGCCGTAGCCCAGCATAATCACGCCGATGTGCCAGCCAATCAGGCTCACGGGGAAGCGCTCCACCACATGCTCCGCCGATGGTTTGGGCAGAGCGGCAGCCGCCACCTGCACCAGCGCCACAGACGGAACCACGAATGCCCCCGCCGCCTGATTCCCCCGTAGAAGTTCCAGGATCACGTAGGGCGCCATCACCAGCCACGACAGGAAGTAGGCGAACTCGAACAGGGTCGCCACGGGGGCATGCCCCGTCTCAAGCACCAGCAGCACAAGGCCCACCGTGTGGATGGCCCACGCTGCCCGAGTCGACCAGCGGGCCGGCCCATCCACCTCGCGCTTGAAGATGTACAACAGGTGAGCCACGGCAGCCAGCGTGTAGAGGGCCGCTGCGCCCGCCATGGTCACATAAACCGACGAATCCACCCCGCTAGCCCCCCTCCTTCGTCGCCGGCTCCAGAGGTGCCGCCTCCCTGGGGGCCTTCGGCAGGTCAAATAGCCTGGCCACCGTGGCAATGGCCTCCTCGGCGGCCCCCTGACCAGCCATGCCCTTCAGTTGCTGCGTCGGCGAATTCAGGATCTTGTTGACCAGCGTTACGGTCATGGCCTCCACAATGGCCCGCTCCCGCTCCGTCAGGTCCGGCAGGCGGCCCATGGCCCGGGAGACCTCCGCTTGCCGAATCTCCTCCACCTTGGCCCGCAGCAGGCGAATGGTGGGCACCACCTCCAGCGACGCCAGCCATCCCCGGTACCGCTCCATCTCCTCCACAATGATGCGCTCCACGGCCCGGGCCTCTTCTGCCCGCTCGTGCAGGTTGGCCTGAACCACCGCCTGCAAGTCATCGATATCATAGACAAAGGCGCCGTCGAGCCGGGCGATTTCCGGGTCAATGTCGCGGGGCACGGCAATGTCAAAGAGGAAGATGGGGCGCCCCCGCCGGTGCCGGATGGCTTCGGCCACCTGCTGCTTCGTCAGCACGTAGCCGGGCGCACCTGTACTAGATATGACGACGTCAACATGCTGTAGGTGCTGGCCAATCTCATCGATGGAGACTGCGGCGCCGCCTATGCGGGCCGCCAGCTCGCGAGCCCGCTCCAGGGTCCGGTTGGCGATGATGATCTCCCGCACGCCGCTGGCCTGTAGGTGCCGCACGGTGAGCTTGGCCGTCTCCCCGGCGCCGATGGCCATGCACTGGCGGCCATCTAGCGTCCGAAAGACTTTCCTGGCCAGTTCCACCGCCGCATAGCTTATGGAGACGGCGTTCTGGCCGATGCGGGTCTCCGTCTGGGCCCGCTTGCCCGCGGCAATGGCCTGCTCGAAGACCTGGTGAAGCACCTTCGCGATGGTGCCGGCAGCCTTAGCTTCCAGCAGAGCATCTCGCACCTGCCCGAGAATCTGCGTCTCCCCGATCACCATGGAGTCGAGCCCGCAAGCGACCCGGAACAGGTGCCATACCGCCTGGTCGCCGTGGTGCCGGTACAGGTGGGGCAGCAATTCCCGCTCGTCTTCAATGTGGCCCACCTGGGTCAGGTAGTGAATGATCCAGCGATAGCATTGCTCCTCATCTGCTCCGACGGCGTAGACCTCCGTGCGGTTGCAGGTGGAGAGCAAAACCCCCTCGGCCAATGGCAGGGAGCCCAGCCGCTGAAGCGCAGCAGGCATGCCGCCCGACGGCACTGCCAGGGTCTCGCGCACGGCGACTGGGGCAGTTTTGTAGTTCAGGCCGATCATCGCAATCTGCACACAGTCTCACTCCACCCTGGACCATGCTGTGGGTAGCCGAGCCTACTACTACAGTACCCAAGTGTACCCGTCTGCCGGAAGAGGGTCAAGAAACTAGGTTTCCTAGGGCCCGCGCCGGACTGGCGGCCCCTGAACAAGCGAGGTGTATTCGTGTACGTACTCTCATGGGATGAGGCAGCCGCGGCCGGACCCGTCGCGGCCGGCGGCAAGGGCTGGAATCTGGGGCGCCTGCACCGCTACGGAATGCCTGTGCCCGGCGGGTTTGTGGTCGGTGCGCAGGCCTACCGCGACTTTCTGGCTACCCTGTCGCTCGCAAATGGGGCTGATGGGGACAGCGTGCGCGCTGCCATCGCGGCGTCGCCCCTGCCGCCGTCGCTGATCGATGAGGTGACGGCCGCGTTCGTTCACCACGGGCTGGCCACCCAACCGGTGGCGGTCCGATCGTCCGCCACGGCGGAGGATGCGCCCGGTACATCATTCGCCGGCATTCACCAGTCCTTCCTGAATGTCACGGGGACCGGGGCGGTGCTGGTCGCCCTGAAGGGCTGCTACGCCTCCCTCTGGACGCCCCAGGCCATCGCCTACCGGCGCCGCTTCGAGCTCAGCGACGAGAGTGTTGCCGCCGCCGTGGTGATCATCGCCATGGTGGATGCCGTCTCCGCCGGCGTGGGCTTCACGTGCGACCCCAAGACAGGACGGCTGGACCGCTTTGCCCTGTCGGCCACCGTTGGCCTGGGCGAGGCGCTGGTCAGCGGCGTGGTGGAGCCGGACGAGTACCTGGTCGACATCTTCCGTTACCCGCCCCAGGTCGAATCGCGACGCATTGGGCGGAAAGCGCATCGCACGGTCACGCTACGGTCTGGCACCACCCTGGCGCCCACACCATCGGCGGAGGCGCAGCGGCCTGCCCTGACCGAGCAGCAGGTCGCCGAACTGGCCCTGCTTATGGGCCGTATCCACGACAGCCTCGGCGAGATGGAGCAGCCTCAGGACATCGAGTGGGCCCACGACGGCAGGCAGTTCTGGCTCCTGCAGGCCCGCCCCGTCACCAAACTGCCGCCCCCCACCTTCCCCGCCATCGCTGACCAGCCCGTGGTCTGGTCCAACGCCAATTTGAAGGATGTGCTCCCGGGCGTCCAGTCAGCCATGGGCTGGTCCTTCGCCCGAACCAATATCGATCGGCTGCTGCGGACGCCCCTGCGGCAGGCCGGCTACCCCTACGCAGGCGGCATGACCTGGATTCGCCTCTTCGAGGGGCGCGCCTACTTCAACCTGAGCGCCATGCAGTGGGCCTTCTACGACGCCTTCAACGTGCGGCCCGATGAGTTCAACCGCATCATTGGCGGGCATCAGCCCGAGATTACCCTGCCGCCCCGGAGGTTGGGACAGCGCCTGCGGCAGGCCCTGGGCCGGGCTCGCCTCGTCTCCAGCACCGTCGCCAGCCTGCAGACCAGCGGGCGCCTCTACCTCAAGTATACCCTCTGGGCGGAAAAGGCCGAAGGGTTGGACTACGACCGCATGACGCCGGCAGAGTGGCTGGCCTGCTGCGTGGAGAACCAGCGGGTGGCGGAGAGCTTCATGCCAATCTTCCAGTCCAGCAACGGCGCCGCCGGCGGCATTCACGACGAGCTGATCAAGGCCCTCACGCCGGCCTTCGGCGACCGGGCCACAGGCCTGGTCAACGCCATGTTGGCGGGCTCAGGCGGCATCACCAGCGCCGAACAGGGCGATCGGCTGGTGGCGGTGGCAGCCCTGGCTCTGGGCGAGCCCAGCGCCAGGGCCTGGTTCACGTCCACCACCGACGATGGCGCCGATGCCGGCGCCAGGTGGCAGCCCCTGCAGTGGGCCGCCCGCCTCGCCGGCACCCAGACCAAAACCGCCTTCGAGGCCTACCTCAAAGACTACGGCCACCGGGGCGTCTACGAGGTGGAGGTCATGAACCCCCGCTGGCGGGAAGATCCCACCTACCTGCTCGACTCCATCCGTTCGATGGTCATGGCGGGGCGCACCGGTGCCACTGACGACCGCCGGGCCAAGCGCGAAGCCGCCCGCCGCGAAGTCTTCGCCCGCCTCGGCTGGGGCCCGGCGGGCCTGCAGGTCCGCTACTTCCTGCGCCAGGCCGCCCGTGCGGCCGCCATGCGGGAAGAGGGTAAGTCGATTCTTGTCCGCATCGTCGCCGTCTCCCGCCTGATTGCGCTGGCGGTGGGCCACCACCTGGCCGCCCGGGGGCTGCTGGAGAGCCCTGCCGACATCTTCCACTTCAGCTGGCTCGATATGGAGGCTTACCTCACCGGCCGGACCAACGGGCAGGAGTTCCGCACCCTCGTGAGCGACCGCAAGGCCCGCCGGGAAGAGCATCTCCGCTTGCAGCCGCCCGACCTGATTCTGGGTGACCAGCCGGTCCGGAAGGCCCCGCCGCCCGAAGCCAGGGGCCCGGTGCTCAGCGGCGCCGGCGTGGCGGCCGGTCGGGCAGCCGGCACGGCCCGGGTGATCCGCCATCCTGACGAAGGGCATCGCCTCCAGCCCGGCGACGTGCTGGTGGCCCCTTCCACCGACCCGGCCTGGACGCCCCTCTTCCTGCGAGCCAGCGCCGTCGTCATGGAGGTGGGTGGCAGTCTCTCCCACGGGGCCATTGTGGCCCGGGAATACGGCTTGCCGGCGGTTGTCAACATTCCCGGCCTGCTGGAGCTGATCCGGGACGGCGAACGGCTGGTGGTCGACGGCGACCGCGGCAAGGTCTATCGCCAGACCTAGGCGGCGTATCCTCTGCTGAAAGAGCAGCGGAGGGAGCGATTACCCATGGCGGATGGGCAAACCGGCGCCGCAGGCGCCCTGCGGGAAGTCTGGTTCTGGTCGGGCGTCTTCCGGGACCATGCAACCTTCCTACACGATAACCTGGCCCCGGACCAGCCCCAGTGGATTCGGTGGGCGGAAGGCTTCCGCCAGACCCTCACCCGCATGCACGACGAGACGGCTGATGTGGCGGCCAAGGCCGGGCTGGGCGGTCCCGCCGGCTCCTATGTGCTCACGGGCCCGCCGGAGGCGGAACCGCTGACAGGCCTTCAGGGCCGCGAACTCGCCTTCTACGAGCAAAAAGCTGCGGACCTTAGCCGCAGCCTTTTGGAGACCATCGGGAGCCTGCGCAACTACAAGGAGCAGGTCCTCCAGCAGAAGCTGGACTGCCAGATCAAACTGGCGCTGGGCCCCACCCTCATCGCCCACATGATTGTGGAAGCCGAAGAGGCCCAACGGACCCTGGGCCGCAGCCGGGCGGTGGCCAATCTGCCCCCGGCGCTCCAGGCCCTGCACCACCACCTGGTCTGGCTGCCCGACGCGGCTGGCCACGCGGCCGCCCTGCACGGCCGGCTTGACGGCGTGGAGCAGAACCTCCTGAACCGCACAGCCGACTTCAAGCACGTGCTCAACGGCATGCACATCAAGGCGCTGGAACTCTACAGCATGCTCCGGGTCGCTCCCCGCATGGTCGGCGCCCTGCGCCGGCTGAACCGCGATGCCATGACCCAGATTGCCGTCTTCCGCAGCTTCCTCACGGAACTGCGGGAGCACACGGAAGAATGCGAGGTGCTGGGCGCCATCATGCCCATTCTGGCCGACCACATGCTCCGGGAAGAGCTCTACTACTCGGAGAAGGTCACAGCCATTCCAGAAGGTTGACCGCCTCCAGGGCGCCCCAGGCCAGGGTAATTCCCGCCGACGCCACCGCCAGCGCTTTCAAGAGGCTCGCCTCCAGGGCGAGCCTTTGGTCTTTCGTCCGCCGCGCCAGCCAGACGCTGGCGCCCGCGCCAAGCACACCGGCCCCGAAGGCCAGCACCCGCACCGTGCCGGGGGCCGCCATGTTGGTCATGCCTGACAGGGCCAGGTAGCCTAACGTCACGGCATACATGAGGGCCGCCAGGGTGCGGGTCCGGCTCGACCGCATCCGCACGCCCGCCGCCATGACCCCCAGGGCATACAAACCCCACACGGCCACCGTCCAATAGGTCTTCAGCGACTCCTGCCAGGCCAGCAGAGCGGGCGTGATCCACTGCCCCGGGGGCAGGTTGAACAGCGGCTCGGTCCACCGCACCACTTCGAAGCCGCCCACCGGGAAGCCCGTCAGGGTGGCCGACAGCGACAGCAGGCCGCCCACTTCCCGGTCGGTCTCGTCGCCGCGGCAAAGATACTCCGTCAGCCAGATCGATCCGAAGAGCGAGACATAGGTGAAGAACCGCCAGCCGGGCAGCGCCCACCGGGCGTTGGCCTCCAGGGCCCCCAACAGAAAGTAGGAGAGCGCCGTGCCCAGCAGAATGCGGGCGCCGTTGCGCGCCGTCACCAGAGGAATCCGCCGCTCAAAGAGCGCCAGACCCAGCCCGTAGAGCGCCCAGCAGGCCGTAATGGCCAGCGCTTCGTGTGCGGCTACCCGACCGTTCCGCCGGCCGTCGAACAGCTCGGCGATGAGCCAGGTGAGGCCCCACAGCGTCAGCACGTGGGCAGCCACAGCAAGCCAGGTCTGCCGGCGGGAATCCCCCGACAACCGCTTGTACAGGGAGACGCCCACGTGCAAGGCAGGCAGGCCCGCCGCAAAGGCCCCCAGGCGGATGAACCAGTGCGGCGCCCCACGCATAACCAGCTCGGGATAGGAGTCCCAGACCAACAGTCGAATCCCGGCCAGACCCAGCACCGCCAGGCCTGCCCACTCCAGCCAGCTGCGCCGCGCCAATAGACCGGCCGCCAACAGCCCCAGCCCGAGAACGGACCAGGCCACGGTCAGCGCAGGCCCGTGCCAAAGCAGTGCCACCGCACCGGCCAGGGCCGCCCCTACGGCCCCCAGCGCCCCATTCCGCACAACGCCCCACTTCATATGTACGTCGATTCCCCTCCCCAAGAGGAATGTTACTACTATAAGTATTCGATATAGTTTAGATTATCCCTGCTTACCGCGGGGTACGGGCAAGCCGACCGTGACGGGCGGGGGGCATTACGAACTCGAAAACGGGGGCAAAGTGGCTATCTGAGTAAGGGCCCGCCTCGGATCGGAGGATCAACATGACCAAGGTTGTCTATGAGTTGGACGGCCGCAACTTTCGGACCCTCGAGGATTTCTATGATGAGGTCAGCCGCGTGCTCGTCTCAGGTGCCGCTTGGGGCCGTGACCTTGACGCCCTGAACGATCTCATTCGGGGGGGATTTGGCACCCCCAGAGATGGGTTTGTCCTTCGGTGGGTCAACGCCCACTTATCCCGGGATCGGCTGGGGTACCCTGAGACGGTACGTCGACTGAAAAGAAGGCTGACATACTGCCACCCGTCGAACCGAGCGGCGGTATCGGCGGAGCTTCGAGAGGCCAAATGCAGCCGCGGCCCTACAGTGTTTGACTGGATAGTGGCCATCATCCGGAGGCACGGCCCTGGTGGCGAAGAGCAGGAGGACGGAGTGGGGTTGGTTTTGGACATACCCTATGAACGGGCGTGGCGGTACACGGGTCAGCATTGGGTCGAAGCGGGTAGTAGTCTCCCAACGCACCAGCGCCCGGGTGTCTCCTCCGGCTGCAGCGATGCGTGCCCGGCATTCAAAAAGGCGAGGCCCGAAAGGCCTCGCCCGCAGTTTACTTCCGCAAGTTTTTCTCCATCTGGTACCGGGTCACCCCGTACCCCAGATCCCGGTAGAGCCCCACCGCCGGGTCGTTCGCCGCGGTCACCATAAGGTGCACCGTCTCGCAGCCGTATGTGCGCAGCAGGTCCTCGCCCTCCTCCATGAGGGACCGCCCCATACCCTTGCCCCGGTGCTCCCGGGCCACGTGTACCGCGGCCACTTCGCCCCGGCGCCGACCGGAATACTCCACCTCGATGATCAGCCAGATGAACCCGCAGACCTTGCCGCCCTCAACAGCGATCAAGACGGCCTGACCCGGGTCCCGCGAAGCTTCGCGCAACTGTCCCCGCTTGCGGGCCAGAAACTCTGTATCGGCCACGAACCCGGGGAAGTTGCTTTCGTACAGATCGGGCATGAACGCCAGAATCGCCGGCACATCAGCAGGATAGTCAAGGTGGCGAATGTGCAATCCCGGTCACCCCACACGGCACGTCTCGAGCAGAGCCCGCCAGTCTTGCCTTCAGTTTACAGGACGCATTTGCCATGCGCAATTGCCTGAGTGGGCAAGCTACCCCACGTCCGACGTTTTTCACAAAGGGAGGAATGGGCCGTGATGAACCGTCAGGCATACACCAGCTGGGCCACCGCGGCCGCGGGTCTCCTGGCGCTGACGTACGGGCTCGACCGGGCTCTGGAGGAACGCAGAGACGGCACCGCCTGGGCGATCGCAGCTGTGGCGGCGCCGGTCGCCGTTGCCGGACTCGGGTGCTGGACCGCTGCGCTCATCGAAGAGGCCACCAACCAGTAAGCGCCGGACCGATGGCGAAGCCCCCGCCCCGCAGACTCTGCGAGGCGGGGGCACGCCGCGCTCACGGCTACTTCGTCCCGAAATGAATGGCCACTGTGCCCATCATGAGGGGCTTGTACCCCGTCTCCTTGAAGCCGGCCTCCCGGAACATCTCCTCCAGCTTGTGCGGCATGGGGTAGTTGTCCAGCGACCGCGACAGGTAGGTGTATGGCCGGACCCTGGCCTTTCGTCCCGTCTTGACCACCAGCCAGTCAATGAGCGGCAGGAAGGTCCGCCAGTACAGGAAGAACCCCGCCCGAAGGTAGATGCTGTAGGGCTTTGCCGCCTCCAGGCAGACGAAGCGGGCACCCGGCTTCAGCACCCGATAGACCTCGGACAGCGTTTTCGGGATGGAGGGCACGTTGCGCATGGCCCAGCCCATGGTGGCCCCATCGAACGTGTTGTCGTCAAACTTCAGGTCGACGGCGTTGCCCCACTGGAGCAGAATCGCATCCTTGTAAGGCGTAGCAGCCACCCGGCGCCGCCCCACCTCAAGCATGCCGTCGCTGAAGTCGATGCCGATCACCTCGCCGCCAGGCGAAACCTGCCCGGCAGCCAGCATGGACAGGTCACCGGTGCCGCAGGCCACGTCAAGTACCTTGTCGCCGGGGCGCAGGCCCGTGTGGGTCACGAACTCCCGGTGCCACCTCTCCCACTGGCCGGCAGACATGACCTGGTTCATCTGGTCATAGTTCTCGGCAATCTGGTCAAAGAGGGCCCGTACGTATGCTTCCTTCTCTTCTGCCGCAGGGGGCCTGTAGCCAGGCGCCATCCCATCTGCCTCCCCGTCAAGCTATCGCCGGGCTTCGACCCACGGGCAGACCACCCGTTCCACCGAATCCAGCAGCAAGTAGAATCCAAAGCCCATGAGCGCCATGGCCATGACGCCGGCAAACATCAGCCCGTAGTTGCGCATGGACCAGGCATCCCAGACCATGGCGCCCAGCCCCAGTTCGGTGGCCCAGGTCTCGGCCATGAAGAGCACCGCCACCGCCGTGCCCGTAGAGAGCCGCAGCGCCGTGAAGATGCCCGGCAGCGAAGCGGGGAAGATCACGTGCCGGAAAATGGTCCATTCGCCCCCGCCCAGGGACTGCACCGAGCGAATCAGGCCTGGCGCCACCCCGGCGGCGGTGTCCTTTACGGAGACGAGAATCTGGAACAGGATGACGAGCGTAATGAGGAAGATCTTCGATGCATCCCCAATGCCCATGGTCACAATGATGACCGGCAGGAAGACAATCTTGGGAATGGGATGCGACAGGTAGACCAGCACGTTTCCCACCGGACCGCCGGAACGGCCCAGGTAGAGCCCGATGGGCACCCCCAGGAAAAGGGCGATGACCGTCGAGGTGGTGACACGGTAAAGCGAGACGCCAAAGTGCTTGAGCATGGGCCCGTCGGTCACGCTGCGCCCGAAAGCCACCACGGCGTCCCAGATCCGCGGAAAGGCAGGGTTATGCAGCCCGATCGCGAGCACTTCCCACCCCACCACCATGATGGCCAGTGCGATGAGGTAATGATACCAGTGCCGCTTACGCATGGTTTTCCACCCCCTGCTGGAGGGAGTCCCGCACGTCGATCACGTTCTGGTGATACGCTGCACTGCGGCGGTTTCCCACCGTATTGTTTGCGAAGTGGCCCACCACGCGGCCCGGCAATGGGGAGAGCACTATGATTTGCTGGCCCAGGTAGACCGCTTCCGTAATGGAGTGGGTCACCAGGACGATGCTGGTCTTGTGCCGCTGCCAGAGTTGGAGCAGCATCTCCTGCATCTCTTCGCGTGTGAGGGCATCCAGCGCGGAAAAGGGCTCATCCATCAGCAGCAGGTCCGGATCCAGGGCCAGCGACCGGGCAATGGCCACCCGCTGGCGCTGCCCGCCCGAAAGCTGGTGGGGCCACCGGCTGGCCAGGTCGGCCAGACCCACTTCTGACAGGGCCTGATCGGCCCGGTCCAAAGGCAGGTGCCGGATCATCAGGCCCAGAGCCACGTTCTCGCGCACCGTCTTCCAGGGCAGCAGGCCGTAGTCCTGCATGATCAGGGCCGTTCCCGGCCGGTACAGCTCCACGGGCTTTCCCGCCACGTGCAGCTTCCCGTCGTTGGGCCGCGCAAGCCCGGCGATCAGGCTCAGCAGCGTGGTCTTCCCGCAGCCCGAAGGACCGACCACCGCCAGCGTCTCGCCGCGTTCAAGGGTAAAGGAGACGCCGTTCAGAACGGCCGTCTCCTTATAGCTGAAGTTCAGTCCTTCTGCCCGGATTATTTCGCCAGCAGGCTGGAATCCACCAACTGCTCGTACGAGAGCTTGCTGCTGATGATCTTCTTGTCGAGCAGCCACTGCACTACACTCTCCACATCTTCCTTATTCGGAGCCTTGGACAGGGAGGGCGGCAGGATCTTGTAGGCGGTCTTCAGGTCGGCGGGCAGCTTCGCCCGTTCAATCAGCAGGTCCATGTACTCCTGGGGCTTGGCCTGAACGTCGAGCACGCCGCGGTTGTAGGCCAGGTAGAAGCGCTTGAGGCCCTCCGCCTTCTCCTTGATCGCCTTCTCGGAGAAGGTGATCACCGAAATTGAGTAGTTCTGCTTGGCATCCTTATCATTGGCCACAATCTTGGCGCCCTGGGCCGCCGCCAGCGACAGAAGCGGATCAGGCAGCACAGCCGCCTTGATCTTGTTGCTCATGAGCGACTCCAGCCGCAGCGGAATCTGGGCGATGTTCGTGAACTTCATTTCGTCCGGCTTGAACCCGGCATCGGCCAGCAGCTTTTCCGCCACGTACTGCATGACGGTATTGGTGGAGATGGCAATCTCGACGCCCTTGAGCTGCTTCAGATCAGTGATGCCGCTGTTCGGGGAGACCAGAATGCCCATGGGACCCTCTTCCTTAGTGACGCCGAGACCGATGGAGGTGATCTTCACCTTGGTGCCGGAAGCCACCAGAGTGGTCGTGCTCATAATATCCGTCAGCACACCGTCGATGTCGCCGCTGGTCAGGGCGATATCCCGCTCGTTGGCCGACTTGAAGGTGATCAGTTCCACGTTCACATTGTGCTCTTTGTAGTACCCCTTCACATCGGCCACCCAGAAGGGCAAGCCGTCAGCGATGGGCAGCTGGCCAATCTTCAGGTTCACGGGCTTCACGTCCGCGGCCGGAGTCTGGCCGTCCTTCTTCTCATATGTCTCCTTAGGCTTCTGGGCACACCCGGCAAGGACCGAGAGGGCCAGGGCGCCAGCAAGAACGAGGGACAGTACACGCTTCATACGTAGAACATCCTCCATCTCTTAACTTCTTAGGTCTATGGTGGAATAGCCTACCGCACCAGGAGGGCAGCGGCTGTGCAAACAAAGTAGGCGATGCTGATGTAGCCGTTCACGTTAAAGAAGGCTGCATTCAGACGGCTCATGTCCCGCGGAGAGAGAATGGCGTGCTCATAGTGCAGCAGCCCCGCCACCACAGCCCACCCAGCCAGATAGATCCACCCGGCGGGGCTCCACGCCATGGGGTTCAGTCCCGACAGCAGGCCCGCGGCAAATCCAAACCACAAGGTTGCGGCCACCACACCCAGGTGGGTGACCCGGGCAGTTAGCAGAGAGCGGGCCAGGCCAAACCGGGCCGGCACAGATCGTACCCCGTTCACCACATCGGCCGCCATATCCTGGGTAGCATAGAGTATGTCGAAGCCCGCATTCCAGAGTGTGATGGTTAGCACAAGCACAAGCGCGGCCAGCGTGATCTGCCCGCTTACCGCAATGTAGGCCCCAAACGGCGCCCAGGCCACGCTGAGGCCCAGCCACCAGTGGCAGAGCCAGGTGAAGCGCTTGGTGAAGCTGTAGATGCCCACGGTCAGCACGGCCAGCGGGTACAGCTTGACGCAAAGGGGGTTCAGGTTCAGGGCAGCCGCCAGCAGCAGCGCGAGCGCCACCACTACCAGACCCCAGGCCTGCCCTTTGGAGACCAGCCCCGCCGGAATGTGGCGCCCCCGCGTGCGGGGCGTTCGGGCGTCAATGTCGGCGTCGAAAATGCGGTTCATGCCCATGGAGGCCGTGCGGGCACCCGCCATGGCCAGGGTGATCCAGAAGAGCTGCGCCCAGGTGGGCCATCCCCCGGCAGCTGCGAAGGCGCCAAGGTAGGCAAAGGGCAGGTTGAAGATGGTGTGCTCGAACCGAACCAGTTCGGCCAACGTCTTCACCTTACTTGGCCCAGCCACGCGCTATGCACGCCCTTTCCCTTGCTCGTATTCTTCCCGCAGAATGGACATGGAGTAGGAGCTGTAGTAGCTGCCGTGAGCATATCCGCTCTGGCGAAGCAGGCCTTCTTTGGTAAAGCCCGCCTTCTCGTAAGCACGTATACCCGCTATGTTAGACTCATCTACGTGCAACCAGATGCGGTTCAGGTTGAATTGTTCGAACCCAATCTTAACAAGCAGCCGCATGACGTCGGTCCCGTAGCCCTTGCCACGGAACTCCGGCTCGCCGATGAGAATGCCAATCTCCGCGCTGTGGGCTGTCTTGTGGAGTTCCCGCAGGCAGCAGCCGCCAATGTGCCGACCGTCCAGTGTGCAAATGCCGAACTCCACCAGATCGTCGGTGCTGGCCGAACACTTCTCCAGGTACTTCCGGACCTGTTCCTTGGAGACCAGCGCCGGGCGCATCCCCAGGAAGCGCGTTCCCTCCAGGTCGGATAGCCAGCGGTAGCGATCGTCGGTATCCATGGCCGGGTCCACGCGCCGAAGCTGAACGAGCGTGCCTTTGTACACCAGTACTCTCTCCTTAAGGGCCACAAGCTATAGCCCGAACTCCGCCCAACGTTTGGTCACTCGCTCGACCATATCCGGAGCCATGGTGATCTCATCGGGCCACTGCCGCGGATGGCCTTCCTCCGGCCACTTCTTCGTGGCGTCAACGCCCATCTTCGACCCGAACCGCCATACCGGGGAGGCGTGATCAAGATCATCCACCGGCCCTTCGGCAAAGAACACGTCCCGCTTGGGGTCAATGTTGCCGGAGGCGTACCAGAAGACCTCGCTGTAGTTGTTCAGGTCCACCTGCTCGTCCACCACGACGATGGTTTTGGCCAGCATCATCAGCCCCATGCCCCACATGCCGTGGACCACCTTGCGGGCCTGGCCCGGGTAGCGCTTTTTGATCTTCACCAGCACGCAGTTGTGGAAGGTGCCCTCCGGTGGCATGTTGTAGTCGACCACTTCCGGCAGGAACATTTGCAGGAGCGGCAGGAAAATGCGCTCCGTTGCCTTGCCCAGGTAGACATCCTCCATGGGCGGCTTGCCCACCAGCGTGGCCGGATAGATGGCGTCCCGCCGGTGAGTGATGCAGGTCACGTGGAAGACCGGGTAAGGGTCCGCCGGGCTATAGAAGCCCGTGTGATCGCCAAAGGGCCCTTCGATTCGAAGGGGCTCCGCCGTGTCCACATATCCTTCGATGACAAAGTCAGCATGGGCCGGCACTTCCATGTCGATGCTCCTGCACTTGACCAGCTCCACTGGCTCGCCCCGCACAAAGCCCGCGAACATCAACTCCGGGATCATGGGGGGCAAGGGAGCGCTGCCGGCGTACACCGTGACGGGGTCACCACCGAGGGCCACCGCCACGGGCATCCTGGTGCCCGCCGCCGCGTCGTAGTGGCGCTGCCCATCCTTGTGCTTGTGCCAGTGCATGCCCGTGGTCTGCTTGTCGTAGACCTGGAGTCGGTACATGCCGATGTTCCGGCCGCCGGTGTTCACGTCCCGGGTGATCACGCTGGGCAGCGTGATGAAGGGGCCGCCATCCTTGGGCCAGGTGGTCAGCACCGGCAGCTTCGTCAGGTCCGGCTCCGGCATGATCACTTCCTGGCAGGGCGCCTTGGTGATAAGCTTCGGCTGCGTGGACTTGGCCACGTCGAGCAGTTTCATGCCCTGGCCAAGCTTATCCAGCAGACCGCCGCCCGGTCCCGGCAGCTTCATGAGCTCCCGAATTCGCTCCGCCACTTCATCGAGCCGGTCCACGCCAAGGGCCAGGCACATGCGTTCCGTGGAGCCGAAGGCGTTGGTCAGCACAGGGAAGGCCGAGCCTTCCACGTTTTCGAAGAGCAGCGCCGGCCCGCCGCCGGGCATTTTGCAGACCCGGTCCGTGATCTCGGCGATTTCCAGGTAAGGGTTCACGGGCGCCTTGATGCGCTTGAGCCACCCCCGTTTCTCGCAGGCAGCGGCAAACTCGTGCAGGTCGCGGAAAGGAGCCATGGTGGCCTCAACTCCCTCCGTATGAACGTTCGCACCATTGTCGTTTCGGCATAGCACGAAGGTCTAAATGTCCCCATACAGTTTAGCAACGGTCCTACCCGAAGTCAACGAAGCGGGGGTGTCCGTAAGGAAGGGCCGCCAGGATTCACCTGGCGGCCCCTGGTTCTAGCTGGCTTGGGCGGACTGCGGCAGTAGCACAGGCTCGGTGGGAAGACGTCGCAGCGTACGGACGGCCCAGGCGAAGACCACAAGCGTGGTCAGAACTTTGATCCCAAGCTGATGCGGCGACATGGGCAAAAGACCCGTATTTACCAGACCGCCACGCCCCAGGAGCAGAACATATTGCAGCAGGCACGTGAGCAGCATGCCCGGCCAAATACTGCCAGTGCGCAGCCGGACTACGGTGAGAATGTACCCCAAAATCCCGGCCGATACGGCCCGGAACAGCGATGCGCCGACGCTGGCGTTGTGGAACATCTGCACCACGTGCACGGCGGCGAACAGTACGGCGCCCACGGCAGCAGCCCGCTTCACTCCATATGCGGGGACCAGCGCACGCAAGATAATGCCGCGATGCCAGGCCTCTTCCTGGAAACTGATCAGCAGGGCCAGCAGGCCAAAGGTCGTCAGGGTAAGGACCCCTGACAGGGCCACGCCCCGGTAATAGGCCACCACCATGGCCGCGGGGAGAATCAGCAGGCCGGGGTTACGCCACCGGCAGAACCCGGCCTCGCGCCACCAGCCCAGCCAGGTGAGCAGCAGGACGACGAAGGCAGCCATGGCGCCGTGATAGAGCAGGGCCGAGTCCAGGTCCATCTCAATGAAGGCGGCATAGGCGAAGATGGGCCCACCCCACACCGCCACGAGCGCCAGGGCACAGATCAAAGGCTGGCGCTCAGCCACGCGGGCCAGGGCAGGGCGCCGGTGAGGGAGAAGGGGCATGCGCCGCTTCACAGACGTTCCTCCCCTCGGGCAAAACTGCTTGAGGTCAGATATGGAAGGTCAGCTGCAGCGACCGGAGCTTCGGTTCCTGCAGCAGGCGCTGGAGTTCATCTACGCTGCGCGGGTCTTCGGGCAGAATGGTCAGCACCCGGTACTCAAGGCCGCTCTCTTCGAGCACGGTACTGCTCAGGGTCTCCGTCAGCAGGCGGGTCACCTGCACGTCGATCCAGGTCTCGGCCGGCATGTCGCCGGTCGCTGCCCGCTGGTAGATCTCACCGAAGAAGGCCTCCAGTTCCCGGCGCGCCTGCCCCAGCTGGGCCTTCAGCACCGCCTTGCCCTCCTCGGACTGGAGCCGGTCCCGCAGCTGCTTCTCCCGGGCGGCGAAGAGCCGGGGCCACTCATGCTCCAGGAAGTGGCGGGGCACAAGGTAGTAGCCGTTCCACTCCAGGCCGCGGTCGGCCAGAACGGCCTCCAGGTCATCTTTCGCCCGGATCACGTCGTCGAGCTTGTACATGGCGAACTCCACAGGACGCACCAGCCGGCCCCAGTCGCCCGCGGCCACGCCGAACTCCTTGGGGTCCAGCCGGCGGGTGCGCCGGGTGCCCCGGACGCTCACCCGCACGAAGGCGCCAATGCGCCCGATCTCATCATTGAGGCTGCGGGCTTCCAGCCGCTGGCTGGTCTCCAGCGCCAGGGCGGTCCAGTCGGCGGGGCCATATGGTCGGGCCACAGCCCACCAGGACTCCAGGTCCGCCAGCACGGGTGCGCTCGCGTCCACCAGCACGCCATAAGCCCGGTCGGAATCGAGACCGTCCAGCGTGAGGGGGGCACCCGTGACCAGGGCGGGTCCGTCAGGCCCGGCAGCATACAGGCAGGAAGCCAGTGCCGCCAGACTGCGCACCTCGCAGTTGGGCAGGCTTCGCAGGGCCTGGAGAGCGTCCAGGTCCACCTTGCCGTCAGCCACACGGCTGGGAATCAGGCTGGTCAATACCCTCACCGAGGCCCCGTTGCGGCTCAGGTAAGGCAGCAGCAGGGCCAGGGCGTCGCCGTGAATCTCCGGAGCCGCAATCCAGAACTGGGTCCAGGGGCCCCGTACCAGGTCCGTTAATGCTTTACGGTGAAAGCGAACGGTCTCTGCCACTCGACACGCCCTCCCCGGCTGCAGCGTTTGCTGAGAGACTAGGCCTCCTGGAGCATCCGGGTCAGCAGAGCCGCCCGGGGAGCCAGGCTGTCGATCGCAATGTACTCATCGAACGTATGGAGGCCGTCGCCCACGGCGCCCAGGCCGTCCAGCGTGGGGCAGCCCACGCCCGACGTGAAGTTGCCGTCGCTGCCGCCGCCCGTGCCCGCCTCGCCCACGGCGAAGCCCAACTCGGCGGCCAGGGCCTTCGCCTGCGCCAGCAGGGCCACGGTGCCTTCGGTGCGCACCATCGGGGGCCGGTTAATGCCGCCCTCCACCTTGAGAATGGCGCCCGGCAGCACCGGCTGCAAGCCCCGAATGGTGGAATCGATACGCACAGCCTCTTCCATGCTCATGAACCGCACGTCGATGTCAGCCTTCGCTTCGGCGGCAACCACGTTCGACCGGGTGCCACCGGAGATGACGCCCACGTTCACGGTGGTGCCCACCGACATGTCGGTCAGCTTCTGTAGCGTCAGAATGTGGTGAGCCAGCTCTTCCACGGCGCTGATGC
>Ga0196971_1000625_pt1 | contig 23654 bp, 26 predicted proteins | sample S1v_1013CmetaG_FD_148660 | JGI IMG/M metagenome (GOLD analysis project Ga0196971, IMG submission 148660) | Soil microbial communities from Anza Borrego desert, Southern California, United States - S1+v_10-13C | ecosystem: Environmental > Terrestrial > Soil > Desert | place: USA: California...
CCCGCAGCGGATCGCCGGTGATTTGGTAGCCGTAACGCATGTGGCCGAAATAAAGTCCCGACGTGAAGAGGATCACCACGAACGCGCCGATGAACGTCGCCTGCAGCCGGCGCGCATCGATGCGTTGCGTCAGCAGAGCCACCGCAAGCAGGCCGGAGAGATTGAACATCGGCGCACCCCAAGCGGTGCGCAGGCCGCTAACACTGACGAGCCCGATCAGCGTCAGCACAACAGGCGGGCCGAGGCCCATGAGCAGCAGATAGCGCAACGCGCGTTTATCCGGCGGCGGCGCCGCTTCGGCGGTGCGCTTGCCGAACAGACCGGCGCACAGCATCAGCACGAACATCGGGATGTGGTGTGCAAGCTGGATCGGCAGAAAGCCGATTGTGTCGATGAAATCGACGCTGGTTGACCGGCGCGCCGCGTACGAGAACGGCTGGAAGTCGTGCTCGAACAGCCAGACCACTTGCGGCGCGAACACGGCGATGCAGACAATGGCCGTGATCCACGGGCCGGGCGTCAAAATCTTCTTCCGCGCCGCAGCGTCGTAGAGCATCCAGACGCCGGCCATCAGCAGCAGGATAGCGCTCGAATATTTCGCCCAGAGGCTGAGGCCGGCGACGACGCCTAGCAGAACCCACCAGCCTAATCCGCCGCGCGTTGTCGCTTTCCAGAGCGCCAGCGCAGTCAGCGCCCAGAACGGCATTTGCGCGACGTTGTGATTGAACTCGGGACTCGGCCACGAGAAGAAATAAACCCCCGTCAGCAGCGCTGTGCCGATGAGCGCGCGGCGCGAATCCATCAGGTCGCGGCCAAGCGCATAAACGGCGATGAAGGTCACGACGATGAAGATTTGCGACACGACATAGGCCGGCCAGCCGGCCGCGCCCGTGATCAGCCGCACGCCTTCGAGCACGAGGCCCGGCAAGTTCGGATGCTTGAAGATCGCAACCACGCCTTCGCGGCCGGTGGCGTATTCGTCGACGACATCGAGCGGCGGCGCCGAATGCGAGAGCAAAGGCGCGAGCGACCAGAAGGCCAGCTGCGCCGCGATCAGCATCACAAGCGCGCGCTCCGGCCGCTCGAGCGTGCGCGCGAGAAAAGACGTCATGGGGCTCGTCTGCCCGCTCAGGCCTAGCCTTGCAACAGCAGCCAAAGCCCGCCGAAGGCCACGCCGGCGATGATGCCCCAGCGCGCCGTCTCCGCCAGCGCGTGGACGAAGCCGCGGGCCGGCCCGAACAGGCTGAGCGCCAGCGTCAGCGTGAAGCCCGCGCCGACCGCAAGCCAGACTTCAAATTCGCCGAGACGTGAATCCATCGCGGCGATCCAAGCGAGATAGGCGCCGAAGCTGGCGAGCGTGAAGCGGACCAAAGCCTTCAGCAGCGCGCTGCCGTTCCGGTGGTAGTCGACGGGGACGTCGTTCGCTGGCGCAGGCAGCGGGGCAGGTTGGGAAAGCTCGCGGCGTAGCCGCTTCCAAGCCTCGGCCTCCATCTCGGCGCGGACTTGCTGCTCCAGGATCCAATCGTCGCTGGCGATGGCGGGCTTACGCGCGTCGGGCATGGCTACCTCCCAGGCGCAGTATTGCCCGGCGCCGGCCGTTCCGGAAATGCCTGTCGCAGCAAATGTTTGGCCCGGCCCGCCCTGTAATCGTCCCTCCCAGACGGTGGCAGTTTATCATTTTTCGATAAAAACCCGCTTGCCTTCCCTGCGGGTTCATATCATTTATCGATAAACCCGGCGAAGGTCCGGGCGCGGAGTAGTCTCGTGAAGCAATTCCTCATCACGGTGGGCGGTGTGCTGGTGGGCTTGGTGCTCTTCCTGTTCATCGGCCCCTTCCTGCTGATTTCGATGCTGGCGGCCGTGGCCGCTCCCCCGGCTCAGCCGTCGCACATGGTGCTGTCGCTCGACCTCCGGGAAGAGATGACCGACCAGCAGCCGTCCAACCCGTTCGCCGCCCTCGGAGGCAGCCCGGCGCTGCTCGATGTGCTGACCAGGCTCGATGCGGCCCGGACCGACGATCGCGTCGAGGGTCTCTATATCCGCGCCAATACCGGCGGCATGCCGGCGGCGCAGGCCGAAGAACTTCGCGCAGCGTTGGCGGCGTTCCGCCAGTCCGGCAAGTTCGTCGTCGCCCACCTCCAGAACGACAACGTTCGGATGGGCATGCCCGGCTACATGGCCGTCGCCGACAGCGACGAAGTCTGGCTGCAGGACGCCAGCGAGTTCATGCCGATGGGCCTCTCCGCCGAGGTGACGTTCCTCGCCGGCACGCTCCAGCGCTATCACATGCAGGCGCAGTTCGAGACGCGCGAGGACTATAAGACCGCGGCGCACACTCTGACGCAGCGCACCTTCACGCCGGCGCACCGTGAATCGATGCTGTCGCTGATGACCGGCCTCTACGATACGATGCTGGCCAACATCGCCGCGGACCGCGGCATCACGCCGGCCGCGGCCCGCACGGCGATCGAATCGACGCCCTTCACCGCAACGCGTGCGCGTGAGCTTGGGCTGATCGATCAGCTCGGCCGTCCGGAAGAAGCAGAGCGCGCCGCGCTGGCGCGTGCTGAAAATTCCGAGATCGTCGATTTCGCCGATTACCGCGCGCCGACCCAGAACCGCGGCCGCGTCATCGCCGTCGTGCAAGGCGAAGGCGCGATCGTCTCGGGCGTTCCGGAAGACGGCTTCTTCAGCGACGAATCGGTGATGAACAGCGACCGCATCGCCGAAGCGCTGCTCGAAGCCTCGGAAGACGAAGAGGTCGCCGCGATCGTGTTCCGCGTCTCGAGCCCAGGCGGCTCGGTGGTGGCGTCCGACCAGATCCTGGCGGCGCTTCGCACGGCGCAGGAGCGCGGCAAGAAGATCGTCGTCTCGATGGGCGACGTGGCGGCCTCGGGCGGCTACTACGTCTCGACCCACGCTGACGAGATCGTCGCCAATGCCGGCACCATCACCGGCTCGATCGGCGTCGTTGGCGGCAAGCTGATCATCGGCCCGGCGCTCGACCACTATCTGTCGACCAATACCGAGACGATTACGGTGGGCTCGCCAATGGTCGAGATGTTCACGTCGGAGCGTCCGTTCAATCAGGCCGAGCAGGCGGCGTTCGCCGGCTTTATCGACCGCGCCTACACGCAGTTTATCGGCCTCGTCGCCGAGGGCCGCGAAATGACGCCGGAACGTGCGCGCGCTCTGGCCGGTGGTCGGGTGTGGACGGGTCAGCAAGCCCTGGAACACGGCCTGATCGACCATATCGGCGGCTTCAACGTTGCGGTGGCGCGCGCTCGTGCGCTGGCCGGCATCGCCGAAGACGACCGGGTGCAACTGCGCTTCTACCCCGCGCACGAAAGCCCGTTCGAAGCGCTGGGCGGCTTGTTCGGCGCCTCGAGCGAAAGCGTCGAAGCGCTGGTGCGCATCAACGCGCTGCTGTCCGATCCGCGCACGCAACGCGCGCTCGCAGCGCTGCGTGAAGAAGACGCCAGCGTCCGCGCCGAAAGCGAGGCGCCGCGCATCCGCTAAGCTTTGAAAACTCCATAGCCCTGGCCCTCCGCACCAACGTGCGGAGGGCCTTTTCTTTGGCCTGTGTCGGTTGAAGGAGCGCTGGGCCCCGAGGACGCTTAGCCCTTATTCTCGACTTCGTATTTCGGCAGATCGGCGCGCAGCGTCTCGTAGAGACGCTCCACAAACCGCTCCGGATCGTCGTCGACGAAATCGTCGAAATAGGCTTCGAGATTGGACTCGAACACGTACTCGCCGTCCTCGGCAAAGATGAAGCCGAGTTCTTCGTCGGTCTGTACGTGGATGACGGCGATCTGCGTTTCGTCTTCTTCTTCCGCCAGCGCGAAGGCGAGCCGGCGCGAGCGAATCTTATCGGCGAGGATTGGCGCCAGCGCCTGCAGCGCGGCGAGATCGTCAAAACCAGTCTCTTCATTCAGCGCCGCTTCCAGGCGTTTGCGGGCGCCATCCACTTCGGCGTCGAAATCCGACCCCGGCGCCGCTTGCGGTTTCTTCGCGCTCATGCCGCTTCCATCAGGCTCTGGAACACGGCCGCGCCGCCGGTGCGGCCGAGCACGGGGTCTGACGCGCGCTCCGGGTGGGGCATCATCCCCATCACGTTGCCGCGCGCATTGACGATGCCGGCGATGTCGCGCGCCGAGCCATTCGGGTTAGCGAGATAGCGGAAGACGACTTGGCCTTCGCCTTCGATGCGGTTCAGTGTGTCTTCGTCGGCGACGAAGCGGCCATCGCCATGGGCGATGGGGATTTCGGTCTCGCGCTGCTCCCGGTAGGCGCTGGTGAACGCCGTGTTCGCATTGGCGATCGCGAGGGGCACTTCCTTGCAGGCGAACTTGAGGCCCGCATTGCGCGCCAGCGCGCCAGGCAGCAGCCGCGTTTCGGTCAGCACCTGAAAGCCGTTGCAGATCCCGAGGACGAGGCCGCCGCGTTCTGCATGCGCAACGACGTCGCGCACGATCGGGCTTTTTGCCGCCATCGCGCCCGAGCGCAGATAATCGCCGTAGGAAAAGCCGCCTGGCAGCACGACCAGGTCGATGCCTTCGGGCAGCGCCGTGTCCTTGTGCCAGACCATGGCGGCGGGCTTGCCGGTGAGGCGCTCCAGGGCGCGCGCGGCGTCACGGTCGCAATTGGACCCAGGGAACACGATCACGGCGGATTTCATGGGCCTTCAATAAGGTGCGTCGGGCTGGAATCAAAGGGCGGAGCGGCGTTCGCGGCGTGTCGCCACAGCAGTTTCCCGTGCGCCGGCCTGAGCCTGCGGCTAAGAGGGCGCCATGGCCACTTTGGTAATTGGCGTCGCCGCCCTTTCGATCGCCGCGACCGCGGCTTTGGCTTGGATTCTGATGCGCATCAATGCGCCGCCGCCGGAACCTCAGCCGCGCGGCGATGAGGGCGGGGCGCGCGCAGGCGACTAAATATCAGTGTCACAAAACTGTGGCATTGGGCCGGCCAAGCAAACGAGGATGGACGACATGACGTTTCAGACCCTGCGGCGCGCCGCGCTGGCGACGGTGGCGGCGATTGCGTTGGCGGCCTGCGGGAATAATGCGCAGCAGAGCAGCTCCGCCGCCAGCGGCGGCGAGGCGATTCAGATCGACGGTTCGTCGACAGTGTTTCCTCTTTCCGAAGCCGTCGCCGAAGCGTTCAGTGCGGACGCGACCGGCGGCGCGCGCGTCACGGTCGGCGAAAGCGGCACCGGCGGGGGCTTCCGCAAATTCTGCCGCGGCGAGACGCAAGTTCAGGGCGCTTCGCGTCCGATCACGACCGAGGAAATGCAGGCGTGCGCTGCGGCCGGCATCACCTATGTCGAACTGCCAATCGCCTTCGACGGCATCAGCGTCGTCGTCAACAACGCCAATCCGTTGACCGCGATCACCACTGCTGAACTGCAACGTATGTGGGGCCCCGCGGCTGACCGCACGGTGACGACCTGGCGCCAAGTAAACGCAAGCTGGCCCGAGACGCCGCTTCTGCTGTTCGGCCCAGGCACGGCGTCGGGCACATTCGATTATTTCACGCAAGCCGTGAATGGCGAAGAAGGCGTCTCGCGTACCGATTACACGCCGAGTGAAGACGACAACGTCATCGTCCAAGGCGTCGTCACCAATCCCGGCGGCGTCGGCTATTTCGGCTACGCCTATTACGATCAAAACCGGGAGCGGCTGAAGGCGTTGGCCATCGATGGCGTCGCGCCAAGCGAAGAAACGATCGCCAACGGCACGTACCCGCTGGCGCGGCCAATTTTCATTTACGTCAACGCTGACATGCTGCGCCGTCCGCAAGTGCAGCGTTTCGCACAATATTACGTCGAGAACGCTGGCCGGCTGGCGGCGGAAGTGGGCTATGTCGGCCTTAGCGAAAGCGATCATGCGACGCTGCTAACCCGCGTGCAGGAACGGCGAACCGGCACCGCCTTCGGCGGCCACCAGGAAGTCGGCGTCAACATCGCCGAAGTTTTGGCGCGTCCGCTCAGCGCAACCGCTGAGGCGCCGGCGCAATAATAATCGGAACGCCTGCGCTTATCGAAGCGCCGGCGGCTTCCTACATTGAATTTATGACCACTGCCCTTATCGCCCTCGCGGCGGGCGTGTTGTTCTTGGTGGCGCTTGCCGCGATCTCGCTTCGTAGCGTCAGCCGCCGGCGCAAACGCGCGCAGTCCGATGGCGGGCCAATCATTCCGATTGAAGCGCCGCACGACAGCGACGGGGGCGGCGACCTCTAATCATTGCTCACGGCGAAACCGCCGAGTGTGAGACCGCCTCCGAGGCCAAGCGTCGGCGACGAATACTCATCGTCTCGCCTCGCGGCAGAAACACTTGGCCGTCAGCCGTTTGATCAATGCGTCCGACGATCAAACCTTCACGGCCAAAACGAAACGGTGCGCTGCACGAGTGCCCGCGAACACGCACACGCACGGTTTCGCCCTCGAATTCGCCTTGCACGACGCGACGCACATTCGCCGTCACGATGCGATCCGAGCGTGGGGCAGAGACTTCGCTTTCGGGGAAGACGACATCGAGGATGACGGCGTCCGCGCCAACCCGCGCGGGCGGAGCGTCGTAAACAATGCCGACCGTGTAGTCGGCGCCGCGGCACGCGAGCGCGGGCTGGGCAAATGCAAAGAGCAGGGCGCTCGCAGCCAGGACGCTGCGCAGCATCAGCCTGCGATCTCGACGCGGTAGCTTTCGATCACGGTGTTGGCGAGGAGCTTTTCGCACATCTCTTTGACCTGCGCTTCGGCGGCGGCGCGATCGCTGCCTTCGAGTTCGATCTCAATGCGCTTGCCGACGCGCGCATCCTGGACGCCGCCGAAGCCCAAATCTTTCAGCGCACCGGCGACAGCCTTGCCTTGCACGTCCAGCACGCCCGGCTTCAGGCCCACGGTTACGATCGCTTTCATAGATGCTCCCTAACGGGAGCAAGGCAGTAGGGGAATAGGGCAGTAAGGCAGTAGGGATCAAAGCCCGCTACACCACTTATTGCCCTACTGCCGTACTGCCTTACTCCCCTAAATCATTCAGCCCGCGTCGCCGCCGGCGGCTTGCTTCACGATGCCTAAACGGCGCGCGACTTCGACGTACGCTTCGGTGACGTTGCCGAGATCGCGGCGAAAGCGATCCTTGTCCATCTTCTCGTTGGTCTGCACATCCCAGAGACGGGCGCTGTCCGGGCTGATTTCGTCGGCGATCACGGTGCGGACCATGTCGCCTTCATAGAGACGGCCGAACTCAAGCTTGAAGTCGACCAGCTTGATGCCGACGGCGCCGAACATGCCGAAGAGATAATCGTTCACGCGCAAGGTCAGCGCCATCAGATCGTCGATCTCTTGCGTCGAGGCCCAATTGAACGCGGTGATGTGTTCTTCGGCGACCATCGGATCGCCGAGCTCATCCTTCTTATAATAAAATTCGATGATCGAGCGCGGCAGCGGCGTGCCTTCTTCGATGCCGAGCCGGGTCGAGAGCGAGCCGGCGGCGACGTTGCGGCAAACGACTTCGAGCGGAATGATCTCGACTTCACGCACGAGCTGTTCGCGCATGTTCATCGTCTTGATGTAGTGCGTAGGCACACCGATCGCGTTCAGGTTCGTCATGATGAACCCGCTGATCTGATTGTTGATCACGCCTTTGCCTTCGAGGATCGCCTTCTTCTGCGCGTTGAAGGCGGTGGCGTCGTCCTTGAAGTATTGAATGAGAGTGCCGGGCTCCGGACCCTCATAGAGAATCTTGGCCTTGCCTTCGTAGATCTTCTTGCGACGCGACATGGGAGCCCTCCTCGAGGGGCGATGGCGGTGAGGCCGTAGCGTGAGCGGAATCGCCGCTACACAACGAGTTAAGAACTTAGGGGAGTTGGAGCGGGGCGCCAATTGGCGCAGGCGGAGAACTGGCGCCCAGATGCGGTTGATCCGGTTGGCCCGCGCCCCTATTCAAGCTGGACCTGAACGGAGGCCTGAAAGGCATGAGTTTCGACGACCGGGAACGCGGCGAAGAGAAGAAATTCCAATTGGATCAAGAGCTTGAATTCAAGGCGCAGGCACGCCGGGCCAAGCTCGTCGGCTTGTGGGCGGCTGGGCTCATGGGGCTCAAGGACCAAGAGGCCGAGAACTATGCCAAGTCGGTCGTAGTGGCCGACCTCGAGGAAGCTGGTACGGAAGACCTCTTCCGCAAAATCCGCACGGATCTGGATCTCCACGCCGTACAGCTCTCCGACCACCAAATCCGGTCGAAGATGGACGAAGCGCTGGCCGAGGCGCGGATGTCGGTAAAGGCCGGGACGTAAAGCCGGGAACGCCCGATCGCGGGGCCTCGTTCATGTCGGGAGGAGAACTCCCATGAACGTGTACGAGGAGAGCAGCCGCCCGCTTTGGCTCGACGATGCGCCGGAGATCGCCGCGCCCGCTTTCGAGGGTGCGGCCCGCGCCGATGTCGTGGTGATCGGCGCCGGTATCGCCGGGCTTTCGGTTGCGCACGAACTGGCGCGGCGCGGACGGAGCGTCGCGGTTTTGGATCGCGGCGGCATCGGCCGGGGCATGACGGCGCGGACGACGGCGCATCTGGCCTCGGAGCTGGACGATTTCTACAGCGCTCTGATCGAGCGGCGCGATGAAGAAACGGCGCGGCTTTTCGCCGAAAGCCAGCGCGCCGCCATCGACAACATCGAGCTCAATGTCCGCGAAGAAGCGATCGAGTGCGATTTCGCGCGGATCGACGGCTATCTCTTTGCGCCGACCAAGGACCGTATCGACGAATTGGAAGACGAGTATGACGGCGCGCGCAAAGCCGGCATGCCGGTCGAATGGGCAGAGCGGGCGCCCATGCTCGGCGTCGATAGCGGCCCGTGCCTGCGCTTTCCCGACCAGGCCCGGCTTCACCCGCTGAAATATCTGGCCGGCCTCGCACATGCGATCGCGCAGCGCGGCGGACACACCTTCGCCAATTCGCCAGTCGCTTCCGTGAAGGAAGACGGCGATGGCGTTCTCGTCACGCTTGAGAACGGCGGCGAGCTGCGCGCGGCGCAGGTCGTCGTTGCGGCGAACACGCCGTTTATCGATCGCGTCGCGATTCACACCAAGCAGGCGCCGTACCGGACTTACGCCATGGCGTTCGAGGCGGGGGCTGGCGCGGTGCATGATGCGCTGATGTGGGATACGCTCGATCCTTATCATTACGTGCGGATTCAGCCGAACACGCGCGGTCAAACCGTCATCATCGGCGGCGAAGATCACAAGACTGGGCTCGCGGACGACGCCGAGATGCGCTTCGCGAACCTTGAAGCGTGGTCGCGCGCGCGGTTTCCCGAACTCGACGTGGTGACGCACAAATGGTCGGGGCAAGTCTATGAACCGGTGGATTTCGTGCCGTTCATCGGCCGCAACCCGGGCCAAGAGCGCGTCTTCATCGTCACCGGCGATTCCGGCCAGGGCATGACGATGGGCGCCACCGCCGCGCTGATCATCCCCGACTTGATCGAAGGCCGCGCCAATCGCTGGGAGGAGGTGTTCAAGCCCTCCCGAAAGAGTCTCGCCTCGGCGCGGACCTATCTCAACGAGAACAAGGATGTCGTCGCCAATCTCGCCGAATACGTGGTGGCCAAGACCAAATCGTCGCCGGCGGAGATTGCGCCGGGCGAAGGCGCGCTGTTGCGTGATGGGGCCAAGATCGTCGCCGCTTATCGCAATCTGTCAGGCGAGCTTCATGTGCGCTCGGCGACATGCACGCACATTGGCTGCGTCGTGCACTGGAATTCGTTCGAGACCTGCTGGGACTGCCCCTGCCACGGTTCGCAATTCAGCCCCGAAGGCGAGGTGCTGCAGGGACCTGCGTTCCTGCCGCTGAAAGAAGCTGACCCGCCGGAACATCGGCGCGGGCATGAGCAGCACGCGCCGTCTTCGCGCGCATGATCATTCGATGCGGCGCAGACTGAGTTCGATGTTCTGCGTCCAAGTCGCACCGCCGTCGCGGCTGAGTTCGCCAATCTCGCGCCAGGTCGTCGGCGTCAGCCAGATCGTATAGCGCGACTGCACCGGGCCGGGCGGCGTGCTCCAGCGGAATGAACCGTCGGGCAGGAATTCTGCGGTCGCTGTGGTGGCGTGGCCGAAAGCATAGGTGCGGAATTCGTAGGTCTGCGAATGCGCTGCGTAGGAAAGCACCGCGAACGCCTCGAACACGAGCGAGCCGGTGCGTTCGGGCGTCGCGTAACCGCGGCCGTGGACGATCAGAATCGTGCCGTCGAGGCCGCGGCGGACTTCCTCACGCTGATGAACGACCATCGGATGGGGGCCGCTAATCTGCGCTACGCCTTCCCAAACGCCCACGAGTCCTGCGAGCCGCTCCAGGGCCGCCCGGTTGGCGGAGAGATCGGTGTTGGGCTGCGCCTCAGCGCCGAACGGAATGGCCAAAGCGAACACTGCAGCAAGAGCGGCGAGCAAGCGGCGCATAACTCTCTCCATCAAAGAACTTTGGATAACAAAGCGTATAGAGAAGGGCCGGTCAAGCCAATTCGGTTAAGCGCCGTTAAGCGCGCCGGTGAACCTTTCTTGCACGACGCCGCGGCATGATGGCGCTGGGTAGGGTGTTTTCATGCTGCGGACCTCGATCGCGGCCCTCGCGCTGACGACAAGCGCGTGTGCGCCGCCGCCGGTGACGATGCCGGCCACGGAAGCCAGCGAAGTGCTGGAGCGTTTCGCCGCCGGCGCCGCGCCGGGCGATCTCTGCACCGGGCAGGGCCGGGCGCTGCTGCGCGGCGCCGTTCGCGCCTATGGCGCGGCGATGGCGGAAGCTGGTGAGACGTGGCCGAACGCGCCCGTCTTCGGCGACGCGCCGGAAAATCTCACCAGCGTCGAAGTCATGGTGATGATCAGCGTCGCCTCCGGCTTCGTCGAGATGTCTGATTTGCGCGGCCAAGCGCGCATGTTTGCGCGGCAGATGACATTTGCGCACTGGCCTTCTATCCGCGATTTGCGGCGGGCTACGGAAGTCGCGTGCCCGGAACTGGTGCAGCTCCAACAAACGGCGTCCCGCTTCGTGCTGGAGCGCGAGCGTTACGAAAGCCTCCGCGAGCGCGCAGAGCGCGGCGGCCAGCGCTCGCATGAGCGCTTGCAGCGTCACGCTGAGCGCCTAGAGACGTCGCTGGCGCAGATGCAGGCTTTGGCGGATGCCGTGACGCGCAAGGTTCAAGAAAGCCGCCGCACTACTTAGCCGAACACGCGCGCAAAGATTTCATCGACGCGGGCGAAATGGTGCGCGTCGTCGAAGCAGCCGTCGAGCGTTTTGGCGTCGAGCTTGGCGGTCACGTCCTTGTCGGCGCGGAGGCGATCGATCAATGCCGTTTCCGGGCGCGGCGGCGGGCTTTGCCAAACCGCCATCGCGTTGCGCTGCACGAGGCGATAGGCGTCCTCGCGCGTGACGCCTGCTTGCGTCAGCGCCAGCATGACGCGCTGCGAATTGTGCAGGCCGCCGAGCAGCGCCAAATTGCGCGCCATATTTTCGGGATAGACGACGAGTTTTTCGACCACCATCGCCATGCGATGCAGCGCGAAATCCAGATGGATGGTGGCGTCCGGGCCGATGCCGCGTTCCACGCTGGAATGGCTGATGTCGCGTTCGTGCCAGAGCGCGACGTTTTCCATCGCCGGCGTCACCGCGCTGCGCACGAGGCGGGCGAGGCCGCAGAGGTTTTCGGTCAGCACCGGATTGCGCTTGTGCGGCATCGCCGAGGAGCCCTTTTGGCCGGGCTCGAAGAATTCTTCTGCTTCCAGTACTTCCGTGCGTTGCAGATGGCGCACTTCGGTGGCGAGGCGCTCTATGCCGGCGGCGACGACGCCGAGTGCAGCGAAGAAGGCAGCGTGGCGGTCGCGCGGTATCACTTGTGTGGAAACGGGCTCGACAACGAGACCTAGCTTTTCGGCGACATACGCTTCGACGCGTGGATCGATCTGCGCGAAGGTGCCAACGGCGCCGGAGATCGCGCACGTGGCGATCTCGAAACGCGCCATGTGCAGGCGCTCGAGGTTGCGCGCAAACTCGGCGTAGTGACCGGCGAGCTTTAGTCCGAACGTCGTCGGCTCGGCATGAATGCCGTGACTGCGGCCGATGGTGGGCGTCAGCTTGTGTTCGATGGCGCGCTTTTTCAGCGCCGCCATCACGCGTTCGCAGCCGGCGATGAGCAGGTCGCTCGCGCGTGCGAGCTGCACGGCGAGGCAGGTGTCGAGCACATCGCTTGAGGTCATGCCCTGGTGCGCAAAGCGGCTCTCAGGGCCGACATGTTCGGCGACGCTGGTGAGGAACGCGATGACATCGTGCTTCACTTCGCGCTCGATCTCGTCGATGCGCGCGACGTCGAACTTGCCCTTGGCGCGATATTCGGCGGCGGCGCTTTTCGGAATCGTGCCGAACTCGGCCATCGCCTCCATGGCCAGAGTTTCGATCTCGAGCCAGATGCCGTAACGGCTCTCAGGCTCCCAAATCGCCACCATGTCGGGGCGTGCGTAACGCGGAATCATGGGCGCTTGTTACGCTACGCCGCCGGACTTGTCAGGCCGCAGTCTGCGCGCGGGCCAGATCGGCGCGTATGGTGCGGCTCGACATCCAGAAGCAGAAGAGTCCGATCACAATGACGCCAGCCGTTACCAATAGCGAAAGCCGGATGCCTTCGGCCTGGGCGGCGAGGCAATTGGCCTCGGTCCCGCCCGGCGGGCAGAGAGCTTCGAACGCCGCGGTGGAGCTGGCGCCGTATTGCTGCGCCGCGAACACATCACTGAAGAAGCCGATCGTGGTGGGCCCGAGGCCGAGCGCGATCAGGTTCAAGATGAAGAACATGACGGCCACGGCGGTGGCGCGGGTGTGTGGTTTTACGAGCCCTTGAATGGCGGCGTACACGGGGCCGTACCAAACCGAGTTCAGCGCGGTGGGGATGGCAAGCCACAGCAGCACGATATAGCCGCTGCCCGGCGCCACCGGCCAGAACATGGCGGCGAGGAAAAAAGGTGTGCCAAGCGCAAACGCGATCGCGGGCAGGGTGACGTAGGCGCGAGCATCCTTCTTGGCATAGCTGTCGGCGATCTTGCCGCCAGCCCAAGTGCCGATCACGCCCGCGAACAACACCATGAAGGCGAAAGCAACGCCGCGCTCCTGCAACTGCATCCCGTGCACGCGTGCGAGGAAAGCTTGCAGAAAGTAGGCGTGCCCGTAGCCGAGAAACGACACGACGGTAGCGCCAAATACGGCGTACCAATAAGAGGGAATGGCGGCGAGTTCCTTCAGCGCCTGTCCGAAATGTGTTTTCACCACGGGCGGCATTGAAAGGCCGAGTTTGCGAGGCTCTTTCAGCGTAAAGAAGGCGAGAAGCCCCAGCAGCACGCCTGGGATGCCCACCATGAAGAATGCTGCGCGCCAGCCGTAATTGGCGGCGATGATCGCGCCGATAGCAAAGCCGCCGAAAGTGCCGATCGGCACACCCATGGAATAGAGTGCGAGCGCCGAAGCGCGCTTTTCGGGCTTTACGTAGTCGGAGATCAGCGAGTGCGCTGGCGGCGTGCAGCCTGCTTCACCAACGCCCACGCCAAAGCGATAAAGCAAGATTTGCCAGAAGCTGGTGGCCATGCCGCAGAGGGCAGTGAAGCCGCTCCATATCACGAGCGCGCCGCTGATGATGCCGACGCGATTGCCGCGTTCGGCGAAGCGCGCGATCGGAATGCCGAGCACGGTGTAAAACAGCGCAAAGGCGAGGCCGCCGAGCAGACCCAATTGCGTATCGGTGAGGCCTAGATCGCGCTTGATGTCTTCGCCGAGCACGGCGACGATCTGACGATCGACGAAATTCAGCGTGTAGATGACGAGCAGGAGCCAAAGGCCGTAGCGGACGGAGCTGTCGCTCAAACCCGGCGCCGCAAGCTTATTGCCCGGCGCGCCGGCCGCCACATCCGTCATGCGTTATCCTCCCGTGGCCCGCTTCGCAGTGTCCAAACACCAGTGTATGGGCGCGCACCGCCTGCGCAAGCGCAAACGGGTGAGTGTCGATGACATTCGCCACCCAGCTTTGTTTCAGGAACCCTCATGTCCGCATCGATAATTTTGTCCAGCCTCTCCTGGTCCCTGGCGGACGGTCATTCTCTATTTTCCAATCTCGATCTGAGCTTTGGCTCCGAGCGCACCGGCCTCGTCGGCCGCAACGGTGTCGGCAAGACCACGCTGCTGAAACTCATAGCCGGTGAGCTTGCGCCGCTGAGCGGGACGATCGCCGTCGACGGCAAACTCGGCGTGCTGCGCCAGAACGTGCAGGTCAGCGAGGACGAGACGATCGCCGATCTGTTTGGTGTGCGCGCTGCGCTGGCGACGTTGCGGCGCGCGGAACGGGGAGAGGCGAGCGCGCAGGACCTTGCCGACGCGGATTGGACGCTAGAGGCCCGCATGGCGGCGGCGTTGGGGCGTGTGGGATTGGAGGCGGCGCAGGATAATCCGCTGACGGCGCTCTCGGGCGGGCAGCGCACGCGCGCGAGCTTGGCGGCGCTGGTGTTCGCCGAGCCGGACTTCCTGCTGCTCGACGAGCCGACCAACAATCTTGATCGCGACGGCCGGGCGGCGGTGCGCGATCTGCTTGCGGGGTGGCGGGCGGGCGCCATCGTCATCAGCCACGATCGCGAATTGTTGGAGGCGATGGATGCAATCGTCGAACTGACCACGCTAGGCGCGACGCGCTATGGCGGCAATTGGAGCCATTATCGCGAACGCAAGGCGCTCGAGCTGGCGGGGGCGCAGCACGATTTAGCCGACGCGGAGAAGCGCATGTCCGAAGCGGCGGCGAGCGCGCAGGAGCGTGCGGAACGTCAGGCGCGGCGCGACCGCGGCGGCAAGCGCAAGGCGATGCGCGGCGATGCGCCGAAAATTTTGCTCGGCATGATGAAGAACAATGCTGAGAACACGAGCGGCGAGAGCGCGCGTTTGGCGGAGCGCCAGAGGGCCGAGGCGCTGGAGGACGCGGCGGCCGCGCGTAAGCGCATTGAGGTGCTCGCGCCGCTGAGCGTGCGTTTGCCACCGACGGGACTGGCGACCGGAAAAACCGTGTTGCGGATTGAGGATGTCACCGCGGGCTATGAGCCGGATCAACCGGTATTGCGCGATCTGTCGTTGACGATCGTCGGCCCCGAACGGGTGGCGGTGACGGGGCCTAACGGCTCGGGCAAGACGACGCTGCTTGCGCTGATTGCCGGAGAGCTCAAGCCATGGCGGGGCAGCGTACAGGTCTTGGCCCCGGCGGCGATGCTGGATCAACGCGTGAGCGTATTGGATCCAGCGCTGTCGATCCGCGACAATTTCTTGCGGCTCAGCCCGGAAGCGGATGAGAACGCCTGCCGCGCCGCGCTCGCGCGCTTCATGTTTCGAGCCGACGCGGCGCTGCAAATCACTGGTTTGCTGAGCGGTGGGCAGATGTTGCGGGCGGGGCTGGCCTGTGTGCTCGGTGGAGCGGTGCCGCCGCAGCTGCTGATTTTGGATGAGCCGACCAACCATCTGGATGTGGAATCGATCGAAGCGGTGGAAGCGGGTCTGCGCGCGTATGACGGCGCGCTGCTTGTAGTGAGCCATGATGAGGCGTTTTTGACGAATGTCGGGGTGGGGCGGAGGCTTGAGCTTGGTGCGGATCAATATCTGAACTGAGTCATTCCGGGCGGAGCGAAGCGTAGACCCGGAACGACAGGGCTTGTTTTGTAGCTTTACAGCAACCCCAAGCTTTTGAAACTTTCCGCGCCGTTGCGGCCGATGACGAGATGATCGTGCACTTTGACGCTGACGGCGTTGGCGGCGGCGACGATCTCGCGGGTTATGGCGATGTCGGCGGCGCTGGGTTTGGGGTCGCCGCTCGGATGATTGTGAACCAGAATCACTGAGGCGGCGGAGAGTTCGAGCGCGCGGCGCGCGACTTCACGCGGATAGACCGGCGCGTGATCGACAGTGCCTTGGTTTAGCACTTCGTCGGCGATGAGCTGGTTCTTGGTATCGAGGAAAAGGACGCGGAATTGTTCGCGCGGCTCGTGCGCCATGCTCATGCGGCAATAATTCACCAGCGTCGACCACGACGAAATCACCGTGCGCTGCTTCAGTTCTGCTTTCGAGGCGCGCTCCAGCAACGCTTGCACGATCTTCAGCTCCTGCGCCACCGATGGCCCGGCGCCGGCGACTTCAGCGATTCGCTGGACGGGCGCGGCGAGGACAGCATCGAGCGAACCGAAGCGCTGCAGCAACGTCTTTGCGAGCGGCTTGGTGTCTTGACGCGGAATAACGCGGAAGAGGAAGAGTTCGAGCAGTTCGTAGTCCGCAAGCGCCGCCGGGCCGGCTTCGTCGAAGCGATCGCGCAAGCGCTGGCGGTGGTCGTGGTAGTGCGGCTTTTCCTTCTGCGAAGCCGAGGCGCGTGGTTTGCGCGCTTGAGGCTTCGAGGCCGGCGGTCCGATTTCCAGCTGATCGAGCTTGAACGGGAAGAGTTCGGAATCTTCAACGCGCGATGTTGGGCGGTCGGTCTGTTTACCGGAGCGCCCCGCCATCGCCCGCCCTCAGCCGGCGAGGGTGTGGGGCTGATCGAGCCCCGCAGGCGACTTGGAGAAAATCTCGCAGCCGTTCTCCGTCACGCCAATCGAGTGCTCGTATTGCGAGGACAGGGATTTGTCCTTCGTCACCGCGGTCCAGCCATCGTTCAGCACTTTGACCGCGGGTGAGCCCAGATTAAGCATTGGCTCAATGGTGAACATCATGCCCGGTTTCAGCTCTTCGCCTTGTCCCGGTTTGCCGAAGTGGAGAATGTTCGGCGCGTCGTGGAAGACGCGGCCAAGGCCGTGGCCGCAGAATTCCCGCACAACAGAGCAACGTTCGGATTCGGCATAGCTCTGAATGGCGTGGCCGAGATCGCCGAGCGTCGCGCCGGGTTTCACCGCGGCGATGCCGCGCATCAGGGCTTCGTATGTGATGTCCATCAGCCGGTTGGCTTTGCGCGGGATTTCGCCGACGGCGTACATCCGGCTCGTATCCCCATGCCAGCCGTCGAAGATGGCGGTGACGTCGATGTTGAGGATGTCGCCGCTGCGCAGCACGCGGTCGCCCGGAATGCCGTGGCAGACGACGTGATTGAGCGAGGTGCACACCGTGTGGCGGTAGCCGCGATAGAAGACGCATGCCGGCAGCGCGCCATGGTCGAACACGTATTGGCGGGCGAGATCGTCGATGCGGGCGGTAGTGACGCCCTCGCGCACTTCGGCGACCAGCATGTCGAGGCAGCCGGCGGCGATCCTGCCGGCGGCGTGCATGCCGGCGAAGGCGGCTGCGCGGTCGTGTAGCTTGATTTGGCCGGTATTGCGCTCGGGCGCTTCCACAGCCTGGACGTAATTCATTCGATGCTCCGCTGGCGGCGACCCTAACATAGTGCCAGCGGCGGCGCATCCGAAGGGGGAGGCCTCCGGCTGGAACCGCAAGTTGTGCCGGCTAGCCGCGCCGGCGGTAGATGAAGGCGTAGCCGAGCGTCCAGGTCTGGCCGTCGGCCGAGGTTTCACCGCGCTGAAGCACCGTGCCGTCCTCGCGGGCGAGGAAGGTGACGCGATTGAATTGCGGCGCCCCGCCTGCGGCGGCCACGGTCGGGCCGCTCGTCATCTGCACCCCGTTCTCGATCGCGCTGCCGACATAGTGGACACGGCCGCCCCGTGAATCGACCCAGAACTGTTCCCAGCGGCCGCTATTGCGGTCGTAGAAATTGAGGCTGCGGCCGGAAAAAGGCGCGTTGAGGTTGGTCCAGTGCTCGGTGATGACGCAGCCGGAATCTTCAGCGCGGATCGAAGAGCGGCCCGCCGGCGCATTATTGTCGGCGCGGAAGGCGTCCCATTCGCCGATCCAGAAATCGAGCCCGCGATGCTCGGCCGCTTCGCATGTCGGCGGCGGGGGTTGCGTTTGCGCCAGGGCGGTCGGCGCGTTCAACGCCAGAGCGAATGCGGCGATCAGAGCGCGCATGGCGATCCTCCTCGCGCCAGCAAGCGCGCACTTAGCCGACGCGGCAACCAAGGTGCGATCAGTGCGACGCGCAGTGCGATGGATGGAGCCGCTGCGGGCGAGGACGCCGGCGCTCCATATCAAGCCGCGCGGCCGGCGCTGCGGCCGATGACGCGGTTGCGGCCGGAGCGTTTGGCTTCGTACAGCGCCTCGTCGGCGCGCTTCAGCAACGTTTCGGCGGTGTCGTCCGGGCCGGTGCAGGCGACGCCGATCGAGATGGTGACGTCGATCGGGTGCGGCGCGCCGGGCGCGTTGAAGGGCGCTGAGCAGATGTGGCGGCGTAAGCGCTCGGCCGCCATGCAGGCGATGTCGCCGCTGGTGCGCGGCATCAGCACGACGAATTCTTCACCGCCCAAGCGGCAGGCGAAGTCGGACGGGCGCACGTTCGAAGCCATGCGCACCGCGAACTCGCGCAGCACAGCGTCGCCGACATCGTGGCCGTACGTGTCGTTGCAGCGTTTGAAGTGGTCGATGTCGACCGCCATGATCGAGACCGGTTCGCCGCCGCATTGCGCCCGCTGCACCAAAGGCGTCAGCTGCGCGTCGAGGAAGCGGCGGTTGTAGAGATTGGTGAGCTGGTCGGTGATGGCGAGCTCGATGCCCTGATCGAGCCGGGTGCGCAGCGCATCGATGTAGCGCTTGCGGCGCATCAAAGTGCGGGCGCGAGCGACGATCTCGTCTTCGTCGATCGGGCGGACGATAATGTCGTGGGCGCCGAGTTCGAGCGCGCGCAGGGCACGTTTCTTGTCGTCAGGCTCGACAATGGCGAGGATCGGCAAGTGCCGGGTCGGCTCGCCGGAGCGCATGCGGGCGATGACGCGAAAGCCGTCGAAGCTCTTGGCGGTGACGGAAACGACGGCGAGGTCGGGGCGGCCTTGCGAGGCGTCGGCGTCGCCCAGAACGGAAACGCGGTGTTCGATCCCAAGCGCGGCCTGGAGGCGTTTGATCTGGTTGGCGTTGTCGTCGACGACCAGCACATTGCCGGAAACGATGCGGTGCTCATCGACGGGATCGGCGCGCAGCTCTTCGCCGATGACGCCGAGGCGGCGGCCATTGGCTTCGCGCGCGCGCAATTCGTCGATCACGACTTTCAGCGCCAGCAGGCTTTTGACTCGCGCCAGCAGCTGCACGTCGTCGATCGGCTTGGTGAGAAACTCTTCGGCGCCGGCTTGGAGCCCGCGCAGCTTTTCGCTGCGGTCGTCCAAGGTGGTGAGGATGATCACCGGGATGTGACGTGTTTCGAGCTGCGCCTTGAGCCGGCGGCACGCTTCGTAGCCGTCGATGCCGCCGGGCATCATGACATCGAGCAGAATGAGATCAGGTTTTTCGCGCTTGGCGAATTGGACGGCTTCTTCGCCGCGCGTGGCGAACAGGACGTCGTAATACTCCGCCGTCAGCTTTGCTTCCAGCAGGCGGCGGTTGGCTTCGAGATCATCGACGACGAGGATGCGCGCGCTCAAGCGGGGCTCCTCATCCGATATACTTGCGGATTGTCTCGAGGAACGTCGTCACCGAGATCGGCTTCGAGAGATAGGCGTCGCAACCGGCGGCCATGATCTTCTGCTCGTCTCCGCGCATGGCGAAGGCGGTCACGGCCACGACCGGGATGTGCTTTAGCGCCTCGTCCTTTTTCAGCCGGTCGGTGATTTCGAGCCCCGAAATTTCCGGCAGTTGGATGTCCATGACGATGAGATCGGGCTTGTGCTCGCGCGCCAGCGGCAGCGCCTGGCGGCCGTCGCGGGTTTTGACCGTGCGGTAGCCGAAAGCTTCCAAGAGGTCGTTGAACAGCCTCATATTGAGTTCGCTGTCTTCGACGATGAGAACCGTTTTGGCCATGAACCCGCTTCGCTTACGCGGCCCCCCGAGAGCGCATTGAGCGCTGCTGCGCTTCGTTGCTCGCCCTTATAGCGTTGAGGCCTTAACAACCCATCGCAACACCAGCAATCTCGTCACCTGCGTTAAGAACCACTTAAGGAATGCGGCATGCGCCTCGGCGTGGATTTCGGCGGCACCAAGATCGAGGGCGCACTGCTTGATTCCAAGGGAGAAATCCTGGTGCGCCAGCGTGTCCCGAACCCTGGGGATTATCAGAGCGCGGTGCGGGCGGTGGCCGACCTGACGGCGCGAATCGAGCAGGAAGCGGGCCATCCGGCGAAGGTGGTCGGCGTCGGCATCCCAGGCTCGCCGTCCCCGGCGACGGGCCTCATCCGCAACGCCAACTCGCTCTGGCTCAACGGCAAGCCTTTCACGCAGGATTTGAAGGCGGCGCTGGGTCGGCCGGTGCGTGTGGAGAACGACGCAAACTGCTTCGCGCTTTCCGAGGCGGTGGATGGGGCGGCCGCGCACGGGCGCGTGGTGTTTGGCGTCATTCTCGGCACGGGCTGTGGTGGCGGCGTTGTTGTGGACCGCAAAGTGATCGAGGGCCGCAACGGCATCGGCGGCGAGTGGGGGCATACGCCGCTGCCATGGGCGCGGGCCGACGAAGTCACGGAGCGCCATTGGTGCGGGCGTTATGGCTGCCTTGAACAATGGGTGTCGGGTTCGGGTTTCAAAAGCTGGGCCGGAATTAGCGCGCCGGAAGCGGACGAAGCGGCCCGCGCCGGCGATGCGAGAGCACTTGCGCTGCTTGATCTGCTGGCGGACCGCATCGCCCGCGGCCTTGCGGTGGTGATGAACATCGTCGATCCGGATGTGATCGTGTTCGGCGGCGGGGTTTCGAACATCAAGAGCCTCTATGCCAGTATCCGCGGCAAGCTGATCGCACATGCGTTCTCGGACGTGGTGCGCACCGAACTCGTGAAGAACCAACACGGCGATTCCTCCGGCGTGCGCGGCGCGGCCTGGCTGTTCGATGCGGACGGGGACGCGTCGGCGTATATGTCATGAGGACGTGCCGTGACAGCCCTCTCCCTCGCGGAGAGGGCGCCGCGAAGCGGCGGGTGAGGGGCGCGGCAAACGTTCCGGCGCCTGATCGTCTGCACGCCCCTCACCCCCTAACCCCCTCTCCGCAAGGGAGAGGGGGAACGTGACTGTCTGCCGCGCCTGCGCGCGCGTGATCGAAGGCGCGCGTTGCGTCTGTGGCGATGAGCAGCCGTTGGAGCATGGCGAGCTCGCGACGCTTTCGATCGCGCATCTGGATTGCGATGCGTTTTATGCCTCGATCGAAAAGCGCGACGATCCGAGCTTGATGCCGCATCCGGTGATCGTCGGCGGGGGAAGGCGCGGGGTGGTGTCGACCTGTTGCTACGTGGCGCGCGCCTACGGCGTGCGCAGCGCCATGCCGATGTTCAAGGCGCTGAAGCTTTGTCCGCAAGCTAAGGTGGTGCACGGCGACATGCGCAAATATGTCGAAGAGGGCCGCATCATCCGCCGGATGATGGAGGATTTGACGCCGCAAGTGCAGCCTTTGTCGATCGATGAAGCGTTCATGGATCTGACCGGCACGGAGGCGCTGCACGGCGGCTTGCCGGTGCAGTCTTTGATCAAGCTGCAAAACAAGATTTGGGAGGAGCGCCAGCTGACGGTATCGATCGGGCTCAGCTTCAACAAATTCTTGGCTAAGACGGCGAGCGACCTCGATAAGCCGCGCGGCTTCTCGGTGATCGGCCGAGATGAAGCGCTGACCTTCCTGGAAACGCGCAGCGTTGGGACGCTGCCCGGTGTGGGGCCTGCCGGCGCAACGGCGCTTGAACGCAATGGGCTGAAGAAGATCGGCGATATTCGCACCGTCGGCCCGCAACGCATGCGCGCGCTCTATGGCGATTGGGGCGCGCACCTGTTCGCGCTCTCTATGGCGGACGATCCGCGCAAGGTCGATCCGCATGGCGAGCGCAAGAGCATCTCTTCGGAAACCACGTTCTTCGAAGATGTCTCCGAGATCGAAGCGCTGGAGGACATCCTCTGGCCGCTCTGCGAGAAAGTGGCCGCGCGCTGCCGCGCCAGCGATACGGCGGGATTGACGCTCACGCTGAAACTGAAGGACACGCGGTTCAAGATCATCACCCGCCGGCGCCAATTGCCGGAACCGACTTTGCTCGCTTCGCGGATTTTTTCACACGCACGCGAGCTGCTGGCGGGCGATGCGGACGGCAAGACGACGTATCGATTGATTGGCGTCGGGCTCTCTGATTTTAGCGATGCCGCGGCGGCGGATAAGGGCGACATGCTCGACACGCAAACGCCCAAGCGCGCCGCGGCGGAGGCGGCGGTTGCGAAGGCGCGCGGGAAGTTCGGCAAGGATGCGGTGCAAACTGGCCGGGCGCTGAAGGCGGAGCGGGATGACGAGTAGGCCAGACGTTGCTAAGGTGGGCTTATGAGCAAGATTGAGATCGATCTTCCGCCCGCGCTTGCGGATTTCGTTCAGGACCAAGTCGATGCCGGCCTCTACAATACGCCCGCGGACGTGATTGAGGATGCCGTCCGCCGCGCTTCGGAGGAGATTTGGCCAGACAATCTGGAGGCGCTGCGTGCTGCGCTCGCCCCGGGACTTGCGGACATCGAAGCGGGTCGGACGTACGAATTGACGCTCGACGAAATACTCGCCGAAGCGCGCGCCAGCAGCCGCGCAGCGGAGTGATCGCGCGCTATTCAGCAGCCGCGCGGCGGCAGTTAAGCGAAATATGGCGGTTCTCGCGCAGGCGGTGGGGTGAACGCCGGGCCGACGCCTACATTGCCGAATTGTACGAGGCGGTGCAGAAGCTGGTTGCGGGCAGGAGGCGGGCGCGGCCCCGGGCCGAAATTCATCCCGGTTTGCACGTGATCAGCTACAAGTCGCACCACATCTATTTCCTGCTGGAAGCCGAGGCCAATGTGCTGCATGTCGTGACCATTCTTCATCAGCGGAGGGAGCCGAAGCGGCACATCCGCAAGGCCCTTAAGGGGGAGTAGTCATGGCCCGTATCGAAGCCCGTTTGCAGGAATTGGGAATCACATTGCCGACGCCGCCGGCGCCGGTGGCGTCCTATGTGCCGTTCGTGATCGTCGGCAATTTGGTGCATGTTTCGGGGCAGGTTTCGGTCGACGCCTCCGGCGGCATCAAGGGCAAACTGGGGGACTCGATCGAGGTCGAAGAGGGCCAAGCGGCGGCGCGGCTCTGCGGGCTCAATCTGCTGGCGCAAGTGAAGGCGGCGTGCGGCGGTGATCTCGACCGCGTCAAGCGGGTGGTGAAGCTCAACGGCTTTGTGAACGTGACGCCGGAGTTCAGCCCGATCCCGCAAGTGATGAACGGCTGCTCGGACTTCATGGTCCAAGTGCTGGGTGACGCTGGCAAGCACGCCCGCTCGGCGGTCGGCATGGCGAACCTGCCGATGGATTTCGCGGTGGAAGTCGACGGCCTGTTCGAAATCGGCTGAGACGCGGCTTTGTCTTGCCGCACGCGCGCGCCTAGATTGGCGCTATGGACGGAACGGACGCGCTCTCGATCGCGGTGATTGGCGACCTCGCCAATGTTGACCGCGCGTCATGGGACGCGCTGGCGAACCCAGCCGATCAGCCGTACGATCCGTTCCTTTCCTGGGATTTCCTGCAAGCTTTGGAAGAGAGCGGCTGCGCCACGGCGGAGCGCGGCTGGCAGCCGGCGCACTTGCTGGCGCGCGACGCTTCCGGCGCCGCCCTTGG
>Ga0196971_1000626_pt1 | contig 23654 bp, 28 predicted proteins | sample S1v_1013CmetaG_FD_148660 | JGI IMG/M metagenome (GOLD analysis project Ga0196971, IMG submission 148660) | Soil microbial communities from Anza Borrego desert, Southern California, United States - S1+v_10-13C | ecosystem: Environmental > Terrestrial > Soil > Desert | place: USA: California...
AAGATGGCACAAGGCGCGAAGCCGGGCGAAGGCGGCCAGCTGCCGGGCCACAAGGTGTCCGAGTACATTGCGAAGCTGCGCTTCTCGGTGCCGGGCGTGGGCCTGATTTCCCCGCCGCCGCACCACGACATCTACTCGATCGAAGACCTGGCACAGCTGATCCACGACCTGAAGAACGCCAACCCGAAGGCATCGATCTCCGTGAAGCTCGTGTCTGAAGTCGGTGTCGGCACGGTTGCCGCGGGCGTCGCCAAGGCCAAGGCCGATCACGTCGTGATCGCCGGCCACGACGGCGGCACCGGCGCATCGCCGCTGTCCTCGATCAAGCACGCCGGCACGCCGTGGGAACTCGGCCTGGCCGAGACCCAGCAGACCCTGGTGCTGAACCGCCTGCGCAGCCGCATCCGCGTGCAGACCGACGGCCAGATCAAGACCGGCCGCGACGTCGTCATCGGCGCCCTGCTGGGTGCAGACGAGTTCGGCTTCGCGACCGCGCCGCTGGTCGTTGAAGGCTGCATCATGATGCGCAAGTGCCACCTGAACACCTGCCCGGTCGGCGTCGCCACCCAGGATCCGGTGCTGCGCGCCAAGTTCCAGGGCAAGCCGGAACACGTGGTGAACTACTTCTTCTTCGTTGCCGAAGAAGTCCGCCAGATCATGGCGCAGTTGGGCATCCGTACCTTCAATGAACTGATCGGCCGTTCCGACCTGCTCGACAAGTCCAAGGCAATCACGCACTGGAAGGCGAAGGGCCTGGACTTCACCAAGATCTTCTACCAGCCCGAAGTGCCGGCCTCCGAGCCGCGCTTCCAGGTGGAAGAGCAGGACCACGGCCTCGACAAGGCGCTGGACCACAAGCTGATCGCACAGGCCAGGGCGGCGCTGGAGAAGGGCGAGAAAGTGTCCTTCATCTCGCCGGTCAAGAACGTCAACCGTACCGTCGGCACCATGCTGTCGGGCGAAGTCGCGAAGAAGTACGGCCATGAAGGCCTGCCGGACGACACGATCCACATTCAGCTGCAGGGCACCGCGGGCCAATCTGCCGCCGCCTTCCTCGCACACGGCATCACGCTGGACCTGGTGGGCGAAGGCAACGACTACGTCGGCAAGGGCCTGTCGGGCGGCCGCATCATCGTGCGTCCGAACACCGAGTTCCGCGGTTGGGCCGTCGACAACATCATCATCGGCAATACCGTGCTGTACGGTGCGATTTCCGGTGAGGCCTTCTTCAATGGCGTCGCCGGCGAGCGCTTCGCGGTGCGCAACTCCGGCGCGATCACTGTCGTCGAAGGCACCGGCGACCACGGTTGCGAATACATGACCGGCGGCACCGTCGTCGTGCTGGGCGCGACCGGCCGCAATTTTGCCGCGGGCATGTCGGGCGGTATCGCCTACGTGTACGACCCGGACGGCGACTTCGCGAAGAAGTGCAACATGTCGATGGTCGCCCTCGAGCCGGTCCTGGCCAGCGCCGACCAGGAAGCGAAGATCGATCGGGCCATCTGGCACGCCACCGTACGCGGCGGCGAAGGCCAGACCGACGAAGCGATCCTGAAGGGGCTGATCGAGCGCCACTTCAAGTACACCGGCAGCACGCGCGCGCGCAACTTGCTGGATGACTGGGCGAATGCACGCGGCAAGTTCGTCAAGGTGTTCCCGACCGAGTACAAGCGGGCACTGGGCGAGCTGAACGCAGCGAAGCAGTCCAAGGAAAAGATCGCGGCCTAATTGATAAAACTATGGCAGCAGGGATCCCGCAAGCGATCCCTGTGGCCCAGACTGTGAGTAAAAAATGGGAAAAGTAACCGGCTTTCTGGAATACCAACGCCTGCAAGAGGCGAGCGAAGCGCCCACGCTGCGCAAGAAGCATTACAAGGAATTCGTGGTGCACCTGTCGGACGCCGACGCCAAGGTGCAGGGCGCGCGCTGCATGGACTGCGGCATCCCCTTCTGCAACAACGGCTGCCCGGTCAACAACATCATTCCGGACTGGAATGACCTCGTCTATCACGGCCACTACCGCGAAGCGCTGGACAACCTGCACTCGACCAACAACTTCCCGGAGTTCACCGGCCGCATCTGCCCGGCGCCCTGCGAAGCTGCCTGCACGCTCGGCATCAACAACGACCCGGTCGGCATCAAGTCCATCGAGCACTTCATCATCGACAAGGGCTGGGAAAATGGCTGGGTGAAGCCGCAGGTCCCGGCAGCGAAGACCGGCAAGAAGGTCGCCGTGGTCGGTTCCGGCCCTGCAGGCATGGCCGCTGCACAGCAGCTCGCGCGTGCCGGCCACGACGTGACCGTGTTCGAGAAGAGCGACCGTATCGGCGGCCTGCTGCGCTACGGCATTCCCGACTTCAAGATGGAGAAGTCGCACATCGACCGCCGCGTCGAGCAGATGAAGGCAGAAGGCGTGACCTTCCGCACCGGCGTCTTCGTCGGCAAGGATTTCACCCCGAACGTCTACAACTGGGCGAAGGAAACCGTCTCGCCGGAACAGCTGAAGAAGGATTTCGACGCGATCGTGATCGCCGGCGGCGCCGAGCTGCCGCGCGACCTGCCGGTTCCCGGCCGCGAGCTGAAGGGCGTGCACTTCGCCATGGAATTCCTGCCGCTGCAAAACAAGGTCAACGCCGGCGACAAGGTGAAGGACCAGATCATGGCGACCGGCAAGCATGTCGTCGTCATCGGCGGCGGCGACACCGGCTCCGACTGCGTGGGCACCTCGAACCGCCACGGCGCAGCCTCCGTGACCCAGTTCGAACTGCTGCCGCAGCCGCCCGAGCAGGAAAACAAGCCGCTGGTCTGGCCGTACTGGCCCACCAAGCTGCGCACCTCTTCCTCGCACGAGGAAGGCTGCGAGCGCGACTGGGCGGTGGCGACCAAGCGCCTTGAAGGCAAGAACGGCAAGGTGGACAAGCTGATCGCCGCGCGCGTCGAGTGGAAAGACGGGAAGATGGTGGAAGTGCCGAATTCCGAGTTCGAACTCAAGGCCGACCTCGTGCTGCTGGCAATGGGCTTCGTATCGCCGGTGCAGCAGGTGCTGGACGCGTTCGGCGTCGACAAGGATGCCCGCGGCAACGCCAGGGCAACGACCGACGGCGACGGCTGCTACAAGACCTCGGTCGACAAGGTGTTCGCGGCCGGTGACATGCGCCGCGGCCAGTCGCTCGTGGTATGGGCGATCCGCGAAGGCCGCCAGTGCGCGCGCGCCGTCGACGAGTTCCTGATGGGCTCCTCGGTCCTGCCGCGCTAAGCAAGTCTTTGTCCGGAAAACCCGCCGCACCGCAAGGTCCGGCGGGTTTTATGTTTTTTGCAACATGTTACACAGGACAAACGGCTTGAAAACGGGTTTTGCTCTACAATCTAACTTTTGAGTCAAATAATTCGTTGTGCCTAACCTCGTCGAAATCCACGACCTGCATTTTTCCTATGGAACGCGCGCCATTCTCTCCGGACTCCGGATGGACTTCCCCAGAGGGAAAGTGGTGGCTGTCATGGGTGGCTCGGGTTCGGGCAAAACAACCATCCTGCGCCTGATCGGCGGCCAGTTGCAGGCCCAGAAGGGCAAGATCGTGTTCGACGGCCAGACGGTCAACGCACGCGACTCGAAACTGATGTACGAGATGCGCCGGCGCATGGGCATGCTGTTCCAGCACGGCGCCTTGTTCACCGACCTGACGGTCTACGAAAACGTCGCCTTTCCGCTGCGCGAGCACACGCGCCTGCCGGAAGAACTGATCCGCGACCTCGTGTTGATGAAACTGCATGCTGTCGGCCTGCGCAATGCCGCCGGGCTGAAGCCGTCCGAGATTTCCGGCGGCATGGCGCGCCGGGTGGCGCTAGCACGTGCGGTTGCGCTCGATCCGCAGCTGATCATGTATGACGAACCCTTCGCCGGCCTCGACCCGATTTCGATGGGTGTGGCGGCCAACATCATCCGCCGCCTCAACGATGCCCTCGGTTCGACCTCGATCGTGGTGTCGCACGACGTGCACGAGACATTCCTGATCGCGGACTATGTGTATTTCCTGTCGCAGGGCAAGATCGTCGCGCACGGTTCTCCGCAACAGATGCTGGCATCCGAGGATCCGTATGTGAAGCAGTTCGTCCATGCGCAAGCCGACGGCCCGGTGCCCTTCCATTACCCGGGACGCTCCTTGCAGGACGACCTGTTGCGCGAGGTGAAGCAATGACGGGCGCCATTACCGGACTGGGGCGCTGGGTGCGCGAATCGGTGACCAACGTCGGTTTCGCCACGCGCACCTTTTTTGCCGTGCTGGCAACGTCCGGCGGGATGCTGCGCCGGCCGCGGCTGGTGACCGACCAGATCCATTTCATCGGCAACTATTCGCTGGTGATCATCGCCGTTTCCGGCCTGTTCGTCGGTTTCGTGCTCGGCCTGCAAGGCTATTACACGCTGAACCGCTACGGCTCTGAAGAGGCGCTCGGCCTGCTGGTCGCCCTGTCGCTGACCCGCGAGCTCGGGCCGGTGGTGACCGCCTTGCTGTTCGCGGGGCGCGCGGGGACCTCGCTGACGGCGGAAATCGGCTTGATGAAAGCCGGCGAACAGCTGGCGGCAATGGAGATGATGGCGGTCAATCCGCTCCAGCGCGTCATCGCGCCGCGCTTCTGGGCCGGCGTCATTGCGATGCCTGTGCTGGCAGCCATCTTCAGCGCCGTCGGCGTGATTGGCGGTTATATCGTCGGGGTGTTGATGATCGGCGTGGACGAAGGCTCCTTCTGGTCGCAGATGCAGGCGGGGGTGGATGTCTGGAATGACATCCTCAACGGCGTCATCAAGAGCATCGTCTTCGGCTTCGCGGTCACGTTTACGGCGCTCTTCCAGGGGTATGAGGCCCAGCCGACGCCGGAAGGCGTGGCAAGGGCGACGACGCGAACGGTCGTGATCGCCTCGCTCTCGGTCCTGTGGCTGGACTTCCTGCTCACGGCCTTGATGTTTAGCTGAGGCAAATGCGGGTCGCAGGGCCCGCGACCAAAAAGGTAAATCGATTTACGGCACCGCAAAGCGGTTCCGCATCCTATATTTAGGGTATTGGCATGCAAAGAAAATCTCTGGACTTGTGGGTCGGCCTGTTCGTGCTGCTGGGCGCGGCCGCCCTGTTTTTCCTGGCGATGAAGGCCGGGAACATGAGTTCGCTATCGTTCGAGAAGACCTATCCGGTCATCACCAAGTTCGACAACATCGGTGGACTGAAGCCGCGCGCACCCGTCAAGAGCGCCGGTGTGGTGGTGGGGCGCGTGGGCGATATCAAGTTCGACGACAAGTCGTTCCAGGCCGTCGTGACGCTGGAGCTGGAAACCAGCTACAAGTTTCCGAAGGACACCTCCGCGAGGATCCTGACGTCCGGGCTGCTGGGCGAGCAGTACATCGGGCTGGAGGCCGGGGGCGATACGAATAACCTGGTGGCGGGCGACCGCATCAAGATGACGCAATCCGCGGTGGTGCTGGAAAGCCTCATCAGCCAGTTCCTGTACAGCAAGGCAGCGGAAGGAAAGGAAGGCGACAAATAATGGGGCCTGCGCTAAGAATCATGATGCTGGCGGCGGCGCTCGCCCTGACCGGCTGTGCCACCACGCATCCCCAGGATCCGTTCGAGAAGTTCAACCGGGCGATGTTCCGGTTCAACGACACGGTGGACCAGGCGGCAGTGAAGCCGGCCGCCGAGGTCTACCGCCGAACCTTGCCGGGCTTCGTCCAGACGGGCGTCGGCAATTTCTTCGGCAATCTCGAAGACGGCTGGACCGCGGTCAACAACCTCCTGCAAGGCAAGGTGGCCGACGGCATGTCCGACGTGATGCGATTTACCTTCAACTCGACCTTCGGCCTTGGCGGCGTGCTCGATATCGCCTCGGAAGCCGGCTTGCAGAAGCACAAGGAAGATTTCGGTCAGACGCTCGGTAAATGGGGCGTACGTTCCGGGCCGTATGTCGTGCTGCCTGTTTTCGGTTCCTCGACGCTGCGCGACACCGTTGCCTTCCCGGTCGATATCGAGGCTGACCCGTGGCGCTACGTGCGCCCCGTGCATACGCGCAACCCGGGATCCATCCTGCGCGTGGTGGACCAGCGCGCCGTCCTGCTCGATGCATCCAACCTGATCGAGGAAGCCGCGCTCGACCGCTACGAATTCGTGCGCGATGCGTATTTGCAGCGCCGCCAGAGCAAGGTGTACGATGGCGACCCGCCGACCAGCGCTTACGAGTTTGACGTCGGCCCGACCGAAGCCAGCGGCGATTCGACGGCGGCTGAAGCGGCCAGTAGCGGCGCGGCAACTTCGACGGAACCTGCGCAAGGGCCGGTTGTCAAAGTGGAACAAAACGGAGGCGGCGCGGCGAATACCGGCGTTGCCGATAAGGAATCCAGGCAATAGCGACCCGTTTTGCAGCCGTTTGGTACGATATTCTCGGTCGGAGCTTCCGACTTCTCCGGACAATGCAGTCCGCCTTTTGATTACCCAGGAAGATATGAACGTTTTCAAGAAATTGTTTGCAGTCGCCGGCGTTGCACTGGCCGGCCTGGCATTCGCGCCGGCCGCTGTTGCGCAAGAGGCGCCTGACGCGCTGATCAAGCGAATCAGCCAGGAAGTGCTCGATACCGCCAAGAACGACAAGGAAATCCAGGCCGGCAACCAGAAGCGTGTGCTGGACCTGGTGGAAGCGAAGATCCTGCCGCACGTCGATTTCCAGCGCATGACCGCGCTGGCGGCCGGCCGCTTCTGGCGTGAAGCGACGCCGGAGCAGCAAAAGCAGCTGGTCAACGAGTTCCGTACCTTGCTCGTCTATACCTATTCGGGCGCCATTTCCCAGGTCAAGGACCAGAAGCTCGAGTTCAAGCCGATGCGCGGCGAACCGACCGACACGGAAGTCGAAGTGCGTTCGCAGGTGCTGCAACCGCGCGGCGGCGATCCGATCCAGCTGAACTACCGCCTGGAAAAGCTGCCCTCCGGCTGGAAGATCTATGACGTCAACGTCCTGGGCGCTTGGCTGGTGGAGACCTACAAGGGCAACTTTGCGGCCGAGATCAGCAAGGGCGGCATCGACGGCCTGATCAAGACGCTGTCCGACAAGAACAAGCGCCTGGCAGCCAGCGCCGCGAAAACCGCGAAGTCATCCTGATGTCGTACCGTCCCGCCCTGACGCTGACCGTACACAACGCGCCATCCGTGCTCGAAGCCGGATTGCGCGCGATCGCGGGCGGACAGACGCAGTTCGACCTGTCGGAACTGACTGTGGTCGATTCCGCCGCCGTTGCCACCATGCTGGCCTGGCAGCGCGCGGCGCTTGGCGACGGCAAGTCGCTGGTATTCAGCAATCTCCCCGCCAATCTCCAGAGCCTGGTCAACCTGTATGGCGTGGCCGAGCTGCTGCAAGCCTCGCCGCGCGCCGACCTGCCGCATCATTGACCCTGCAAGGTCAGTCCCGCAATCCGGCTTCCTGCCGGGAAATCCAATATAATCAAGGGTTTCGCCGCTCGCATCGCGACGTTTCGCGATCCCCCGCCGGCCCTATCAAGATAATCAAGCCAGCATGGCTGCTCTCCAAATCGTCAATGTCGAAAAACGCTACAAGTCGCTCCAGGCGCTTGGCGGCGTGACGCTCTCCGTCGAGCAGGGCGAGTTCTTCGGTCTGCTCGGTCCCAACGGCGCGGGCAAGACCACCCTGATCTCGATCATCGCGGGACTCAACCGCGCCGATGCGGGTTCCGTTTCCATCCACGGCCACGATGTGGTGCGCGACTACCGCGAGGCGCGCAAGCGTCTCGGGGTGGTGCCGCAGGAACTGGTATTCGATCCCTTCTTCACCGTGCGCGAAACCCTGCGCATGCAGTCCGGCTATTTCGGCCTGAAGAACAACGACAAGTGGATCGACGAAGTGATGGCCAACCTCGATCTGACCAACAAGGCCGACACCAACATGCGCGCGCTGTCCGGCGGCATGAAGCGCCGCGTGCTGGTGGCGCAGGCGCTGGTGCACAAGCCCCCCGTCATCGTGCTCGACGAGCCCACGGCAGGCGTCGACGTCGAGCTGCGCCAGACGCTGTGGAAGTTCATCTCCCGCCTCAACCGCGAGGGGCACACCATCGTCCTGACCACGCATTACCTGGAAGAGGCGCAGGCGCTGTGCAACCGCATCGCCATGCTCAAGGCGGGCAGGGTGGTGGCGCTCGATTCCACCTCGGCGCTGATCAAGCGCATTTCCGGCTCGCAGCTGGTGGTCAGCCTGGCGAAGGGCGCGCTGCCCGACGGGCTCAAGCCGCTCGTTTCGCATCCCGACGAGCTCATCGCCGGCAACAAGTACACGCTGCGCGTCAACGCCTACACGGACGTCGAGCCGATCCTGGCGCGCCTGCGCGAGGCCGGCGCCGTGATCGAGGACATGCAGCTGCAGCAGGCCGACCTCGAAGACGTTTTCATCCAGATCATGGAGGGCGAGAAATGACCGGCTTCCAGACCCTGCTGTACAAGGAAGTGCTGCGCTTCTGGAAGGTCGCGATGCAGACCATCACCGCGCCCATCCTGACGGCAATGCTCTACCTGCTGATCTTCGGCCACGTGCTGGAAGAGCATGTGCAGGTCTACCCCGACGTGCGGTATTCCTCCTTTCTGATCCCCGGGCTGGTGATGATGAGCGTGCTGCAGAACGCATTCGCGAACAGCTCCTCCTCGCTCATCCAGTCCAAGATCACAGGCAACCTCGTGTTCGTGCTGCTGCCGCCGCTGTCGCACTGGGAATTGTTCGGCGCGTACGTGCTCGCTTCCGTCATTCGCGGCCTTGCGGTGGGCGCCGGCGTCTTCGCCGTGACGGCGTGGGCTGCCGACCTCTCCTTCCACGCGCCGTGGTGGATCGTCATCTTCGCCTTGCTGGGCGCCGCCATCCTCGGCACGATGGGCCTGATCGCCGGCATCTGGGCGGAAAAGTTCGACCAGCTGGCCGCGTTCCAGAACTTCCTGATCATGCCGGCAACCTTCCTGTCCGGCGTGTTCTATTCGATCCACTCGCTGCCGCCGTTCTGGCAAACGGTGTCGCACTTCAACCCGTTTTTTTATATGATTGATGGCTTCCGTCACGGCTTTTTCGGCCAGTCCGACGTCGATCCATCGACCAGTTTCATCATCGTCAGCGTCTTTTTCCTGCTTCTTGCCGGCTTTGCCATCCGCCTGCTGAAGACCGGGTACAAACTGCGCCATTAAAGGATAACCATGCTGCCCACTCCCGAGCTTGTCAAAAGCTACATTGCCGCCGGCCTCGAATGCACCCACCTCGAAGTGGAGGGCGACGGCCAGCATTTCAGCGCCGTGATCGTGTCACCGGCCTTTGCCGGCAAGCGCCCGATCCAGCGTCACCAGATCGTGTACGCGGCGCTCGGCGACCGCATGCGCCAGGAAATCCACGCGCTGTCGATGAAAACCCTGACCCCTGAAGAATTCCAGCAACAGTAATGGACAAACTGCTTTAATGGATAAACTGCTTATTACCGGCGGCAACCGCCTGTCGGGTGAAATCGCGATTTCCGGTGCGAAGAACGCCGCCCTGCCCATCCTCTGCGCCGGCCTGCTGACCGCCGACACGGTGCGGCTGTCCAATGTCCCGCACCTGCAGGACGTCAACACCATGCTCAAGCTGCTGCGCCAGATGGGCCTGCGTGTCGAAGAGGACGGCGACCGCATGGCGCTCACCGGCAACGCGATCGAGAAACTGGAGGCGCCGTACGAGCTGGTGAAGACCATGCGCGCGGCCATCCTCGTGCTCGGCCCGCTCGTGGCGCGCTTTGGCGAAGCCAAGGTATCCCTGCCCGGCGGCTGCGCCATCGGTTCCCGCCCGGTCGACCAGCACATCAAGGGCTTGCAGGCGATGGGCGCCGAGATCGCCATCGAGGCCGGCTACATCCACGCGAAGGCGAAGAAGCTCAAGGGCACGCGCATCGTGACCGACATGATCACCGTCACCGGCACCGAAAACCTGCTGATGGCGGCGGTGCTGGCCGAAGGCGAGACCGTGCTGGAGAACGCCGCGCGCGAGCCGGAAGTGACCGACCTCGCGAACCTGCTCGTGCAAATGGGCGCGAAGATCGAGGGCATCGGCACCGACCGCCTCGTGGTGCAGGGCGTCGACAAGTTGCACGGCGCCTCGCATGACGTAATCCCGGACCGTATCGAAACCGGCACCTTCCTGTGTGCCGTCGCTGCCGCAGGCGGCGATGTGACCCTGCGCGCGACGCGCAGCGACATCCTCGACGTGGCGCTCGACAAGCTGCGCGAAGCCGGCGCCATTCTCACTTCCGGTGCCGACTGGATCCGCGTGCAGATGGCGGCCCGTCCCAAGGCGGTCAGCTTCCGCACCACCGAATACCCCGGCTTCCCCACCGACATGCAGGCACAGTTCATGGCGCTCAACTGCATTGCCGACGGCAGCAGCCGCGTCACCGAGACCATCTTCGAGAACCGCTTCATGCACGTGCAGGAGCTGAACCGCCTAGGCGCAGCGATCGATATCGATGGCCATACCGCCGTGGTGCAGGGGGTGGAAAAGCTGGTCGGCGCGCCCGTGATGGCCACCGACCTGCGCGCCTCGGCGTCGCTGGTCATTGCCGGCCTCGCCGCCGAGGGCCAGACGCTGGTCGATCGCATCTATCACCTCGACCGCGGCTACGACCGCATGGAAGTCAAGCTCTCCGCCGTCGGCGCCAACATCGAGCGGGTGAAATGATGGGCCCGCAACTTACCCTCGCGCTCTCCAAGGGCCGCATCTTCGAAGAAACCATGCCGCTGCTGCAGGCAGCAGGCATCAGGGTCGCGGAAGATCCGGAGAAATCGCGCAAGCTGATCTTGCCGACCAACGACCCGGCCGTGCGCGTGATCATCGTGCGCGCCTCCGACGTACCAACCTACGTGCAGTACGGCGCCGCCGATTTCGGCGTGGCCGGCAAGGATGTGCTGCTGGAGCATGGCGGGGAAGGGCTGTACCAGCCGATCGACCTCAACATCGCCAAATGCCGCCTCTCGGTCGCCGTGCCGGCGGGCTTCGATTACGCGAGCGCGGTACGACAGGGCGCCCGCCTGCGGGTCGTCACCAAGTACGTGAAATGCGCGCGCGAACATTTCGCCGCCAAGGGTGTGCACGTCGACCTGATCAAGCTGTACGGCTCGATGGAGCTGGGGCCGCTGGTCGGCCTTTCCGACGCCATCGTCGACCTCGTCAGCACCGGCAGCACCCTGCGCGCGAACAACCTGGTGGAAGTCGAGCACATCATGGACATCTCTTCGCGCCTGGTGGTGAACCAGGCTGCGCTCAAGCTCAAGCGCGACCGCCTGCAGCCCATCCTGGAAGCCTTCGAAAAGGCATCGAAAGCGGAATAAGACCATGACGATCCAGATTCGCAAACTCGATTCCACCCAGCCGGATTTCAAGGCACAGCTCTCCGCCGTGCTCGCATTCGAGGCGAGCGAAGACGAAGCGATCGATCGCGCCGCTGCGCAGATCCTGGCTGACGTGAAGGCGCGCGGCGATGCCGCCGTGCTCGAGTACACCAACCGTTTCGACAAGCTGGACGCAAGCAGCGTCGCCGGCCTCGAGATCGGCCGTGCGGAGTTGCAGGCCGCGCTCGAGAGCCTGACGCCCGAACGCCGCCACGCGCTGCAGGTCGCTGCCGACCGTGTGTGCACCTATCACGAACGCCAGAAGATCGAGACCGGCGGCGACGGCTTTACCTACACCGAGGCGGACGGCACGGTGCTCGGCCAGAAAGTCACGCCGCTCGACCGCGTCGGCATCTATGTCCCGGGCGGCAAGGCGGCGTATCCTTCGTCCGTGCTGATGAACGCCATTCCGGCCAAGGTCGCCGGCGTGCAGGAAGTCATCATGGTCGTCCCCACGCCAAGCGGCGTGAAGAATGCCCTGGTGCTGGCCGCCGCGGCGATCGCCGGCGTGGACCGCGTGTTCACCATCGGCGGTGCGCAAGCAGTCGGCGCGCTGGCATACGGAACGGCAAGCATTCCCCAGGTTGACAAGATCGTCGGCCCCGGCAATGCCTATGTCGCCGCCGCCAAGCGCCGCGTGTTCGGCATCGTCGGCATCGACATGATTGCCGGCCCGTCGGAGATCCTCGTGGTCTGTGACGGCAGCACCGATCCCGACTGGGTGGCGATGGACCTGTTCTCGCAGGCTGAGCACGACGAACTGGCGCAGTCCATCCTCGTCTGCCCGGATGCCGCCTACATCGAGAAGGTCGAGACCAGCATCAACCGCCAATTGGATGCCATGCCGCGCAAGGATGTGATCCGCACCTCGCTCGTCAACCGCGGCGCGATGGTGAAGGTGCGCGACATGGACGAGGCCTGCGAGATCGCCAACCTGATCGCTGCGGAGCACCTCGAAATCTCTGCCGAGAACCCGCAGCAGTGGGCCGACAAGGTCCGGCATGCAGGCGCGATGTTCCTCGGCCGCTTTTCTTCCGAATCGTTGGGCGACTATTGCGCCGGGCCGAACCACGTGCTGCCGACCTCCCGCACGGCGCGCTTCTCGTCGCCGCTCGGCGTGTACGACTTCCAGAAGCGTTCGAGCATCATCCACGTGAGCGAAGCCGGAGCGCGCACCCTCGGCAAGGTGGCCGCCGAGCTTGCCTACGGCGAAGGCTTGCAGGCGCACGCAGGATCGGCGGAGTACCGGTTGAAATGAAAGGCGCCGCCCTTCAGGTGAAGCCGTGACTGCGTGGCTCAACCGCGTCTATTGCGAAGATGCCTTGCACGGCTTTGCCCGGATTCCTGACGGCAGCGTCGACCTGCTGATCGCCGACCCGCCGTATGGACTCGGCAAGGACTACGGCAACGATTCCGACAAGCTCGACGCGGAGGCTTACTTGCACTGGACCGAGCAATGGGTCGACGCCGCGCTGCCCAAGCTCAAGCCCAACGGCAGCCTGTACATTTTCCTGACCTGGCGCTACTCGCCGGAAATCTTCGTGATGCTGAAAAAGCGCATGACGATGGTCAACGAAATCATTTGGGATCGCCGCGTGCCCTCGATGGGCGGCAGCACCCGCAAATTTTCGTCGGTGCATGACACCATCGGCTTTTTCGTGAAGGCGAAGGATTACTATTTCGACCTGGACGCGGTGCGCATTCCCTACGACGCGGAAACCAAGAAGGCGCGCTCCCGCTCGATTTTCGTCGGCGCCAAGTGGCTGGAGATCGGCTACAACCCGAAGGATGTCTGGAGCGTGTCGCGCCTGCACCGCGAGCACCGCGAGCGCGCCGACCATCCGACGCAGAAGCCGCTGGAGATCGTGGAGCGCATGCTGAAGGCGTCCTGCCCGCCCGGCGGCGTCGTGCTGGACCCTTTCATGGGCAGCGGCACGACGGCCGTGGCCGCCAAGCGCTGCGGAAGGAATTACATCGGGTTCGAGTTGAATCCCGACTACTGCACATTGATCGAAAACCGTCTGGCCGAGGTGGACAAGCCCGAGCCCGAAGCCGCCTGAAAGCGAAAACATGTCCCTGATCGAAAACATCATCCGCCCCGAGGTACGCGCACTTTCCGCCTACCATGTGCCCGACGCCGGCGGCTTCACCAAGCTGGATGCGATGGAGAACCCCTACGTGCTGCCGCAGACACTGCGGGAGGCGCTCGGCCGCCGCCTCTCGGAAGTCGCGCTGAACCGTTACCCGGTGCCGTCCTATACCGAACTCAAGGCGAAGATCTGTGCCGGGCTCGGTGTGCCGCCAGGATACGATGTCATCCTCGGCAACGGTTCCGACGAACTGATCACCCTCGTGTCGGTCGCCTGCGCGAAGCCGGGCGCGAAAGTGCTGGCGCCGACGCCGGGATTCGTGATGTATGCGATGTCGGCAAAGTTCGCCGGACTGGAATTCGTCGGCGTCCCGCTCAAGCCGGACTTCACCCTCGACAAGGCCGCGATGCTGGATGCCATCGCAAAGCATAAGCCAGCGATCACTTATCTCGCATACCCGAATAACCCGACCGGGAATCTGTTCGACGCGGATGACATGGTGGAGATCATCCGCGCCGTGGGCGACAGCGGCGTGGTCGTGGTGGACGAGGCCTACCAGCCCTTCGCCCAGTCCACCTTCATGCCGCGCCTGCCGGACTTCGCCAACCTGGTTGTCATGCGTACCGTCTCCAAGCTCGGCCTGGCCGGCATCCGGCTGGGCTACATGTCCTGCAGCAGCGAACTGCTGGCCGAATTCGACAAGGTGCGCCCGCCTTACAATGTGAACGTGCTCACCCAGGCCGCCGCCGAATTCGTGCTGGAGCACGTCGACGTACTGGACGCGCAGGCCGCCTCCCTGCGCTGGGAGCGCACCAAGCTCAGCGCTGACCTGGCGGCGCTTCCGGGTGTCGAGGTTTTCCCTTCGGCAGCGAATTTCCTGCTGATCCGGGTGAAAAACGCGCGAATCAGCGCCGACGGACTGTTTACCGCATTGTTGGACCGTAAGGTTTTGATCAAAAATGTCGGTAAAATGCACCCATTGCTGGAAAACTGCCTGCGGGTGACCGTCAGCACCCCGGAAGAGAACCGGATATTCCTTGATGCCATGAAGGCATCGCTTGCTTTGTAACCTTACCCACTTAACATGTCCACGTCACGCATTGCCGAGGTCACTCGCAATACCAACGAAACGCAGATCCGCGTTGCGATCAACCTCGACGGCACCGGCCAGCAGAAGCTGAACACCGGCGTCCCTTTCCTCGACCACATGCTCGACCAGATCGCCCGCCACGGCCTGATCGACCTCGACATCGAAGCCAAGGGCGACTTGCATATCGACGCGCACCATACCGTCGAAGACGTGGGCATCACGCTCGGCCAGGCCTTTGCCAAGGCCATCGGCGACAAGAAGGGCATCCGCCGCTATGGCCATGCCTACGTGCCCCTGGACGAGGCGCTGTCGCGCGTCGTGGTCGACTTCTCCGGCCGTCCCGGCCTCGAGTTCCACGTGCCGTTCAAGCGCTCGATGATCGGCGCCTTCGACGTGGACCTCACCCACGAATTCTTCCAGGGCTTCGTGAACCATGCCCTGGTGTCCCTGCATATCGACAACTTGCGCGGCGAGAACGCGCACCACCAGTGCGAAACCGTGTTCAAGGCCTTCGGCCGCGCATTGCGCATGGCCGCCGAACTCGACCCGCGCGCGGCAGGGACCATACCTTCGACGAAAGGCAGTCTGTAACCGCGCGCGGCGCGGACTGACAACCTCATTTCAGCCATGAAAAAGATTGTTGTAGTGGATTACGGCATGGGCAACCTGCGCTCCGTTGCGCAAGCCCTTCGCCATGCCGCGCCGGAAGCGGACGTGCGCATTTCCGGCGAGCTGGCGGACATCAAGTCGGCCGACCGCCTCGTCCTGCCCGGGCAGGGCGCCATGCCCGATTGCATGCGCTGCCTGCGTGAATCCGGATTGCAGGAAGCCGTGGTCGAGTCGACCCGGACCAAACCCATGCTCGGCGTATGCGTCGGCGAGCAGCTGCTGTTCGAGCGGAGCGAGGAGGGCGATACCCCCGGCATCGGTTTGCTGCCCGGCAAAGTGGTGCGCTTCCGCCTGGACGGCCTCGTGCAGGAAGACGGCTCGCGCTTCAAGGTACCCCAGATGGGCTGGAACCGTGTGAAACAGACATTGTCCCATCCGCTGTGGAATGGCATTGCCGACAACAGTTATTTCTACTTCGTGCACAGCTATTACGCGGTTCCCGCCGATCCACAGAACATTGCCGGCGAGACCGTCTACGGTGCCCCGTTCGCGTGCGCCGTGGCAAAAGACAATATTTTTGCTACCCAGTTTCATCCGGAAAAAAGTGCCGCGGCAGGTTTGCGCCTGTACAAGAACTTTGTAGACTGGAATCCGTAGTCGTTATTGTTCACTCAACCCTTGACCCCAACCACATCCACCTAATGTAGCCATGCTGCTCATACCTGCCATCGACCTCAAGGACGGTCATTGCGTGCGCCTGAAACAGGGCGATATGGACCAAGCCACCGTGTTCTCGGACGACCCGGGACAGATGGCGCGACACTGGCTGGCGCAAGGTGCGCGACGATTGCACCTGGTGGACCTGAACGGCGCGTTCGCCGGCAAGCCGAAGAACGAACCCGCGGTCAAGTCGATCATCCAGGCGGTGCGCGAGTTCGCGCTCGAGAACGATGTCGACGAGATCCCGGTGCAGCTGGGCGGCGGCATCCGCGACCTCGACACCATCGAGCGTTTCCTCGACGACGGCCTGTCCTACATCATCATCGGCACCGCCGCGGTGAAGAACCCGGGTTTCCTGCACGATGCATGCAGCGCCTTCCCGGGCCAGATCATCGTCGGCCTCGACGCCAAGGATGGCAAGGTGGCGACCGACGGCTGGAGCAAGCTGTCCGGCCATGAAGTGATCGACCTGGCAAAGAAGTTCGAAGACTACGGCTGCGAAGCCATTGTCTACACCGACATCGGCCGCGACGGCATGATGGGCGGGGTGAACATCGAGGCCACCGTGAAGCTGGCGCAGAGCGTCCAGATCCCCATCATCGCCTCCGGCGGCGTGCACAACATCAAGGACGTGGAAGCGCTGTGCGCGGTGCAGGACGAAGGCATCGAAGGCGTGATCTGCGGCCGTTCCATCTACGAGGGCACGCTCGACCTGCGTGCCGCGCAACAACGCGCTGACGAACTCAGCGGCCTCGAAGAAGAGGCGGAAGAAGAGTAATGAGCCTTGCAAAACGCATCATCCCCTGCCTGGACGTGACCAACGGCCGTGTGGTCAAGGGCGTCAATTTCGTCGAACTGCGCGACGCCGGCGACCCGGTCGAGATCGCGCGGCGCTATGACGAGCAGGGGGCCGATGAAATCACCTTCCTCGACATCACCGCGACCTCCGACGGCCGCGACCTGATCCTGCACATCATCGAGGAAGTGGCCTCGCAGGTATTCATCCCGCTGACCGTCGGCGGCGGCGTGCGCACCGTCGACGACGTGCGCCGCCTGCTCAATGCCGGCGCCGACAAGATCAGCGTCAACAGCACCGCGGTGGCCAACCCGCAGATGGTGCAGGAAGCCGCGCATAAATTCGGCTCGCAATGCATCGTCGTCGCGATCGATGCCAAGAGGGGCGCGCAGGGCGGCTGGGAAGTCTTTACCCACGGCGGCCGCAAAGCGACCGGCCTCGACGTCGTCGAATGGGCGAAGAAAATGGAAAGCCTCGGCGTAGGTGAAATCCTCCTCACCAGCATGGACCGCGACGGCACCAAGAGCGGTTTCGACCTTGAACTGACGCGCGCCGTCTCCGACGCCGTGTCGATTCCCGTCATTGCCTCGGGCGGCGTGGGCGGCCTGCAGGATCTGGCCGATGGCATCAAGGTCGGAAAGGCCGATGCCGTGCTTGCGGCCAGCATCTTCCATTACGGCCAGCATACGGTGCAGGAAGCCAAGCATTTCATGGCCGGACAAGGCATCCCGATGAGGCTTGCATGAGCGCTGCCTCCAAATGGCTGAACAAGGTGAAATGGGACGAGCACGGGCTGGTGCCGGTGATTGCCCAGGAAGTCGGCAGCAATGACGTGCTGATGTTCGCCTGGATGAACCGCGACGCGCTCGCGAAAACAGTCGAGCTGGGCGAGGCCGTGTACTGGAGCCGCTCCCGCAAGAAACTGTGGCACAAGGGTGAAGAGTCCGGCCACGTGCAGAAAGTGCACGAAATCCGCCTCGACTGCGACGAAGATGTGGTGCTGCTGAAGGTGGAGCAGTCAGGCAGCATCGCCTGCCATACCGGCCGCCACTCCTGCTTCTTCCAGAAATTCGAGGGCAGTGCCGACAAGGGCGACTGGCAAGCGGTCGACCCGGTGCTGAAAGACCCGGAAAGCATCTACAAATAACCCTGCGGCGGGCGCTGCCCGACCTGACCATGAGTGAAATCCTGAAACGCCTGGCCGATGTCATCGAGTCCCGCAAGCCTGCGAACGGCGGTGACATCGACAAGTCTTATGTTGCCCGTTTGTTCAGCAAGGGCGACGACGCCATCCTCAAGAAGATCGGCGAGGAGGCCACCGAGACTGTGATGGCCGCCAAGGATGCGCGCGCCGGCGGCGATGCGGCCAAGCTGGTGTACGAATGCGCCGACCTGTGGTTCCACTCGATGATCCTGCTGTCGCAATTCGGTTTGAGCGCAGACGATGTCCTCAGGGAACTTGCCCGCCGGGAAGGACTCTCTGGTATCGAGGAAAAGGCCAGTCGCGAGTCGGGCAAGCCGGATTGACGCAATTGATGAAAATTCTTTGATCCATCGACGGGAAAGCCATGACAAACTGCATCTTTTGCAAAATCGCTTCGAAGCAGATTCCGACCAAGGCCGTCTACGAGGACGACGACGTCATCGCCTTTCATGACATCAATCCGGCCGCGCCGGTGCATGTCCTGATCGTGCCGAAACTGCATGTTCCGACGCTGGCCGACTGCGATGAAAGCCACGCGGCGCTGCTCAGCAAGATGATGCTGCTCGCGCCGAAGATCGCGCAGGAGCAGGGCTGCGGTTACCAGGCAGTCGATGGCGGCACCGGCAGCGGCGGTTTCAAGACGCTGTTCAATACCGGTCCGGACGGCGGTCAGGAGGTGTACCATCTCCATTTGCACGTAATTGGCGGTCCGCGTCCGTGGCGCGGGCAGCGATAAAGCAGTTAATTTGATGTTTGAAGGACGTTCGCGTCCGCTTAGGAGAAAGTAATGGGTTCGTTTAGCATTTGGCACTGGCTGATCGTGCTGGTCGTCGTCGTGTTGATCTTCGGTACCAAGAAGCTCGGCAACATCGGCTCCGACCTCGGCAAGGCCGTCAAGGGCTTCAAGGATGGCGTCAAGGGCGATGAAGAAAAGTCCGCGGCCGACAAGTCCGCCATCGACGTCGACGCCAAGGAAAAGAAGAGCTGATGTCCGCTGTCCCGCATCGCGCGGCTGATGCGCCGCGTGCCCTCCTGCTTGTCTTTTCGTCATGATTGATCTCGGCCTTTCCAAACTCGCTTTGATCGGCGTTGTCGCGCTGGTCGTCGTCGGGCCGGAGCGCCTGCCGAAGGTGGCCCGCATGGCCGGCACCCTGTTCGGCCGCGCGCAGCGCTACATCAGCGACGTGAAGGCGGAAGTCAGCCGCGAGATCGAACTGGAAGAGCTGCGCAAGATGCAGAAGGAAATGCAGGAAGCGGCCACCGACGTCGAACAGACCATCACTTCCAACCTCGCCGAGCTGGAGTCGGACGTGCAGGAAGCCCTGCGCAATCCCTTGCTCGAGCCCGGGGAGGAGCCCAGCCAGATGGCGGTCAAGGCCAAGGACTTCCGCAAGAAGAAGCTGGCTCGCAATTCCGCCATTCCCGCCTGGTACAAGAAACAGAACGGTCGCAGGACCCGCGTGATTTCCGGCGCCGCCCGCGTCGCGAAGTACCGCCCTGCCGGCGCCCGCAAGACCCCCGCGTCCTTCCACTGATGACCGACGACCAAAACTCGACTCCCGCGGGAGAAACCTTCGTCTCGCACCTCGTGGAGCTGCGCAACCGCCTCGTGAAGGCGCTCACCGCGGTACTGCTCGTGTTCCTGGGCCTGATGCCCTTCGCGGGCAAGATCTACGACGTGCTTGCGCAACCGATGATGTCCGCGCTGCCGGCCGGGAGCAAGATGATTGCCACCGGCGTCATCACGCCTTTCCTGATCCCGGTGAAGGTCACCCTGCTGGTTGCCTTCCTGATTGCCTTGCCGGTGGTCCTGTACCAGGCGTGGGCGTTCGTCGCCCCCGGCCTTTATGAGCACGAGAAAAAGCTGATCGCACCGCTGGTCATCTCGTCGTCGCTGCTGTTCCTGATCGGCGTGGCGTTCTGCTATTACTTCGTGTTCGGCACGGTATTCCAGTTCGTGAACCAGTTCGCGCCGCAATCGGTGTCGGTGGCGCCGGATATCGAGAGCTACTTCAGTTTCGTGATGACGATGTTCATTGCGTTCGGCATTACCTTCGAGGTGCCGATCGTCGTCATCGTCCTGGTGCGCATGGGCATTGTGACGGTGGAGAAGCTGAAGGAATTCCGTCCGTACATGATCGTTGGTGCATTCGTCATCGCCGCCATCGTCACGCCGCCGGATGTCGTCAGCCAGCTGCTGCTCGCGATCCCGCTGTGCCTGCTGTACGAACTCGGGCTGATCCTGGCGCCGATCTTTGCGCGCGCCACGCGCGCGCCCGAAGAAACCGCCTGAAACCTCATGTCGCCTGGCGCAGCCAGGCTACCAGGGGATAAGCATCCTTGAAGCCGGCAAGGACTTCCTTGCCCAGGTCGGCCGGCACTTTCTTTCTGATGCCGGTTTCCGTCCACACGATGAAGCTCTTCATCTTGATGTACTCGATGTGCGGGAGATCGGCGTCGAAGCCTTTCGGCGGCCGCACCAGCTTGCCTTCGTCCTGGAGGTCGCCGAAGCGCTGCTTCAGCGCCTTGTTCCTCAGCACCTTGCCGAATCCCGCCGCATCGGCAATCACATGCTCGCGAATCGCCTTGAGCCGCGGCGCAGGCGGCATGTACTCGCCCCCCGCAACCAGCAGCACGCCGTTGGCATCGATATGGAAATAGTAGGCCGGGCCGCCGCCCTGGCTCGGCTTTTTCAGACCGCTGGCGGTGATGGCGGCGGAAAACGTTGTCTTGTACGGGCTCTTGTCCTTGGAAAAGCGCATGTCCCGGTTGATGCGGAACAGGGCTTTCTTCGGGTTGCATCCCGCCACGGCAGGGTCGAACTTGCTGATGCCGGCGATCAGCTGCGTGACCAGTTCGAGGAACTCGGCGCGCAGGATGTCGTAGCGCGGCTTGTTCATCACGAACCACGCGCGGTTATTGTTTTCGGAAAGCTCGGAAAGAAACTGGATCAGGTCGCGCGTGTGCATGCGAAAGGCTCCGCCAAACGTAAGAGTTATTCCTGGTCTTCGCGGCGCGGACGGGGGCGCTTGCCGACCACGACTTCGACGGTCGCCTCCTGCCCCTTGCGCAACACCGTCATCCTTGCCTTGTTGCCCGGCGTGAGCTGGGCGATCAGGTTCAGCATGTCGGTCGTGTCGCTCACCGGTTTGCCTTCCACGGCCATGAGGATGTCGCCGGGACGCATGCCCGCGCGGTCGGCCGGGCCGCCCTTGAGCACGCCGGCAATGATGGCGCCGGATTTCTTGGCCAGCCCGAAGCTCTCGGCGAGTTCAGGCGTGATGTCCTGCGGCTCCACGCCGATCCATCCGCGCACCACCTGTCCGGTGCTGATGATGGATTCCATCACTGTCTTCACCGTCGTCACCGGGATGGCGAAGCCGATGCCCAGCGAGCCGCCGCTGCGGGAGTAGATAGCGGTATTGATGCCGAGCAGATTGCCGCTCACGTCGATCAGCGCGCCGCCCGAATTGCCCGGGTTGATCGCCGCATCGGTCTGAATGAAGTTTTCGAAGGTGTTGATCCCGAGATGGTTGCGACCCAGCGCGGAAATGATCCCCATCGTCACCGTCTGGCCGACGCCGAACGGATTGCCGATGGCCAGCACCACATCGCCGACCTTGGCCTCGTCCGCATGGCCCAGCGTGATGGAAGGGAGGTTCTGCAGATTGATCTTGACGACGGCGAGGTCGGTTTCCGGATCGGTACCCACCACCTTTGCCACGGCCTTGCGTCCGTCAGCCAGCGCGATCTCGATTTCGTCGGCGGTCTCGATCACATGGTTGTTGGTGAGGACGTAGCCTTCCGGGCTCACCACCACGCCCGAACCCAGGCTGAACTGGCGGTCTTCCTGTTCACCGAAGAAGCGGCGGAACAGGGGATCGTCCATGAACGGCGTCTTCGGCTGGCGCGCGCCCTTGGTGGTAAAGATATTCACGACCGCCGGCATGGCAACCCGCGCCGCCTCGCGATATGAACTCTGCGCGGGACTGGCCCCGGCCGGCGCTTCCACCATCGCCACCGGCGAAGCAACCCGCGACGTGCGGCTGCCCGCGGCCCACTCCGGCTTCAGGGTCGTTACAATGAACCAGATTGCCAGGCCGACCGTGACGGTTTGCGCAAACAGAAGCCAGAGACGTTGCATAGAGGTGAGGAAATGAACCGTGGATCAATAAACAGGGACGAATTTGCAAAATATCTTGAGCAAACGCTCGATATTAACCGCTTTCGCGACTATTGCCCAAATGGACTGCAGGTGGAAGGCCGTGCCTCTATCACTAAACTCGTCACCGGCGTAACGGCCAGTCTGGCCCTGCTGGAGGCCGCCGCGCACGAGGGCGCCGATGCCATCCTCGTGCATCACGGCTACTTCTGGCGCGGGGAGGACGCCCGCGTGGTCGGCCCGAAGCAGCGGCGGCTCAAGCTGCTACTGGGTCAGGATATCAGCTTGTTTGCTTATCATCTGCCGCTCGACGCGCATCCCGAGTTCGGGAACAACGTGCAGTTGGCCAGGCGGCTCGGCCTGGTGCCGGACGGACGCTTCGGCGAGAACGACCTGGGTTGGCTCGGGGTGCCGGCAGACGCCGGCCTGGGCACGGTGGGCGGCCTGGCAAAGGACATTGAAGAGCGCCTGGGGCGTGCTCCGCTGCTCATTGGCGACCCGGCGCAGAAGCTTGGACGGATTGCCTGGTGCACCGGTGCGGCCCAGGGCATGCTCGGCGATGCCATCGCGGCCGGCGCTTCCGTCTATCTGAGCGGCGAGATTTCCGAACCGACCGTTCACCTCGCGCGCGAAGCAGGAGCGGCCTATCTCGCGTGCGGGCACCACGCCACGGAACGCTTCGGCGTGCAGGCCCTGGGAGAGCACCTGGCGCAAGAATTCGGCATCGAACACCGCTTTATTGACATCACCAACCCCGTATAGAGGATTTCAGCTATTAGATTGCCGGTTACCCTCATTCATCGACGGACAAGGTATCATTACTCCAAGTGAGGGAATTGACATGCTCCAAGAAACATCGCGCGATCCGGTGGGCGTTCTGGTCGTCGAAGACGACGCCGTGACGCGAAAAGCGCTATGCCTGGCGATTGAATCCGACCCCGGCTTGAAGCTGCTCGACGCTTTCGACAGCGTCAAGCCCGCGCTCGACTTTCTCGAATCATCCTCACCCGATGTCCTGATGACCGACCTCGGGCTGCCCGACGGCTCCGGCATCGACATCATCCATGCCTGCGCGCGCCGCCATCCAGCCACCGACATCATGGTCGTGACCATGTCCAGCGACGAGGCCAACGTGCTCGCCTGCATCGAGGCCGGCGCCTCCGGCTACGTCCTCAAGGATGCCGGCAAGCTGGACATTGCGCGCGCCGTGCTCGACCTGCGCGCCGGCGGCGCGCCAATGAGCCCGGCGATCGCCCGCATGGTGCTGGCCAAGGTGCGCGACAACAAGAAGCCCGCGGTGCCGCAATCCTCCCCGGCCAGCGACACCACCAGCCTGACCAGGCGCGAGGCGGCGATCCTGGACCTGATCGCCCAGGGCGAGAGCTATGGCGAAGTGGCGAAAATGCTGTCCGTCTCAGTCGGCACCGTCCAGACTCACATCAAGAACATCTACGGCAAGCTCTCCGTCCATTCCCGCGGCGAGGCCGTGTACGAGGCGCATCGCCGCGGCCTGCTGCAGCTCGGCCGGCCGCCCGGCAAGCGCAG
>Ga0196971_1000627_pt1 | contig 23604 bp, 21 predicted proteins | sample S1v_1013CmetaG_FD_148660 | JGI IMG/M metagenome (GOLD analysis project Ga0196971, IMG submission 148660) | Soil microbial communities from Anza Borrego desert, Southern California, United States - S1+v_10-13C | ecosystem: Environmental > Terrestrial > Soil > Desert | place: USA: California...
AGAGCTGCGCGAACGCTTCGTGTGCCGGCCTGAGGGCCTGCGGATCGATTGCGCCATGGTGCGCAACATTCTCTTCAGCGCCGGCCCCGCGAGCGGCCCCGCTATCCTCGCCGCGACGCATTATGACAGCGTACCGGCCGGGCCAGGGGCGAGTGATGCTGGCATCGCTGTCGCCGCCTGGCTTGAGATCGCGCGCATTCTGCGGGACGAGCCGCTGCAGCGGCGCGTTATCTTTCTGATCAGCGATGGCGAGGAAGTGGCGCTGCTCGGCGCTTATGCGTTCGCCGAGAGCGGCGGCATGGCGGGCGTCGAGGCGCTGGTCAATCTGGAAGCGCGCGGCACGCGCGGGCCGGCGGTGTTCTTCGAGAGCAATCAGCCGAACGCCGACGCCGTCGCCGCGTTCACTCATGCCCCGCGCGGCATGGCCAATTCGGTGATGGCCGATATCTACGCGATGCTGCCCAATTCGACCGATGTCAGCGCGCTGACGCGGCCTGGCCTCGATGTGGTGAACATCGCCCTGCTGGAGGGGCTCGAAAACTATCACACGCCGCAGGATTCGCTGGCTTCGTTCAGCGCCGCCAGCGCGCAACACATGGGCGACATGGCGCTGGCGGCAACGCGCGCCTTCGCCAGCGGGCCGGATCGCGGCGATGTCACGCCCCAAGTCTATACCGATATCGCCTCGCGCGCATTCGTCAGTGCCCCCATGTGGGCGGCGCAAGCGGCGCTCGGGGTGAGCTTGCTGATCGCGATCGCGGCGTTCTGGCGCGCGGGCAAAGAGGGCAGGTGGCGCGCCTTCGCGGCGCCGCTTGTGGCGTTGATCGTTGCAGGCGTGTTCTCCGCGGCCATAGGCTTTGCGCTCGGAGCTATGCGAGCGGGTGAAACGTACTGGTTCGCGCAGCCGGAATGGACGCGCGCTTGGTGCGTACTCGCGGCGCTTGTCGCGCTGCCGTTGGCGCTGATGCTGACGCGGGCGCCGCGCAACGCGCATATGCTCGGCGCTGCGGCGTGGTTGTGGTTTGTTGCGCTGGGCTTTGCCGCGTCGTTCGCCCTGCCGGGCATTTCGATTCTGTTTGCGATCCCCGCTGCGGCGTACGCGCTGCTGGCCGCCATCGGTTTTGTGTGGACGCCGGCGCGCGGGCTTGGCGCTTGGGTTGCGGCGGCGCTGGCGTTGCTGATCTGGGCGCCGACGCTGTTTCTGGTCGAACTCGCGCTTGGCTTTGAGTTTCCCTATGCATTCGCCGTGCTGACGGCGCTGGTCGCCGTCACGTGGCTCGGGGCGATCGTGCGCGTGCAAGGCGAGGCGCGTTGGCGCGGCGGGGCGGCCGTGCTTGGCGTTGGTCTCATCGCCGCAATCGTTGGCGCAGTTTCGGCGCCGGCGGCGAGTGCGACGCGGCCGGCGCCGCTCAACCTCAATTATTTTCTCGATGTCGATGCGGGCCACGCGCGGCTTCTGGCCGGCGGCGCGGCGCGGCCGCTGCCGCCGGAAATCGCCGCGGCGGCGGACTTTAGCGCGGAGATGGTGCTGCCGGGCGACCGCTTCGCGACCTGGGCCGCGCCCGCCGACATCGCACCGGCGCCTGCGCCGACATTGGCGGAGATCACGCTCACCGAGGCGGGCGATACGCGCACCGTGCAGGCGCGGCTCGTCATGAACGGCGCCTATCGCGCGCTGGTGCGCGTGCCGCGCGCTTCGGCGCCGCTGAGCGTGACGCTGAACGGCGCCGCGGCGCGCATCGCCGACGCGGGCGAGGGGCCGGGCGAATTCGTCACCCTCTCCTGTCAGGGCCGCGCGTGCGATGGCGCGGTGCTTGAGCTGACGTTCACCGGCGATCGCCCGCTCGGCGAATGGTTCGTCATTGGGCAGACACCTGGCGTTGCGGCTGCGCCGGCAGACGCGGTGCGCGCGGCGCGGTCGGGAACTACCACGCCTATCCAGTTCGGGGACGCGGTGGTGGCGTTGCGGCGGGTGCGGGTGGAGTAGGGCTGGCGGAGAGGGCGGGATTCGAACCCGCGATAGGCTTGCACCTATTTCAGTTTTCGAGACTGACGCCTTCAGCCACTCGGCCACCTCTCCGGAGCGCGGCTGTGTAGTGCAAGCTTGGCGCCGGATCAATGTGGGAAGGAAGGGGGTAGGGCAGTAGGGCAGTAGGGCAGTAGGGCAGTAGGGCAGTAGGGCAGTAGGGCAGTAGGGCAGTAGGGCAGTAGGGCAGTAGGTGAGTCGCGCGCAGGCGGCTGGGCGGCGCGCACATGTGCGAGCCCCGCGCCCCTACTGCCTTACTGCCCTACTGCCTTACTCCCCTAAAAGAGGCGGGGCGCGTCGGACGCGCTGAGGTAGTCTCTAGTGTGCGCTGCCCGATCGCTCGAGCCTGCGCCTGCGCGTCGAACGCGCCCCGTGATCGGCCGTTATTCCCGGACTGGGATAGGGCTTGCTCTGCTCACCTCGAGGGAAACCGCCGAGGGGCCTTAGACCCGAATTCACCAGATTTCACCGGTGCAGCGCGTCAGGGCTTGCCGAAAATCGCCCTGGGCCTTGCGGTTTCATGCCCCGCAAGCAGTGCTGACATCGTTCGCTTCGCCCGATCCCGTGTCGTCTGGATCGGACTTCCTCAACGATGAAGCCGAGATCGCTCTCGGGCCCCGCCCCCTCCGCCGCGAGCAAGCTCGCGACACCTCCCCCGTGAACGGGGGAGGAAAGGTGACTTTGCCTTTGCGGTCCTTTCCTCATCGAAGCGACATCAGCCGCGCCGGCCGCCGCCTGACCTTCCAAAGCTTCGGTGCACTTCGAAATCCTCTCGTGTCAGGCAGGGAAGAGTATCGCACGGGTTTGGGAGGGGGCGGATAAGTTTTTGTGGTTTTGCTTTGCGGACAAGGACTTAGGGGGAGGAAAGTGGGGGATAGATGGGGTGTCGGGCGCTCTTGTTCTCAGGCATTCGCTCTGAGGACCGCCGGCTTCCAGCCGGCATCGGTGCTTCAGCTTCTGACTTCCGTGCAGGATGAAGCGGATTGCCGGCTGCAAGCCGGCGGTCCTCGGAGGCTCCCCATTTTGGCTCTGCTCGACGCAAGACTCGCCCATCCCCGGAGCGAAGATCGTCGCGCCAGCGTGCATCGCGTGCTTGTCACGTAAGCCTATCGAAGAACGCGCTGGATCTGGTTTTAGAATAGGGCTAGCCCCATATCCCCAACACAGTTTGCGGCGGTATCGATGGCGACGAAGTCCAGGCTCAAGGCAATTGATCTCTATGGCGGCGTGGGCGGTTGGGCCTTGGGCCTGAAGCTCGCGGGCATTGAGGTCGTGTCATCCTACGACATTTGGCAGCCCGCCAACTTGACCAACGCGGCCAACCTTCGCGGCACCGTGCAGCGCGTGGATGTTCGAAAGCTTAATCTGAAGGACTTGCCGAAAGGGATCGACGTCGTCGTCGGAAGTCCGCCTTGCACGCAGTTCTCACTGTCCAACCGAGGTGGCAACGGGGACATGAAGGAGGGTCTAGAAGACGTTGCAGCATTCTTGCGCGTCGTCGATCACCTACGCCCGAAATTCTGGGCCATGGAGAACGTCCCGCGATTTGCGGGGGTATTCGTCGAAGCATCCAAGGGGCGTGGGAAGCTGGCCAAGTTTCGGCACCTGACCTTCGACATGGCAGTCTTCCGTATGGACGAGTTCGGTCTGCCACAACGCAGGCAGCGCTGCATCGTTGGCAACTTCGACTTCGAGCGCCTTCGCTCCTACAAACGCGCGACGGAGCCGTGCACGCTGGGTCGCGTGATCACGTCACTCGGAAAAAAGCAGCCTGTAGATCCTGTTTATGGATCGTTGTTGGAAAAGGCTGATCTGCTGGACCACAACGCCGAAGATCGGTTGAGCGACGAGGAAACGCGGATCAATCGCGCGGCGAAGACTATGCACCCGGTTTACAATTCGATGCCGTTTCCCGACCCCCTAACTCGGTCGGCCAGGACGATCACAGCAACCTGCACTCGTGTCTCACGCGAGAGCATTGTGGTTCCCGCCAAAGGTGGAGGGTTTCGCCGTCTAACGGTCCGGGAGCGAGCTTCGTTACAGGGTTTCCCAGCGACATTCCAATTCTACGGGCGGTCGCATGGTGCAAAAATGAAAATGGTGGGGAACGCGATGCCTCCGCCATTCGCACGTTTGATCGCCGAAGCAATGCTCGGAACCGCGGTCTCAAGAGTGAAGTCTCTAACCTCCGCGATCTCGAAATTTTGCCCGCCGACGGAAAGGCCGCCTCAAACATCCGTGGATCGAGCTGGTCGTTCGTATCGGAAGGATCGGAATTTCTGCTTCGCGATCCCAAGCCTTCGACTGAAGAGCGGCGTCCGCTTCGAGTTGCACAATCAGGCGGCGCGCGGCGGCAATGAATGGGGCCTACGGTTCGTCTTCGGCACGTCAAAGGACATTCAACACATCGCCGTTGGTCCCGCTTTATCGTCGCACTTGAACGGGGCGCTTCCTAAGCCGCTGAAGCTTCGCGTCGTGAAGGCCCAGAATGAGTTGCGCAAGGCGCTGCGCGGGCTTGATTTGGTCAGCCTACAGCAAGTGTGGAACCGACGCGGCGAAGGAAACACTCATCCGTTCGATCTCTTGGACCTTCTGGACGGGAGTGGTGCGGCGCTTCAACAACAACTGGCCAGCGATCAAAAATTAGCTGAAGAAATCGTCTCAGAAGTGTTGCGTATCCAGTTTGGAAAAAAAGCGATGATGTTGCCGGGACGAAGCAAGCTTCTGAAAAACAGCGTTCTAGTCCTCAGCGGCCTTCTCGTCAGCTCGGCCGCGCAAGACGTTCTTCCTCAGACAACCAAAGCTCGGGCGGCCCGATAGCCTCAGTCGTCGCTCACTATCTGTTTAAGCCGGGCCCAGCTTTCTTCGGGGAGCAGCTTCAGGACGTTGACTAGCTTTGCATCGCCGCTCGCGATCACACGCTTTCGGATGGTCGCGGCTAGCGCTTCAGCTTCTCGAACTTCATCCTCATCGATGTCCATACCGCGGACGATGGCACCCGTACGCAGTGCCTCGTCCAAGGTCAGCACGAAGTTCGTTCCAAACTTCTCACCGCATTGCTGGCACGTCTGCGCACTAAGCGGGTTTAGCGCATGGCACTTGGCGCATGGCTTGAAGCGCTGCGGTTGGATCGGAAATTCATAGCCGCATGTCCCGCAGGCTTTTGCGCTGAGCGCCAATTCACTTTCGCAGCTTGGGCATTTTTTTGTCTTGGGTGGGCCGCTGTCGGTTCGAACGGAAGACGGCATTTCGTCTTCCACACGGCGCGCGTATGTCTCCAAAATATCGAACGACGGCATGACGACATAGGCACGCGTGTCATCATCTGGCCCTGCGGTTCGAACCACCCGCCCGATGGCCTGTCGAAAGGCGAGTTCAGTAAGAGGCTTGGACAAATAGATCAGCACGCGAAGCCGGGCGATGTCCACGCCCTCGGAAATCATCGCAACTGATACGATCCAACGCTTCTGAGTGTGACGAAACCCATCAATACGTCCCTCAACATTTGGCATCTGGCTGTGAACCAGTGCTGGCCGCTCGCCCTCCATCTTTTCGATCAGATCGGCCATATAGACCGCCATCGGTATAGAGGGTGCGATCACTAGTCCGCCTGCATTCGGCATTCGGTGGCGGAGATCATTCAGCTTCGCGGTGGCCCACTCAATCATGGTGCCCTGATAGCCGTCGATACGTGGCGTTGTGTTGTCGGCCTCGTACTGTGGCGCACAGGCGAGGCGATAAAAATCGAGAGCGCGTTGCAAGCCAGGAATGCGTGCAAAGCTGGGTCCAAGCTTTGCGGGCTGCTTGCTTGAAACTTCAACTTGCTCGCCATCTTCGAGGTCCACCGTGAAGTGCCCCTCGTGTCGGTGAAACGTCGTCGGCCTGCAGTAATTCAGCTGGACGGCTTCGCCATACGTCAACGTAAAAGAGCCGTCTTCAGGCTGGTCAATCGCGCCTGCGTCGTCGTACGCGAGCCAAACGGATTGCTTTCCGTCAGAGCGAATGGGTGTGCCGGTGAGCACAAGTACGTAGCGCGCGTCGGCGAACGCCGAATTTACGCTGCTTCCCCAAGCTGCACTGACTGCCGCGTGGTGGTGTTCATCGCAGATAACGAGGACACGGCTAGTCCGGCAAACGGCTTGAAATGCATCCTGCAGGCTCTGAACGGCGGCCCATGTGGCGCAGACGTCAATCTCAATTTGGTCGTCAGCGTCACTACCGGTAACTTTCCCCATGTATCGACCGGTGACGACTTGAAAGTCTCTGCTCCACTGCTTCACCACTTCGACGCGAGGGGCGATCACGACGACACGGTCGATATGGCCGCTATCAATGAGCTCTTTAGCAATAGCGCAGGCGGCGATCGTCTTACCCGCGCCAGGCGCTGCATTGATCAGGAAGTGCTTGTCTTCGCCTTTCTCAATCAGCCACTTCATGGCCTTGCTGAGCGCCTTTTCCTGCCATGGGCGGAGTGTTGGCATCGACGATCCCTTCTTCAAATTGCAGTTGGCGCATAACGCCTGGCCGTTCGCCAAAATTGTCGCGCCCGACCTCGAAAACGGCACGACATGGTCGGCGTGGAAGCCGCGACCTAATTTTGCTCCACACTTGCTGCACTTTCCGCCGCTGATCAGCGTCAGAATTAGTCGCTGTCGCAGCGAGAAAAATCGCCTCACTTGCTGATCCGATATTCCGTCAGTTTGATCTCACGTATCGGGAGGTTGGGCGGTGGTTCTAGCTTCGCGTGCCTATTGATACGCACCATCGCCGCCGCGAACGTGATTGGTCGGGTCTTGATGATGAAGCTTTGCTTGCGTAGCTCGTACACCACCTCTGGCAGGTTGGAGACGCCGAACAAGATTAGCGCCTCTAACCGTGTCAGCGGCTCCCCGCTGATGAGATGTTCTTTTGCTGCGGTGATTAGCCCGGTGGTGAACGCTGCTGCCATCCGTGCCCCAAAAGTGATGTAAGTTGTTCGTTGCGCGCTCTGTCGCCTTGCGCATCATCGCTTGCATCAAAGCATTCGACTTCGCGGTCAAGGACGCGCCAGCCCCCATCGGACATCGCGCGATCCACGGCCATGTATTCGATGGTCCTGCTATCTTTTGGCTCGGGAAGGCGGGATGCCCGGGCGTCCTCTTGCGCGATCTCTTTCTTAGTCTTGCCAAGGATAATGTTCGCGAGGCGCAGCAGGTCAGCGCTAGCGAGGACGCTACCGACTGTCCGGCGCAGTTCCGCGAAAATCTTCCGAAACCGCTGGACACGGTTTGCCATGCTTCCTCCCCGCCCGCTTCGAGCGTTACCGGAGAGTTAAGCGTGTTCTAAAAACCTGCAAGCTCGCGAAGCCATTGAGGTCGAAAAATCGATTCCGCACCGCGCATTCCCCCCCTTCTCCGCCAATTTGGCTCCTGTGGCGCGCTTCGCGAGGCGGTAGGCAATACGCGGTGGGTAGTGGGCGCGATGGTGCGCTGGCCGAGGCCAGTTCTCGATTTTCCTAGTGCCGACTGCTTGCTGCCCCCGAAGAGAGGCGGGGCACGCCGACATGCGCAAATGGTGCCTTTGCGATCGAAGGCCGCACTCCAACTGGTGGGGCAGTCCAAAGAGCGCGCCTGCGGCGCGCGGGCCGGCGATGGCGCCGGCGGTCCATATTACCGTGCGGCCGGGGGAGCTTGGCCGCAGAAAACGTCCCGCTCCTGCATTGACGGGCCCCCGGCGCTTCCCTTATATCGCCGCTCCCCGCCCGGGCGAGCTTCGTTCGGGCGCGCTATAGGTTTGGAAGCAAGTCCGATGTTCGCGGTAATCAAGACGGGCGGTAAGCAATACCGGGTGGCCAAGGATGACGTGATCGTCGTCGAAAAGCTGGCCGGCGACGCGGGCGCCAAGATCACGTTCGACACCGTGCTGATGACCGGCGACGGCGACACGCTGAAGCTCGGCAAGGATCTGTCGGGCTTCACCGTCACGGGCGAGCTGATCGAGACCAAGAAGGGCGACAAGGTCACGGTGTTCAAGAAGCGCCGGCGCAACACCTATCGCCGCAAGATCGGTCACCGTCAGGCCGAGTCGCACATCAAGATCACCGCCATCGGCGGCAAGTAAGGACTAAGAGGGCGTCATGGCGCACAAGAAAGCAGGCGGCTCTTCGCGCAACGGCCGGGACTCGGCCGGACGCCGTCTCGGCGTGAAGCGCTTTGGCGGCCAATCGGTCAGCGGCGGCGAGATCCTCGTGCGCCAGCGCGGCACCAAGTTTCATCCGGGCTCGAATGTCGGCCTCGGCCGCGACCACACGCTGTTTGCGCTTTGTCACGGCCAGGTCGCGTTCGCGACTAAACGCGACGGCCGCACTTACGTGTCGATTATGCCGGCACAGGTAGCAGCCGAGTAGGCGAGACGGAAAATTTCCGGATCGCCTGATGACAGGGCGATCCGGATCCCAAAAAAAGCGTGGGGCGCCCGGATCAAGGCGCCCCATTTTTCATGCCCCGCGCGTTCGAGCCAGAGGAGTAGGCTCATGCGTGACGTGAACGAGATCGAGACGAAGCGGCTGCGCTTGCGGGGCTTGCGCATGTCGGATGCGCGCCGCGTGGCGCAGCTTTGCGGCGATCCGGGCGTTGCACGCATGATCCTGCGCGCGCCGCTGCCCTATCTGCCGATCGCCGCCGAAGGCTGGATCATGACATTGGCTGCGCGGCGGCCGCTGGCGGAAGAGTTCGTGTTCGCGGTCGAGCGCGCGTCCACGCAGGAGCTGATCGGCTGCATCGGCGCGCACAAGGTGTCAGGTGTCAGGGATCAGGTGTCGGCGGATGCGCCGGCGCCTTCTGACACCAGACACCTGACACCTGACACCTTCGAAGTCGGTTACTGGTTCGGGCGCCCGTTCTGGGGCCAAGGCTACGCCAGCGAGGCGCTTGTGGAATTCGTGGCGCAGGCGCGGGCGCTGGGGCGGCTTGAGGCGGGGCACTTCGTCGATAACCCGGCCTCGGGGCGCGTGCTGGAAAAGGGCGGCTTTGCCTATACCGGCGAAGTGAAGCCGATGTTTTCGCTAGCGCGCGGCGAAAGCGCCTTGTGCAAACGCATGAGCTTCACCGGCGCTTTGGCTGGCGCCGACGACCGCGCGGCCGTGGCCGCTTAACGCAGACTTGAGCCGGGCGTCGCTGGCGGCGGGGCCCGGCCGGGACTACATCTTTCGCGTCGAGGAGCATTTTTTATGGGTTTGCGCGTAGCCGTCGTCGGCGCCACGGGGAATGTGGGCCGGGAAATTTTGGCCATCCTCGAAGAGCGGCTGTTTCCGGCCGATGAGATTTATGCGCTGGCCTCGCGGCGCTCGATAGGCGTCGAGGTCAGCTACGGCGACCGCACGCTGAAAGTGAAGGATATCGAGCAATTCGATTTTTCGGGCGTCGATCTCGTGCTGATGAGCGCGGGGAGCGCGGTGTCGAAAGAATGGTCACCGAAGATCGGCGCGACGGGCGCGGTGGTGATCGATAATTCGAGCGCCTGGCGGATGGACCCGCGCGTGCCGCTGGTAGTGCCGGAAGTGAATCCGGACGCCGTGCACGGCTATGACAAGCTCAATATCATCGCCAATCCGAATTGTTCGACCGCGCAACTCGTGGTGGCGCTGAAGCCGCTGCATGACCGCGCGAAGATCAAGCGCGTCGTGGTGGCGACCTATCAATCCGTCTCCGGCGCCGGCAAAGACGCGATGGACGAGCTCTGGATGCAGACCAAGAAAATCTACGTCAATGACGAGATGGTTAAAGAGCACTTCACCAAGCAGATCGCCTTCAACGTCATCCCGCACATCGATGATTTCATGGAGGACGGCTACACGAAGGAAGAGTGGAAGATGATGGCGGAGACCAAGAAAATCTTGGACCCGTCGATCAAGCTCAGCGCTACGTGTGTGCGCGTGCCGGTGTTCGTGGGCCATTCCGAAGCGGTGAACATCGAGTTCGAAAATCCGATCAGCGATGAAGAAGCGCAGGAAATCTTGCGCGAGGCGCCGGGCGTGATGCTGGTCGATCGGCGGGAAGATGAAGGTTATATCACACCGGTGGAGTGCGTCGGCGAGTTCGCGACCTATGTGTCGCGCGTGCGCACCGATCCGACGGTGGAGAACGGCCTCTCGCTCTGGTGCGTCAGCGATAATCTGCGCAAGGGCGCGGCTCTGAACGCCGTGCAGATCGCTGAGCTGATGATCAATAAGGGCTTGTTCAAGCGGCTGCGGGCGGCTTGATCGTTACGCGGTTGTGAGCCGCGCTCACGTGAACTGTTACAAAATGTGTACGCGCGTTCGTCGTTCCGGCGATGCGGAGTGTGTCGTGCATTCCTATCTACGCGCAGGAGGGACGACACGTGCCGCGCATCGCTATCGAACAGCCGTCGGAAACGGACATCGACGCCATCCACGCCGTGCTGCGCGAGACCTATTGGTCGCCCGGCATTCCGCGCGATGTGGTGGCGCGGGCGTGCGCGCATTCGATGTGCGCGGTGGCGCGCGACGATGCGGGCAAGCTGATCGGCTTTGCGCGGCTGGTGACCGATAAAGCGACGTTCGCGTGGCTGTGCGATGTGATCGTGCTGCCGGGCAAGCAGGGCCGCGGGCTCGGCCGCGCGCTGGTAGAGACGTTTCGACAACATCCGGAGCTGCAGGGGCTGCGCCGCTGGCTGCTCGGCACCAAGGACGCACACGGCGTCTATGCGCCGCTCGGCTTTACCCCGCTCGATGCGCCGGAGCGCTTCATGCACATCAAGAACCCCGCGCCGTACGGAACGACATCCTCATGAGCGAAGCCGCGCCCATCACCAGCTCGCCGTCGGAAGCCGAGCGACGCGCCGGCTTTTTGGCGGCGGCGTCGGCTTACGTCATCTGGGGCTTCCTGCCGCTTTATCTGAAGCTGCTCGCCACGGTGGATGTGCGCGAAGTGCTGGCGCAGCGCATCGTCTGGGCGGCGCCGGCGGCGTTTGTTGCGGTGTTCGTCATGAGCGGCTGGCGGCCGGGCTGGCGGGAAATCGCGACGGCGCTGCGGCCCCGCATGCTGGGCACGCTAACGCTTTCGGCGTGCTTCATTTTCGTGAACTGGGGGCTTTACGTTTATCTCGTGCTCAATGAGCGCGTGATCGAATCGGCGCTGGCGTACTTCCTGGCGCCGCTGGTGGCGGTCGCGGTCGGTGTGTTGTTCTTCCGCGAGAAGATCAGCTCGCCGCAAGTGATCGCTTTGGCGTTGGCGCTGGTTGGCGTGATCGTGCAAGGCGTCGCGGTCGGCGCGCCGCCTTGGATGGCTCTGGCGCTGTGCGGAACGTGGTCGGTTTACGCCGTGATCCGCAAGCGGGCGCCGGTGCCTGCGGCGGTCGGGCTGCTGATCGAGAGTTTGGCGCTGATGCCGCTGGCGATCGGCTTGCTGCTGTGGACCGCGAGCGAAGCGCCGCTCGGCTTCACCACCGACTGGACGATGGCGATATTGCTTGCTGTTGCCGGCCCGGTGACGGCGATCCCGCTGATGGCGTTCGCGTTCGGCGCGCGGCGGGTGAGTTTCGTCACGCTTGGTCTGCTGCAGTTTTTGGCGCCGTCGCTGCAATTCACCACCGGCATCCTGTTCGGTGAGGAGTTCACGTTCCTCCGCGGCGTCAGCTTTGCGCTGATCTGGGCTGGCCTTGGTTTCTTCGCCTGGGATACGCTCCGCCGCGCAAGGACGGCATGAGCAACATCACGTATTACGCCATTGGCGACGTGCACGGCGAGCTTGCAAAGCTCGACGAGCTGCTGGGCCTCATCCGCGAAGACGCGGCGCGGCGCAGAGTCGAGCATCGCATCGTTTTCCTCGGCGATCTGGTTGATCGCGGGCCGGACAGCCGCGGCGTGATCGAGCGGGCCATGCATCTGGCGCGGAGCGAAAACGCGATCGTCCTGAAGGGCAATCACGAAGAGCTGATGCTGCACGCCTATGCAAACCGTGAGTCGGTCGGCATCTATTGGTGGGCCGAGAATGGCGGCGACGAAACGATCATGTCGTACGTGATGGCCAACGGCGCCTGCGACGATTTCCGAGACGCGATCGATAAGAGCCACATCGAATGGCTCAGACAATTGCCGGTGATGGTGCGCGATGAGGCGCGGGGACTCGTCTTTGTGCATGGGGGCATTGATCCGAAGACGTTTCCCGACTGCAGCGACGAAGTGCGGATGTGGACACGCTCGCACAAATTCTTCGATCCGGGCCGCTGGCCGGATCGGCCCGAGTTAGAGGGCGTCGTCGTGGTCCATGGGCACACGCCGACGCACGATTTCGACCCGCACGTGAACCCGCGCCGCATCAATGTCGATACCGGGGCCTGCTTCGGCGGGCCGCTTACGGCTGTGGTGCTGGCGCCCGGTGAGGCGCCACGCTTCTTGCGCGCCGCATAGCGGCGATCAGCACGATCCACGCCGCAAGCGGGCAGAGCGGCACGGGGGCGAGATAGCCGAGCGTCAACGACAGCGCGGCGCTCCACGCGAAGATAGCTGCCGTGAGTTCGAAGCGGTCGCGCGGCGCGCCAAGCAGGGCTGCGCCGACGGCGAGCAATGTGAAATCGTAGAAGAAGAGATAAGGAGAGACGAGCAGCGTTGCGGCGCAGAGGGCTGCGCCTTGGATTGCGGTTTTCTCGTCATTCCGGGACCCGTGCAGCGAGGACCCGGAACCCAGGGGCAACCGGCGTTTCGTTGGCCCCTGGGTTCCGGGTTCGGCCTGCGGCCGCCCCGGAATGACGAAGGTTGGGGCGCTTCCGAAAATCCATGCAGCCGCGAGCACAGCCGCGCTTGCGCTGAGCGCGTGCAATGCTGTCGCCAGCGCGGGGGCTGCGCTCATGTCGAGCAGGTTGGCGTAGAGGCTGGCGTAGGCGGGCGTGGTGATGCGCTGGCCGGCGATCAGATCTTGCGAGGCGCGGAGATTGTCGAAGAAGCGCACATACGCGTCGAAGCCGAATGCGGCGCCGGCGATGAGCACGAAGGCGAGCGTGGACACCGCCGCCGCGCCGAACGCGCGCCAGCGGCCGGAGAGCGCCAGGAAGATCGGCCATAGGATCGCGAGATGCGGTTTGATCGCCAGCAGGCCGACGAGCGCGCCGGCTGTCAGCGGTTTGCGGTCGAGCCAATGGAGCGCCAGCGCCGATAGGCCGGCGATCAGTAATCCGACCTGCACAGTGCCGATCTGAAAGAACGCCGCGGGCAAGGTGATGGCGAAGATCAGCGCGCGCCAATCGGGTAAGAGTTTGCGCGCGGCGTAGAGATAGAGTGCGCCGGTAAGCGCGAGGAAAAGCAGCGCCGCCGCGGGATAGGGCAGCAGTGCGAACGGCAGCACCATGAGCAGGAAGGTCGGCGGGGAATTCCAGGGCGCGACGAAACGCACGTCGGGCGCGGCCAGCTGGTGGTAGGAGAAGATCAGCGCGCGGTCGTGCACTTGCTCGATGTGGCCGTCGAGCGTGGCGCGCGCTGCGCTCCAGAAGGCGATGAAGTCGCCGAACACGGGCTGGCCCGTGTCGAGCGTCATGTTTTGCGCGGTCGATACGCGCCACAGCATGACGGCGAGCAGCGCCGCTGCGATCAGAATAGCGCCGATCTCGAGAAAGCGCCTCAAACGCATGAATAAAGTGCGTCGATCAATTTCAGTGAACGCGGGTCGCCCATGATGTGGTGCGATTGCTTGTTCATGACGTAGCCGACGGAAACGCCGGCGACAGGATCGCCGAAACCGACCGAACCGCCGGCGCCGGAATGGCCGAACGCTTCGAGGTTCGGCCCGTAGATGCGGTTTGAGTTGCCGATGATGCCGGCGCGCCAGTCGATCTGGAACGGCAGCACGAGATCGTCGCCGAACCAGACGCGTTTTGTCAGTGCGTCGAAGCCTTCCTGCGAGAGTACGCGGGCGCCGTTGACGATGCCGCCGGTGGCGTAGGCTTCATACAAGCGCGCGACGCCGAGCGCGGTGGCGTGGCCGTTGGCGGAGGGAATCTCGATCTTGCGCCATTGCGCCGAGCCGCGTACCGGGGCGGCCCATTTGGTGAAGAACGCGGCCTTGCGCGGCGGCGTGATTTCGCCGAACTCGCCGGCGCGCGTGGGCTTCTTCATCTCCGATGCGCGCCCATGTTCGCTCTCGGGCGTGCCGATCTGGAAGTCGATGCCGAGCGGCGTGCAGATATCTTCGCGCAGGATGGTTCCGAGCGTGCGACCGCTGGCGCGCTTGGCGATTTCGCCGGCGATGTAGCCCCAGGTGAGCGGGTGATAGCCGCTGGCGCTGCCGGGCGGCCACAACGGCTCGAGCGCCGCGATGGCGGCGGCTGCTGCGGGTGGATCGAGCCAGAGATCAGGATCGATTGGCTGCAAGAAGCCCGGCACGCCGGCTTGGTGCGCGAGCGTTTGCCGGATCGTGACATTGTCTTTGCCGTTCGCGCCGAACTCGGGCCAGAGCGAAGCGACAGTCGCGTCATAGTCGAGTTCGCCGCGATCGTGTAGCAGCGCGATGACGAGCGCGCTGACGCCTTTGGTGCTGGAATAGACCGGGACGATCGTATCCTCGACCCACGGCCGGGTCTGTTCGCGGTTGGCCCAGCCGCCCCAGATGTCGACGACGACTTCACCGTCACGGATCGCGGCGAAGCCCGCGCCCAATTCGTCGCTTGCGAGCTGCGCCTCGAACGCTTCGCGCACGCGCTCGAACCCCGGCGCGACATAGCCTTGCGCCATCACACCAGCTCCGTGAAGCGCGCGCGCGGCCAGGTGACGGGATCGTTCAGCACGTCTTGGGCCTCCGGCAACAGCAAATCCTCGCTCTCGGCCGCCATCGAGCGGACGATCACGTCATAGACGGCGCCAGTCGCGCCTTCGAGCGCGATCGCCAGCGCGTCGCCGCGGACGCGACGCGCAACATAGAGCGCAGAGAGGAGGTCCCCCGTTCCCTTCGGCGCGCGGGGCAGGCGCGGCGTTTCGCAGAACCAATCGCCGGTCGGCGCCGCAAGCAGATTGCCGAGGCCGAGGGCGGTCCGGATCGATGAACACAACACTGGTTTGTTGATGCGCTTGGCTGCGGCGCGTGCGTCGCCCAGTCCGTCGATTTGTGTCCCGGTGATCAGCCCGAGTTCGTAAAGGTTCGGCGTCAGCCAGTCGGCGTGGGCGCAGAGGCTGTTGAGTACGGCTTCGGCGACCTCGTCCTTGACGAAGGTGCGGCCTTCGTCGCCCAGCACCGGATCGCAGACGAAGATCGCTTTCGCGTTCGCGGCTTTGATGCGGGCGACGGCGTCGAGGATCACCGGCGCTTGGTCGGCGGCGCCGATATAGCCGGTGAGCACTGCGTCGATTTCGCCGAGCAGGCCATCGGCGGCGAGGCCATCAATCATCGAGGCGAGCATCTCTGCGCCGACTGCGCCGCCGCCGGGTGGGCCGTGGTCGGGGCGGCGGCCGAGCAGCACGGTCGGCAGCTGCAGCACGCGCACGCCAAGCCGCTCCATCGCGAACGCCGCGACGGAATTGCCGACGCGTGCGCCGGCGACCTGGCTCTGGATCGACAAAATCGTCTTCACGCGGCTGGACCTCGCGCCAGATGTAGGCGATTGCCGTTTCCGCCACCATCCCCGAGACGAAACCATGACCGCACGCCCGAGACGCTCCTGCCTCTATATGCCCGGCGCCAATGCAAAGGCTTTGGAGAAGGCCAAGACGTTGGCGGCCGACGTCTTGCTGTTGGACTTGGAAGATTCGGTCGCGCCGGAAGCGAAAGAGGCGGCGCGCGAGCAAGTGGCCGCGGCGGTGAAGGCGGGCGGCTACGGCAAGCGTGAGGTGATCGTGCGTGTCAATGCGCTGGCGACGCCGTGGGGGCGGGACGATATCGCCGCAGCCGGCGCCGCGTGTCCGGACGGCATGTTGGCGCCGAAGGTCGAGAGCGGCGACGAGGTGCGGGCGCTGGATCGGGCGATGAGCGAAGCGGGCTTCGCCGCCTGCGCCGCGCTCTGGGTGATGATCGAAACGCCGCGGGCGATTTTGAACCTGGCTGAGATCGCCGCTGCCGCGAAGGGCACGCGGCTCTCGTGCTTCGTCATGGGGCTGAATGATCTGGCCAAAGAAACGCGCGCGCGCGCGGGCGCCAATCGCGCGGCGTTCGGCGCGGCGATGTCTCTGGCGGTGACGGCGGCGCGCGCCGAGGGGCTAACGGTGATCGACGGCGTTTATAACGACATCGCTAACGCCGAAGGCTTCCGCGCCGAATGCGAACAGGGGCTGGAGTTCGGTTTCGATGGCAAGACTTTGATCCATCCGTCGCAAATCGAAACCGCCAATTCCGTGTTCGCCCCGAGCGGCGAGGAAGTCGCCCGCGCCCACGCGGTGATCGAAGCGTTCGCGTTGCCGGAAAACGCCGGCAAAGGTGTGATCAAGGTGGATGGGCGGATGACGGAGCTGCTGCATCTGGACGAAGCCAAGCGGTTAGTCATGGTCAGTGAAGCAATTCGGGCGATGCCGTGATCGCATCAATCGCACGTGGGAGGTATGATGAAAGAGCGGCTATCCTTCGTGCTTGGCACATTCGGCGCGACTCTCCTGGCCCTCGCGACTATTCCACCTGAGATGGCTCTTGCCAATTTCTCAGGGTGGATAAGGTTGTTGACAGGGGTAGCTACTTCGCCGGAGACGACGAGGTGGATCAGTATTGGGGGCCTGATACTCGGAGCCACCAGTTTTACGGCGGCACTGTATCAGGCAGTGCTCGCAAGACGCGCGATTGAGTCAGCCCATCGGGCCGCTGAGGCGGCGCTAAGAGCTGCCGTTCTTGAGGAAATGAGGAAGCCTGCTCCAACCAACGGCCCATAGCAAAAACCAACGGCTCACCGCGGGTTCGGAATCCACACTTCGATGTTCGCCGGCGGCATGTTGGGGTAGCGGTCGCCGATCGCCACCAGACGGAATTGCAGGCCCTCGTCGCGGTATTGGTAGTTCAGATATTCCGCCAGCGCGCGGGCTTCGTCCTCTTGCTCGGGCCCGAAATAGCGGACGGTCGGCTCGTGCGGGAAGTTGCGCGGGGCGATGCGTTCGACGCCGCGCATGACGCGATAATTCGATGAGGCCAGTTCGGCGCGGGCGGTGTCGGTCATCTGCTGAATGCCGGTTTCGCGGGCGCCGCCGAGTGGCACATGCATGAAGACGCGCGTCAGCGTTGGCGCGGCGGGCAAGGTGGGCGGCGAGGACGGCACGGCGACGGTGGTGATCGTGCGTGCCCGCGCATCGCGCGGCGTAGCGGCGGCTGGGCCAGAACTTGCGGCGGGCGGCGGCGGTGGGGCGGGCGTGTCGGCGGCGGCCGGCGTTTGTTGCGCGGCGTCGTTTGCGGCGACTTGCTGCTCTTGCTCGCCAAGCGGCCCGCACGCGCGCGGACGCTGCAGCGTGAAGTTTTCCACGACATTGCGCGGGTATTGAATCTCGGCCGGCTTGTCGTAGTTCGGGTCGTTCAGAGCGTTCTGCAGAATTTCGATGTCGGCTGAATCGATCGGCGTGCGGCCGCTATTGTCGGCGAGGCCGGTACGGTCCTCGGCTTCATAGGCGCGATTGTAGAGATCCTGGCGCACGTCGCAGTAGATGCTGGGGAACGCGCGGCCGACGATGCGCAGCAGCGAAAGCTCGGCCTCGACGTCGCCGGCGTAATGAAGGCCGGTGCGCTGCTCGGAATAGAATTGGTAGCCGCCTTCGACATTGTTCTGCCGGCGGTCGAAGATCTGCTGCTGTTGCTGGAAGGCGAACACTGCCGCCGAGAGGATGAGGCTCGGCACGCCATACTTCCCGATCCAACCACCGTCCGCCATAATGATCCCTCCGCTACGTCAAGGCTAACACGCGGCTTTTGCGCCAGCGAGTCGAATCCGAGGCCGCCGACGCTTGTGCGGCGCGGCTGAATTGGCTTCATTCGCGGCCATGACCAAATCCAATCCCGGCAATTTCTTCGAGGACTTCGCGCTTGGCCAGACTATCGCGCACGCGACGCCGCGCACGGTCACGGAGGCGGATGTAGCGCTCACTATCGCGCTGACCGGCTCGCGCTATGCGTTGTTCAGCGCTGATAGTTTTGCGCAAAATTGCGGCCTGCCGGGCGCGCCGATCGATCCATTGCTCGTGTTTCACATCGTCTTCGGCAAAACCGTGCCGGACATTTCGCTGAACGCGGTGGCGAATTTGGGTTATGCGGAGGGGCGCTTCCTGACGCCGGTCTATCCGGGCGATACGCTGAATGCGGTGTCCGAGGTGATCGGGCTCAAAGCAAATTCGAACGGCAAGACCGGAATCGTCACGGTCCGGACGACGGGGTTCAATCAGGACGATGAGGCCGTCCTGAGTTATGTGCGCTGGGTGATGGTCAATAAGCGCGACGCCGGCGCCGTGACGACGGATGCGCCGCCGATCACGCCGGCGCCGTTCGTGAAGGGTGCGGATTTGCTGTTGCCGCCGGGGCTGGAATTCGAAGGCTACGATCTCCAGCTCGCCGGCGCGCCGCACACGTTCGAGGATTACGCGGTCGGTGAGAAGATCGATCATGTCGATGGCATGACGGTGGAGGAGGCCGAGCATCAGCTGGCGACGCGGCTCTATCAGAATACGGCGCGCGTTCACTTTGATGCGTTGGCGCAGCAGGACTCGCGCTTCGGCAAACGCCTCGTCTATGGCGGCGTGACGATCTCGATCGCGCGGGCGCTGGCGTTCAACGGCCTCGCCAACGCGCAGCTGATGCTGGCGATCAATGGCGGCCGGCACGTGGGTCCGCTGTTCGCGGGCGATACGCTTTATGCGTGGAGCGAAGTGCTGGACAAGGAAGATCTGGGCTCTGCCGGTGCGCTGCGGTTGCGGCTGGTGGCGGTGAAGAACAAAAGCGCGGCGGGCTTCCCGCTCAAGAGCGACGCGGGCGAATACGATCCGAGCGTGGTGCTGGATTTCGATTATTGGGCGGCGATCCCGAAGCGCTAGCGCATAATTATGACGTCTCCGGCGTCGTGCGCCGCGTGAACAACGTCAGCAGCGCAAAGAGCGCGCTGAGCAGGAGCGCGCCGAGCGTCAGATAATAGCCTTCCTCTTCGACCACGCGGATGGACGACGCGACGGCCTGGCTCATCTGCCTCTGCTGGTCGGCGCTGAAGAAGGGGTTTTCTTCCGGCGCCTGCTGACTGGTTTCGCTGGCGAGTTCGCGGCGCATCTCCTGGCGCATGTTCTCGATGCTGAAATAGGAAAGCCCCGCGGCGAGGAGCGCGGCCGCCAGCATCGTCGTCGCCGCGGCGCGCCCGCGCGTCATGAGGCCGACCAGCAAGCCGATCGCGGCGATGGCGAACGCAGCGATCACGACGATCGAGGGCTCGGCATCGTCACGCTGCTGGCTCTCGGCCATGCCGGCGAGCGGGCCAGCAAGCTGCGGCTCGCCGGTCATCAGCTGTAGGCCGGTGGCGGTGAGAATTTCAGTGCCGGAGCACGAGACGGTCACCCACGGCAGCAAGAAGCCGAGCAACGCGACCAGTTTGGCGACGCGCGCCAGCTGGTTGAAATCGATCGTGAACGTCATTGCTGCTGCTCCCGCGCGATCCTTTGCTCGGATGCGAAGTCGCGCCCCAGCTCCCGCGAAATCCAGGCGCGCACGCGCGCTTCCAGCATATCCAGCGGCAACGCGCCGGCGCCCAGCACTTCGTCGTGGAAGGCGCGGACGTCGAAGCGTTCGCCCAGCGCCGCCGTGGCTTCCGCGCGCAAGCCGCGCAGGCGCAGTTCGCCGATCTTGTAGGCGAGCGCTTGACCCGGCGTGGCGATGTAGCGCTCCAGCTCCGTCTGGATGTTGTGCGGCGAGAGCGCGCTGTTTTCGGCAAAGCAACGGCGCGCCTGTTCGATGTCCCAGCCCATCCAATGGATGCCAGTGTCGGCGACGAGCCGGCAGGCGCGCCACATCTCGTAGGAGAGACGGCCGAAGCGTTCGTAGGGCGTGCGGTACATGCCCATCTCTTCGCCAAGCGTTTCCGCATAGAGCCCCCAGCCTTCGACGAACGCGGTCATGAAGGTGTTGCGGCGGAAATAGGGGAGTTCGCCCAGCTCTTGCGCGCGGGCGATCTGCAAGTGATGGCCGGGCATCGCTTCGTGCACGGTCAGCGCCGGTAGTTCGTAGTACGGCCGCTGATCGAGCCGCGATGTGTTGACCCAATAGGTGCCCGATTGGCCAAGCGCTTCGCTGCCGCGCGTGTAGTACGCAGTGGTCGAGCCCTCCGCTGCTTCGGCCGGGATCACGCGGATGCCGTAGGAGAGCCGCGGCAGCGTGCCGAACAGGCGCGGCAGTTCGCCATCGGCGCGCTTGGCGATCTCGGACGCGGTGGCCACCAATTCTTCCGGCGTACGCGCATAAAATTGCGGATCGGTGCGCAGGAAATGTTGGAACGCGGCGAAGTCGCCCTCAAAGCCGCTGGCGCGGATTTCCTGCTCCATCGCGGCGCGGATGCGCGCGACTTCTCGGTTGCCGAGTTCGTGAATTTCCTCCGGCGTCATCTCTGTCGTCGTGTAGGAGCGGACCAGGAAGCGGTAGAGGTCTTCGCCGCCGGGCACGGAGCGGAGCCCGATGTTTGGCCGCGCCGCTGGGAGATACTCGTTCTCCATGAACGCGATGGCGTTGCGATGCGCAGGCAGAATCTGCGTTTCCGCCAACGCGCGCACGCGGGCGCGGTAGCTTTCGGTTTGCTCAGCGCTGAACGTGGTCGGCACACGCTCGAACGGAACGAGCAGCGTCGTTTCCAGAGTTTCGAGCTGACCGCGCGCCGTCTCTAGTGCGCGGTCGATGACGATTCTCGGCTGGGTGACGTCGGTTTGGATGCCGCGTCGCGCATTGGCGATGCTGCGCTCGTAATAGAGCGGCAGCGCCTCGAGCCGCGCAATCCAGGCTTCGGCGTCGGCGGCGGAGCGAATCGGCGTGCCGTAGGCGAGGCCGTCGGCCAAAGTGAAGAAGCCGTCGCCATTGCTGATCGGCACGCGGCCGAAATCGAGATCGATGCCGCGGATATCCTCGTCCAAGACCCGGACCAGGAAGGCGCGGTTGAGCGAATCTTCGGCCGAGAGCCCGCGCGTCGGTACGCGATCGACTTGAGCGCGGAGGCCCGCAAGCTCCGCCCGCAACACCAGCGCCGCTTCGCGCGACGGGTCGGGCAGGCGGCGCAGCGCTTCGGCGTCGCCCTCGCGCGCAGCGGAGAACGGATTGGCCGCCCGGTCCACCCGTTCGTACCCCGCCATCACGGCGGCAAGGCGGCTATTGGTGCGGGTCTGGGCTGAGGCCGGTATGCTCGTGACCGCCAGCAAAGCGGCGGCGCAAACGGCAAGCGTGCGGATCATGCGGTTTCCCCCTCGTTCGCGGGCGAACCTAGCATCGCGCGCGCGCGGCGTGCGCCCAAATCGACGAACCTGCGCGGCAATTCCGTTCATTGACTTGGGGGCGGTCACCCGTAATCTCCGCGCCAGATTCCGCTCCCATATCAGAGAGAAGAGGCTCTCATGGCCGGCGCTCCCCGCCCGGAAGACAGACCTGTATCGCCGCATCTTTCGGTGTGGCGGTGGCACGTGACGATGGCGAGTTCGATCCTGCATCGCTTCACCGGCATCGGGCTTTATGGCGGGGGCATCCTGTTCGCGATCTGGCTGATGGCGGCCGCAGCGGGCCCAGAGACCTACGGCCAGATCGCGCCGCATCTCACGGCTTGGTACGGGCAAGTCGTCCTCTACCTGATCGTCGCCGCGCTTTCGTATCACCTCGCCAACGGCATCCGTCACCTCGTGTTCGACACCGGCAATGGCTTGACGCCGACCGACGCCGACACCAGCGCCTGGTTCGCCATCCTGTTCGCCATCGCCGCCCCGATCGGCCTGTGGGCGCTTTTGAGCTTCGGAGCCTGACGATGAGCGCACCAGAACGCAGCATGCGCAGTCCGTTGGGGCGCGTACGTCATCACGGCGCCGCCGGCGAGGGCACCGGCCATTTCATCTCGTTGCGCTGGACCTCGATCGCGTTGGCGATTCTGGCGCCGTGGTTCGTCGTCGCCGCATCGCTGGCGATCCGCGACGGCGGCTACACCGCGACGATCGACTTTTTGTCCGATCCGGTGAACGCGGTTGGCGTCATTTTGCTGACGGTGATCAGCTTCTATCACATGTCGATCGGCATGCAGGAAGTGATCCTCGACTACATCCATAAGCCGTTCACCAAAATCCTGCTGCTGTTGTTGAACGCCTTCGTGCCCTTGGTGCTTGGCGCTGGCGCGGTGTTCGCCGTGCTGCTCGTGAATTTCGGAGTCTGATCCCTTGGCCGCTTACAATTGGATCGATCACACCTTTGACGTGGTTGTCGTCGGCGCCGGCGGGTCTGGCCTGCGCGCTGCGCTCGGATGCGCGCAAGCCGGCTTGAAGACCGCGTGCGTGACGAAAGTCTTCCCGACCCGCTCGCACACGGTCGCGGCGCAAGGCGGCATCTCCGCCGCGCTCGGCAATATGGGCGAGGACAGGTGGCAGTGGCACATGTTCGACACCGTCAAAGGGTCGGACTGGCTCGGCGATCAGGACGCGATCGAATATCTGACCCGCAACGCGCCCGCCGCCGTCTATGAGCTGGAGCACTGGGGCGTGCCGTTCTCGCGCACCGAGGAAGGTAAAATCTACCAGCGCGCCTTCGGCGGCATGACCAAGAATTTCGGCGAGGCGCCGATCCAGCGCACCTGCGCCGCCGCGGATCGCACCGGCCACGCCATGCTGCACACCATGTATGGCCAATCGCTGCGGCACAGCGTCGATTTCTTCATCGAGTTCTTTGCGCTCGATCTCATCATGGAGGACGGCGTCTGCCGCGGCGTCACGGCGTGGAAGCTGGACGACGGCACGCTGCATCGCTTCCGCGCGCAAACCGTCGTGCTCGCCACCGGCGGCTATGGCCGCGCGTATCTCTCGTGCACCTCGGCGCATACGTGCACCGGCGATGGCGGCGCGATGGTGCTGCGCGCCGGCTTGCCGCTTCAGGATATGGAATTCGTGCAATTCCATCCGACCGGCATTTTCCCGGCCGGCTGCCTCATTACCGAAGGCGCGCGCGGTGAGGGCGGTTATCTCACCAACGCGAACGGCGAACGCTTCATGGAGCGCTACGCGCCGACCGTGAAGGATTTGGCGCCGCGCGATATGGTCTCGCGGGCGATGACGATGGAAATCCGTGACGGCCGCGGCGTCGGCCCGAACAAGGATCACATTCATCTGCACTTGGATCACCTCGATCCGAAAGTGCTGCACGAGCGGCTGCCCGGCATCTCCGAAAGCGCGAAGATTTTCGCCGGCGTGGACGTGACGCGTCAGCCGATCCCGGTGCTGCCGACCGTGCACTATAATATGGGCGGCATCCCCACGAACTATCACGGCGAGGTGCTGACGAAGGTTGGCGGCGATCCGCAAGTGGTGCCGGGGCTGATGGCTGTCGGCGAAGCGGCGTGCGTGAGCGTGCATGGCGCGAACCGCCTGGGCTCGAATTCGCTGATCGATCTCGTCGTGTTCGGCCGTGCTGTCGGTTTGCGCTGCGGCG
>Ga0196971_1000628_pt1 | contig 23589 bp, 13 predicted proteins | sample S1v_1013CmetaG_FD_148660 | JGI IMG/M metagenome (GOLD analysis project Ga0196971, IMG submission 148660) | Soil microbial communities from Anza Borrego desert, Southern California, United States - S1+v_10-13C | ecosystem: Environmental > Terrestrial > Soil > Desert | place: USA: California...
CATGCTCCCCGAGGCCGACAGCTGTCCGCCAGTGTTATCGACACTCGCCGCACTCAGCGACACGTTGCTGCCGCCTGCAATCACACCTTGGGCATTGTCAAGCGAGCCAAGCAGTGCGACAGCCATCGTTCCGCTGTCGGCAGTCACGATCTTGCCGGACGCAAGGGCATCTCGCTTGCCATTGGCCAGACTAGCGGCGGTCAGGGCAAGGTGTCTGTTCGCTTGCAGCACGCCTTCGTGGTTCTGCACTGCGCCCGAGGCCTGCACAAGCAAGTCGCCTTCGGCCGATACAATTCCGGTGTTGTTGTCCAGGGTGTCCGTGTCAACCGCGGTGTTTCCCTTACTCGAGACCTTGCCCTGAAGGTTCGTGACGCTGGTAATGTTGCCTTCGGCAAGACTGCCATTCTTGCCACTGAGCGTCAGGTTTCTGCCGGCCAGCAGTTCGCCGCGATTTCTTACGTCGCCGTCGAAAATCAGTGCCAGGTCATGCGAGGACCGGATCTTGCCATCCGCACCTGCACCGGCTGCAATGCTGCCGGTATTGTCGACGCTCCCCCCTTGCATCCGCAGTCCCTGACCGGCAATCATCACACCGGAGTTGCTCAGCGTCCCGCTCGCGTAGATTGCTCCCCTTCCGTCTGCATGGATTGTGCCAGCGTTGCTGATTCCCGCCTCGCCGTAGATGGAAAGATCACCTTTGCTCCGCATGCTTCCACCGACAATGCGCACATCGCCTGCCTCGGTCATTTCCAGGTTGCCGGTGAGGGCGTCAATGACACCTGCACTATTGACGCCGACACCACGCTCGGTGCCAATCAGACGGATACTGTTGGCGTACATACCGCCCAATTGCGACACATCGAGCGCGACCGTTTCAGCACCGGTACTTGTCGGGTTGGCCGTTACCCCGCCGCCGTCGTAATCCACCTGCGCCCCGCCCGTCCTCAGCTCAAGCCGCTTGGCCCAGAGTTCCGCATTGATACGTAGGCTGTGTGCGATCAGGTCGACCTGGTCGACGCTGCGGGCCTCGAACCCGGTGCCGTCGATCGTTATTTGCCCCCGCCTCACGGAAAAGCCGCGTACCGAGCCATCGGCTCCGATTTCCGGTGTGCCCGTCGATAGCGTCACGCGCGGGGTATTGATAAAGCCGCATCCGGCACAGGTGATGCCGTTAGGGTTGGCAATGATCACGTTAGCCTTGTTACCACCCACTTCTGTATATCCGGCCATACTGGTGGGCGTGCTGCCGGTTACCTGGTTCAGGATCGTCCTGGCGCTGCCATTGCCCAGCATCGGATTACCGGCAATCCAGCCGGCCAAGTGTGTCTGGCTATTGCTGCCCGTGTTGTTAAGGATGAGCCCCTTCTCGCCGACGTTGTAATCCGTAAAACGGTTGTTCGATACACCGGCAGCGCTCGGCGGAGAAATCTGTACCACTGGCACGCCGTTTGCCGCCACGTTCACCACCGGTCTTTGTCCCTGCGCGCTGCGGTCTGGATTTACCGCATTCGGCCTGACTTGTGCCCGTGCCGTCCCGGCGAAGAGCGCGGGGGTAAGCACCTGCAGGACGATCAGACCACCGGCGATCAGGCGTTGCAGCAGGGGGCGTTGGGATGTCGTGGCGATGAACATGATGAGGTTCCTGCAGTCAGAATTCCGCGCCGAGCGCGGCGGTCATGGTGGACGAGCGGGCATCGAAGCCGTCCGGCTTGCTCAGCGGGCGGCCAATGGTCAGTTCATAGTTGAATCGGTCGATGCGTCCGCGCAGACCGCAGGCGATTCCGGTCATCGACTTGCCAGCCAGCGAGGCCGCATGCGGGCCGCCGACGCGCCCCGTGTCCAGGGCAACAAAGACTTCATGTGCGCCGAACAGCCAGGCCAGGTCATTGCGGAGCACCGCGCCTTCTTCCGCAGCGAGCGTGGATTCGCCATCGAAGCCGCGTACGGTGTAGCGATTGCCGATGGAGAAGAACTCGGCGTTGGGCACCGGCGTCGTCGCACGTTGCGCTCGCAGGTTGGCCTGGTAACGGAATTGCTGTCGATTCGCCTGGAACGGCAGTGTCAGGTTGACGGTAAACGTCTGCAGCCGAAATCGGCCGTCCCAGTCGGGCGTCCCAATGATTTGGCCAGGTGCTGCGGAATGCCCGGGCATGCTGCCCTTGAAGCCGATGCCCAGGTCCAATCTGCCGTTGTCCACGCTTTGCCGATGCGTGAAGCCGACGTCATAGCCGACGATGTTGCGGTATTGCACATCGATCGCCGTGTCATCAATGAAGGTGCGGCTGACCTTGCGGTCGAACTTGACCTGCAGAGCGCCGCGGGCGGTAGCGGTGCGGTACGGCACCCAACCGATTCCTACCTCGGCACCATGGCTGCGCCCCGCGTAGACGATATCGCCGCTGAATCCTGCAACGGTCTGCTTGTACTGCGTCTGGCTCACGCCGAGCAGGATCGACCAGTATCCGAACGGGACGCTCCAATGCAGACTGGACGAGCGGGTGCCGCGGCTTCCATTGCCGGCGTTGGCATTGCGGTTCAGCGTGAGGGTCAGTGCGTCGTGCAGGTATAGAGGCGAATCGATCAAGAGGATGCCGCCGAGTTGCGCACGCCCCGTTGCTTTCGTTCCGGAGTCGTCCAGTGTCAGCACTCCCCGCCAGCGCTTGCCTTCCGGGTACTTGACGACGATATCGGTTTCGCCCTGCACCTCCCCCGGTAGCAGATCGAATTCAACCGGATACTGGGAATATAGCCGGCGGATGTTCTCCAGCGCCTGGTCGAGGTCACGCTGGTTGAGCACATCACCCGGTCCCGCAGGCAGGACCAAGGTCGCGAACCCGACGCTCGCACCTTCGGCGCGGATCTTCCCGATATTGCCTGCTACAAGCTGCAGCGCCAGCCGTCCCGCGGCGAGGTTTTGCTCGGGCACGAGTACCCGGCTGGTGATGTAGCCGCGGGCGATCAGACGGCGCGTCAAGTGGTCCTGCAGTGCGCGCAGGCCTCTGGCGCCAATGCACCGCCCCTGCATCGTCGCGGAATCCGTGACCAGCCAATCCCATCCCCGCGCGCCCTCCCAGACGATCTCCTGAATTCTGAAGCACGGTACTTCTTGCGTCAGCGCGAACGAACCGGTCTGTTCATCCGTAGCACCGGTGAGGACGTCCACCGCCGGTTTCACGCTTGCCTGCGCCTGCTCGCGCTGATGCGCCAGACGACGCTGCAGTTCCGGATCGGACAGGGATTGGCCATGCGCATGGGGCGCCAGCCCGGCGAGGCACAGCGCGAACAAAATCGCGCGCTCGTGGACGTTCATCTTCTTTGTTCGCTCTCCAACACCAGACCTTGTTGTTCTGGCCGCGGAAACGGTTCCGTGGACTTAGCCGGGTATTAGATAGGCGGACAATGCCGGGCCGCAAAGATAATTTGTTAAATGACTAACACTTGACCCGGCAGGGAGAGGAATTTGACTGGCGGCGCCTAAAGTCAAAAAGCCGCGTGCTACTGCTTCACATCCGTCGGCCCCTCCGCCGAAGCGGAGAACAGATCCCACACCGCAATGAACAGCGCCGCAATCACCGGTCCGATGACAAAGCCGTTGATGCCGAACAGCGCCATGCCGCCGAGCGTGGAGATCAGCACGACGTAGTCGGGCATTTGCGTGTCTTTCCCGACCAGGATCGGGCGCAGGACGTTGTCGACGAGCCCGATCACGAGGATGCCGAAGATGATCAAGGTCACGCCCTGCCAGATGGCGCCCGTGAGCAGGAAATAGATCGCTACCGGTCCCCAGACCAGTGCCGTGCCGACCGCGGGAAGCAAGGAAAGAAACGCCATGACCACGCCCCATACCAGCGCGCTCTGGATGCCGAGTATCCAGAACATGATGCCGCCGAGGGCGCCCTGGACCGCGGCTACGACGATGTTGCCCTTGACGGTGGCGCGGATGACGGTCGTGAACTTGCTGAACAGGCTGCGCTTGTACTCGGCGCTGAGCGGAATGGCCTGCTTGATCCTTCGCGCCAAGGTCCGCCCGTCGCGCAGCAGGAAAAACAGCAGGTACAGCATGATGCCGAAGCTGATGATGAACTCAAATGTGTTCTGGCCGATGGCGAGCGCCTGGGTGGCGATGCGCTGGCTGCCTTCGGCCGCCGCCGACGAGAGCTTCTCCTGGACGGCGAAAATGTTTCCCACGTCGAACCGGTTGAGCAGGTTGACGATCCACGATGGCAGGGCATCCATGATTTGCTCGAAGTATGCGCCGAAGTCCAGTTTCCCCGAGCGGATCTGCTGGTACACGCCCGTTCCTTCTTGTATCAGTGCGGCGGTAATAAGCGCGACCGGAAAAATCACGATGACCAGCGACAGGAGCAAGGTCATGAGGGCCGCCAGGTTGTGGCGGCCGGGCATGGCCTGCAGCATCTGGCGATGGAAGGGTTCGAACAGGATGGCGAGCACGGCGGCCCAGAACAGCGCGCCGTAGAAGGGCCAGAGTATCCATCCGAATGCCAGGGAAACCGTCAGCAGCAGGGCCAGAAAGGCCTTTTGATGTAGTGCAGTGTGGTCCATCGATTCCTCCGTTGGAGGCACATTGCACCAATTACGCCGGGGCCGGATTGTGAGCTGTCATACCATGGCGCAAAAAACGCAAACTGGCGCGCGGCGATAGGCGCAAGAAAGCGCGCGACGGGCATCCGCGTGCTCTCGGGAAATACGCCTCCTCGCCCTGCACCAGCACAAGCTGTCACGCTTGTCCGGGTGTTTTCTGTCCACTCTCACCGCGAGCGGCTTGCGCACGCATGGAGGGAGGCATTGCTGCGACCGCCTCGTCAAACATGGCCGCCACGGCGGTATGAATATCGGGGCGTTTGTACTTCTCCTTGATGTGGCCCTCTACATCATTCCGGATGTCGACGAACAGCCGGGCGCCGAACGACGGGAATCGCGTCGGGAGCGACGCGAGAAAACCGGTGGCGGCGCGGGTACGCTGGTTCTGGTGTTCCGCATGCCGGGCCTCGAAGGTCTTCGCATCGTCCTCATTCAGGATGGTGATCGCGCCCTTCTTGGCCCGTTCGATTTCCGCGGCCACCAGCTCGGCGCATTTTCTGGCGACGGCAAGGCACATCCTTGACTTGAACTCGGCACCGATTTCCTGCTTCGATGCAAGCAGCGTCAGCGCATCCCCATCGGACTCGGCTTCCAGCGCCTGGCGGAGTTGCCCCGCGCGCTCCATTGCCTGCGGTTCGAGCCCCTGGGTGAACACTTCGGCCGCGCATTGCACACCGTAAGCCTGCAAGGCGGCTGCCGCGGCGCGCTGCTCGGGGGCGAGGGTTTCCTCCCGCCCCTTTTCCAGTGCCCGGCTTGCAGAATCCGGCGCCGATGTGTTGGAGACGACGGCAGCAAGCATGGCAACCGCTTCGTCGGCAAGCGGCGACTGGGGCATGGCCGCCAGCGCTTTTTCAAAGTCCGTGTTCATGATGCGGCCGCCCGATCACCCTTTCCCCATGTGCGCCTGCACCTGGTCGCGCAATTGGGCAGGACTGAACTGCGTATAGTCCTTGTTGATTTCCAGCTTCACGACAGACTCCAGTTCCGCCGGCAGCAGCTTGCGCAGCATGCCGAGGAACTGGGGCGAGACAACCAGCGTGAGCTGCTGGAAACGCCCCTCCTGATGCGCCTTTTGCAGGAAGCCCGTGATGTCGCGTGCGAACAGTTCGGCTTCGTGCACGTCGGGCGTGGTCGGCGGCTCGTACAGTTTGTTGGGCGTCGGCCCGCCGGTGTTGTGAATGCTTTTCGTGCCGGAGGTCGGGCCGCGCTTGTCGGACTCTGACGTTTCCAGCATGCGCTGGCGTCCGGCGTCGTTGATCATGTCATTGATTTCTTCCAGCTGGTCGGAAGGCTGCTCTTGGGAAAAGAACCTTGCGCGGCTTGCATTGGCAGAAACGATCCAGGTAGTGTTCATGTCATCCCCATTGTTGCCTTAATAAGCAACTTCGATGCACCCGCGGGGGGAAACGTTCCGCTTGATGGCATGCAAGGATCAGGACCGTTCGCGGGCGGAAGGCCCGATCTTTTCCAGTGCGACTTCCCGCGCCCGCTCAGCCGCCGCCTCCTCGGTGTTGAACACGGTTTCCAGGCAAACGCGGTGTTTTGGAATCAGGCTGGCACGGAATGCGGGATTGCGGGTCAGGTCGTAGATGGCAAGGTAGGCGGCCCAGCCATTGCCAATCCGCAAGGGCTCGCCGCTGTATTCAACCAGGTAGTCGCCGATGGTTTCGGTTGGCATTCTTTCCGCTTTCCGGGATCTGCTTCCCTTGGTTCAAGAATAGGATGCAAGTCGCGTTTGCGCGACGGCAGAGGGTGTGCTTCGACACGGCTTGTAACGATGCAAATACGCTAGAATTTCATTTTTGCATTGCAGCATCCACAGGAGCCCGCCTTGGCGTCCCAGCCTCAAAAGACCAGTCTTGCAGCGTTGACCCTGGCCGCACTCGGCGTCGTCTACGGCGACATCGGAACCAGCCCGCTGTACACGATGAAGGAGGTGTTCGCTCCCGCCCACGGCCTGCCGCTCAATGAGGGCAACCTGTTCGGCGTGACCTCGCTGATCGTGTGGGCGCTGATCATCATCGTGTCCCTCAAATACGTGACCCTGGTGCTGCGCGCGGATAACCGCAATGAAGGCGGCGTGATGGCGCTGGTGGCGCTGGCGCTGTCCTCGGTGGGCACCAAATCGCGCTGGTTCCAGCCGCTGGTGCTCGTCGGCCTGCTTGGCACCGCGATGTTCTTCGGCGACGGCGTGATCACGCCGGCGATTTCGGTGTTGTCCGCGATCGAGGGCCTGGAAGTGGCCACGCCCGCATTCAAGCCCTATGTCGTGCCGCTCACGGTGGTGGTGCTGGTCGCGCTGTACACCTTGCAGAGCAAGGGCACCGGGGGGATCGGCAAGTGGTTCGGGCCGGTGGTGCTGGTGTGGTTCACGACGCTCGCCGTCATGGGGGTCGTCAACATCGTGGAGAATCCTGCAATCCTGGCCGCGCTCAATCCGCTGCACGCGTTCCGCTTCCTGCTGCAGAACGGCTGGCTGGCGTTCGTCGCGCTGGGCGCGATCGTGCTGGCGGTCACCGGCGCCGAAGCGCTGTATGCCGACATGGGCCATTTCGGCAAGCGCGCGGTACGCCTGGCCTGGTTCGCGGTCGTTTTCCCCGGGCTGGCGCTGAATTATCTCGGCCAGGGTGCGCTCCTGATCGGCAACCCCGAAGCAGTCTCCAACCCGTTCTACCAGCAGCTCGGGCCGTGGAGCATCTATCCGCTGGTGGTGCTGTCGACCATGGCCACCGTGATTGCCTCGCAAGCGACCATCTCCGGCACCTTCTCGATCGCGCAGCAAGCCATCGCGCTCGGATTCCTGCCGCGCATGCGGGTGATGCATACCTCGGACCGAGAGATGGGCCAGATCTATATCCCGCTCATCAACTGGATGCAGCTCGGCGCGGTGCTGCTGGCCGTGATCGGTTTCGGCTCCTCGTCCAATCTGGCGTCGGCCTACGGCATCGCGGCGACGACGACCATGCTGATGACCACCATCCTGACCTTCTTCGTGATCCGCTACCGCTGGCGCTACAACCTGCTGCTCTGCTTCTTCTCGACCGGCTTCTTCCTGACCATCGATGTCATCCTGTTCTCCGCCAACACGCTCAAGATCCTGCATGGCGGCTGGTTCCCGCTGGTGCTCGCGGCCTTCCTGATGATGGTCATGCTGACCTGGCGCGACGGCCGCCACCTGGTCTACGAGAACCTGCGCCGCCACCTGGTGCCGCTGGAAGACTTCCTGCAATCGCTGTTCATCGTTCCGCCGGCCCGCGTCGAAGGCACGGCGGTGTTCTTCCGGGCCGAAGGCGACGGGGTGCCGCACGCGATGCTGCACAACCTGCTGCACAACAAGGTGCTGCACGAGCGCACGGTATTCCTCACCGTCTACAACGCCGACATCCCTACCGTGCCGGAAGTCGAACGCGTGCAGGTCACCCCGCTCGGACACCAGTGCTACCAGGTCAACATCCACTACGGATTCAAGGACGAGCGCGATATTCCTGCGGCCCTGGCCCTGTGTGCCCGGTTCGGCCTGGAGCTCGAGACCATGAGCACGTCCTACTTCATCGCCCGCCAGAACGTCATTCCGCGCGTGGGCAGCGAGATGGCCCTGTGGCGCGAATCGCTGTTCGCGGCCATGTCGCGCAATGCCCGCGATGCCGCCGACTACTACCGTGTGCCGCCCAACCGTGTGATCGAATTGGGTACCCAGGTCGAGATTTGAACCGGCCGACTTGACCTGGAACAAATATTTCTAACAAGAAACCCCAGTATACTTAGGGTTATCCTCTTGCAGCGGTACCCGGGCGATTGATTCGTCCGGTTCAACACATGCGCACGCACAAAATCTCCAGGCTTCTGCCCTCCCTGGCCGGCAGGGATCGTCCGCCCTCCCTCAAGCTCAAGCTGATCGCGCTGACGGTCGGCCTGTTCGCCGCCTTTCTCTGGGTGATGGCGACGTTGTCCGCGACAGTGCTCGAAACGCAGTTCGAGAAGGTGCTCTCGGACCAGCAGTTCGCAGCGACACGGCATATCGCCGCACAGATCGACGCCAAGCTGGAAGAGCGCATCGGCAGCCTCGTAAAGGTGGCGGCGTCCATACCGGCCGGCATGGATGCCGCGGCGCTCGACCCGTTCCTGGAGCGCTTTCCCGCCCTGCACCTCATGTTCAGCGCCGGCATCGCGGTGATCGGCATGGACGGCAGGACGATCGCGGATTATCCGTCGGCTCCCGGCCGCCGCGGCACCTATTTCGGCGACCGCGACTATTTCCGCAAAGTGGTCGAAACCGGCAGGCCGTACATCGACAAGCCCATCGTCGGCCGGGCACTGAAGCGGCCGGTGCTGACGATCGCCGTGCCCGTGCATGCACCTGACGGGAGCCTGCGCGCGGTCCTGACCGGCATCATCGACCTCAACGCCCCAGGCTTCCTCGGCATCGAGGCGCAGCAGGAAACGGCCGGCAAGGGCCAGATCTTCATTTTCTCGCCGGCGGAAAGAATGTTCATCGCCGCCACCGACGGCAGGCGCGCGATGCAGCCCATCCCCGAGCGCGGCAGGAACATCATGCTGGACCGGTTCACCGACGGCTTCGAAGGTTCCGGCATCAGCCGGGATTCAGCCGCGGTCGAGAAGCTTTACTCCGGCAAGCGCGTCGCCATGGCGGGCTGGGTCGTGATGTCGGCACTGCCCGTCGACATCGCATTCGGTCCGGTCACGGCCATGCGCAACTCCCTGTACGTGGCGGCGGCGCTGATGACGCTGATCGCGGTCTTCGCCATCCAGTGGCTCGCGCGGCGCATGCTGGCGCCGCTGGACAAGGCCGGCAGGGCGATGCGCGCGATGGTCGGCGGCCAGGCGCCGCTGACCGCGCTGCCTGTCGAGCGCAAGGATGAAGTCGGGCACCTGATCAACAGCTTCAACCTGCTGGTGAACGACCGCTACCGCTACGAGCAGGCGCTCAAGGACAGCGAGCATCGCCTGCGCAAGCTGGTCGACGGCGCGCCGGATGCCATCATCGTGCAGGCAAAGGGACGTTTTGCCTATCTGAACAGCGCCGCCCTGAAGCTCTTTGGCGCGGCCTCCGGAGAGCAGTTGCTGGGCACGTCTTTCATCGAACGCATCCATCCTGACTACCGTGCGCTGGTCGACCAGCGCATGCGCGAGGCCCTCGTGGAAGGCCGGCTCACCTTGCCGCGCGACGAAAAATTCATTCGCCTGGACGGCAGCGTGATCGACGTCGAGGTATCGGCCGTCCCGTTCCGCTTCGAGGACGAGGATGGCACGCTCGTGTTTGTCCGCGACATCACCGAACGCAAGCGTGCCGAGCAGAACCAGAAGAAACTGAACCGTGCATTGCGCATGCTAAGCGATTGCAACATGGCGCTGGTGCATGCGGAACGCGAGCAAAGCCTGCTCGACGAGATCTGCCGCCTGCTGGTGTTCCGCGGCGGCTACCGCATGGCGTGGGTCGGCTATGCCGAGGACGATGAAGTGAAATCCGTGCGTCCGGTGAGCCAGTCGGGCTTCGTCGACGGTTACCTGGAGCACATCCATCTGTCCTGGGACGGCGAACGCGAGCACGGCCGCGGCCCGACCGGCACCGCGATCCGGGAATCGCGCGTGCAGATCGTGCAGGACTTCATGAACCATCCGTCGACCGGCCCCTGGCGCGAGGCGGCGAAGGCACGCGGTTACCTGTCCTGCATCGCCCTGCCGCTCGTCAGCGCAGAGCGCGCCTTCGGCGCACTGTCGATCTACTCCACGGACGCAGACTCGTTCGGCCAGGACGAGGTGCGCCTGCTCTATGAACTGGCGACCGATCTCGCGTTCGGCATCGAGACGCTGCGCACGCGTTCGCAGCGTGCGGTGGCAGAGGAAAAGCTGGCTTTCCTTGCGCATCACGATCCGCTCACCCACCTGCCCAACCGCGTTCTGCTGCGCGACCGTTTCGACCGCGCCGCGGCCCTCGCCGGCAAGGAGCACGATGGTGTCGCGCTCCTCATGCTGGACCTCGACAATTTCAAGCAGGTCAATGACGGCCTCGGCCACGAGATCGGCGACCGCTTGCTGCTGGCGGTCGTGGAGCGCCTGCAGCGCTGCCTGCGTGACAGCGATACCGTCAGCCGCCAGAGCGGCGACGAGTTCGTCATCCTGCAGAACGGCATCAGCGATTCGAGCGGCGCCAGCCGCATGGCGCAATCCATCCTCGATGCCATCGCCGAGCCCTTCGAGATCGACGCGCATACCGTCAACATCAGCGGCAGCATCGGCATCAGCCTGTACCCGAACGACGGCCGCGACTTCGACACCTTGCTCAAGAATGCCGACACCGCCGTCCACCATGCGAAGGACAATGGCCGCGACACCTACCACTTCTTCGCCGCATCGATGAACGTGGACGCGCTGGCCCGCATGGAGTTGCACGGCAGCCTGCGCAAGGCGGTGAAGAACAACGAGTTCATCCTGCATTACCAGCCGCAGATCGATATCGCCTCCGGCGCCATTGTCGGCATGGAAGCGCTGATACGCTGGCAGCGCGGGGACCAGGGGCTGGTGCCGCCCGGCCGGTTCATCCCGCTGGCCGAGGAAAGCGGTCTGATCGTGCCGATGGGGGAATGGGTATTGTTCGAAGCCTGCCGCCAGGCCGCCGCTTGGCAGGGGGCCGGCATGCCAGCGCTGCCGGTGGCGATGAACCTGTCGGCGCAGCAGTTCAAGCGCGGCGATATCCTGGACACCGTCACGCAGGCACTGCGGCGATCCGGCCTGCGTCCCGAACTGCTGGAACTCGAATTGACCGAGTCCCTGCTGCTGCACGATACCGCCACCGTGATGGAAACCCTGCACCGGCTGAAGAAGATCGGCGTGCAGCTCTCCATCGACGACTTCGGCACCGGCTATTCCAGCCTGGCCTACCTGAAGCGCCTCGCCGTGGACAAGCTCAAGATCGATCAATCCTTCGTGCGCGATGTGACGGGCGCAGCCGAGGGTGCGGCGATCGTGAAGGCCATCATCCAGCTCGGCCATGCCATGCAGCTGACCGTGATTGCGGAAGGCGTGGAATCGCAGCAGCAGCTCGATTTCCTGCGGGCGCACGGTTGCGACCAGGCGCAAGGTTATCTTGTGAGCAAGCCGGTGCCGGCGGGAGAATTTGCCGCCCTCATGACGGATGCGATCGCGGAAACTAATGTAAGCGGTTGAACGCCTCGGCTTCGCTCACCTGCGGCATGCGGTTGATGCGCGACCAGACGCCGCTGAGCATCAGCTCCTCGAACTTCTCGGCACTGACCGGCGGGCTGAAGATAAAGCCTTGCGCGCTGGTGCAGTCGCGCGCTTTCAGGTAGGCGAGCTGCTCCGCGGTCTCAACCCCGCCGGCCACCACCCGCACCCCGAGGTTGTGGGCCAGGCTGATGATGGCGGAGGTGATGGCCGAATCCTCGCGCCGGTGCGGCAGGTGCTGCACGAACGCCTTGTCGATCTTGAGCACGTCAACCTCGAATTCCTTGAGGTCGATCAGGGCGGTGGCGCCGGTGCCGAAATTGTCGATGGTCAGCCGGATGCCCTGCGCGCGCAGTTCCGACAACTGGGCCTTGATCTCCGGATGGCGCGCCAGCATCGACTCGGGCACTTCCAGCTCCAGGCTGTCGGGACTGATGCCGGCATCGCGCAGGATGTGCGGAATGACGGCGACGAACTTCGGATCATTGAACTGCCGTGCCGAGCAGTTCACCGACAGGCGCAGCTCGTCCATGCCCTGCGCCTGCCAGCGCCGCACCTGGTGCGCGGCCTCGCGCAGCGCCCATTCGCCGATCTCCACGATCAGGCCGTTCTGCTCGACGATGTCGAGAAATTCGCCGGGCAGCACGGTTTCCATTTCCGCCGCATTCCAGCGCAGCAAGGCCTCCACGCTCGAAATCTGCCAGCTGCCCAGGTCGACCTGCGGCTGGTAATACAGCTCGAACTGGTGGTTCTGCAGCGCGCTGCGCAGCGCGGTCTCGCGGTCGCGCTTCCACGTCTGCTCGTTGTAGAGCTCGGAGGTGTAAAACTGGTAGTTGTGGCGGCCGGAATTCTTCGCACGGTACAGGGCGAGGTCGGCGCGTTTGAGCAGCTCGACCGGGTTGGCGCCGTCCTTGGGGTAGGTGCACACGCCGATGCTCGTGCCGCTGACGATTTCGTTCGAATCGAGCCGGTAGGGCCGTCCCAGTTCCAGCACCAGCTTTCTCGCAAGGGTTTCGGCGGCCACAGGTTGCATCACATCGGTCTGGATGATCACGAATTCGTCGCCGCCCAGCCGCGCAACAAAGTCGGTTTCCCGGATCGAGGAGAGGATGCGCAGCGCGACTTCCTTGAGCAGCAGGTCGCCGATGTCGTGGCCGAAGGTATCGTTGACGTGCTTGAAGCGGTCGAGGTCGAGCAGCATCAGCGCCATCGGCGTGTTGTTGCGGTGGGAGAGCGCAATGGCCTGGTGCAGCTCGTTGCTGAAGTAGACGCGGTTGGGCAGGCCGGTCAGGCCGTCGTGGTTGGCGAGGAAGCGCGTCTGTTCCTCGGCGAGCCGGCGCGCGGTCTGGTCGCGCATGATTTTTACGAAGCCGCGCAGGGTGCCGTCTGCGTTCCACAGCGGCGTCACCACGCCGGTCGCCCAGAAGCGCGTGCCGTCCGCGCGAAGGTGCCAGCGGTCATCTTCCGATCGTCCGATGGTCCGTGCCTCCTCCAGTTCCCGCACGGGTTCGCCGAAATCCCGGTCCTCGGCGGTAAAGATGCCGGACACCGGCTTTCCGATCGCCTCGTCCGCGCGCAGCTCGAGAATGCGTTCGGCGCCGGAGTTCCAGCTCATGATCACACCCTGCGGATCGAGCATCATGATCGCGTAGTCCGTCGACGCCTCCACCAGCAGGCGGAAATCTTCCTGCGTCTGTTTCAGCGCGCGCGCGGTCTGCACCTGCTGCGTGATGTCGGTATTGGTCTCCAGGTAGCGCGCCGGCCGGCCTTCCTGCAGTTCCAGCGCCCACTTGCTGAACACGATGATTTCACGCCCGTCGCGCGTAAACTGGATCAGTTCGCCCTCCCAGTAATGATGCTCCCGCACGGTGGCGACGATCTCGTCGAGCGGAACGGGAAAGCGCGTTTTGAGCAACGTGTGGCTGTGCTGTCCGATGGCTTCGCCGCGCGCGTAACCGTATATCCGTTCGGCGCTGCGGTTCCAGTAGGTGACGATGTCCTCGGTCGTGCGCGCGAAGATCGCGTCGCGCGCCAGGTCGAGCAGGCCAGCCTGCTCCTGCAGCAGGCTGGCCTGTGCGGCAAGCGTCTCTTCCCGCCGGCGCAGCTCGCTGATGTCGTGGAAGACTGCCACCGCGCCGACCCGCACGCCATGGCTGTTGGTCAGCGGCCGCGCATTGACGCTGACCCAGGTGCCCTCCCGCAGATTCTCGTGACGCACCAATGCGATCAGTCCGTCCACGTGCTCGCCGCGCAGCGCCCGCACCGTGGGGCGTTCGTCCAGCGGATACGGCCCCGTCCCGTCCGGCCTCCACAGGCTGAAGGAGCGGATGGACGGCTCGCCCCCGGTCTCCATCGCCTCCAGGTTGAGCAGGCGGCGGCCTGCCGGATTGACCAGGGTCAGGCGCTCGGAGAGGTCGGCCACGACGACCGCCCCTGCCATGCTGTTGAGGATGGATGCCGTGATGCTTGCCTGGTGGTGCAGCGCCTCCTCGAGCGCCTTGCGCTGAGAGATGTCACGCACAGCGGCAAAGAAGAGGGTCCTGTCGCCGACTGACAGCCGGGTGACCGTCAGCTCCACCGGGATCTCTGCGCCATTCTTGCAGCGCGCGGGCATTTCGACGCGTCTGTTGATCAGCTTCCCGGCGCCCGTGTTCAGGTACCGGCGCATCCCGGTCACATGCGCCAGGCGGTAGCGCTGTGGAATGATGGTGTCGGTCAGAGATTGTCCGATTGCTTCGGCGCGTGTCCAGCCGAAAGTATCCTCCGCATGCCGGCTCCATTCGAGGATGATGCTGTTGCGGTCGATCGCGATAAAGGCATCGAGTGCATTGTCGAGGATTTGCCGGTACAGGTGTTCGGCCTGGCTTGACTCTTGGAACAGAGGCGTCATTGATGGTCCCGCGCAAAAGCGTCCTCGGTCAGACACCGGAACGCGAACACGGTTTCTGCCGGAAAGGACTCTGTCGAAAAAACGCAAGCGGCTTGCATGGGCGCATCTTTCCGTTGCGGCCGAGCCCCGCATCCGGGCACGCTTGATGCATGTCAAAGGTTTGCCGTGAGGCGGTTCCTACTATGGAAGCTCACACCAGGGAGGTTGCGATGGACAGGCCCAGATCGACACTCGAACCGCTAACCGGCAAGCCGGACCGGCTGCCTCAGCCGTCCTGGACCGTGACCGACGTGGAGCCGCCGGCCACGATCGACCGGCTGATCCATGCGGCAATGGGGCGTGTCACCGGCAGCATTTCGCCCGCCAGCCTTGCGCTGGCCTGGATGGACTGGGGGCTGCATCTGGCCCAGTCTCCCGGAAAATGGCAGCGGCTGGCGGAAAAGGCGGTGCGCAAGTCGGCTCGCTTCAGCATTTACGCGGCGCGTGCCTATACCGACCGGCATGTCGAACCCTGCATCACGCCGCTGCCACAGGACCGCCGCTTCCGCAGCCATACCTGGCAGCAATGGCCGTTCAACCTGATCCACCAGGCCTTCCTGCTCAACCAGCAGTGGCTCCACAACCTCACGACCGGCATCGGCGGCGTCTCGCCGCACCACGAGGCGGTAGTCTCCTTCGTTGCCCGGCAAATGCTCGACACCATGTCGCCGGTAAATTACATCGCCACCAACCCAGAAGTGCTCGACGCGACCGCCCGCGAAAACGGCATGAACCTCTTGCGCGGCGCGATGAACTTCATCGAGGACTGGGAACGCAGCATCGCCGGCAAGCCGCCGCTGGGCACGGAGGATTTCCAGCCCGGGGTGCAGGTCGCGGTCACGCCGGGTGAAGTGGTCTACCGCAACCGCCTGATCGAACTGATCCAGTATGCGCCGGCCACCGGACAAGTCCATGCCGAGCCCATCCTGATCGTGCCCGCGTGGATCATGAAGTACTACATCCTTGACCTTTCGCCCCACAATTCGCTGGTGAAATACCTCGTCGGGCGAGGCCACACGGTATTCATGATCTCCTGGCACAACCCGACCGAACAGGACCGCGATCTGGACATGGAAGCGTATCTGCGCCTGGGCATACTGCAGGCGCTCGATGCAGTGCGCGCGATCGTGCCCGAGCGCAAGATCAACACCGTCGGCTACTGCCTGGGCGGCACACTGCTGTCGATGGCGGCCGCCTATCTCGCCCAGATCGAGGACGACAGGCTCAACTCAATGACGCTGCTGGCCGCGCAGACCGACTTCACCGAGGCCGGCGAGCTGACGCTGTTCATCGACGACAGCCAGCTGAACTACCTGGAAGACATCATGTGGGACCAGGGCTACCTCGACAACCGGCAGATGGCCGGCGCCTTCCAGCTGCTGCGCCCGCATGACCTGATCTGGTCTCTGATCCTGCAGGAATACCTGCTCGGCGGGCGCCAGGCCTACACCGACCTGATGGCATGGAACACCGACGCCACCCGCATGCCCTACCGGATGCACAGCGAATACCTGCACCGGCTGTTCCTGAAGAACGACCTGTTCGCCGGCCGCTACAAGCTCAACGGCAGGCCGATCTCTCTGGGCGACATCCGTACGCCGATCTTTGCCGTGGCGACCGAGACCGACCATGTGGCGCCGTGGAAATCGGTCTACAAGATCAACCTGATCGCCGACCCCGACGTCACCTTCCTTCTGACGAACGGCGGGCATAACGCCGGCATCGTCAGCGAACCCGGCCACAAGGGGCGCCATTACCGCATGTCACACCGGCCCTCCGGCAGCAACTACATGGATCCCGAAAACTGGTTCGTCACCAATCCATCCGGCGAGGGCTCATGGTGGCCGGCATGGGAAGGCTGGCTGGCGGAGCACAACAGCGGCATGACGGCGCCGCCGCCGACGGGCGCCATCAAGAAGGGCTATCCGCCGCTTGGGCCGGCGCCCGGGCGTTACGTGCTGGAGCGCTAGGTTTCCATGACATAAATGCGACATCCTTCAATTCGGCAAGCAATTCGGGATAGAATAGCTGCGACGCTGCAAAGAATAATTAAAACAGGGTAACAATCCGGCCGCGCTCGGTGTGCAGCGCAGCAACGGATTCGACGCGAACACCCACGTTCACACGCAAAGAGATACCAACACGCCCGCTTTCATGCCGACACCACTACGCACACACCGCTGGTTACGCTTGGCCTGTATCGCCGCCGGGAGCCGACCAGGATTCTGATGATGGAAGCATTGCTCAAGCACCTGGTGGACATTACCTGCCAGCGCGACCACACGCTGCTCGACAGCTCGGTGGTGACCGCCCTGCATGAACTGGTCGGCGCAACCCAGGTCCGCGTGCATGAGCTGTTCCGTTTCCGCGACGAGCTGTTTGTCCGCCCGCGGGTGTGGATCAAGGATGGGGAAGTGGTATCGGTCGAGGAAAACCTGACGGCCGAGACTTGCGGTGAACCGCTGAGCAAGTACCCGGCCCTGGTCGACAGCATCAAGCAGCGAAAATCTTGCACCGAGGAAATAACCGCAGCGGGCGACCGCGTCCTCTGGCTGCCGGTATGGCTGAACGACAAGGTCAGCAGCTGCCTGGAAGTCACCAATCCCACGCCGTACGACAGCAATACGCTGCACATGATGGAAGGGATCCTGAGCGTCTACCGCAACTACCAGAATATCCTCGACTACAGCGAACGCGACTCCCTCACCGGCCTGCTCAACCGCAAGACCTTCGACGAAAAGTTTTCCCGCCTGCTGTCCACCGCGGCGCCGGAAGGTTCGCCGCAGGACCATGTCGAGCGCCGGCATGCGCACAGCGGCGTCGGCCACTGGCTGGCCGTGGTCGACATCGACCACTTCAAGAAGGTCAATGACCAGTTCGGCCACCTGTACGGCGACGAAGTGCTGATCCTGGTCGCCAACCTGCTGCGTTCCTCGTTCCGCGCGCAAGACCGCGTGTTCCGCTTCGGCGGCGAGGAATTCGTCGTGCTGCTGCGCTCCACGACGCTGGAGGACGCCCGCAAGATCTTCGAACGCTTCCGTGCCAACGTGGAAAAGCATGAGTTTCCGCAGGTCGGCAGGGTCACCGTCAGCCTGGGCTTTGCCAGCATCTCCACCGAATCGCCGGTAGTGATCCTCGGCCATGCCGACCAGGCGCTGTACTACGCCAAGGCCAACGGCCGCAACCGCGTCTGCTACTACGACGAGCTCGTCCAGAGCGGCGAGCTGCACTCCGAGGTGTCGAACGACACCGTCGAATTCTTCTGATTCTTGTTCAGATTGCCCGCTTGACCGTCGCCATCATGGCGCCGGCAAACATCAGCAAGCCGCCCGCCGTGCGGTTGCTGGCCTTCACGAAGCGCTCATTGGCCGTAAACCGCTGCGTCTTGCTGCCCAGCCAGGCGTAAATGCTGTAGGCCGCGGCATCGAGCGCCACCGTGGTGATACCGAACACCAGCATCTGTGTGCCCACCGGCTTGGCCGGGTCGATGAACTGGGGCAGCAGCGCGACGAAATAGAGCAGCGCCTTCGGGTTCGACAGCTCCACCACCACCGCCTGCCAGAACGCGCGCAGGCCGCTGACGGCCTCGCCGGGGTCACTCGTGACCGTGAGCGCGCTGGCCTTGCTGCGCATGGCCGAGATGCCGAGATAGAACAGGTAGGCCACGCCCACCCACTTGATGATCGAGAACAGCGTGCTGCTGGCGACGATCAGCGCGGCCACCCCGGTTGCCGACAGTGCAAAGTAAATGGAGTTGGCCAGCGCGATGCCGGCAATCGCCCACCAGGAACGGCGGAAACCGTTCGAGATGCCCTGGGCCACAACCAGCAGCGCGGCGGGTCCGGGCGTCAGGCAGACGACAGCGGTGGTGACAAGGAAGATCAGGTAGGTTTCCCAGCTCATTGTTTTCTCCGTCAGGACAGGTTTTTTGTACGAATTAGTGTATGCGCCCAAAAATGCGTTTTGAATGGATAATGCAAGGCAAAAGAAGCAGAAAAGTTTGGCTTTAAACGAAATCCAAGGGGTTTACCATGAAAATCGAATTCGACGTGATGGATGCGCGCATCCTGGAAATCCTGCAGGCGGATGCCCGTACCACGCTGGCCGAAATCGGGCGCCGTATTCATATGAGCCAGCCGGCCGTCGCCGAACGGGTGCGTCGGATGGAGCAGGCGGGCGTGATCACCGGCTACCACGCGAAAGTGGATCCGGGTGCGCTGGGTTACGGCATCACGGCCTTCATCCGTGTCTCCAAGCGCACCCATGAGACCCCGGTCGAGGTGGTCGCCGCGCAGGTGCCGCAGATCGTGGAATGCCATTCGATCACCGGCGATGACTGCAGCATCGTCAAAGTGGTGGCGTCTTCGGTCACCGAGCTGGAAAAGGTGATCGTCGAGCTCACCCGCTGCGGGGTGACGTCCACTTCGCTCATCCTGTCGTCCTCGATCCAGCACAAGGCCATCAGGCCGGTCGGCTAGAATCGGCATATGGAACTGCGCCAACTCCGCTACTTCGTCGCCATCGTCGACCACGGCTCGCTCTCGCGCGCGGCCCGCGTGCTGCATATCGCACAGCCGGCGCTGACGCAGCAGGTGCGGCAACTGGAAGAAGAACTGGGCGCGCAGTTGCTGCACCGCTCGGCGCAGGGCGTGATGTCGACCGATGCCGGCAAGACCTTCTACGAGCACGCGCAAGCCATCCTCAAGCAGGTCGAGGATGCGAAATGGGCGGTGGCCCAATCCACCGGCCGGCCCTCGGGCACGGTGGCCCTCGGCGTGCCGCAGAGCGTGTCGAGCGCGCTGGCCCTGCCGCTGCTCACCGCCGTGCGCGAGCATTATCCGGAAATCTCGCTGCAGCTTACCGAGGAACTCTCCGGCAACCTGATGGAGCAGCTCAAGTCCGGCCGCATCAACCTCGCGGTGCTGTTCGACGATGGCCAGCTCGGCGCGTTTTCGGTGACGCCGCTGGTGGAAGAAGAGCTGATGTTCATCACCCGCGCCGATTCGCGCTTCGCGGTGGGGCGCAAGAGCATCCCGCTGGCCAAGGCGGTGCACGCGCCGCTGATCCTGCCGGGACTGCAGCACGGCGTACGGCCGCGCATCGAACGCGTGGTGCAGGAGGCGGGGCTTTCGATCGAGCAGGTGATCGATATCAATTCGGTTGCCATTCTGAAATCTGCGCTGCAGGCGGACATCGGCGCGACGATCCTGCCGGTGGCGCCGGTCCTTTCTGAAATCGAGCGCGGCGAATTCGTCGCCCACACGATCAGCGGCCACACCATTTCGCGCACCGTAGTGCTGTGCGCCTCCCGCAACATCCCCCTGACCAATGCCGCGGCGGCGGTCTCCCGCCTCGTCCTCGACGTCACCGCCGAACTCTGCCTGAGCGGACGCTGGCTGGGCGCCAGCGTGCTGCATCGCTAAACGGCCATCGTTTTTCCTTATACCCCTATCCGCATTCCCTATTTGCGCCGGGCGGTGCATCGCCCTACACTTCCCTTCGTAGCGCATTTGCATGCAAAATCGCTCACGACCGTTACCCCGGTCTTGCATCCTGGCATTACCCCGCCTTACCCGGCGACTCCTGCCAGCTGCTATCTGAAATAAACTTTTGGAGACGACAATATGCCCGATACAGCAGTGGCCACTGCTGGGCAGCCCGCCGCGCAAGCCGGCAAGCCTGCCCTCGCCCCCGTCAAACTCGACGACAAATACACTTCCACCAGCGGCAAGATCTTCATTTCCGGCATCCAGGCCCTCGTGCGCCTGCCGATGATGCAGCGCCAGCGCGACCTGGCGGAAGGATTGCATACCGCCGGCTTCATCTCCGGCTACCGCGGCTCGCCGCTCGGCGGCCTCGATGAAAACCTGTGGAAGGCGCAAAAGCTCCTGGAAGAAAACCACATCAAGTTCGTCCCCGGCGTGAACGAAGACCTGGCGGCCACGGCCGTCTGGGGCACGCAGACCGTGGACCTGATCGGCCCGGCGAAATACGACGGCGTGTTCGCGATGTGGTACGGCAAGGGTCCCGGCGTGGACCGTTGCGGCGACGTCTTCAAGCACATGAACCATGCCGGCACCTCGAAGTACGGCGGCGTACTGCTGGTGGCCGGCGACGACCACGGCGCCTATTCCTCGACGCTGCCGCACCAGTCCGACCACATCTTCGCCGCCTGCATGATCCCGGTGCTGTATCCCTGCAATGTGCAGGAATACCTCGACCTCGGCCTGCACGCCTGGGCGATGTCGCGCTACTCCGGCTGCGCGGTCGGCTTCAAGGCGCTGGCCGATACCGTGGAATCGACCGCCTCGGTGGATGCCGACCCGTTCCGCCTGCAGATCCAGTATCCGACCGACTTCATCATGCCGGAGGGAGGCCTCAACACCCGCCTCTCGACCGACACGCTGGGCATCCAGGCGCGAAAGCAGGAAGCGCTGATGCAGGATTACAAGATCTACGCCGCCCTGGCCTACGCCCGCGCCAACAAGCTCAACCACACCACCATCGACAGCCCGAATGCCCGCCTGGGCATCATTGCTTCCGGCAAATCCTATCTCGATGTGCTGGAAGCCATGGAAGAACTCGGCATCGATGAAAAGATGGCCGCCGACATCGGCATCCGGGTGTACAAGGTGTCCATGCCCTGGCCGCTGGAGCCGGACGGCGTGCGCGAGTTTGCGCAGGGCCTCGATGAAATCCTGGTGGTCGAGGAAAAGCGCCAGATCGTCGAATACCAGCTCAAGGAACAGCTCTACAACTGGCGCGACGACGTGCGCCCGCGCGTGATCGGCAAGTTCGACGAAAAAGGCGAATGGGTGCATCCGCGCGGGGAATGGCTGCTGTCGTCGAAGGCGGATTTCTCGATCGCGCAGATCGCCCGTGTGATTTCACAGCGCATCGCCCGCTTCCATACCAGCGACCTGATCAAGGCGCGACTGGCCTTCCTCGAAGCGAAGGACAAGGTGCTGTCGAAAGCGGTGAACACCCCGCCGCGCCCGGCCTATTACTGCTCCGGCTGCCCGCACAACACCTCGACCAAGGTGCCGGACGGCAGCCTGGCGCTGGCCGGCATCGGCTGCCATGTGATGGCCACCGCCATCTATCCGGAACACAACAAGCTGACCACGCACATGGGCGGCGAAGGCGCGCCGTGGATCGGCCAGGCCGCCTTCTCCAAACTGCCGCATGTCTTCCAGAACCTCGGCGACGGCACCTATTTCCATTCCGGCTATCTCGCGATCCGGGCGGCGGTGGCGGCCAACGTCAACATCACCTACAAGATCCTCTACAACGACGCGGTCGCCATGACCGGCGGCCAGCCGGTGGACGGCATCACTTCGGTGCCGATGATCGCCCAGCAGATGGTGGCCGAAGGCGTGAAGCGCATCGCGCTGGTGACGGAAGACCTGAGCCGCTATGAAGACCGCTCTTCGCTGCCCGCCATCGTCACCCTGCACGACCGCAAGGACATGGACGCGGTGCAACGCGAACTGCGCGATATCGCCGGCGTGACCGTCCTGATCTACGACCAGACCTGCGCCGCCGAGAAGCGCCGCCGCCGCAAGAAGGGCGAATTCCCCGACCCGAACAAGCGCCTGTTCATCAACGACGCCGTCTGCGAAGGCTGCGGCGACTGCGGCGTGCAATCGAACTGCACCTCGATCATGCCGCTGGAAACCGAGTTCGGCCGCAAGCGCGCCATCGACCAGTCATCCTGCAACAAGGATTATTCCTGTGTGAAGGGTTTCTGCCCGAGCTTCGTTACCGTCGAAGGCGGCACGCTGAAGAAGTCGAAGACCGGCGTGGCCAAGGACGACGACTTCGGCCCGCTGCCGGAACCGCTCATCCCCGGCTGCGACGCGCCCTACAACATCCTGCTCAACGGCATCGGCGGCACCGGCGTCATCACCATCGGCGCCCTGATCGGCATGGCTGCCCACCTCGAAGGCAAGGGCGTATCGGTGCTCGACATGACCGGCATGTCGCAAAAGAACGGCTCGGTCACCTCGCACATCCGCATCTCGAAGGCGCCGGACGCGATCCGCGCGCAGCGCATCGCCACTGGCGAGGCCGACCTCGTGCTGGGCTGCGACATGCTCACCGCCGGCGCACAGGATGCGATTTCCAAGATGCGCCCTGGCCGCACTCGCGCCGTGGTGAACACCCACCAGCAGCCGACCGGCCACTTCACCAAGAAGCCGGACTGGCAGTTCCCGCTGCAGGAAGTGCAGGCGCTGATCAATGAATCGGTGGCCGACCGCGCCGATTACATCGACGCCACCCGCCTCGCCACCGCGCTGATGGGCGACTCGATCGCCACCAACCTGTTCATGCTCGGCTTTGCTTACCAGAAAGGCGCGATCCCGGTTTCCGAAGCCGCCCTGCTGCGCGCCATCGAGCTGAACGGTGTGGCCGTGGATGCGAACAAGAAGAGCTTCCTCTGGGGCCGCCGCGCCGCGGTCGACCTTGCCCGCGTCGAACGCATCGCCGTCCCCGGCCAGCCGGTGCTGCTGCAGATGCCGCAAACCCTGAACGCCCTCGTCAAGCGCCGCATCGCCTTCCTCACCGAGTATCAGGACGCCGCCTACGCCAGCCGCTACGAAGCACTGGTCAACACCGTGCGTGCCGCCGAAAGCAAGCTGGGCAGCGGCGAGGCGCTCTCCCGCGCCGTAGCAACTGCTTACTTCAAGCTCATGGCCTACAAGGATGAGTATGAAGTGGCGCGCCTGTACACCGACGGCCACTTCGTCGAAAAGCTCAGGCAACAGTTCGAAGGCGACTTCACGGTCAAATTCAACCTTGCCCCGCCGCTGCTGGCGAAGAAGGATGCCAAGGGTCGTCTGGTCAAGGCGGAA
>Ga0196971_1000630_pt1 | contig 23572 bp, 3 predicted proteins | sample S1v_1013CmetaG_FD_148660 | JGI IMG/M metagenome (GOLD analysis project Ga0196971, IMG submission 148660) | Soil microbial communities from Anza Borrego desert, Southern California, United States - S1+v_10-13C | ecosystem: Environmental > Terrestrial > Soil > Desert | place: USA: California...
TGGGCATGTTCGCCGTCGACAACCTGTTCTTGAAGCTGGGCTTTGACATTCCGCTGGGAGACGCCCCCCTGGAGATCACCTTCGGGCTTTGCGACGCCAGCGATCCCTTCATGGTGCGCTACGGCATCTTCGGTGGCGGCGGCGCATTCGTGCTGACCTTCTACCCTGGCGGCCTGCGGGCCCTGGAGGCGGCCATTGAGATCGGCCTGTGTTCGAGCTTCTCGGTTGCTGTGGCTGAGGGCCGCATCTACGCCATGATCGGCATCCGGCTGCGGGTGGAGTTCTACCCGGCCCAGCCGGGAGGACCCAGCGTTCGGCCCATTCTCACGGGCTACGTCCGGGCAGGCGGCGAGTTTGAAGTGCTGGGCATGATCTCAGCCAGCATTACCTTCATTATCTCGCTGACCTACGACTTCGCCGCAGATCTGCTCTGGGGCGTGGCGACGCTGACGGTCAACATCAGCATGCTCTTCTTCTCCATCTCGGTCAGCTGGGAGGTGCGCCGGGACTTCCGGGGCAGCAGCTCATCGGCACGGGCACAGTTGGGCGGAGATGAGGCCACTGTAGAGATCACCGCCGTGGACACCGGCTACCTTGACGCCTACTGCGGCGCCTTTGCCGCCCCGCAATCCCAGGAGGTGAGCCGCTGATGGCCAGGCAGACCCTGATCTGGACAGCCCTGCCCTACGGCGTAAACGGCACCAAGCTGCAGCTTTCCGCCATTCTCTCGCCTCGCCTCTACAGCGACACCCCGCTGACCAACCTGGGGGAGTTTCCAGACTTCCTGAACTGGCCGGCGGTGCCCCTGACCTTCCAGGTTCAGTTCTCCAAAGGGCCCATTCTCATGGCCCAGCGTGTGAGCGCTCCCCCTGACCTGGCCCTGTGGCGCCGGCTGTTTACGGCGGCCACCGCCGTAATGACCTACGACGCCGCCGACGAGAGCGAGACCACGGTTCTCTCCTACCCCGCCGTCAATGTCACGGGGTTCGTACATGAGCAGTATCGCAAAATCGCCCTGGCGTATCCCACCCGGCTGCCGCCGGCGGCCACGGTGATGGACCGGGAGCACTTCGGCGTACTGAGCGTGGCTAACGGGCAGTTGACCCAACAACTCAAGCAGGTGCGCGCGGAGATTGCGGCCGAGCAGAGCCGGGTGGCCACAATCATGCGGCAGGCGTATCTGCAGAAGGTCGCTGCCGAGCAACCCCGCACCAATCCGCCCATTCTGCCCCCGATCGATTCCACTCCGGCGGACAGCGGCATCCCCACGGGCCTGCGCGAGCACATTGAGGCCGTGATCAAGCAGAACCAGCAGCAGGCCGCAGACCGGATAGGCAGTGGCTTGCTTGACCGCGCCGGCGTGGTGCGGGAGTCGGCCGAGATGCCCGACAACCGCCCGGCATACCGCCCCGGTGAGGTGCCCGGCGACCTGCCCATTACCTGGCCCATTGACCAGGCGCCCAACCCCCTGCGGGATTTCCTGCGGGCGGACCTGTTCCACAAAGGCACGTCTCCTCTGGTCAGCGGCGGCATCAGCAGCCGCGCCGCCCTCCCCATCCCCATGATTCCCAAGATCGACTTTCACCGGGCCCTCTCCGTGCTCAGCAGTTACCCCATGCTGCTGCGGCGCCTGGGGATTGTGGTCGACCTGGAAGTGGACCTGCAGGGCGTTGGGCAGGGTGCCATTCCGCCGAATTCGCTGGTGCGGGTACTTCCGTCCTTCGCAGCCAGCGTGCCCACGGCCCACGCCCGGACGTGGTCAGCCTACCAGTTTGGGGGCGGACAGTTCCTGCCGGCGCCGCGGCCTTCCAGCCCGGAAGTGAGCCACGGCCTGCTGAACGTGAGCGACCCCAACGGTTTTGCCCTGATTCAGACCGACCCGGACAGCGCCGCCGCCTCCGTGCTCAGCCTGGTCAACGGCGGCCTGGACACAACCAAGCCGGAAGCGGCTGTGGCCCTGCCGGTGCTCCGCTCCTGCGGGCTGGCGCTGGCACGCAGCGGCGCCGACATTCTGCTGGTGCAGTCCTTCGTCATGAACAGCCTGAACAACCGGCGTTTGGCGGAGAATCGCGACGACATCGTCTTCTACGCCGAAGACCTGGCCATGGGCTACCGTCCCGACATCTACGTCGTTCGGGGCAGCGGCAGTCACTGGTTCTCGCTGACCGGGCGCATTGGCACCTACGCGACGGCGGACGGCGGGTTCAGCATGGAGCACCAGGACGAGGGCTGGATCGGGTTCGGGGCCACCAGGGCCTCCAGCGGCACCGTCTCCAATCTGCTGCTGCATCAGATGATGTTCGCATGGCAGGGATGGTCGCTCGCGGTGCCGCCCCTGGAGCCAGGCGACCGGCCGGATTCCTCGCCCGACCTGCTGACCGACCTGCGGATGCGCACGACATTCCGGGTGCCGCCTGGTTCCCTGCCCATGCTCCGCTACGGGCAGGCTTACCACGTGCGGGCCCGCATGGTGGACCTGGCGGGCAACAGCCTTCCCTTTACCGATACGGTGGGGCCCAGCGCCATTCCCCAGGCCAGCCAGACGCCCTTCGTCTACCGGCGCATGGAGCCGCTGACCTCGCCGCAGATTTTGCTGCGAGCTCAGCCCACCGACACCACCACCGCCACCCGCCTCTTCGTGCGCACCCTGGAGGTGCCAGCGCAGAACGGCAGTCCCGCGGCGCAGCAGCAGGATGTCAACGTGCGGGACAGCCAGCGGCTGATTGCTCCGCCCTCCGTGGCGGTCAAACAGGCGGAGATTCATGGCATGTTTGACACCGAAACGGGGATGGACCGCTATCGCTATCAGGACGCGGTCGACCACCGGCGCGGCCGGTTCGGCACCGTGGTGACGGATCCGCAGCCCGCTCTGCCCTATTTGCCTGACCCGTTCGCCCGCCACGCCGCCTTCCAGTTCCTGCCGGGCACCACCCGGGAAGTCTTTACGGTGCCCTTCACCGATGCAGACGCACCCTGGCCTGACTTCAAGCCGTTCCGCCTGGAACTGGTCCCTGCTGCAGACGCCACCAGCCCGCCCCAGGTCACCTGGGACACCACCGTCCCCGGCGTGCGGGTGCTGAAGGTCCGCCTTCCGCAGGGTGCCCAGGCCAAGGTGCCCCTGGGCTGTGCTTTCGAGAGCACCGATCCCGCTGCGGGAGCCGGGACGCAGGGTCTCGCCAACCTGCAGAACATGTTCATCTGGTCGCTGCTGGATCCGACCGACCAGTCGGCCCAGCAGGCCGACGCCTTGCAGGGCAGGCTCTGGCTTCTGTCCCAGAGTCGGGAACTGCTGCTGACCCATGCTGTCCAGAAGCCGGTGACCCCGCCCCTCATCACGGAGGCAACGGTGACCCGCAAGCTGGGCGAGACAGCGGGCCTGGTCAGTGCACGCATCGCCGTGCATGGGCCATCCACCGGCGACGTGCAGATGAACGCCACCTGGGAGCGGATTGATGACGACCCGCGGTTTGATGATCCGGCCCAGCCGGGGCCGCGGGTGGTGCCCGCTGAGGGCCATGGCCTGGCTGACAGTGCAGACTTTGACGCCACCGAGCTGGACCTTTACGGCCGGCAGGAATTCGGCGACACCCGTCATAAGCAGGTGGCCTACACCGCCCTGGGGTTTACGCGCTATAAAGACTACTTCCCGGACGTGGAGAACACCGTGGAGAACTTCAGTTCGCCCGCCGACTTCGATGGCCCGGGCCTGAAGTTTGTGCTGGATGTGCCGGCCACTGCGCCGCCGCCGGCCCCGCGGATCGCGTACGCCATACCAGTCTTCAGCTTCCAGCCCAACGTGGCAGGCCAGCTCTTTACCCTCTCTGACGGCGATGTGCGACAGCTGACGCCAGCGCCCATCAAGGAGTACAGCGAGACCGTCACCAGCCCGGATCGGTTCATTACCTACGTGCGCGATGTGGATTACACCATCGACTATGCTGCGGGCCGCATCACCTGGACGGGAGCGGACAGCACCCCGGTCATGATCGGCTTCGGGGCGATCAGGACAGAGGGCGCCTCCCGGCTGGTTAGCATTCGCAAGGGCGGCGTGCGCATTTACCTGGAACGGCCGTGGTTCGAGTCAGGAGCGGGCGAGCTGCTGGGCGTGATCATTCCGGAGCGACTGGGCTCACGGGTGCGGCCGGGCAAGAGCCTGCGGGCCTGGGTGAGCCACTGGGGCCGGGATCCCATTTGGAAGAGCGGCGAGACCCACCGGCACCCCCGGCCCGAGCACTTCCCCCTGGCCACAGCCGTGCAGACGCAGGTCAAGCTCCAGGAGGCGGGCATGAGCGGCACAACGGTGACGGTGGTCGGCCATCCGGTCGCCTTCGACTGGGAGCAGAAGCTGTGGTACTGCGACATCGCGATCGATGCCGGTCCCGCTTACTTCCCCTTCCTGAAGCTTTCGCTGGTGCGGTATCAGCCGTCCGCACTGGAAGGGGCCCATGTCTCCACCGTGACGCTGGCCGACTTCATTCAGCTGGCGCCGGATCGGGCCACCACCGTGGTCCGGGGAGTGGGCCAGGTGCAGGTGACCGTGACCGGCGAGACTTACGCCCAAGGCAAGGCCGGTCCGGCCCTGGTGGAAGCCTCGGTCGAGCAGGCCACCGACGCGGCAGGGGCGACCCTGCTCTGGGAGCGGCTCACGGAGGAGCCGGTCATGCTGGAGCGGCGGAGCGGCTACTGGACGGGCGTGGTGCCGCTGCCGGCGAACGAGCCCGGCAAGCGGTTGCGGCTGGCTGTGGCCGAGTACGAGCAACTGCCTGCTGACGCGGCCGACCGGCTGGTGGAAGGTTCCAGCTACACCCGGCGGGTGGTCTTTGCCGACATTCTGGATCTGTGAGGAGGTGCAGGGTGATGCGTAGACACAGTCGGGTGCTGAGTCTGGTCACCGGGCTCCTCCTGGCAGCCGGTCTCTTGACGACACGGCCTCTGGTTCGGCCGACTGACGCGGCATCGCCGTGCCCGGAGGGCAAGTTCCTCTACGAGCGGTGGGCCGGCACCGATACGACCGTCGCTCCGGCGTACTCAGCCTGCGTCTCCTTGCCGCGGGCCGACGCAGGGATCCCATTTACGGACACCGTACCCCCCGACGCCGGCAGCTACACGGCCCGGTGGACGGGCTCTGCGACCATTCCTGCCGGCACCTACCTCTTTAGTGCTTCCGCATCGGACGGGCTGCGGGTGGTGGTCGACGGGCAGACGCTGGTGGACAGCGCTTCCCCCGGCGTCACGCTTGAGGTGTCGAAGACTCTGACCGGCGCCGCCGTGCCCATTGTGATCACGCAACGGCACGCATCCACCCCGGCGACTGCGGAGGACCTGCGCTTCAGTTGGACCGCCCAGGGGTCGGGCGGCGTTGATCCGTGCCCGGGCCGGTACCTCGCCACCTATCGCTACGCCGATCATGTGCTGGCCTTCTCGCAGTGCGCCGATGAACCGACCCTCGACTGGACGACGGGGCTGGCGCCGAATCTTGGGAGCGGCTGGAAGGTGACGTTCACCGGCCAGGAGCGCTTCAAGAAGGGGGACTACACGTTCAGGGCGCAGGGCGATGGCCGGGTCACAGTGACGGCCGGAGCTACCACCATTTTCAGCAACGTCGACATAGTGGGCGGCGGATACTCGCAGGTCTCACCGGTTACGCTGGCCGGCTCTCTGCCCATCACCTTCACCTACACGGCGGCCGCATCGCCTAGCGTTGTTGCGCTAAGCTGGAGCCGGGTGGGCTGCTCCGCCGGCGAGTGGCAGGCCTCGTACTATGACGATGCCAACACCCTGATCATGAAGAGCTGCGAAGCAACACCGGACTACGACTTTGCCACCGCTGACCCTGCGGCCTGGGCGGGCGGCACCGTGCCGTCTGACTACCGCATTGTGTGGGAACGGGCGGTCAGTTTTGGCGCCGGGCTCTACCAGTTCGCCGCTGAGGTGGAAGGGAGCAATACGGCGGCCCTCGCCGTGGGCAGCCAGACGGCGTTGGCGGCCGACACAGGGTTGCGGCGTTCCAGCCTGCCCCTGGCAGCGGGCGATCAGGTCGTCTCGTTTACCTACGTTGCCCACGACCCCGGACGGGTGAAGCTGAGCTGGAATCGGGCGGCAGAGCCCGACCCCGAGGCCTTCCGGCGCTGTCCGCCCGGCACCTACCTGGCCGAATACACCACCGAAGACGGCACCAGCCCGTCCCTGGCCACGTGCGAGACGCGCCAGGCCGACTGGGGCCTTGGTGCGCCAGACGGCTGGGTGGGCGAGGTGGGCTACACGACCACCTGGTCGGGCGACATCTTCCTGCCGCCGGGCTCTTACACCTTCCAGAGCGGCGGGGCCAACCCGGCGCAGGCCACCCTGAACCAGGCGACGGTTTTTGCCGGCGGCACCGGCAAGCAAGCGGAGTTGGCGGGTGGCGCCTACCGCCTGGCTGCGTCGCACACAGCGGCCGCTGCCAGCGGCGACGTCGGGGCGGTGGACCTTGGCTGGATGTGGCTGCCGCCGGATGACCAGACCTGCGCCGCCGGACTCTGGAGCACCGAGTACTCCGGAGTCGCCTTTGGCGGTATGCCCGTGCGGCGCTGCTCGCCTGCCTTCCCGGACGTCTTTGCCAGTCCCGAAGCACCTGCCCCCTGGGTGGACGGGCTGGGCTTTACGGTCAGCACCGTTGGCAAGGTGACGTTCGCCGAGCAGTCGCTGAACGCCACTGGCGAAGAGATCTACCACTTCCACGGCTACGCCCCGGCAGGGGCCGACCTGTGGGTCGGAAGCACCACGGTGGTCCACGCCACGGGCCGGAGCGTAACCGAGAGCAGCCTCACGCTCCAGGATGGGGCCTTGAGCGACCTCACCCTGGGATTCGAGGCCGTGGCCAATAGCCCGGTGCCGCGCCTCTGGTGGGAGAGCGAGGGGCGCCCCCGTCTCCTGGCCGCCACGGTAGAGAGCAGCCGTGGGCCCACGGCCGACGGCGGCAACCAGATTCGCCTGCAGTTCGACCGCGGCGTGCGCTGGGTCGGCCTGCCGGACTCTGGCGGCTTCGCCGTAACCATGGCCGACGGCACGCTCAATGCGGTGACGCAGGTGAACCGGCCCGCGCAGGAGACGGAGACGGTGGCCGAATCGCCGCTCTTGCAGCGGGAGGTCGTGCTGACCTTGGATCGGGAGATTCAGGTGGGAGACGTTGCCTGGCTGAGCTACACGCCGAACGGGGCGGCTCCCCCCGTGCAGGCCCTGCCCTCCTCCGCCCCCCTGCTGGTGCCGCTGCAGGCGGTGACCACCGTGGCCGATGGCGGCCCCGCTGCCCTTCAGGGCGTGATCGCGGGCGTGGCCGTGACCGGACCGGCACCGTCACTGGCGGCCGGCAGCACGCTGGAGATTGAGCTGGGCCGCCCCTACGCCCTGAGTCGGGTGGAGTTGGTGGCTGGCAGCATTCTCACGCAGCCCACGGAAGAGCTGCAGATGGCCATTCCGTCCGAGTCGGGCGGGTGGCGGTCCCTGAAGTCTCTCCACGTGACGGCAATCACCTCGGGACAGACCGCCTCTACCTCCTTCGCCCCGGCGCTGGCGGCCAGACTTCGCATTACCAACAGCGGCACCGTGGCCCTGCCCGTGACGGCCCTTCGCCTGTTCGCCAGTCCGCCGGAACTGCCAGCTGTGTGGCTGCCCGCAGTTCCCCTGTCCTATGCCCCGGCCGCGGTGCCCCTGCCAACGGCGCGTCTGAGCGGCAAGATGCTCGAGATCACCTACGACCGGGCGCTGGACCCGCTCTCCGTGCCGTTCCCCAGTTGGACAGACGGGTCGGGCCAGCACCAACAGTTCCGCGTAACAGCTGGGGCGCTGACGGCCCGAGCCCTTTCGGTGCAGGTCTCCGGAAAGGTTGTACGGCTCTACCTGGATACGGAATTCGGCTTCGTGGCCGACCCGGTCACGCTGGAGTACCAGTATTACGGCGGAGCCCCCTTGCGTGATGCGAACCACCGGACCCTGCCCCAGTTCTACGGGGCCGGCGCTCTGCCAGTGGCGGCTCTGGGGCTGGAGGACACTGGCAACGCCACCCAGAGTTCGGTCTACGACGATTCGGTGCCCGGGACTGACGACCGTCTCCTGTTCGGACCGGGCCGGGGCAAAGACAACGACCTGAGCACCGCCCTGAAGACCCGGTCGGGACTGGCGCCCTGGTGGCAGCTAGAGCTGCAGCACCCCAGCACACTGCAGACGCTGAATCTGCTGGACATTGCGGACCCACTGACGGCCACGCCCACCCACCTGGTCATCTCGGTTTCGGTGGATGGCAATACGTGGACCGAGGTGCGGTCAGAGCCGCTGGGGCCGGGGAATGAGTCGATCCGTGTCGACATGGGAGGCCGAAAGGTCACCTACCTGCGGCTGGAACTGCGGGCGCCCGCCGATGCGCACGTGATCCTGTCCATCGCCGAAGTGAGGCTCTCTGGTGTACCCGATGTGAACGCCGCCCCTGCACCGTAAGCCGTGCAAGTGGGCCCGTCGGTGGGCCTGGTTGGTCCCGCTGACAGCCGATCTGCCATCTGGCCGCGACGCCCCGGACGCCGCCCACGCCGCTGATCTCGGCCGGCACCGCTGAGGTTTGGGCGCTTTTGATCATCGCAGGCTAGGCGGTGGTGCTCAGAATCCGCCAAACCCAAGTGGCCGCGGACCGATGGCCATAGCGAACTCTTCGTCAGGGAAGTCGGGGGACCTTTGTGAACGGACTTGGGCCGACTGCAGCCCTACTCATGCTACACGTCCCCGTCTGAGACAGCGTCGACTGGCGCTTTGGCAACAGCCCTTCCAGCGCTTTTGACCGGATGTGGCGGGCCGCCGGTCTCTGCCTGCATGAAGAACCCGTCTTGGTACTGGTCGTGCACCGATATCCCGAGTGTGGCAATCTCACCCTCTGTTCCAGGCCCATATCATGGCGTATGAGCCCCCAAATCCCGGGCGGCGAGTATGATTTCCAACCAGAAACCGGGCTGCTCCCTCTGGGAGCGGCCCGGCTTTTTGTGTGTGGGAAGCTATTTCGCCAGCAAGGTCAGCAACCGCCTGAGCATGACTGCCGCCTCAGCCCGGGTGACCCGCTCCGTGGGGTTCCAGGTGGACTCGGTTCGACCCCGAATCAGGCCCAGCGCTGCGGCTGCGCCGGCGTCCGCCCGGGCCCAGTCCGCAAGGGCGGCCAGGTCGGCGTAGGCGGCAAGCGCTGCCTCCGCCTCGGCCCCACTGGGCAGGCGAGCCGGGTTCTGCTGGCTGACCGCCCGGATTAGCACCACGGCCATCTCCTGGCGGGTGATCGGGGCGTCAGGCCGGAACTGGCTCCCGTCGCCCTTCATGAGCCCTGCCCGAACGGCAGCCTCCACCTCGGCGAAGTACCAGGCCCCGGGGGCCACGTCCCCGAAGGATCGTGTCAGCCCCACCTGGCTCACTGGCAGCCCCAGCGCCCGCACCAGCAGGGCGGCCATCTGGGCACGGGTAACGGATCCGGCAGGGGCGAACTCGGTATCGCTCATGCCCCGGATGATTGTGCGGGAGGCCATCCACATGACGTCTCCGAAGGCCCAGTGGCTCTCGGGCAGGTCGGTGAAGCGCCGGGTGTAGAGCAAGGGTGCATACTCACTGAAGCTGAGCAGTTCGGCGGCTACGGTCCGGGTGGCGGCATCGGCCTGGCCGCCGCGGAACTCCCACTGACCCGTCGCCCGGTTGAGCCGGTAGATGCCCAGGTGGTCGGTGTTGACGCTCCCTTCGTAGGACAGGGTCAGGTTGACCGGATGGCCCAGACGCAGAATCTCGATGGGCTCGCTGTCGGGGCCGCCCAGCAGCAGGGCCTTGAGGCTGAGCACCGGACCGGCCAGCCTGGTACCGCCCTGACCGAGCCCTCGCAGGCTGGTGGCCAGGAGGGAGTCGGTCTGCTGGTCTGCCGGGTTCAGCTCGATGCGGACCCGCATCCCGGCGCCGCCGCTGGTGTCAGCCACCTGGCGGAGGGTGGTGAACGCCAGGGGCGAGAAGGTGAGCCGGGCGTCGCCCGTAATGATCGTCACCGTCTTGCCGGCGTCGGCCAGTTGGGTCAGCAGTGCCGCATCGAACGTGATCGACCGGTGCGACACGGGCAAGGTCTCGCTCTTCCCCCCGCGCTCCACCGCAACGGCCGGCTGGCTCAGGTCGATGACCAGCGTCGGGCCCAGGTTGGTCAGATCGAGGGCGCCGGCCCTGGCGACCGCATCGATGGCAGCTGTGCCGTCGGGTCCGATATCGACCGCAAGGAGGCCGTAGGCGGTGGGCAGCTCCAGGTGGGTGGGCAGCACCTCGGGCAGGTACGTGGTGAAGGTGGCGGTCAGCGGGCTGGCCAGCACGCCGCCCTTGGTCGTACTCAGTCCGGTGGAGAGGGTCGCCGTGTAGGTGGTGCCTTCGGCCAGCTTCACTAGTGGTTTCAGGGTGACAGTGAAGGTGGCGGCCGTGTACGTGACGATCGCGGGCACCAGCCGGCCATTTTGCAGCAGTTGGACGGTAGCGTTGTTGACCGAGGTGGACTTGAGGCCGGCCTTGAACCGGAATGTGATGAGGCTGGTCACCGGCACGCCTTTGGCACCGGCGACCGGACGCTGCTCCACCAGTTCGGGGGGCAGGGGTTTGACCGTGTTGAAGGCGGCGTAGATGTCACCGATCAGTACGCCGCCAGTGGCGGACTCCAGACCGGAAGCGACCAGCACCGAATAGAGCAGGCCTTCGGTCAGCGCTGTCGCCGGGCGGAGGGTGACGGTGAACGTGGTGGGATCATAGGTGCGGGTGACGGCAATGGGCTGGTTATTCTGCAGCAGCCGCACAGAGCCGTCCGTCAGGGTCGACTCCTTCAGGGCAGCTGCGAAGCGAACCACGATCGCGGTGTCGACGGGGACGTTCTGTGCGCCGTTCTGCGGCAGGAACTCGGCCACGGACGGCGGGAGCTTCACGGGCGGCGGCGGCGGTGGTCCAGGGGGACCTGGCGGGATCACAGGGGTGGTCGTGGTGGTGAAGTTCCAGGTTTGCGCTGCCGCCGGCCGATAGCCGGCGTAGTCTTCCACCAGCGAGTCAATGGAGACCGTGTAGGTCACTCCGCCATCCAGCTGGGCAGCCGGCGTGAGATGAACCGTGCGAACCAGCGTAGGCGCGGGCGTAAGGGGGTCGGTGTGGCGCGGGTCGGCCACAGGGTCGATCAGTCCAATGGCGGCGGCTACCGCCGTCCCATCTGACCTGGTCAAGGAGACCGTTGCGGTGGTCAGGGTCCCGGCCTTCATGTACTTGCTGAAAGTAACCGAGACCGTGGCACCCGAGACCGACACGCTGGCGCCTGCCGCCGGGGTGGCCGAACTGACAATTGGCAGCACTGAGGAGAGCAGGGATGGGTTCAGGTCGGTCTTGGGCGGCGGCACCGAAACGGACTCGCTGATGAATGGTTCGTAGCCAGTCTTGGTGAAGATCACCCGCCACTGCCCGGCCGGCACATCCCAGCCATAGCGGCCGTTGGCATCGGTGATCTGGGGATTCTGCTGGCCAAATGCGGCGGCATCCCATGCCACCCACTGGACGCCCACCTTCTGCTCCAGCGTGGCCGTGACGCCCGCCAGGCGGACCGACGGGAACAGCTCGTAGGCGTAGCCGCTGGGGTCGATCAGTGTCAACACGTGGGCCGCCGGGATCGAGTAGGTGACGGCATGGGTATCGGTCACCAGAAGGGTGATCGTTTCGATGCCAGACCCGGTCCAACTGTCGGGAATCTCCAGCTGGTAGACCCCGCCGCCCCGTGGCGCCAGCGAGTAATCCACCCCGGTGAACCGGGCTCGAACGGTCGCCACTGGTGCTCCGGCGTGGAAAGCGACCTGCATCGTCATGGGGGTCCGTTCGGCTGCGGCCAGGTTGAGGGCACCGTCGCCAGACGAAGCGGTGAGGGTTCCGTTGGAGCCGGCAGTAAGCGTAAGGGTGTCGATGGCCGGCATGTTCGGCAGCACGTGGACAACAAGCGGTTCAGAGGGCTGCAGGGGCGGCAGGCCGGGGCGGACCGCCCGGGCCGTCACCTGCACCTGGCTCTGCCCCGCCGGCAGCGTGACCTGCGCCGACCAGAGCCGTCCCACGGCCAGGGTCTGTCCCAGCACCGTGCCGTCGTTGGCCAACACCCAGACGGTGGCTCCGGGCGGGGCGGTGCCCTGCACCCGAATGATGCCGGTGGGCGTAGCTGCGGGGCCGGAGATGGTGGCCATCTCGATGGAGACGGACGCCTGCCCGAGGAGGGTGCGGGCATACTGGTCGGTGGCCGGATTGGCCAGCCAGACCACCTCTGCCGCCACATTGAGCGCCGCCGGCTCGGCTAGATTCGCATCCGCCGTCAGCCGGTAGGTGACGGTGAGGCTCTCCCCCGCCGCCATGGTGCCGATGAAGAACCGCACGAAACGGCGGCCGTCTGGTCCGGGAGCGGGGTACAGGAGGGTAGGCTGCTGCCGCCCCACGATGCGGATTCCAGCCCCATCGGCCACCATGCCGCTGGGAATCTGGAACCAGAGGGCAACGTCAGAGATGGCGATGCTGCTTCGGTTCATCAGCCCAGCTTTGAAGTCCACCGATCCGCCGGGCGCCACCTCAATCTGGGCAGCCCGGAACTGATTGCCGGTCCCCGTGAAGGGGTTGGCCGGCAGGCTAACCATGGCGATGGCCACGGGGGCGCCCACCGGGCTGGCGGCGATTACGCCGGGCACCACCTGGGCGACAGCGCCGGGGGCCGTAACCAGCAGGTCATGAGCGCCGGGCGCCAGCCCATCGATCCGGAAGTTGCCTGCTGCATCAGGGTGAACCAGGATCGGCCGGCCACCAGCGAGGGTGGTCTCCACGAGGGTGTGGGCGAGAGCCGCGGTGGAGAGGCCGCCAACGGTCCCGCGGATGCTGGCCCCGGGTGCCAGGGTCAGCACCACGTCGGCGCGGCCCACATCGATGGATGGGGCGGACGCATCAAGCCAGCCGTCGCCATTGTGCGTGGTCAGGGTGTAGGTGCCGGCGGCGGGGAGTTGGGCGAAGGCAAAGTGACCGTCCGGGCCGGACTGGGCCCAGAACGGGCCCGCAGGCCCTTCGGCCTTCACGTTTACCGCGGCCGCTGCGACCGCTCCTGCCATCACAATGCCGCGAACCTGGCCACCACGCTGGAGAACCACGGTGCCGTAGGGCGTAAGTGGACCGCCGGCCACAGGGACATTTGACAGCACCCGGCTGCGTGCCGTGGGGTACGCGAAGGTCAGTTCGTACGAACCCGCCGCAAGGCCATCCACGGTGAACCGCCCCAGGGAGTCGGTGCGGGTCAGGGCCGCCACTCTCTGATCGGCCCCCCGAACGGTGACCGAGACTCCGTCCAGCAGAGTCCCCAGGTCGTCCTGGACGATACCGCTCAGGCCGCCCGTGCGGGTGGCCCGGGACGAGACCCACTGCTTGGGCAGACAGCGGACGAGGGCGTCGGCCCCGCACTGGGGCACGGCGAGCACGGTCAGAGGGTCGAACGCGGTGTCAAGGTAGCCCACCGCCCCCGCATGCTCGGTGTACAGGTGGAAGGTGCCTGCGCCCACCGGGATCAGGAAGACCGCTTCGCCGCCGGCGCCGGTGACGGCTCGCCGGTAGTAGCCGGCCGCCTCGCCAACCAGCACAAGGCCGATACCGGGGACCGGCAGGCTGGCATTGTCCTTGTCGAAGACTGGTACGGTGAGCGAGTAGGTGGGTACCACGGCCACGTCGACCAGACGATGAACCAGGCCGGCCTCGACCGGCACAGGGCCGGTCTGGCCTCGGGTTCCCGTGGCGGTGGGGTCGGTTCTGACCACGTAGTCTGCCGCCGGCGCCAGTCCGTCGATGCGGTAGTGGCCGCTGGCGTCGGTGTGGGTCTGCCCGCCGCTCCCTCGGCTGGGACTCCAGGCGGTGACCGGCAGGCCGGCAATCGGGGCGCCGCCAGCCACGGATACCTGGCCCTCCACGCCTCCGCCCACCGGCACCGGCAGGCCGGGCGCCAGCAGGTCTGGCGCGTGCAGGTTGGGGTCGGTGGCGTGGGTCATGGTTACGGTGATGGCGTTGATCCGCTGCATGCCTTCATCCAGCCGCAGGACGCCCCGGTAGGTGCCCGGTAGGCCGGGCACTTCCGTCAGCAAGACGGGAATGGACTCAGGGGAGGTCGCCGGGTCCGCTACGGTCAGCGCTGCCAACGCCTGGGCCACGTGACCTGCCGTGCCCCTGGCTTCAATGCGCAGATCGTTGCCGATGAACGCCTGGCCGGCCCGGCTACGCTCGGTGGTAATATGGGCACTCAGCACCTCAATGCCTGGCTGGGTGGTCACCGCCGCGGCAGGGCTGACGGCAAGGTTGCCGGCCAGATCTTCGTAGCCGACCCAGTATGTGTACAGGGTCTTGGGCTTCAGGGCCCCATCCACATAGGTGCGGTCGGCAGCATCCAGCTGTGTCAAGAGATCGGCGGCGGTCGGCTGGCCGCTGGCCGGCCCCTCCCGCCGGAAGAGCAGCACCCTGGCGAGCGATTCACCGGGCTCCCCGGTCCAGGCCAGCCGGACCGACTTGTAATCCAGGGCCGTTCCCGTCAGCACCGGTGCGGTGGGCGCACGTGTATCCACCGTGATCTGAATGGGATCGGAGGTCAGTTGCAGGTGAGCGGGCGATTCTGCCACCACGTGCAGCACAAAGAGGCCGTCGTTGGTGGGCAGGCCGGCCGTGAGCGTCCAGAGGCCGTCGGCGGAGGCGGTTGTGACTCCGGCCTGCCACTGGGTGTTGGCAGTGCTCCCGTCGCGACGAATCTGAAGCGTTACTCGCCAGCCCGCCGGGGCTCGGCCAGATACGTCCACCTGGGTGCTCTTCACCCGTCCGCCGCTAACGGGCGAAAGAATGGCCGGGGTCAGGGAGCCTACCGTAAAGGGCGCTTCCGCGGAGAGAGTCCCCTCTGGCCCCACTTGCAGCTCCAGGCGCAGCGTGTAGGTTCCGGGCAGGGCCGAGTCGGGTACCGTCCAAGTTACGTGGCCCGCAAAGGCGGCGGGGCTGGCTGCCTGGGAGATCTGGCTGCCACCCAGTGCGACGGTCAGCAGCGGCGTGATCTGCTGGGTTCGCTGTACTTCCACCAGCCCGGCGTTGGCCGGTGCTTCGACGAAGCGCGGGCCGCCCAGCTGGTAGATGGCGTACAGTGCGCTGGCGCAGAGGTCGCCCACGCACGACGAGGCCCACACCTGGCGGGTTCGGTTACCATAGGCGTCCACGAAGGCGGTGGCCGCCTGCACAGTTTCGCCGGGCTGCCACGTGACGGGAGGGGTGAGGACCGTCGCTTCGGCCTGGTCAGGCGCTGCGAAGCGCAAGAGCAGGGCGGCGCCGCTAGCGGCAGTGAAGCGGCCGGGCTCACTCCAGTCCGCGGGTTGCTGCCAGTAGTGCCAGCTGCCCTCAGCGGTCACGCGAATGCTCTCGGCATACAGCCGGTAGGCGCCCGGCGACAGGTAGGCCACGCCGCCCGCCGCCCCGAAGGGGAGCGCCACACCGGCATGGATCTGGTCATGGAAGAGCACGAGGTTGATTCGGTCCAAACCCGCCGGGGCGAGGGTGACCGCTGTGGCGAGAGCCCCGTCGAGGGTGACGGTGGCTGCGGTGCCTGCGTCAACCCGCTCGGCAATCAGCCAGTGGGCGGTTTGGCCGTTGGCCACCGTGGCACGGCTGGCCGCCGTCAGGTGGTACTCGCCCGGGTCCAGGTAGAGGACGATGCTGCCGGCTGCGCCGGTGCTGCCCAGGTCCAGGCCGGGGGGCAGGTTCGCTGCGGTCGGGCTCTGGTAGCCCGCCGGCAGCGGCTGGGCCCCCACCCTTGCGCCCGCCAGGGGTGCGCCGCCGGCCAGGAGCGCCTGGAGGGTGATCGCCGAAGTGGCGTCCGTAGTCAACGGGAGCATGGGCTGGCCTGCGGTCCAGGCGACCTCACGGCTGACGCCCACTGTGCCGGCGCCGTAGGGGAACGTGGCCTGAAGCAGGTAGGTCTGCCCGTCGGTCACGCCCACGGCCGGAGAGATGGTCAGCTGACCGTCTGGCCCGGTCTGGCCCGCAAAGAGGGTCTGCCAGTTGCCGCCGGCCGGGCGGTCGAGCAGCCAGACCTTGGCACCGTCCACCAGGTCGCCCAGCGGCGAACGGACCTCTACCACCCTGTTCGTCCCTGTGCCAATGGTGACGGGGGATGAGGCTGTGATGCGTCCCAGCGGCCCCGCCTCAAGCACCAGGTCGATACTGCGGGTGCCGGCCGCGCTTGCTGCGGGAATGGCGAAGGTGAAGCGGTCATAGCCCACCGGCACGTCGGCCGCCAGTGGAGCGATGGTCACCAGCGGGAAGACCGCGGCCGTCGTGGCGACACTGGTCAGCCGGAAGCCGTACGCATCGTCGATGGCGACCGTGGCCGCAAGGTCAGCGCCCGGCAAGTACTGGGGCGCTTCGGGCGCCACACTTGCAGTCATGGCGCCGCCCACCAGAAGGTTGAGGCTGGGGCCGCTCACGGTGCGCCGTCCAGTGGACGCAAATGAGTAGAGCCACGTGACGCCCGGAGCGCCGGGCAGGGAAACGGCTGCGTTAACGCCATACGAACCGGCCGATACGGTCAGATCCCTGCCGGAGAGGACATTGGCCGACCCGGCGGGCCCGGCGGGGTGCTGCAGGGAGATGAGCTGTTGGCCCGCCAGATTGAGGTTGCCCGGGTCCCAGGCCGCCGTCAGCCGGGTGGCTGCGGCACCGCTCACGGCCAGCGCCACCGGCTCGGTGCCGACGGTTACGCCTCTCTCATACAGGTAGTAGCCCTGGGCGCTGTGACGCACGTAGAAGTCGTAGGTGCCGGGGGAGATCAGGCCGACCCACTGGCCGTTCGGGCGAGTCGTCTCGCCGGCGACGGTCGGCAGCGGGAGGGCGACACCGGCCCCGTCGCGCAGCACTGGCCAGACCTCCGCCCCGCTGAGGCCGGTGCCCGAGCGGTCCGTGGCCGTCAGCGCCACGCGCCGCACCGCTTCCGCCCCTACAGCGCGGGTGGTCGGTCCGGTCACGGTGAGAACCTGCTGCACCCACTCGGTCTGCCCCAGGCTATCGGTCTGGGACGAGAGAATGGAAACCAGGTGCGGTTCCAGATCAGGCACCTGAGAACCGGGCACCACCACCATGCCGTGGGCGTCGGTGGTGCCCTGGAAGAGCGACTCATAGACGGGGCCGTTCGGGCCGGTCTGCAGGGCCCAGACGCCCACCACCGCGCCGGCGGCCACTGTCTTGTCCGGATTGCGCACGGAGAAGGCCAGGCCGCTGGCCCGTTCGTTGGCGATGGTCACATTGGTCTCAACCGTGGCGATGGGCTGAAGCGCCGTCAGGGAGGCGAACGACTCCACCCGCACCCGGTGGGCGCCATCGGGCCACTGGGTAGTGTCCCACACGTGGCGGTAGACGCCCGGCGGCTGCGGCGCCGTGACGGATGCGATGGGGCTTGCCGTGCCGCCGGTGACCAGGCTGAAGCGCATCACCTTGACCTGTTCGGTCTCTTCAACCGTGGCCTTCAGGTCGATCCAGCCCTTGAGTGGGGCGGTGTTCTGGGCTACATCCAGGAAGAGGCCCGGTGTAGTGGCATCGTCCGAGTTGCTCAGGGCGTCGTTGCCCACCGCATCCCGGTAAGCCACCCAGTAGGTGAAGGTCTGGGAGCGGTCAGGGGCCACTTCGCGGTCGATGTAGCTGCGACTGGCGGCCGGGAGCGTCCAGGTGGGCGTGGCGGGCAGTGTGGCCACCAAGGCGGAGGCCTCCACCCGGTAGACCAGCACCTGTTCGGTCGCTTTGCCCGGCTCGCCGGTCCAGGTGAGGCGCACCTCGCCCTGGCTGAGCGCCACCACCGTGAGCGCCGGAGCGCCCGGCGTGGCCGTGTCGATGCTGACCGTGACCCGCTCCGAGGCGATCTCCGTGCCGGAGAGGGGGATGACGGCGTAGAAGGTGTAGGCTCCATCACCGTCGATGGCGCTGACGGGAACCTGCCAGGTGCCGAAGGTATCCGTGCCGATCTTCGTGGCCGTCACGGTGGGGAGGGCGTGGAAATCGGCGGGTACCGGCTGACTGCCCTTGGCCAGCATGAGCGTCACCGCAGCGCCAATCGGGGCGCGACCGGCCACCGTGAAGGACGTCACCGTGAACGTCTGCCCGACGGTGGGCGTCGTGATGGAGATGCCTTCCTGCCCAATGCGGATGGTGCGGGCCGGCGAGGCAACCGTCACGCCCGGCGCCGACTGGAGCGACACCACCACGTCATAGTCGCCATTGGCGATGGTGGTAGGCACGGGCCAGGCAATGCTGGTGAAGTGCGCATCGCTCTTGAGGTGAGCGATCTCCGTGCTGCTGCCGTGCGGCGTGACGGTCAGGAACGGCACCGTCTCCCAGTGGTTCTGTACCGTGGGGCCAGGCGTGGGCGGCCGTCCCGGCTCCAGGACCTGCATCCCGCGGTCGGGCGCCCGGAGTTCTACCCAGAGGGCAGCCACGCGGTTGCCGGCGCCGTCGGCCACGACCACATCGCCGCGCAGGGTTGAGAAGCCCGGGACAAGGTCCTGCGGCAGCAGTGTGAGGCCAACCGAGAGAGCGCCGTCTGCCGTGAGCTGGTGTACGTCCGGTGCCGTAGGCGTTGTGCGCGGCCCCACTGTGGTGCCCGCGGTGGGGTCGGCCCAGGTCAGCTTTACCCACTGGTTCCAGTAGGCGTCGGCGTAGGCCTGAGTCACAATCGCGTAGGGTTTGTACGCGTCGGGCGTCACGTACAGGTTGCCGCCCGAAGGGCCGAACGGGAACGACATTCCGCTATAGACCTTATCTGTATACATGGCAACGGCCATCTGGTGGACGTGGGCGCCCGGGGTGACCCGGAAGATGCCGGTCTCCTCCCCCTTGAGCCGCACCGGCGCCACGGCACCCGTTGCGGGCACCGATGCCGGCGTCAGCAGCCAGTACCCTTCGCTGGCCAGCACGGTGGTCCAGCTGAACGTGCCGTTGATGGAATACTCGCCCGGATCCAGCCAGACGTCGGCCACGCCGCCGGCGCCAGTCATGCCCATGGACAGGGGCGCCGGGCGCTGCTCCGACGGCAGCGCTGCGCTGCCCGCCGGCGCCGGCTGGGCCAGCAGTGCCGCTCCGGGCATGGCCTGGCCGTCAGCGAACGTCGCGTGGATGCGCACAGGTCGGGCGCTCCGCCCATCGATCAGGCTCAGGTCGGCCAGACTGCTGACCGAACGCTGCAGGCCGAAGGGCTGCAGCAGGCCCGCTGCCTCCACATCGCCCTCGACCTGCACCAGATGCTGCCGCCCGGACTCCAGCTGGAAGCCGTCAGGCAGCAGAATCCGGCCAGTGGCGTCCAGTCGCCCGTTGAAGGCAAGGTCCCACCGATGCGTCGCACCGTTCAGAGCCAGCAGGCGGACGTAGGCGCCAGCCGCCACCTTACCGTCCGGCGCCGTCACTGAGATGGCCGGCCGTTCGGCCTCCACCAGGAAGTCGGCGCTTCCGGCGATGGCGCCCAGGGGGCCGGTGTTCAGGGACACGCCCGCAACATAGGCGCCAGCGCTGATGTCCGACAGCACTTGCCAGTAGACCGTGTGGTAGAACTCAAACCGGCTGTTCTCGTAGACCATCTGCTGGCCCTGGGCCGTCAGACGGGAGATGGTCAGTTTTGGGTCCACAAACTGCCAGGCGGGCGAAGCCAGGGCATGGGGGGCCAGAGCCTCCCCGCCCACCCACGTCCTGTTGCCGCTGTCCCATGCACGGGTCTGCGGGTCCGTGCCCGGCTGCCGCACAGCGATGGTGGCGCCCTGTACGCTCATGGAAATCGAACCGGGGGCGAACTGCACGTCGCGCATGAAGAAGCCGCCGTCATCATAGAAGCGGACCCCGGCGGAGAGCGTCTGGCCCACGGCCAGACTGGTATCGACCAGGTCCACATCGGCACGAAGATTCCGGCCAATGGTCAGCGCCTGATCGCCGCTGGCGAAGCTCATGACGTCAAGGCTTTCCACCAGGTAGGACCAGGAGGTGCCGGCGACGTTGTTGAGCCAGAGGCGACCCACCACCTTGGCAGCCACATTGCTGACCACCACCGACTCGCCCTGGGCCACGGGAATGGCATAGGCAAAGAGGAAGTCGGGCTCCCACAGGTAGAGGTAGCCCTTGCCCTGGTAGGCTCCGGGCATGCCCACCGTCAGGCGGGCCGTGTTGGTTGAGCTGGGTTCAAAGGCCACCTTGGTCGGCTCACCGGCACCTTTGATCACCGAAACGTTCTTCTCGGTCAGGAAGTAGTGGGCCACCGTGTCGCGCACATGCACGTCGTACTGGCCTTCCGACAGGTATACCGTCCCTGTGCCCTGGGCGGACAGCCTCACGGCGGGCAGTGGGTACGGCAGGCGCACGCCGTTCTCATCCGAGTAGGCAATCCAGGCCTCGGCGCCCGCGAGGGGCGTCCGCTCTCGGGACCGGGCCGAAAGATCGACCCGCTGGGCCGCGACCCCGACACCACCTAGCACCAACTGGCCCGGCGACCGCATCCGGGCGGTGTAGACCACGCCCTGCCCCGCCGCCGTCTGGGCATACGTTACCACGGTGTAGTCGTTGCCTTCCGTGGCGAAGGAGCTGGGAACCACCACCGAGCCCTGCGCGTCTGTGGTGCCCTGGAAGACCGGTTCATACCAGTACGGCACACCCGGCTCTACAGACGGCGCCCTGTGGAAGACCGTCACGGTCGCCAGGGAGGCCGCTGCCCCATCGGGATGGAGCACCTGAAGGCGAAGTCCATCGGTAAACTGGCGACGCACGGTCACATGTACGGTCACCGGGCTGCCGAAGAGCGCAGGCAGCCCGTCCGCCCCGGTCGCAAAGACCTGTGCGGTCAGCACATGGCTGCCCTCGGCTACGGCCGTTGTGTCCCAGCGGTATACACTCTGATAAGGCTGCGGCGACTCCGGATGAGTCACCTTGGCCAGTTCGAGGCCGTCCAGGTTAAAGAGGACCCCGTCGACGCCCTCCGGATTGGCCACCGCCACCCGCAGCTCGGCAATGCCCCAGAGCTCCGCCCCTTCCGATGGGGTGACGAACTGGGGGTCGGGCGAGCTGCCGCGGGGCAGGCCGAAGGCCGAACCAATCTGGAGGAGACCGTGGCCGTACTGGTCTGCCGTGCCGAGCGGCTCGGCTGTGGCCAGCAGCGTGTTCTGCAGGTCCGCCTCCGTCATTGCCGGACTCTTGGCGAGCAGCAGGGCAGCAGCAGCGCTGACGAACGGTGCCGCTGCCGATGTGCCATTCCAGGCGGCGTAGTAAGCGCCCGCCTCGCTGTAGCATACGGGGGCCTGGCAGTTGGCACCCGCGGCGTGCGCCGGAATGGTGCTGAGAATGCCCACGCCGGGGGCCATGATGTCCAAGGCACTGCCGTAGTTGCTGAAGGAGGCCCGGTGAATGGGGTTGGTGTCCACAGCACCCACGCCCACCACGCCCGGGAAGGCTGCGGGGAAGAAGCCGTCGGCGTTGGTGTTGCCATTGCCGACCGCCGCCACGACCACGGCGCCCATCTGGCGCGCATAGGCCACGGCGTCTGCCTCGGTCTGGCTGTAGCCAAATCCGCCGAAGGAGAGGTTGATCACCTTGGCTCCGTTGTCAGCGGCCCACCGAATGCCTGAAGCCACGTCCCACACGGTGCCGGCGCCCGTAGCGTCCAGTACCTTGACCGGCAGGATCTTTACGGGCCAGATGCCGGACACGCCGGCAATGCCCCTGGCATTGTTGGCTGTAGCCGCGATAATGCCGGACACGAACGTGCCGTGCCCGTGATCATCGGTCACCAGATTGGTGGCGACTCCTCCCGCAAAGCTGCGCCCCGGGAGAATGCGGCTGGCGTCGAAATCGCCATGGGTCAGGTCAATTCCCGTGTCGACCACCGCCACCGTGACCGATGTGCCGGCGGCCGGCGGGTTTTGCTGCAGGTAGGCCCATGCGCTGGTGGCCCGAACCGACGCCAGACCCCACTGCTGCGACGCATAGGTGTCGTTGGGCGGAGGCGGGTCTGCCACCTGCAGGGTGCGGACATAGTTCGGTTCGGCGTACAACACGTCCGGGTCTGCCCTCAGCGCAGCGAGCGCATCGCCAACCGACTCGCCCGAGGCCAACGTGACCAGTTCGAGCCCGGCTTCGCCGGCACCGTCTGCACGCGCGCTGGTCATGGCGCGCTGCATGGCGGACGCCGTAGGCTTCCGCCGGACAATGATCTTTTCGCCGGGCGGCCCGTCTGGTGGCGGAGCGGTGATCTCCACCTTGACCGGGTCCTCCACTGGTGCGTCGGACGAGGTGGGGTCTGCCCCCGCCACCCCTGGCATCATGAACGAGATCAGGAGGGTGAGCGCCGACAGCCACGCAACGGCCTGTCGCCCCCACGCGGATCGGTGGAACGTATGTCGCATTGGGAAGCCATCTCCCTGCCAGGCGGATTCGATTCAGGCTACCATGCAGGGCTGACGGCAGTCTGACGCAGGGCTGAAGGGATTCTGACAGACCAGGTGTTGTCCGCCCGCTGGAGCGGAATAGGCTCAGACCGGAGGTGGTCGCTCTGCCCTCTCCTGGTCAGAGGCGCGTGCTGCTGCGTGCACTCAGTTGGCTCAAAAGCGAGGTGGGTGCTGGTGACGGCATGGGAGCGGCTGGTGGCCGTCATCTACCTGAGGGTCTCCACAGAGGAGCAGGCGAGGCGGGGATACAGCCTCCCCGAACAGCGGGAGGCCTGTCACGTGAAGGCGCAGGCGATCGCAGCTGAACACGGGCGCGCCACTGGACGAATGGTCGACCTGCAGATTGCCGAGTATGTAGACGACTTCGGGGGCGACGTAGCCGAGCGACCGGTGCTGGAAGAGGTGCGGGAGTTTGTCCGGGCTCGGCGCCCGGCCTGGTTCATCTGCATGGACCCCGACCGGTTCAGTCGCTCCCTGAAACTGCAGTTGATTGTGGCGGATGACATTGAAGCCCAACGCACGCGGTTAGCTTTTGTGCAGCAAGACTACAACCCAGATGACTTGATGAGCAAAGCCTTTTTCCAGTTTCGCGGCCTGATGTCCGAACTAGACAAGGCCAAGATTCTGGAGCGCACAGCCCGGGGCAGACGGGGGAAGATCAAGGCTGGAAAACGGCCCAACGGTGCCGCACCGTATGGGTACGTTCACCGCAAAGAAGGCGACGCACTGGAGATCTACGAGCCCGAAGCCCAATGGGTCCGGCAGGTTTTTGACTGGGCGGCACACGACCGCATGGGCATCGACGCTCTGACTGCGCGCCTCAATGCCCTTGGGGTGTCGCGCAAACGGAGCGGCACCAGGTGGCACCGCTCTGTGGTGAGGGACCTCTTGCGAAACCCGACCTACTACGGAGAGATGCGCTGCAACCGCAAGGACTTCACGGGACTGGGGGCTATCCGCCGGCTGCCCGCAGGCAAGCGCAGGCCGCTCTCCGCCCGCCTCCGACCTGCGGCCGAGTGGGTCATGGTCCCCGTCCCCGCCATCATCTCCAGGGAGCAGTGGGCGCTGGTGCAGGC
>Ga0196971_1000631_pt1 | contig 23555 bp, 20 predicted proteins | sample S1v_1013CmetaG_FD_148660 | JGI IMG/M metagenome (GOLD analysis project Ga0196971, IMG submission 148660) | Soil microbial communities from Anza Borrego desert, Southern California, United States - S1+v_10-13C | ecosystem: Environmental > Terrestrial > Soil > Desert | place: USA: California...
AGATCAGATATTCGGTGGGCTCGCCCGCCTTGAACCAGCGAACCTCCCACTGCCACAGGCGATACTCCCGGGCCAGGCGGTTGCTTTCGTGAAGTCCCTGCGTCCGCTGCAGATAGGTCAGCGCGTCGCCTTGACTGGTGAAAGCCGTACTCGCCGTGTAGCCTTCAAGCGAGAAGCCCTGCCCTTCCAGAAAGCGCCGCGAAAGGGCCACGGTCTCCTGCCTGGTGACATTCAGGTCCACCTGGGCATCGGGGTACGCCACAGGAGAGAGCAGGAGGAACAGGATCACGCCGACCAGACCAGCCAGACCCCATGCCCACCTTTGCATGCGGAACCTCCTCGTGATGACTGCCCGTTCCATTCTATGTATACGCATACCTTTCCTGTTTCCAGGGGTTGCCCGGCAGGGTTGCCCTACGTGGGAATCGAACCCCTATGGGAAGCTCCCGGCCTCGGAACGCTCCGACCGGAACACCCGGCAAACGTCCCGATCGTGAAAGAGAGGATCCCATGACGACTCAAACCACCAACCAAAGCAAGCGCTTGTTCACCTTCATCGCCCTCGGCACCATTTTGACCATGGGTCTCTGGGACGCCACCCGCGGCGTCATTCTCCCCCACCTGCTGACCGACCTGCGGGTGGGACCGACCCTGGGCTCGCAGATTCTGGTGGCCAGCGCCGTGGGCTACCTGGTCAACAGCCTCTCCTTCGGCACCTACTCCCGGCGCCTGGGGCTGCGCAAGGTGGCTGGCCTCGGCGTGGCTGTTGTGCTGGTCTTCCTGACCCTGTTCCTCACGCTCAAGCTGCCCCTGCTGCTGATTCCCGCCGGCATGGTCATGGGCGCCGGCCTTGGCATGATTGAGATGACCACCTCGCTGCCCATTTCGCTCCTATACGGCGACCAGCAGAGCGGCATTCTCAACCTGCTCCACGGGTGCTTCGGCATGGGCGCCTTCCTGGGATCGATGTACGCGGCAGGACTCATGAGCGCCGGCTTCGGCTGGCGAGTACCTCTGGCCCTGATTGGCGGCCTGCTGGTGACCTGGGGCCTCGTCTACCGGCGACTGCCGGAACTGAGTCTGGCCACCCCGCACTCGGGCGCAAAGGGCTTCGGCCCGGTGCTGCGGGACCCCTACGTCTGGGCCGCCACGCTCGCCGTCTTCTTCGCCTGCGTAGGCGAGGCGGGTGCGGTGATCTGGCTGCCCACGTACATGCAGAAGGTCAAGGGGCTCTCCGACGCCGCCAGTGCGCTGACGCTTTCGTTCTTCTTTGCCGGCTTCACCGGCATGCGGTTGGCCGGCGGCTGGGTGGTGCGCCGCCTGGGCGAAGTCCGGTCTGTAGTAGGGCTGGCCGCGGTGGGCGCCGTCGGTCTCTTCCTTCTGATGCGGCAGCCCGGCAGCTGGTTTTGGCTGGCGGCTCTGGCCGGTATGGGCGTAGCCGTGGGCTTTGCCACCTGCACCAGCCTGGCCTGCATGCGCTACCCGGATCGGGTGGACCAGATCTACACCATGATCTACTCGGCGGGCGGCCTGTCGGTGATTCTCTCCGCACCCCTCATGGGGTGGATTGGCGAACGGGTGGGCTTCGCTTCGACCATGTGGGTGCCGTTCACCGGCTACATTGCCGTCATGGCGCTGATGACGTTCTATGGGCTGGGCACCCGGCAGCGGGCGCTGGCGCCCACCACATCGGACTGACAGAGCACGCCCCCCGTCCCGCGTCTGGAATGGGGCCAAGCTGCGTATGCATAGGTCCGAGGTGACCCTGCTTGCCCTTCGCACCGCGAGTTCTGCAAGTGATGCTGAGGCCAATGGCCCTGGCGCTCGGCTCCGTTCTGGTGATGGTCCTGTCCGCCACGGGCCAGCGGACCTGCTGGCCCTACCTGCTGGTGGCCGCTGCTAGCCTGCTGAGCCTCTACGAAAGCTTCTGGGGCATCTACCGCCTACTGCGGGTGGCCCGGTCGGAACGGGTGCCCATGGTGCAGGTGCAGGCATGCGCCGTGCTCCTGATTACTACCATAGCCAACCTGGCCCTGCTGAACACGGCGGCCCAGCTGGCCTATCCCGGCACCTTCGAGTGGCGCAGCGGGCCCGCCTCGGCGCTGGATGTGGTCTACCTCACGCTGCTGACCTTTGCCTCGAGCGGGTATGGCGATGTGCTTCCCGCCACGGTCCTGGGCAAGCTGCTCTCCATGCTGACCAGTTTCGCCGGGCTGGCGTACGCCACCATCGTTTTCACGTTCCTCTGGAACAAATTCTCGCCGGGCCGGTAAGCGTTGTGTGGGTCCGCGGCGCGAGTGGTCGCCACGGACCGATAATCGTTGACGACCACAAGCACAACCCTTTATACTTTTGACTTGTGATTGTGTAAACTGAGGTCACGCACCGGGCGCCCCAGGCCCGGCGGGCAGCGAGCCGGCCGTCTGAGGAGCCGCTGCCTACTCCAAACTGGAGTCTGCGAGCCTGCATACCCCGCTGGGCGGGGTGTGCAGGCTTATTCTATTAAGGAGGGCATTGGCATGTCGTTTCTAATCCAGTCTGTGGTGGTGCTGGTCAGCGTGCTTCTGGCGGGCCAGATCAGCCGGCGCCTGGGTCAGCCTTCGGTGCTGGGCCAGCTGCTGGTTGGCGTCCTGCTGGGACCGGCCCTGCTGGGTTGGGTGGAGGCCACGCCCGTCATCAAGGCGGTGGCTGAGGTCGGCGTGATTCTGCTGATGTTTCTGGCGGGACTGGAGACCAATTTCGAGGATATCCGCAAGAGCGCCCTGGCAGCTACTCTGGTTGCCATCTTTGGCGTGGCCCTGCCCTTCGTGGGCGGATGGCTGACCGCTGGAGCCTATGGCTACCCTGGAGCGACGGCTGTTTTCACCGGTGTGCTGCTGGTGGCCACCAGCGTCAGCATCTCGGCCCAGACCCTGCGGGAGATGGGGCGGCTGCATGACCGGGCCGGCGTCACCATTCTGGCCGCAGCCGTGCTGGACGATGTGCTGGGCATTCTGGTGCTCTCCGTGGTGCTGGGCTCTGTGGGCGGCGACATGGCGGCTGCAACCGGCGGCCATGGGCACGGGGCCGACCCCATCGGCATTCTGCTGCTGAAGATTGCGGGCTTCTTCGTGGCGGCCATCCTTGTCGGGTGGAAGGTGCTGCCGCCCATCGTCAAGTGGGTGAGCCGGTTCGAGGCGGCCACGGCGGCCATCTCCATCGCCATTTCGGTGGCCCTGGCCTACGCCTACGCTGCCGAGATGCTGGGTCTGGCCGGCATTATCGGCGCCTATGTGGCCGGCATGATGCTGGGCATGACCGATTTCCGGCGGCGGCTCATGCATGAGGCCGAGCAGGTGGCCTACGCCTACTTTGTGCCGTTCTTCTTCGTGAGCGTGGGTCTGACCGTGCAGCTGAAGGGCATTAGCGGCTCCTTCGCCATTTTCATTGCCGTGCTGAGCGCTGTGGCCATCCTCACAAAGTTGGTTGGCGGCGGCCTGGGGGCACTGCTTGGTGGCTTCAAGTTCCGAGATGCCATGGGCGTAGGGGCTGGCATGATCGCCCGCGGCGAGGTGGGCCTGATTGTGGCCGCCATCGGTCTGGAGCGGGGTCTGCTTGAGAATCAACTGTACACGGCCATGATCATCGTCAGCCTGCTGACCACCCTGTTCACGCCGCCGCTGCTGAAGCTCATCTTCGCGGATCGGGGTGTGAAAGCTCCCAGCACCTAAAAATGGCTTGATTTCCTGTACCCCCGACAGTATACTAATGGACAATATATGCTTCCTTTCATCCAGAGGTGGCTGAGGGACAGGCCCTATGACGCCACGGCAACCGCCCAATCCATGGGCACGGTGCCAACTCCTGCGGGCGCAAGCCCGGCAGATGAGAGTGAAGGCGGCCGCCTCTGACTGCCCTTCATTCCGGTGAAGGGCTTTTTGTCTTTAGCAAGTGAAAGGGGTACAGCAATGGCAAGACTTCTCCACCGGTTGCAGCGGGGCCACTTCGTGGTCACGGTTGAGATTGATCCCCCCAGGAGCGCCGACGTCCGCAAGACGCTGGAGCGGGTCCGCCGGTTTGCCGACCGCGTCGATGCCGTTAACGTGGCTGACTGCCCCATGGCGAACGTGCGCATGAGCCCCATTACCCTGGCACACCTGCTCCAGCGGGATGCGGGGGTGGAGGCCATTTTCCACCTGACCTGCCGGGACCGCAACAGCATCGGCCTTCAGGCGGAACTGCTGGGCGCTGCCGGCCTGGGCGTGCGCAACATTCTGGCCCTCCGGGGCGATGATCCCGTCCGGGGCGACCACCCGGGCGCCACCGGCGTCTTTGAGCTGGATACCACCGGGCTGATTCGCACGGCGGCCACGCTCAACCAGGGACGGACCCTGGGCGGCACCCAGCTGGAGACGGGGACCGACTTCGCCATCGGCTGTGCGTGCAATCCCACCGCCAAGGACTTGGAGGCCGAGGCTTCCCGGCTGGAGGAGAAGATGGCCGCCGGGGCCCACTTCGTGCAGACGCAGCCCATCTATGATGCGGGGCTGCTGGAAAAATGGCTGACGAAAATCGAAGGGCGTATTCGCATTCCCATTCTCTACGGGATTTTGCCGCTGAAGAATTACGAGTTTGCCCTGCATTTGAACCAGAATGTGCCCGGCATTGTGGTGCCGGACTGGGTGGTGGAGCGCATGCGCACCGGCGGCGACGGCGAGGGCCTGCGCCTGGCGGGAGAATTGGTGGCACAGATCGCACCTATGGTCGCAGGCATTCACATCTTCCCCATGAACAGCACCGAGCGGGTGCTCGGCATGCTGCGCATACTGGACGAAAAGGGCCTGCATGGCTCCGTACCCCTCAAGGCGGAGGCGTAAGATGCAGATTCCCGTTACGGTGGTACGGCCGGCGTCAGCCGAACTGCCACTGGACCGGAGCGAAGTGCTGCGCTACCTGCGGTACAAGCCCGGCATCACCCGCATGGGGCCGCGTGAAGAGGCCCTGGTGGACCGGGGAATCGCCCTGGCGCTGGAGGCGGCGGCGCCTGCAGCCTGCCTCTCGGCCTGCGCCATTTCGGTGGATGGCCGGACGGTGGCCACCCGGGTGCCGGGGCTGGTCTGGCACTCTAGTGCCCTGGCCCGCCTCCTGCAGGATGCCGCGGGGGTGACGCTGGTGGCGGCCACGCTGGGTCCCGAAATTGAGCAGCTTACGGCCGAACTATTTCGGACCGAAGAATACGCCCTTGCCACGGTGGTGGACGCGGCCGGGTCCGCCCTGGTCCACGGGCTTGAAGAGCACCTGCGCGCCATCGTAGGCGGGCAGGTGTCGCCGCTTTCCGGCCCCGGTTACGGCGACTGGGATATTCACGACCAGACTTCCCTGACCCAAAAAGCCGGGGGAGAATTAATCGGCCTTTCTTGTACAGAAACCTGCTATTTGTCGCCCCAAAAATCGCTGGTCGGCATTTTCGGGTGGACCGCTGCCGGAAACTCGGCAGCCCCCTGCGCCACCTGCCGCCTGAAGGACTGTACCTACCGGACAGGAGTTGAGCCGCAATGAGCCTGATGGAATTACTCGGGAAGCAAGTGCTGGTCTGTGACGGTGCCATGGGCACCCTGCTGCAGTCCAAGGGGCTGCCGCCCGGATACTGCCCCGACCTCTGGTGCCTGGAGCGGCCCGACGTGGTCGCCTGGGTTCACCGGGAATACGTGGCGGCGGGCGCTCAGATTGTGGAGACCAACACGTTTGGCGCCACCCCCGTGCGGCTCTCGCACTACGGGCTGCAGGGGAAGGTCCGCGACATCAACCTGGCCGCCGTCCGCATCGCCCGGGAGGCGGTGGAGGGGCGGGCCCTGGTGGCGGGCTCCATGGGCCCGCTGGGCGTGCTGGTGGAGCCCCTGGGCGACTTCGCTTTCGAACGTGCCTATGAGGAGTTCGCTGCGCAGGCGAAGGCCTTTGCCGAGGCTCAGCCGGACTTCATCATCATCGAGACGATTGCCGATCTGAATGAACTGCGGGCGGCCCTGCTGGCCTGTCGCGATCATGCGCCGGGAATCAAGCGCATCGCTCAGATCACCATCGACCCAAACGGGCGGTCGTTCACGGGGACCGACCCGGTGACGGCGGGGCTGGTGCTGCAGTCGCTGGGGGCCGACGTGATCGGCTTTAACTGCTCCGTCGGGCCCGATATCCTCCTGGCTGCCGTGGCCGAACTGGCGAAGGTGGCTCGGGTGCCCATTTCCGTGCAGCCCAACGCCGGACTGCCCCTGCTTCAGCTGGACGGCTCCACTACCTTCCCCATGGGGCCCGCGGAGTTCGCCGCCTATGGCCCCAGGCTCGTGGCGGCTGGTGCGGCCATCGTAGGCGGGTGCTGCGGCACCAGGCCGGAGCACATCCGCCAGCTGCGGGGCGCGGTGGACGGGCTGCCGGCCCGTTCGACGGTCGGCGAGCTGGCAGGTGTGCTGGGCCTGGCCTCCCGCACCCAGTCGCTCTTCTTCCTGGAGCAGAACCTGCCCGTCTGCATCGGTGAGCGGATCAACCCCACGGGGCGCAAGCTGCTCTCCAAAGATATTCGGGAAGGCGCCTTCGCCCTCGTGCGCAGGGAGGCCCGGGAGCAGGTGGCTGCTGGCGCCCAGGTGCTGGACGTGAACATGGGTGTGCCGCTGATCGACGAGGCAGTGGCTATGACCCGGGCCGTGCAGGTGGTGCAGGATGCGGTCGCCGTGCCCCTGTGCATCGACTCGCCGGGAGCGCCCGTGCTGGAGGCGGGCCTGAAGGCCTACGTTGGCAAGGCGTTGGTCAACTCCTTCAGCCTGGAGGAGGGGCGGGCCGAAGCGGTGCTGCCTCTGATCAAGCGCTACGGTGCGGCTGTGATTGGCCTGACGATTGACGAGCACGGCATTCCCTCGTCCGCGGAAGAGCGGCTGGCCATCGCCCGGCGGCTGGTCGCTGTAGCGGAGTCCTACGGCATTGCGAGGCACGACGTGGTCATAGACGCCCTGGCTCTGACGGCGGGCGCCCAGCAGCCGCAGGCCCAGGAGACGCTGAAGGCCATTCGCTGGATCAAGGAAGAGCTGGGCTGCGCCACCAGCCTGGGCGTGAGCAACATCTCCTTCGGGCTGCCCAACCGGCACTTCCTGAACGCCATCTACCTGAACATGGCCGTGACTTCGGGCCTCGACATGGCGATCATGAACCCGATGGATGGGCGGATGATGGATACGGTGCGGGCTGCCCGCCTCTTCCTGAACCGGGATGAGAACGCCCGGGTCTACATGCAGCTGGTGGGGCCAAAGAAGCTGGTGCATACCGAGGAGGAGGCGCTGGCGAAGCAGGGAGTCACCGCCAAAGCCCCGCAAGCCCCCCTTGTGGAGGTCTCGGCCGCGACTCCGGCAGACCCCCTGGGCGGCAAACTGTACGCATGCGTGCTCGATGGCGATAAGAACGGCGTCCTGCCCCTGGTGGAGCAGGGACTGGCCGAGGGCCGGGACCCCATGGCCCTGCTCAGCGAGTACCTGATCCCCGCCATCGAAGAAGTGGGGCGGCTCTTCGGCGCCGGCACCTACTTCCTGCCCCAGCTGATGCACTCGGCGGCAGCCATGAAGGGTGCCTTCAACCGCCTGAAGCCCGAGATTCAGAAGGCCAAGGCCGGCGCCGCCGAAATCGGCACCGTGGTTCTGGCCACGGTGCAGGGCGACATTCATGACATTGGCAAGAACATCGTGGCGGTGCTGCTGGAGAACTACTGCTTCAAGGTGATCGACCTGGGCCGCGACGTGAAGAACGAGACGGTGCTGGAAGAGGCGCGCAAGGCCAACGCCGACCTGGTCGGTCTGAGCGCCCTGATGACCACCACCATGCCCCAGATGAAGCGGGTAATCGAGCTCTTCGCCGCCGAAGGGCTAGACTGCCCCGTGCTGGTGGGCGGTGCTGCCACCACCCGGTCCTTCGCGACCCAGGTGGGCGCCGCCGGCTACGGACGCGACGCGCAGGAGGCCGTACAGGTGGCGCTCAGAGTGCTGGGCGACCGGAAAGCGCTGAGGGGGTGACTTTGAGATGCCCCACGTGCAGGTGGGCGGACGAACACTGGAGGTAGCGGCCGGGACCAGGCTGTCCCAGGCGCTGCACGCCGGCGAGGTGCCGGTGGAGACGCCGTGTGGGGCCCGGGGTCGCTGCCGCAAGTGCCAGGTGTTGGTGACGGAGGGGGCGCCGCCCCCGACCCTCGCGGATGACGAGCAGCTAAGCGCCGAGGAGCTTGCCCTTGGGTACCGGCTATCATGCCAGCTGGTGGTTCAAAGTGACCTGCGCGTAGCCGTACTCCCCACCGCTGCCGCCGTCGTGGACCGAGCCAAGGCCGCCATGGGCCGCCTGTCGGGTCCGGTGGCGGTGGAGCCCTGGGCGCCCCTGCGGGCGTCGGGCCGGTCGGTGGGCTTTGCGCTCGACGTGGGCACCACCAGCCTCGCCGGCGCCTTGCTGGACCTGCGCTCCGGGGAGGAGCTGGCGGCTGATTCCCGCCCCAACCCCCAGGCGGTGCACGGGGCGGACCTGATGAACCGCCTGGCCCACGCCACCGAGGGGGAGGAGAACGCCTACGAGCTCCAGATGCTGGTGCTGGGCGCCGCCCGTCAGATGCTGGACCGGCTCTGCTCAAAAGCGGGACTGGCCCGGGAGAACGTAACGCAGACGGTGGTGGTGGGCAACACCGCCATGCACCACCTGTTCCTCGGGCTCGACGTGGCTGACTTGGCCGTGGCCCCCTACCGCCCCACTGTGCTGGACGGGTACGAGGCTGTGCTGCCCGGCCTTCCCCCGGTCTACGCCCTGCCCAACATTGCGGGGTTTGTGGGCGCCGACGCCGTGGCCGCCGCCCTGGCCGTGGGCCTCGACCAGCCCGCCGGCAACCGCTTGCTGGTCGACATTGGGACCAACGGGGAGATTCTGCTCGCCACGGGCGAGGCCGTCTACTGCTGCTCCGCCCCCGCCGGGCCCGCCTTTGAAGGCGGCGAGATCAGCCAGGGGATGCGGGCGGGCCCCGGGGCCATTGAGGCCGTCAGCTTCGACGGCGCCGGCCTGCAGGTGCAGACCGTCGGCGGCGCCCCGGCCCGGGGCATCTGCGGGTCGGGCCTGCTGGACGCCGTTGCGGCCCTGCGGGCCGCCGGCCGGATGGACTGGCAGGGCCGGCTTGCCGGCGGCGCCGTGGCCGCAACGCTGGCTCCAGGTGTGGCCATGACGCAGAAAGACGTGCGGGCCCTACAACTGGCTAAGGGGGCCATCCGGTCCGGCGCCGACCTGCTGCTGCAGGTCGCCGGTCTTCGCCCCGCTGACCTGGACGAGGTGCTCCTGGCCGGCGCCTTCGGCAACTACCTGCGGGTGGAGAGCGCCCTCGCCATCGGCCTGCTGCCGCCCGTGCCGGTGGAGCGGGTCCGGCCCGTGGGCAACGCCGCGGCAGCCGGAGCCAGACTGGCGCTGCTGTCGGCATCGGCCCGCAATCGGGCGGAACGGCTGGCCCGGGTCGTAAGGCCCGTCGACCTCGCCACTCACCCTGACTTTGAGCAGATCTTCCTCGACGCACTCAACCTTCCACGCTGAACAAGGCGCGGTCCCCGCACGACGGGGACCGCGCCTTTCCACATACAGCCACACCGCCGCGGGGATACTGGGAACACGGCCCGTCGGTAATACCCTTCAGGGATGGTACGAGCCTGAGCGATATGGTAGACTGAAGGGCGTCTGTACGTCCATCCCGGAGGGATCCGATTTGACCATCATTCAGGCGATTGTGCTGGGCCTGGTGCAAGGGCTCGGCGAGTTTCTGCCCATCTCCAGTTCTGCTCATCTGCTGCTGGTGCCATGGCTGCTTGGCTGGCCCGTGTCGGGCATTGCCTTCGACCTGGCGCTGCACCTGGGCACCCTGGCCGCGGTGACTGTCTACTTCTGGCGCGATCTGGTGGCGCTGGCGGTGGATGGCCTCACCAAAGGCACCCGTACGCCCACCGGACGCCTCGCCTGGGGGGTGGTCCTGGGCACCATCCCGGGAGCCGTCCTGGGCCTGCTTTTTGAAGATATGATTGACGAGTACGCCCGCGGCAACATCCTGCTCATGGCAGGCCTGCTGGCGTTCATGGGCGTGGTGCTCTACGTGGTCGACCGGCGCAGCAGAAAGCACCGCTCGCTGGAAGACTTCCGGGTGATCGACGGCCTCTGGATGGGCATTGGACAGGCGCTGGCCCTGATTCCCGGCTTCTCCCGGTCGGGCACCTCTATTACGGCGGGCCTGCTGCTGGGGCTGAAGCGGGAGGCAGCGGCGAGAGCGTCGTTCCTCCTGGGCTGGCCCATTATCCTGGCCGGCGGCCTGATGGCCCTGAGCGACATCCCGGCAGGCACCCTTACGCCGGCCTTCTGGACCGGCGTGGCCGTCAGCGCCCTGTCGGGCTACGCCGTCATCGCCTTCCTCATGGACTACCTGCGGCGGGGCACCTACCTGGTCTTCGCCGTCTACCGGCTGGTGATGGCGGCTGTGGTCATCTTCTTCTACATGCTGCTGGCGTAGTGGCGTGCCACGCGAAAGCCCGGCAGGGAGTGCTCCCTGCCGGGCCATTTCTGTTAGTCGTCGTCCTCCTCGGCCTCGTCGTCGTCGTCCTCTTCGTACTCTTCTTCGTCCTCGTCAACCTCGGGCACGGCGCCGGGCACGTACAGCACGCCCGACTCTTTAGCCCAGGCGTCAAACTCCTCCAGCGTGTCGAAGCGGCGGAAGCCGTAGTAGCGCTGGTAGTATGTCTGCACGAAGTACCGGGCGATCTGGTCGGGGGTCAGGCCGGAGACGACCGCCAGGTCCACACCTGTCATGGGCAGGCCCTTGGTCTCCAGTTCATGCGAAAGCGCCCGCCACATCATGAGGGCGGCGGTGCTGGTCGTACCTGTTCCGAAGGTATATGAAGTCGTGTAGTATGCCTGGGCGGCATCAGCCATGGTGGACCCCTCCATCTTCGCGAATAATGCGCCTGTAGGCGCCCAATAGCTAACTGACCTAGCGTGTGCATGGAGTTGACCGGCTCATACACGTTTCCAGCCGATTTCCACTCCAGACTCCGTTCCAATGGGCATTCTACCTGCCGGGCAACTTCTCCTTCGTCCGCGGACGGCATAGATTTGCTTTCCGAGCAGCAGGGCCAAGGAAAGGGTGAGAGGGGAATGGAGGAGAGCATGAGTCGCTTCCGCCTCTGGCGCGAGCACCCGGCCTTCGACCGGGAGACGCAGGCGGAGCTGGCCCCGTTGGGCGACCGGCCAGATGAGGTGGAGGAGCGTTTCGGCAAGCACCTGGCCTTCGGCACGGCGGGACTGCGGGGGGTGATCGGGGCCGGGACCAACCGCATGAACCGCTATGTGGTCAGGCTGGTGACAAGCGCACTGGCGGGCTGCTTGCTGGAAGGCGGTGACGGGGCCTGCCGGCAGGGCGTGGTCATCGCCCATGATTCCCGGCGGTGCTCGCCGGAGTTTGCCCGCGAGGCGGCTCTGGTCTTGGCGGGGGCGGGCGTGCGGGCCTACCTGTGGGAAAGCTTGCGGCCCACGCCCTTGCTCTCCTTCGCCGTGCGGGAGTTGAGCGCCCGGGCAGGCGTCATGATCACGGCGAGCCACAACCCGCCCGAGTACAACGGCTACAAGGTCTATTGGGAAGATGGGGGGCAGGTGCCCCCTGACCGGGCTGCCCGCATTGAAGCTCGCATGCGGACGGCTGACGTGACGGCTGTGCCGGTGGCGGACGAGGCGGAGGCCCGGGCGGCCGGCCTGATACGGCCCGTGCCGGAAGCCGTGGACCGGGCCTACCTGGACCGCCTGCTGGCGCTGGTGCCCGGCGGCGGGCGGGGCCGTGGGGCGTGCCGCATTATCTACACGCCCCTGCACGGCACGGGCAACCGGCCTGTTCGGCAGGTGCTGACGGAGGCCGGCTTCGCCGTGACGGTGGTGCTGACTGAGGCGGAGCCTGATCCCAGCTTCGGCGACGTGAAGTCCCCCAACCCCGAGGAACCCTCGGCCTTTGCCGCCGCGCTCCGACTTGCAGCGGAGCAGGCTGAGCGTCCCGACGTGATCATGGCCACCGACCCCGACGCTGACAGGCTAGGCGTCATGGTGCACGTCGGGCCAGAGGACCGCTTCCGTCTGCTCTCCGGCAATCAGCTGGGGGCCTTGCTGGTGGCCTACCTGCTGGAGCAGTACCGGACCGAAGGCCGGCTGCCCCCCAACGGCGCCATTGCAAAATCCCTGGCCACCGCCAACATGGTGGCGCCCATCTGTGCGGCGTACGGCGTGGCCCTGGTCAACACTCACACCGGCTTCAAGTTCATTGCGGACCGCATCCGGGAGTGGGAGGAGACGGGGGAGCACACCTTCCTCTTTGGCTTTGAAGAGAGCTATGGCTATCTCGCCGCGCCGTTCGTGCGCGACAAGGACGCCGTCATGGCTGCCCTGCTTACTGCCGAAGCCGCAGCCTACTACAAGGAGCTCGGGAAGAGCCTTTGGGTGGCCCTGCAGGAACTCTTCGGCAGATACGGGCACTACCGCGAGGCCGTCCGCTCCATCACCTTGCCAGGGCAGCAGGGCCTCAGCCGCATGGCCGCCCTTATGGCCGTTCTGCGGGAGAGCCCGCCTGCCGCCTTTGGCCCTCTCCCCGTGGCCTGCGTCGACGACTACGCCACCGGGCTCAGTCTCAACCCAGCCACCGGGCAGAGCAGCCCGCTGCCTCTGGGCCGCGCCGATGTTCTGCACTACCAGTTTGCCGATGGAGGCTTTGTGATCGTAAGGCCTTCGGGCACGGAGCCCAAGCTGAAACTGTACGTGTCGGTGGTGGGGGCTGACGGACCCGGTGCTGACGCTATGTTGGAGGCCGTCATGGCTGCCGCCGTGGAGCGACTGGGAGTGGAGTAGCCCTCTGCACAGGAAAAGCCCGCTCCCCGATGGGCCTGTTGAAACTCAAGTTTTGCGTGAATAACCCGGATACGGATCAATGGTAAGCAATTGAACGAGAGCACCAGATGAACAATGCATAACGCGAGATTGCTGGGTGGCAATCATCTCTCGTTAAGGAGGTTCATCCGGTGCTCTTTCATCATGGTGGAGAACCAGGCGGCCTACAAGGTCGGTCGGTACGTACGCATCGTGGGTTCCTGGTTTACATGGGGCAGATCGCTTCTCAGGTGAAGACCAAAGACTTGCTGGCCGAAAAGGTACGGGTCAAGCAGAAGACCCTGCAGTTTGCACCCCAACGTCGACGAATTAGCGTCTGCTGGCTCGACACGGAGATGGCGGCAAACTACGACTCCTAATGGTGATGCGATACCGCGACCACTTTGCGGGAGAGGGTTTAGCGGGCCAAGTTCGACCGAAAAACGAATGGGTATCCCCGCGGCGAGGCACCAAGGGAAAGATCATCGTGGAGGCCGGGTAATGCATACAGCGGCTGCATGGGCACACAGCCCGGCAGCCGCTTTTCGATGAGCCTGCGACCTCACCTGGATTTCCAGAGGCCAGCGTATTTCTTGCGGTCCTTCGTGTACTCCTCCGGATTCAATCCATGCCAGTGCTTTCTCCTTGACCTTCTCCTCCTTAACGACACAGACTGTCTGCAGGCTCTGAATAATACCGTAGCGTATCAGGGTACAGTTCTTTTCGGAACTTCACTCCGCAAAGCGGCCTTCCAGCGCGCCGATTGACAGGTCCAGTTACTTGCGGCCAAAGCTGCTTAGGAGGGTTCCCGGTGGTGGTACGGATGTCAGGCTTCGGGCGCTTCCTGGCCGAGTTCCTGTGCTTCGGGATCAAGCAGGCAAGGGCCTGCCTGTTCGCCGGCCTGTTTCTTCTGTCCGTCTTTGCCGTTCCTCGCGCCGGAATCATGGGCATCCCCCGATACGATGCACTACTGGCCATCGCGCTGCTCATTCAGGCGGGGATGGTTCTTACCGGGCTGGAATCGCTCGATGAACTGAAAGCCATCAGCCTGTTCCACGTGATTGGGTTCGCCCTGGAAGCGTTTAAGACGTCCGGCCCCATCGGCTCGTGGAGCTACCCCGACCCCGGGTACACCAAGCTGTTCGGGGTCCCGCTCTTCTCGGGGTTCATGTATGCCGCCGTCGGGAGCTACATCATCCAGGCCTGGCGGCTGTTTGATCTGCGGATCCGGCACCATCCGCCGTACTGGATGGCCACTGCCGTCGCCGTGCTGATCTATGCCAACTTTTTCACGCACCACTACATCGGCGACTACCGATGGTACATCGCCGCCTGTGTCCTCGGCCTTTACGCCAGGAGCGTGGTGACCTACCGGCCGCTGGACCGGGACCGCCACATGCCGCTGCTGCTTTCGTTTCTTCTGATCGGCCTCTTCCTCTGGGTCGCCGAGAACATCAGCACCTTCTTCGGGATCTGGCGCTACCCGAACCAATTGGGCGCGTGGTCGGCGGTTCACCTTGGCAAGTGGAGCTCCTGGTCGCTCCTGGTGATCATGACCTTTACGATCGTTGCCAGCCTGAAACATGTGAAAGCGACCATTCATATCCCCGAGTAACCCCGGAAAGCTACCTGCCCTCCCGCTCCCAGGTGATGGCGCCCAGCAACTGGCCGGCTTCGGCCCGGGTCATGGGCTCGCCGACCCGCAGTCCCACACCAGCCATGAGCAGAAGCATAAGGAGGTTGCCGGTGGCAGCAAGCGATTTGCTTGTGCAGCCGCCGGGTTTGGCCTTTGGTCGTCTCCAGTCTGGAGGTTGCCTCGGCAAGTCGCTGACGTACCGCTGCCAGCAGTTGTGCCTGGTTGAACGACTTCTGGAGCTTCTTGTCGTACTTGTAGCGCCAGGTGATCTTCGACAAGGCGGCAGCCTGCGGAAGCGGCAGGCTCTCCATAAGCACACCTTCTCGTCCCTGGTCGTCAGCCAGGTGAGGATTTGGCCCAGGTTGAGGCGGTAGCACCGGAGCGTCGGCCGTGAGTAGTTGCGCTCCAGGTCACTAGCGGTCAGGAAGTCCTCACAGAGCGGAGCCAACTCAGTCATGGGGCTCGCCTTCGTCTCGCCTCGACCATGCCGGCCGTCTCCAGGTAGACCCGTCCATCAACCATTGCGGCCAAGCATATGACAAGCGCCAGAAGCCCAAAGCTCTGGCGCTTAATCATTATGCACCCGTATGTCAACGGCGGTTCTCAACAAGCCCGCACGTGGGGGCGTAGATCTACCGCGCAGACGGGGCCTTTTGCTGCCGCTCGTGGGCCACCAGGAACTTGTGGAGGGCCGACGATGTGGCCTCCTTCAGCTTGGCGAACTGAACCCCAGCTACGGCCCGGCGCCCCCTGAATCCGGCCCACATAACCGCACCCGTCACCAGCACCGTGTCGTCCCCGACCAACAGCGTCATGGTCAGCGCTGTGCCCGGCTCCAGCACTTTGCCGGTCAGCATGCGGAGGCCGCCCATGGAAAGGTCGAGGGTCCGGGTCTGCTCACCGCTCACCTCCCGGCCATCGGCCAGGTAGGCCACAGCGGTATCGATGGGGAGCCGCAGCGAGGCCCGCCGCTCCGCCGCTTCGATGGTCGTGGGCGATGCCAGCACCATCGTGGGCGGCTCCGTCCGCTCGTACCCCATGACCGACGTGTTGAAGCCCAACAGCTGGTTGCCGGTGCCGCCGACATAAAAGCACTGCACCAGAGTGAGTGTTGGGATCACATAGCTTTTGTTGAGAATCTGCGGGAGAGAGCACTGTAGTCCGTATCGCCCGTAGCCCAGCAGCGTGCATACGTAGCCCGTGGCCTTCTCGTCCCCCTGAACCGACAGGGTCATTTGCGTGTTTACGGGGATGGGCCGATCCATTTCATTCACCCGCCATGCCGATGAAATGCTTGTACAGCTGAAATAGGTTCAACATCCGTCGACATCTTCCTGCAACACAGCGGTAACGGCTCCCTCCGGGTGGAGGGAGCCGTCTTCGGACTACCGGGTAGGTGCGCCTGGCCGGGATTGCCGTTCCAGACCGAGCAGGTACTTCGCCAGCGTAGATGCCTGGCTCTCTTTCAGCTTGCCGAACTGAACGCCCGCCACAGCACGCCGCCCTCTGAAGGAGCTCCAGGCGATCATGCCGCGAATCAGCAAGCTGTCGTCCCCGCCGAGATCCAGGGTAATGGTGACCCCGGTGCTGGGCGGGAGCAAGATGGAGGTGACCATACAAAGTCCGCCGTTGGAGAGATCAAGCGTAGTCGTATGCTCCCCGTAGACCTGGGGAAGGTCAGCGAGGAACGACACCGGAAGCTGGACGGGAATGCGGAGGGAGTTTCGCCGGTTAGCCGCTTCCACCGAAGTGGGGAGAGCCAGCACCATGCTGGGCGGTTCCGTGCGCTCATACCCCATGACTGACGATTTGAACGAGAGCAGTTGGCGACCCGTCTCGCCCACGTAGAAGACGACGACCACTGTGAGCTGAGGGACCATGAAACTCTGGTTTAGCAACTGCGGCAGCGCCACCTGCATGCCGTACCGGCCGTAGCCCATGACCATGGACACGTAATCCACTGTTCGCTCGCCGTACTGAACCGAAATCGTCAACGGGGTGCGTACCGGAATGGGATTGTCCATTCGCTGTCACCCACCTGTATCCTGGAAATTGGTCCATGCGAAGAAATTCTACGAACGATGAAGAATCCCTTCGTCTATTGGTCCCATTTATTCCGTAAAGCTGATGATTCTCCCAGGTACATAGGCCCGCACGGTGCGGTTCCTCACCACGGAAGCCAGCGCTCCGTCGGCCATTACCGACGCCACCACATCGTCGCGGGATGCGTCAGGGGCAACTCGCACGCTCCCCCGGACCTTGCCGCCCACCTGCACGGGAATGTCGACCTCGCTCTCCACGGTTCTGGCGGGGTCAAACTCCGGCCAGGCCTGGCGGTGAATGGAGCCGCGCTTGCCCCACCGGTGCCAGATCTCCTCGGCGGCGAAGGGGGCGAAGGGCGAGACCAGGTGTACCAGTGTCTCCACGCCCTGCCGCCACGGGCGCCGCTCCACCTCGGCCAGGAATTCCATCATGGCGCTGATGGCGGTGTTGTAGCGGAACGTCTCAATGCCCTCCGTCACCCGGCGGATGGTGCGATGGCGGGAGCGTTCGGCGGCGTCGGACGGTGGGGCGCCTGTGGGTGCGTCCACCAGGCCGAACAGCCGCTTCAGGAACCGGTGGCAGCCCTCAATGCCGGCGGTGGCCCACTCCACCTGCTGGGACGGGGGTGCCATGAACATGGCCCACAGCCGAAGGGTGTCGGCGCCGTACCGCCTGACCATCTCATCCTGCGTGACGCAGTTGCCTTTGGACTTGGACATTTTGGCGCCGCCCAGGTAGACCATGCCCAGCGTGAACAGCTTCTTGACGGGCTCGGCGAAGGGCAGCCAGCCCATCTGCTGCAAGGAGCGGCAGATGAAGCGCACGTACATCAGGTGCAAAATGGCGTGCTCGGCGCCGCCCACGTAGACGTCCACCGGCAGCCAGCGGGCCACGGCGGCGGGGTCGAAGGGCCGGTCGCCCATTCGGGCGGAGACGTAGCGGTACAGGTACCAGGAGGAGTCCACGAAGGTGTCCATGGTCTCCACTTCCCGCCGGGCAGCCCCGGCGCAGACCGGACAGGCCGTGTGGACGAACTCCGGCGCCGAGGCCAGCGGCGGTTCGCCCTTGGGCTTGTAGTCAACCAGGCGGGGCAGTTTCACCGGCAGTTGCTCCTCCGGCACCGGCACGATGCCGCAGGTGGGGCAGTAGATCATGGGAATGGGCGCACCCCAGTAGCGCTGGCGGCTGACCAGCCAGTCCCGCAGGTGGTACGTGCCGGTGGCGGCATCTTTGCCGATCCAGTGCCGCTGCTGGGTCTTCACGTGCTCGGGCCAGTCCGGCAGCTCCTTCAGGCCCTCTAGCAGGTCGTCGGCGAAGGCGGTGGTCCGGAAGAACCACTGCTCCAGGTCTTTTGCTTCCACCTTGGCGCCGCAGCGCTCGCAGCGGCCGGTCTCCACGCCGGGCTCGGCCTGGGTGGGCGCCGGGCCATCCACCACTTGCTCGTTGGCCAGGGCCGTCTGGCAGGCGGGGCACCAGTTGACCGGCGCCTTGGACTTGTAGGCCAGGCCGTTCTTGTACAGCTGCACGAACAGCCACTGGGTCCACTTGTAGTACTCCTCGTCACAGGCGGCCACCTCCCGGCTCCAGTCGTAGCCCATGCCCACCTCTTTCAGCTGCTCGGTCATGGTGGCAATGGCCTGACGGGTGTGCGTTTCGGGGTGGACGCCGGTCTTGATGGCCGCGTTCTCGGCGGGCAGGCCAAAGGCATCCCAGCCGATGGGGTGCATGACGTCGTAGCCCTGTCGGCGCCAGTAACGGGCCTGCACATCGCTGATGGTGTAGTTCCGCACATGGCCCACGTGCAGTTTGCCCGAGGGATAGGGGAACATGGGCACAACCATGAAAGGACGGGGCGCATCAGTGGCGACGCGGCAGGCGTGGGACTCTTCCCAGCGCTGCCGCCAGTGGGGCTCGAAGCGGGCGAAGTCAAACTCTCGGTTCGTCATGCTCTTCGATCTCCCTTGGTGGCATTGGTGGTCCATGGGAGGTACCACCGAAGGGCTGGGGAAAGCGGCTGCGGGCCAACATAAAAAGCCCTCGCCTCTTGCGCAAGAGGCGAGGGCTGTTACCCCGCGGTACCACTCTTGATTTGGGCGCGACCCGTACGTCGCCTGCGCCCAATCTTGGTTTCGGTGCTAACACACCGCTGGTTTGGTAACGGAGCCAGAACTCCGTCCTCAGCTTACTTCCCTGCAGCGAACGTAGCAGGTTCAGCCGGCCGCTCGGGGGGGAGGCATCTCGCACCGTGTCACTGCCTTGCACCAGCCGGCAGCTCTCTGAAGACGGTGGCGGCGAGATGGGCAAATCCCGTCATCGCGTGTTCCCATGGATTTATTCAGGATTGTATGCCGGTCTTCGAAGGATTGTCAAGGCCTATTTCCGCAATTTTGTTTTCCAAGCGGTCCAACCGCTGGGCGATTTCGTCGAGCCGCTTGAGCACGGCGGCGCTCTCATCTTTCTGCTCGGAGTCCACAAAGTGGGCCGCCACGTTGGCCGTGAGGGCAGCCATCATCCCCAGGCCGGTGAGAATGACGAAAATGGCCAGAATGCGGCCCGCGTCCGACTTCGGGTAGACGTCGCCGTAGCCGACGGTGGTCAGGGTGGCGATGGCCCACCAGATGCCGTCCAGCAGCCGCAGCCCGCCGCCTTCCACCCAGACGAACAGGGCGCCGCCCCCCACGATGAAGAGGACGCAGGTGACCAGGATGTAGCCGAAGGAATGGCGGCCTAGCAGGCGGCCTGACGTAGTCCAGGCCTTTGCCAGGAAGGAGAAGGCCCGCAGCAGCCGGAGCAGGCGCAGCAGCCGGCCCATGCGGCCCAACTGGAGCACCCGCAGGGCTCGGAGGCTCCGGAGGCCCTGGAGGGACTCGGGCACGTACAGAGGCGGCGACAGTACGATGATCATCAGGTCGAACCAGTGGCTCTTCGCATACTGCCACTTGCTTTCCGCCGCGGCGATGCCCCAGATGAACTCGGCCAGGAAGGCCAGCCAGATCAGGGCATTGGCGATGAAGACCATCGCCAGAATGGTGGGGTTGGTGGCCTGGTGCTCAACGATGAGCAGAGGCACCACGAGCAGCGCCAGGATGATCATGACGGTCTGGGCCCGCTCTCTGGTCATGGTCGTACCACCTCACGGGGAGGGGTTCGGTGCCCGTTGGAGAAGTCCTTCAGCCATAGAACCTTTCGGGATGAAGAAGGACTTGATGCGAAGGACGGAGCGCACTCGTGGAAAGACTGGTCGCAGCACTGGCCTCGGCCTACGGACTGGCTGTGGAACGGGCTGAGCGGATCGATTTCGGCATCTGGGAAGAGAGCTTCTCGGTCTGGACAGACCGTGGGCGGGTGTTCGCCAAGCGGTTCCTGCGGAAAGACCGCAAGGATGAGGTGATGCTGCGGGGGCTGCATCTTTCGGAGCGGCTGCGTGGGGCGGGCTTCCCGGCCCCCCGTATCGCCCCGGCCAGGGCTTCCGGCGACCTGGTCGCCACGGTGGATGGCGAACGGTACCAGGTGACCGAGTGGGTGGAGGGCGTCTGCTACCACCCCGGGGAGATGCCTGCTCGCTGCGTCGCGCCCATGGGCGCCTTGCTTGGGCGGTTTCACCGGCTGGTCGGTGGGGAGCGGCCTGCTTTGGCTGGCGGCTTCAACAGTCCCGGTGCGGCCGCCTCGCAGTGCCGGGCTCTGCTGGAACGGTACCGCCAGTCTCCCGCCGAGCCGTTCTCCGGGGTGGCCGCGGCCGTGCTCGAAGAGCAGATTGGCCTGCTCGAGGCGCTCCCCCTTGACTATGCCGACCGGCTGCCGCTGCCCCAGTTGGGCGGGGCGTGCTTCAACTCCTTCTGGTCGGAGCAGATTCTGTTCCGTCCCGACGGGGAGGTGGCTGCGCTGGTCGACTGGACAGACGGGGCGGGGAAGCCGGGCTTCTGGGCGGATGACCTGGACACGGGCATTCACCTGTCGGCCCTGGGCCTACCGGCGATCGGCGCCTTTGTGGCGGGGTATCAGTCGGAGAACCCGCTGCCTGAGGGGGAGTGGCGGGCTCTAGCGGCCAGTCTATGCTATGAGCACCTGGCTTCGGTGAACTTTCTGTACGGCTGGTTCCAGCGTCCGTACCGGCGCATGGCGGACTGGGAAGCGACGGCGGAGCGCTGGCACCGGTTGGTGCCGGTTCGCTTCCGGCAGTACGGGGCGATTGAGGAAGCCATGCTGGAGGCGGTGCGGTAGTCACAAGAAGATCACCTATGATGTCAGCTTCCTTGGGCCGGGGGTGGCGGAGAAACCTCCATGTCCTTCAGCCACTCATGGGGGCAGGGTGGCTCTGAGAGCAAGAGCATCACAGTTGGCTCATCGGCGGGAGTCAGCATCGACCTGGATCCCGGGGAGGGGGTCACGGCCCAGCTGACCGCGAGCAGAGGCGTGATGAAGGTCTGGATTGTCTACCAGGCACATCTGGACGGGAGTGCGGCTTTGAACTACAACCCGACCTATAAGGGTCACCATTTCTGGGCGCTTCCCATTGCCAGCACTATGGCAGCCGCCAGCCTGGCGACAACCAGAGGCTTCACAGAAGACATCGAGATTGGCAGCTACTCCAACTCCAGGGTCGAACTCAAGGATGCGCAGGACCAGATCAAGGCGGCCGATAATGCCTCGGACACACCGGCAGTGCCGGCGTAAGCCGTTATCCATGCCGAAGCCCGGGGGCATCCCCGGGCTTCAGGCGTGTCGGCAGAAGGCGGAGCGAAAGGGATGAAGAAGAAGCCAGTGAGCAGCGAGGTCGCCGCGCGAAAGGCCCAAGGCGCGGTTGTGGATCCAGTGATTACGGAGACGCTGTGAGACCGAAAAACCAGCGTGCGAACATCGGGCAACACCTCCGTGCTGCTGGTTGAACAGAGCAGCCGGCGGCACACAGGGTGGCTCCGTCCGATTATGCATGAAGGAGTCCTGCTGACGCTTGCAGGAATGGACGGGGATGGCCTTGGTCGAAGCGGCAGCCGCTTCGCTCCGTCCTGGTCAGCAGCGCCGCGCCTGCGCTGGCCGGGCGACCCTGTACCTGGCCACGCCCGTCAGCGATACAGCCAATCCGGTCATTACGAGCAGTGCCGTCACGCAAGGACATCACCTCCCTTTCGCCTGTCCTGCCTTACAGACCATGTATCGCGAATTCCATCATCCGACGAAGAGCCAGAAAGCCAGCACAAAGACTGCGGCCATGCCGAAGACCAGGCTGAAGCCGCCACGCTGACGCCGATCCATGTACTCGCACTGGGTCTGCGGGAGGTTTGCCGATTCGGCCGCTGCGCTCGGCATGGCTCGCTGGGGCCACCATGGGTTGTGGCCCTGGAGCCATACCAGTCCGCTGTTGCCGAGGGGCGCCGCGATGAACAGGAGCCCCGCCACCACCAGCACCCAGAAGGCCCCAAGGCCCCACTGCCCGGTCTCCGCCCGGGTCAGAAGGGCTGCCAGGCCGGCACCGACCGTGGCGATGGCCAGGGCCGCCAGTGCCTGCAAGAGGAAGACCCGGACGGCCCTAAACATGCAACCCCCTTCATCGCTCTCGTAATCTCATGAAGTATAGGCTAGTCGCGGCGCTGAACAAGTCAGACAACTCTTGACGATAAGCAACTTTCTCGAATACGATGTTACCAAGCGAGCGCTTGCTTGGCTTGACAGGGGGGAGCGCCATGGCAAAACAGGGCCGCCGCACCGAAGTGCTGGAGGCAGCCATTCGCCTGTTCAGTGCCCGGGGCTACCACGGCACCAGTGTGCGGGAGATCGCTGACGCGCTGGGCATGGGCTCCGGCAGCATCTATGCCCACATCGAGTCCAAGGAGGATCTGCTGTTTGAGGTGGTGGACCAGGCGGCGGAGCGCTTCGTCACGGCCGTGCGCCCCATCGCCGGCGGGCCAGGCCCCGCCGCCGGCAAGCTCCGGCAGGCCCTGATCGCCCACGCCGAAGTGGTGGCGGCCTCCCGCGATGCGGCCACGGTCTTCCTGCACGAGTGGAAGGCCCTGTCGCCAGAGCGCCGGGCCGCCGTCGCCGCCAAGCGGGACGCCTATGAGGAGCTCTACGCCGGCATCATCCGGCAGGGGGTGGCCGAGGGGCGCTTCCGGGCAGTGGACGAGAAGTTTGCCAGGCTGCTCGTGCTGAGCGCGGGCAACTGGCTCTATGAATGGTATGACCCGGCGGGCCCCATGGGTCCCGCCGAGGTGGCCGAGCGCTTCGCCGACCTGATTCTGCAGGGACTCCAGCGGAAGGAGACTGGCCGTGGACGACCGTCTGTCTGAGTTTATGGCCCGCATCGAGCGAGGAGAGAAGATCGAGGCAACCGACTGGATGCCCGACGAGTACCGCATAACGCTGGTCCGATTCATGCAGATGCATGCCCTGTCCGAAATCATGGGGGCCTTTCCGGAGAAGGAGTGGGTGCCCCGAGCCCCAACCCTGGCCCGCAAGCTGAGCCTCATGGCCAAGGTGCAGGACGAAGTGGGCCACGGCCAGCTGATTCTGCGCATCGCCGAAGACCTGGCGGCACCCCTCGGCAAGAGCCGCGACGACCTGATTCAGGAGCTGTTCGATGGGACAGCCAAGTTCCACAACGTCTTTCACATGCCGGCGCCCACCTGGGCCGACTGCGGCATTATCGGGTGGCTGGTGGACGGAGCAGCGGTGGTCTCCCAGGCGGCCCTGCTGGACTCCAGCTACGGGCCCTACGCCCGGGTGCTGCAGCGGGTCTGCGCCGAGGAAGGCTTCCACATTCAGCACGGCGAGTCGATCTGCCTCGCCCTGGCGGAAGGCACGCCCGCCCAGCGGCAGATGCTCCAGGAGGCCCTCAACCGCTGGTGGGAGTCGCTGCTGCTCTTCTTCGGCCCGGCCGATACGAACAGCGCGTCGGCCACCATCCTCCTGAAATACCGCTTCCGCACGAGGACCAACGAAGAGCTGCGGCAGAAGTTCCTGT
>Ga0196971_1000632_pt1 | contig 23521 bp, 19 predicted proteins | sample S1v_1013CmetaG_FD_148660 | JGI IMG/M metagenome (GOLD analysis project Ga0196971, IMG submission 148660) | Soil microbial communities from Anza Borrego desert, Southern California, United States - S1+v_10-13C | ecosystem: Environmental > Terrestrial > Soil > Desert | place: USA: California...
TTACTGGGCCCAGGGCGATGCCGTTTCGCACGGAGTCGCCTATCTCCTGCTGCTGATGTCGGTGGTCAGCTGGTATTACATATTCTCGAAAGCGTGGAGCTCGTTTCGCATTCGGAAAAGCGCAGGTGCCCTTGAGGGCTTCTGGAAAGCGCCGACCCTGCCGGACGCCATCGCCATCGTCCGAAAAGCCGACAGCGAGAACGTCTATGCACCGCTGGCAATTCAGAGCGCCGAGGCGGCCAACGTCACCGCACAGGCCGGCTCGCTCAATGCCACCATCGATCCCAGCGAACTGATTACGCGTACCCTGCGCCAGGAAATCAACCGCGTTTCGTCGCGGCTGGAAAGCGGCCTTACCTTGCTGGCATCGGTCGGCTCTACCGCTCCTTTCGTCGGCCTGTTCGGCACTGTCTGGGGTATTTATCATGCCCTCGTTGCCGTATCCACCACGGGCACTGTCCAGATCGACAAGGTCGCGGGGCCGGTTGGCGAGGCACTCATCATGACGGCGCTCGGTCTGGTCGTTGCGATTCCCGCTGTGCTGGCTTACAACGCATTCACCCGCGTCAACCGGGTGACGCTCGCTGAGCTGGACGCATTTGCGCATGACCTGCATGCGTACCTGACCACCGGCACCCGCGTCGGCAAATAACACCGGAGCAACGACATGGCATTCGGCGGATTCAACGACAACAAGCAGAACGCACCGATGGCGGACATCAACGTCACGCCGATGGTCGACGTGATGCTGGTCCTGCTCGTCATTTTCATCATCACCGCGCCGCTGTTTACGCATGCGATCAAGCTCGACTTGCCGAATGCACAATCAGCAGCGGCACCGCAAAAGCCGGAGACCATCTCACTCTCGATCAATGGCGAAGGCAAGATTTTCTGGAACAACGACCCGGTCGAGCAAGCTGACCTCGGTCCCAAGCTGGCGCAGGCCGCACAGCAGAATCCGCAACCGGAACTGCAGCTGCGTGCCGACAAGGCAACTCGCTACGAGGTCATCGCACAGGTGATGTCGGCAGCCCAGACCAATGGCATGACCAAGATCGGCTTTGTCACCGACGCCAAGGAAAAACAGTAATCCTATGCCTACCGTCCGCCTCGACGGCCGCACGATCGGCAACTGGGCCGCATTCCACGACGCCTGCAAGGCCGCCTTCGGCTTCCCGGATTTCTATGGTCGCAACATGGATGCCTGGATCGATTGCCTGAGCAGTCTTCGAGACGATGACGGCATGTCGTCTTTTGTACTGGGTGCCGACGAGGCACTGGAAATTGAAATCCTGCATTCGGGCAGCCTGCAACGCCAAGCACCAGACATCCTCGACGCCCTGGAAGAGTGCACTGCCGAAGTTAATGAGCGCTACGCCGAGAACGGCGAAAATCCTGCCTTGTCGCTCGTACTGCGCTGATTTTTCGACAAAAATCCAACGTCAGCCCGGCGCAATATGGATAGACGAACCAGTATAATGGTCGGTTTACATCCACTTTCAGCTTCATCCGTCATGCAAGAAAAATACATCCCCGGCGACGTCGAAAAAGCGGCGCAAGACCACTGGCATGCCATCGACGCGTACAAAACAGTCGAACACGCAAAGGACAAGAACGGCAAGGACAAGAAGAAGTTCTACGCTTGCTCAATGCTGCCCTACCCGTCCGGCAAGCTGCACATGGGCCACGTGCGCAACTACACGATCAACGACGTGATGTATCGCTACCTGCGGATGAACGGCTACAACGTGCTGATGCCGATGGGCTGGGACGCTTTCGGCATGCCGGCGGAAAACGCGGCGATGGCCAACGGCGTGCCGCCGGCGCAGTGGACCTACTCGAACATCGAGTACATGAAGAAGCAGATGCAGGCAATGGGCCTCGCGATTGACTGGTCGCGCGAGATGACCGCCTGCAAGCCGGAATACTACAAGTGGAACCAGTGGATGTTCCTGAAGATGCTTGAGAAAGGCATCATCTACAAGAAGACCGGCACCGTGAACTGGGACCCGGTCGACCAGACCGTGCTCGCGAACGAACAGGTGATCGACGGCCGCGGCTGGCGTTCCGGCGCGCTGATCGAAAAGCGCGAAATCCCGATGTACTACGCGAAGATCACGTCGTACGCGGAAGAACTGCTCGACTATGTCGACAACAAGCTGCCGGGCTGGCCGGAGCGCGTACGCATCATGCAGTCGAACTGGATCGGCAAGTCAACCGGCGTGCGTTTCGCCTTCCCGCATGACATCAAGGACGCTTCCGGCAAGGCAATCAACGACGGCAAGCTGTGGGTGTTCACGACGCGCGCCGATACCATCATGGGCGTCACGTTCTGCGCGGTGGCACCGGAGCATGCTCTGGCTACCCATGCCGCGCAATCGAATCCGGAGCTCGCCGCCTTCATCGTGGAATGCAAGAAAGGCAGCGTCATCGAAGCCGACATGGCGACGATGGAAAAGAAGGGCATGCCGACCGGCCTGTTCGTCACCCATCCGCTGACAGGCAAGAAGGTTGAAGTCTGGGTCGGTAACTATGTGCTGATCACCTATGGCGACGGCGCAGTGATGGGCGTGCCGGCACATGACGAGCGCGATTTTGCGTTCGCGAAGAAATACAACTTGCCGATCGAACCGGTCATTGCCGTCGAGGGCAAGACTTATTCGACGGACGCCTGGCAGGAATGGTATGCGGACAAGGAGAACGGCCGCTGCGTCAATTCCGGCAAATATGATGGTCTCGATTACCAGGCGGCAGTCGATGCCGTCGCTGCAGACCTCGCCGCGCAAGGTATCGGGGAAAAGAAAGTTACTTATCGTCTGCGCGACTGGGGTATTTCGCGCCAGCGTTACTGGGGTACGCCGATCCCGATCATTCACTGCGCCGACTGCGGCGACGTGCCGGTTCCGGAAAAGGACCTTCCGGTCGTGCTGCCGGAAGATTGTGTACCGGACGGAAGCGGCAATCCGCTGAACAAGCATGAGCAATTCCTGAAGTGCGACTGCCCGAAATGCGGCAAGCCGGCGCGCCGTGAAACCGACACGATGGACACCTTTGTCGATTCGTCCTGGTACTACATGCGCTACTGCTCGCCGGGCAGCAACGATGCGATGGTCGACAGCCGCAATGATTACTGGATGCCGATGGACCAGTACATCGGCGGCATTGAACATGCCGTTCTCCATTTGCTGTACGCGCGCTTCTGGACCAAGGTCATGCGCGACTTCGGCCTGCTGAAGTTTGATGAGCCGTTCGTCAACCTGCTCACGCAAGGCATGGTGCTGAATGAAACCTACTACCGCGAAGATGCGAGCGGCAAGAAGACGTGGTTCAACCCTGCCGACGTGGAACTGAGCTTCGACGACAAGGGGCGCCCGGTGTCGGCGATCCTGAAGGCCGACGGCAAGCCGGTCGAACTCGGCGGTACCGAGAAGATGTCGAAGTCCAAGAACAACGGCATCGACCCGCAGGCGCAGATCGACCAGTACGGCGCAGATACCGCGCGCCTGTTCACGATGTTCGCATCGCCGCCGGAGCAGACGCTGGAATGGTCCGGTGCTGGCGTGGAAGGCGCGAACCGTTTCCTGCGCCGCGTATGGGCATTTGGCCATGCACAGAAGGACCGCATCGCCGCGTCGAGCGACGTTGATTTCGGCGCACTGCCGGAAACGCACAAGACGCTGCGCCGCGAGATCCACAAGATCCTGCAGCAGGCCGAGCACGACTTCAAGCGCATCCAGTACAACACCGTTGTATCGGCCTGCATGAAGATGCTCAACACGCTGGAAGCGGCGAAGCTGGACGAATCGGCCGCGTCCAATGCGGTAATCGCCGAAGGTTATTCCATCTTCCTGCGTGTGCTGTATCCGGTTGCACCGCACATCACCCACGTGCTGTGGCAAGAGCTCGGCTTTGCAGTGGCCTTTGGTGACATCCTCGATGCACCGTGGCCGCAAGTCGACGCCGCCGCACTGGAGCAAGCCGAAATCGAGCTGATGGTGCAGGTTAACGGCAAGCTGCGCGGCAGCGTGAAGGTGCCGAAGGAAGCCGACAAGGCGGCCATCGAGGCAGCAGCGCTCGCCAACGAAAACGTGAAGAAGTTTGTTGAAGGCACGCCGAAGAAGGTCATCATCGTGCCTGGCAAGCTGGTCAACATCGTCGCCTGATGGATTGAATTGGATTGCAATCGGAGATGCCCATGAAACGCCGTACCCTCCTCACGCTGGCCGCCGCCGCGATGTTATCCGCATGCGGTTTCCAGCTGCGCGGATCGAACGGCCAGACCGCATTGCCGTTCAAGACGATCTACGTGGGATTCCCGGAAACCTCGCCGCTCGGCACCGAACTGAAGCGCCATATCCGCGCCAGCGGCGACACGGACGTCGTGACTGATCCCACAGCCGCGCAGGTGATCCTTGATGTCCTTTCGGAAAGCCGAGAGAAGGCGGTATTGTCCAAGAACACGCAAGGGCGCGTGCGCGAATACTCGCTGTATTACAAGTTGCGCTTTCGTGTGCGGGACAACAAGAACAATGAACTACTCGCTCCCACGGACATCATCCTGAAGCGCGACATCAGCTTCAATGAGTCGCAGGTGATGGCGAAGGAAAACGAAGAAGCCCTGCTCTATCGCGACATGCAAAGTGATTTGGTGCAGCAGATGCTGCGGCGCCTGCAAGTACTCAGGCTGGCCTGACAAGGAAACATCATGCAACTGCGGCTTGACGCGCTGGAGGCGCACCTGGCGAAGACGCTGGCGCCGCTGTATGTAATTACCAGCGACGAGCATCTGCTCGCGCTGGAAGCTGCAGACAGGATCCGCAAATCGGCACGCGAGAAGGGTTTTTCCGAGCGCGAGGTGCTGGTCGTGGAACGCAGCTTCAAATGGGGCGAGCTGCTGGCGGCCAACCAGTCGCAGTCGTTGTTCGGCGACCGCAAGCTGATTGAATTGCGCATCCCTACCGGCAAGCCCGGCAAGGACGGCGGACAGGCGCTGCAGGAGTATGTCGGCGCGCTCAATCCGGACAATGTCACCCTGATTACGCTGCCAAAGCTCGATTGGCAAACGGCAAAGAGCGCCTGGGTGGCAGCCTTGCAGCAGGCCGCCGTATACATCGACATTCCACTGGTGGATCGCAACCAGCTGCCAGCCTGGATTGGATCCCGCCTCGCGGCGCAACGACAAAGTGCCGACCGGCAAAGCATCGATTTCATTGCCGACCGCGTCGAAGGCAACCTGCTTGCGGCGCACCAGGAGATTCAGAAGCTGGCATTGCTGCACCCCGAAGGGAAGCTTAACTTCGAGCAGGTGCAGGACGCGGTATTGAATGTTGCCCGCTATGATGTATTCAAGCTCAATGAGGCGATGCTCGCAGGCGATACCGCCCGGCTGGTGCGCATGATCGAGGGACTGAAAGGTGAAGGGGAAGCGCTGCCGCTGGTGCTATGGGCAATGGCGGAGGAAATTCGTACGCTGCTGAAAATCAAGGCTGGTGCCGCGCAAGGCAAGTCGGTCGGCATGCTGCTGAAGGAATACCGCATCTGGGGGCCGCGTGAAAAACTGATGGAACCTGCCCTACGCCGCCTGAAGCTGTCGACGCTGGAGAGCGCGCTGCAGCAAGCCGCGCAAGTCGATAAGATGGTCAAGGGATTGCGCGCCAAGGAATTTGCAGGTGACGCATGGGATGCACTGCTGCAACTCGGGCTAAGAGTGGCCCGCGGCTGACATAACAGAATTCAAATAGCTCAAGCGGAAACAAGCAATGGACATCAAGCATTACATGAACGAAGTCGGCCAGCGTGCCCGCAAGGCATCGCGAGCAATGGCGAAGGCGGATACCCGTGCCAAGAACCAGGCGCTGTCGCTGATTGCGGCAGCCATCCGGCGCGACGCCGCGGCCTTGCGTGCAGCCAACCAGAAGGACCTGGATGCAGCGCGCGCCAACGGCCTCGCGGAAGCAATGCTGGATCGCCTGACCTTATCTGACAAGGCAATTGCGACCATGGCCGAGGGACTGGAGCAGATCGTTGCCCTGCCCGACCCCATCGGGGAAATTTCGAACATGAAATACCGCCCGACCGGAATCCAGGTCGGACAGATGCGCGTGCCGCTGGGCGTCATCGGCATCATCTATGAAGCACGGCCGAATGTTACGGTCGATGCAGCGGGCCTGTGCATCAAGAGCGGCAATGCAACGATCCTGCGCGGCGGCTCGGAAGCAATCCATTGCAATCAGGCGTTGGCGGAGCTGGTCAAGGAAGGACTGGCGGGTGCCGGGTTGCCGGAAGATGCGGTGCAGATCGTCGAAACCACTGATCGTGCCGCCGTGGGCGAGCTGATCACGATGCCGCAATATGTGGACGTCATCGTTCCGCGTGGCGGCAAGGGCCTGATCGAACGCCTGATGAAAGAATCGACCGTGCCGATGATCAAGCACCTTGACGGCATTTGCCACGTGTATATTGACGACAAGGCCGACATCGACAAGGCGCTGAAGATTTCCTTCAATGCCAAATGCCACCGCTACGGCACCTGCAACACGATGGAGACGTTGCTCGTTGCGCGCGGCATTGCGCCACAGGTCCTGCCGAAGCTGGCGGAACTGTATGGCACGAAAGAGGTGGAACTGCGTGGTGACAATGAAGCACGCAAGATTCTCGCTGGCTATCCGCATCTTGCGCCAGCGACCGAAGAGGACTGGCGTACCGAGTACCTCGCTGCGATTCTTTCAGTCAAAATTGTCGATGATGTGGCCGAAGCCATCGAGCACATCAACACCTACTCATCCCAGCATACCGATGCTATCGTCACTGAGGACTACACGCGTGCAATGCGCTTCCTGCGCGAGGTGGACTCCGCATCGGTCATGGTGAACGCATCGACCCGTTTTGCGGACGGATTCGAGTACGGCTTGGGAGCGGAAATCGGCATTTCGAATGACAAACTGCATGCGCGTGGCCCGGTAGGCCTGGAAGGACTCACGTCGCTCAAGTACGTGGTGTTCGGGCATGGAGAAGTTCGTGAATAAATGCCATGCAAACGGAGTGTCGCCTTGCAAGGCGGCACCGTTACGCAGGCACGGGGCATGCCCCGTGAAACCCCTGCTTCACCATGGAGAAATTCGTGAATAAGTTTGCCATGCAAACGGAGTGCTGCCTTGCAAGGCAGCACCGTTGCGCAGACGCGGGGGCATGCTCTACGAATTCCCCGCTCCCCTACGGCGACATACGCGAATAACAATCAAGAAAAGGAAGAACTCATGTTCTGGATTAAATCGCTCCACATTATTTTCATCGTGTCCTGGTTCGCCGGCCTGTTCTACCTGCCACGCATCTTCGTGAACCTTGCAATGGAAACGGACCAGAAGGCGAATGCCCGTCTCTTGCTGATGGCGCGCAAGCTGTTCCGGTTCATGAACATACTGGTCTTGCCCGCGCTCGGTTTCGGCATCTGGCTGTGGCTGGGTTACGGGTTCGGCGCGGGCCAGGGCTGGGTGCACGCCAAGCTCGCAATTGCGGTGATCCTGGCGTTTTATCACCATGGGTGCGGTGTGCTGCTGCGGAAGTTTGAAAACGGTCAGAACAAGCGCGACCATAAGTGGTATCGCTGGTTTAACGAGATTCCGACCATCGGGCTTTTCGCGGCTGTGTTCCTGGCGGTTCTCAAGCCGTTCTGAAGGTGTGGACCAGTGGAGCCGAGGTGATCCGGCTCCCATGCAGGAGATCAGGAAGTCGTTTTTGCTTGTCATGCATGGTCGAGCCGTCCGGCAGATCGTTTGAACAGGTGAGGCGCAGTTTTTAACGGATAAAGGGTTCCCCATGTCACATTCATTTTTCTGTCCTTGCCCGCGCGGCCTCGAAGCAGCGCTGGCAGAGGAAATCACCGAAATCGCTCAACTCGGCACTTCGCCCAGCCGGACGTTGAGAGTGCATAACCAGGTGCCCGGTGGAGTGCACTGTTCCGGCACGCTGGCCGACAGTTACCGCATCAACCTGCACTCCCGTATCGCGTCGCGCGTGCTGCTGCGCATTGCACAAGGCGGCTATGCCAACGAGAACGACATTTACGACCTGACGCTGGCACAGCCGTGGGAAGAGTGGTTCGGTCTCGACCATACGATCCGCATCGATCTCACCGCGATCAAATCGCCGCTGAAGAGCCTGGAATTTACGACGCTCAAGATCAAGGACGCTGTGTGCGACCGCTTCCGCGACCTGTACGCGAAGCGGCCCTCAGTTAACACGCGCACGCCTGACATGCGCATTTTCGGCTTCCTCGATGCGCACAATTACACGATCTATCTCGACACCTCCGGCGAAGCGCTGTTCAAGCGCGGTTGGCGTCAGGAAACCGGCGATGCGCCGCTGCGAGAAAATCTTGCTGCAGGCTTGTTGCGCGTCTCGGGCTGGAAGCCTGGCACCGTGCTGCTCGACCCGATGTGCGGCTCCGGCACCATCCTCATCGAAGCCGCGCAGATCCTCGCAGGCATTCCGCCGGGTGCGCGCCGTCATTTTGCATTCGAGAAATTCCATGACTTCAACGCGGATGAATGGCTGGCGATCAAGGGCAGCTTCAAGCCGAATCCGCTGCCGACGACACCGACGCTGTTTGGCAGCGACATCTCAGGCGACATGATCGTCATGACGCGCAACAACTTGCGCAATGCGGGCATCCAGTTCGAGGTGCCGTTGAAGCAGATCGAGGCGCAGGAAATCAAGCCGCCCACCGAGACGCCAGGCATGGTCATCACCAACCCGCCCTACGGCGAGCGTATCGGCGTGCGCGGTGACCGTTCGCAGGCGCCCGACGAAATGGCATCGGCGTTCTATAGCGCGTTCAGCACGACGTTAAAGCAGCGCTTCGCTGGCTGGCAGGTTTTCCTGTTTACCGCGGATCTCAGCCTGCCCAAAATGCTGCGCCTGAAAGAATCGCGCAAGACGCCATTTTTCAATGGCGCGCTGGAATGCCGCCTGTTCCGCTTTGACATGGTCGCCGGATTTAACCGGCGCGATGAGGCGAAGCCCAAGCAGACATAAGGCGCCTGCCAAGCCTTGCCCCGAATTGTGCAGTTCTTGTTTATCCATTGGACAAAGACGAGGAGAACATCATGCAGCAACAGGTTAAAGGCACTCCCCCATTGACTGACGCCACGCTGCTGCGCGACCAGGCCTTCATTAACGGTGCATGGACTGGTGCATCTTCAAGCTTTGCGGTCACCAATCCGGCGGATGGCAGCACCATTGCATCGGTCCCGAACATGGGAACGGAAGACGCACGTAAGGCAATCGATGCAGCCAATGCAGCTTTTCCCGCCTGGGCCGCAAAGACCGGGAAGGAGCGCGCCGCCATCATGCGCAAGTGGTACGAACTCCTGCTCTTGCATGCGAACGACCTCGCGGCCTTGATGACCGCCGAACAAGGCAAGCCGGTTCCAGAGGCAAAGGGTGAAGTGCTTTACGGCGCCAGCTTCGTGGAGTGGTTTGCGGAAGAAGCCAAGCGCGTGAATGGCGATGTGCTGACGTCGACCTGGAGCGACAAGCGCATGCTCGTCCTGAAGCAGCCAATCGGCGTCTGCGCGGCGATCACGCCCTGGAACTTCCCCATCGCAATGATCACGCGCAAGGTTGCGCCCGCGCTTGCGGCGGGATGCTCCATGGTCATCAAACCCGCTGAGCAGACGCCGCTGTCGGCGCTGGCAATGGCAGAGCTGGCGAATCGCGCGGGGATTCCGGCCGGCGTGCTGAACGTAATCACCGCCGATTCGGAGCGTTCGATCGAGGTCGGCAAGGTGCTGTGCGACAGCCCGATCGTGCGCCATCTTTCTTTTACCGGTTCAACGCCGGTCGGCCGCATCCTGATGCAGCAAAGCGCGCCGACCATCAAGAAACTCGCGCTGGAACTGGGCGGCCACGCACCGTTTATCGTGTTCGAAGACGCCGACCTGGACGCCGCGGTCGAGGGCGCGCTGATCTCCAAGTACCGCAATGCCGGCCAGACCTGCGTCTGCACCAACCGTTTTTATGCGCATGAATCGATCTACGATGCCTTCGTCGAGAAGCTGGCCGCCGGCGCAGCGAAGATCAAGGTCGGCAACGGTTTCGAGCAAGGCGTTGCGCAAGGTCCGCTGATCGACGACCAAGCGGTCGCAAAGGTGGAGGAGCATGTCGCCGATGCGCTGGCCAAGGGCGCGAAAGTCCTCGCCGGCGGCAAACTGCATCCGCTGGGCGGACACTTCTATGAACCGACAGTACTGGCCAATGTGACGGGCGACATGAAGATCATGCGCGAAGAAACCTTCGGCCCAGTTGCGGCGGTCACCAGGTTCAAGACCGAGGACGAGGCGATTGCCGCCGCCAACAACACCGAATTCGGCCTTGCGAGCTACTTCTATTCACGCGATATCGGCCGCGTGTGGCGCGTGGCAGAAAAGCTCGAGTACGGGATGGTCGGGATCAATACCGGCATCATCTCCAATGAAGTGGGTCCGTTCGGCGGCGTCAAGCAGTCCGGGCTTGGGCGGGAAGGCTCGAAGTACGGCATCGAGGAATACCTCGAGATGAAGTACCTGTGCATGGGCGGTATCTGAGCAGCACTCACACGACGAGATAGTCGGCTTTCAACCATAGTCGATTTTCGCTCTCTTTTGCCGCGACCCGGAGCACTTGCGCGGGATCGCGGCGGTATGCCTACTCCTCTCTGGCCATCGGAGACACCAAAATTTCCCGATAACAACTCTTGCCGATTATTGCTATAGTCGAGCAAGGAGAAATGAACCTTGGCTGAACTCGATCCACGTTCCTTGATTTTTGTTGCCGGCTTGCTCGGCCTGCTCTGTTCAGCCATTCTCTTCATGCTTCGGCGCAGTTTTCCGCCGACTATCGGCGGTTTGATGTTCTGGAGCCGGGGATTGCTCGGCATGGTCATCGCAAGTGTCCTGTTTGGCCTGACGGACATCATCCCACCCCTCTTTTCAGTCGTGCTTGCAAACGCCATGCTGGTTGGCGGCATCATGTCTTTCTACGCGGGATTTCGCGATTTCGCCGGATTGCCGACGCGCCATCCAACCCTGGTGGCAGTGTTGGTGATAGTGATTGCCCACGTCAGCTGGTTTACCTACATCGAGGACAACTACCCCGCGCGTGCCATGCTGGTCACGGCGACCGATACCGTACTGTTCATCGTCTCCACCGTGCTCGTCTACAAAACGAGCGGTAAAACGCTCGCCGGCAGGTTCACCTGCCTGATCTTTGCGACAATCGCCATCATTTCCGGCGGGCGCGCACTGACGCTGATGCTCCAACTCGATGCCACCGATAGCGTGCTCGGTGCGACGCTGTCGCAGAAGATCTACCTGGCTGCAATCGCATTCTCGGTGCTCGCAATCACCTTGGGGGCCATGATGCTCGCCAACGAGCGCTTGCGCGCAGCGCTGAAATTCATCGCCTCGCATGACCATCTCACCGATGCCTTCGCGCGCAGCGCCTTCATCGAATTGCTGAACAAGGAACTCGCACGCAGCCGCCGGCACCATCGGCCGCTGGCGCTATTGATGTTCGACCTGGACAATTTCAAGTCCGTCAATGACCGCTACGGCCATGTGGTCGGCGATCGCGTCATTATTGATTTCGTCCGCCGCACCAGAAGCCTGCTGCGGCAGCACGATTCGATCGGCCGTTATGGCGGCGAGGAATTTGTCGCGCTGTTGCCGGAGACCGACCCGGACGAAGCGCAAGCCGTGGCAGAACGGATCTGCACCGGCATTGCCGAACAAGCCGAGGAGGACCTGCCGCACTATACCGTCAGTATCGGAGTCGCCGTTGCAATGAACGGATCGTTACCGGTGGATGTACTGCTATCCGATGCCGATCGCGCGCTCTATCGCGCCAAGGCAAATGGACGCAACCGTGTTGAAGTCGCTCAGCAGGAGCACATGACGGCGTAACCGTCGGTGTCGTCTACAATCGAAGTGCAAAGCCTATCGTTGGTGCACGATATGGCCATCGCAAAGGTGCAGCGTGCCACCGCCCATGTCTTCCGACGCCTGCCAGATATGCTGTGCGATCTGCACCTCGACGCCATCATGGATCTCGCTGCCCACCTCCACGCGAGCTTGCTCTGCCAGCTGCTCTTTTGCGCGTAGCGCCTTCAACTCCTCCGTGATCGCAGCGATACTGGCGAGAGTTTGCAGGCGAGTGGCCTCGACTTTTTCGGCAACCCCGCCCTCGCCTTTCTTGGGATTCTGCTTGAAGTACTCGAGCAACTTGATGACGCGATCCACCTCCTCGCAACGCTGCTTGAACTCGAGCTCCTTGTTCGCAATCTGCTTCTCGAGATACGGGTCGAAACCCACACGCACATAGGTCTTGACTCCCGAGGTCGCACCAAGCGAACCAGCTGCGATCCTGAGTGTCGCTTGCGTCCGTCCGCCGATGATCTGCCCCGTCTTCGCGCCATCCTTGCCGGCGACGATTTCTTCACGCGCGATCAGCTCACACTGCCGCGCACTCCGGCTCACCAGGATCGACTTGCCCGCCTCCACATGGGCGCTCTCCATGAACAACGCCTGCACGGATCCTTCACAGAGAATCCTCGCCGTCGTCTCCGGCAAAGAACGGGAGCCTGGCCTCGCGTCCACATGGCCGACGATTCCTCCCTTTACCGCGACATTGCCGCCGGCAATGATTTCCGCCGCTTCCACCATGCCGTTCACGATGACATCGCCCGGAACCTTGATCCGCATGCCAGCCTTGACGTCACCCCGCACGCGCAACGTTCCTTCAAACTTGATACTCCCTGTACCAAGATCCACATCCTCCACTTCGATCACGGGATTGACCATCACACCGGTGTCGATCAGGATGGGCTGCCCGCCCAGCGTCGCAACAAGCAGGTTGGGATCATCCTTGCCAGGTGCTGCACCCTGCAGGTTGCCATGGAAAGGAATATCCGGAACCGGTTCGGCAGGGATACGCTTGCCTTGAATGTCAGTGCCATCCTTGCCGGGAACGGGAGGAATACGGCGCATCAGCTTGTCGCCAGGCTCGACCAGCAGGAGATGGCTGAGGTCGGCATATCTGATCCGCTCAAGCTCATCGTCCTCGGATAGCTCATCCTTCTTCTCGAAAAGGCTTTCGAAGCGCGTCGGCTCGCCTTTTGTCGGTGGCGTGCCACGTGCTATTTCCTTGCGTTCGCAATAGCCCGCGTCGAATGCCGCATCGATTTCACGTGTGAGCAAACCGTAGATGACGCCCTGTTCTCGCAACGCTTCGTCGAGCACTTCACGCGTCACAGCTTTGCCGCCTTGTGGAGGCAACAGCGTGAGCCATGCAGCCATCAGGTCGTTGTCCAGTACCAGGGAGAATTCGCCGTCACGCTGTGCACCGATGCACTTTTCCAACGGCTCTTCTGAAGTTCGGCAGCAGAGAATAAAGTCCGCAACGGCCTGTTCGTCAAGGGCGAAGGTGCTCCAGCCTCGCTCGGCCAAGATTTCCTTGATCATCGCCAGATCTGGCGCAGGCATGCCGAGGGACGGGTTGAACCTGGCCAGCACTTCGCCGTTCTCCTCGTTCAGGGAGAGCGACAACGAACGAGATCCCAACTCCTCCATGACCACCGCTCCTGACAAGAGTGAATGATGGGGACGCCTTGTAGCTTTCTATCGTTCGAAACGGCAAGAAATAGCGTTTTTTGTTAATTAATAGTAACAGAACGCAACAAGAAGTGGTCCTTTTGTCTCGGAATGCGGCGCACGGGCAACAATGAATGAAGGAGACTCGAGGAAGTGCGACGCGATTCCGGAGCAAGGCTGTACTCCTGAGTGCTGCAGTGTCGACGAACGCTTCAACATGCTAGCGAACACGCTCGCTAGCCGGAACGCCGTGCAACCGAAGCGGTACGTGCCACCACACACCGGACCGTCCTCCCTGCACATTCTTCCAATTTGCAAGCCCGCTCCAAACCAGCGTAAAATGCGCGTTCCGCGGGTGTAGCTCAATGGTAGAGCAGAAGCTTCCCAAGCTTACGACGAGGGTTCGATTCCCTTCACCCGCTCCAGGTCGATCGGGCACCGTCAGGTGCCTTTTTTATTTGCACTCCAATCACACGGTTCGAACATGTCCGATATGTCCGACAACCACTCCGACGAGAATAGTGGAAGGGCCATGCTGTATGACCCGACCGAACGCCGCATCCGCAGCTTCGTGACGCGTGCAGGCCGGCTGTCCACTGCGCAGGCGAAGGCCATCGAAACACTCGGGCCGAAGTACTGCATTCCTTATGTGAAGCAGCAGTTCGACTTCGACGCGGCATTCGGTCGTCACGCACCGACAGTGCTTGAAATCGGTTTCGGTATGGGCGACACCACTGCAAAGATCGCGGCCGCCATGCCGGACAAGAACTTCATCGGTGTCGAAGTGCATACGCCAGGCGTCGGTAGCCTGCTCAAGCTGATCGGTGAACAGGGGCTGACGAACCTGCGCATCATCCAGCATGACGCTTTCGAAGTCGTTACGCACATGGTTGCACCGAACTCTCTGTCGGGCGTGCATGTCTTTTTCCCGGATCCATGGCACAAGGCGCGGCACAACAAGCGCCGCCTGATCCAGCCCCCATTCGTCCAGTTGCTGGTGTCGCGCCTTGCACCCGGCGGCTATCTGCACTGTGCAACCGACTGGCAGGATTATGCGGAACAGATGCTGCAGGTTCTGGGTGATGAGCCTAAGCTGCAGAACACGGCGGACGGTTACGCGCCGCGTCCGGATTACCGGCCGGTGACGAAATTCGAGAACCGCGGACTGCGGCTCGGACATGGCGTGTGGGACTTGGTGTTCACCAAACGGTAAAGCCTCTACATCATCCCGGCGATCAGGGACACAATCTCTTCGCCGTAGGTTTCCAGCTTTTTCTCGCCCACGCCTGACACATTGCGAAGCTCGTCGAGCGAGGCGGGCTTCGTCTTCGCAATCTCCCGCATCGTCGCGTCGTGGAAGATGACGTATGCAGGCACATTGTGCTTGCGCGCGGTTTCGACGCGCCACCAGCGCAGCTTGTCGAATATCGCCTGCTCTTCCGTCGACAGATCGCTTTCGACATAGCCTCTCGACCTGACACTCTCGCGTTTTTTCTTCACTGGCTTCTGGTACTGCCGCAGTTGCACCTTGCGCTCTCCGCGCAAGACCGGGCGCGCCTCTTCAGTCAGCTTCAGCGAGCCGTAGGCGTCATGGTCGACAATCACCAATCCCAATGCGATGGCCTGGCGCAGTATTGCGCGCCACTCCGCTTCGCCGGTGCCGCTACCGATGCCGAAAGTGGACAGTTTCTCGTGCCGCCATTGCCTGATTTTTTCAGACTCGGTACCGCGCAGCACGTCGATCACATGTCCCGCGCCGAAGCGCTGGTCGACGCGATAGATTGTCGATAGCAGTTTCTGCATCTGTACCGAGCCGTCATAGGAGACTGGCGGATTGAGGCAGATGTCGCAGTTGCCGCACGGTCCTGATGGTTGTCCAAAGTAGTCGAGCAAACGCACGCGGCGGCAATTCAGCGTCTCGCACAATCCGAGCATTGCATCGAGCTTGGCGCCCTGCACACGCTTGAAATTCTCGTCCGCTTCCGACTCGTCGATCATGCGCCGCTGCTGCACGACATCTTGCAGGCCGTATGCCATCCAGGCATCCGCCGGTGCGCCATCCCGTCCGGCGCGCCCGGTCTCCTGGTAATAGCCCTCGATGCTTTTCGGCAGGTCAAGGTGTGCCACAAACCGCACATCCGGCTTGTCGATGCCCATGCCAAACGCGATGGTGGCAACCATTACCAGTGACTCTTCGCGCAGGAAGCGCGCCTGGTTGGCCGTACGGGTCGCGATATCCATCCCGGCGTGATACGGCAGCGCCGTCACGCCATGCTCGTTCAGGAACTCTGCTGTCTCTTCGACCTTTTTGCGGGACAGGCAATAGACGATGCCGGCGTCGCCCGGGTGTTCTTCGCGGATGAAGTCCAGTACCTGCTTGCGGCCGTTAGTCTTTTCGACGATCTGGTAGCGGATGTTGGGCCGGTCAAAGGACGATACGAATTGCATCGCATCGTCGAGCTGCAGGCGATGTGCGATTTCTGCGCGAGTCTGCGGGTCTGCCGTCGCTGTCAGCGCGATGCGCGGCACATCCGGGAAGCGCTCATGCAGCACGGACAGCTTGATATATTCCGGCCGGAAATCGTGCCCCCATTGCGACACGCAATGCGCTTCATCAATCGCAAACAGGGCGATCTTCGACGCTTCCAGCAGTTCGAGGCAGCGCGGCGTCATCAGGCGCTCGGGGGCAACATACACAAGGTCAAGGTCGCCATTGCGCACGCGACGCTCGGTGCGCATCGCCTCGTCGAAGGTCTGGGTGGAATTGAGGAAGGCTGCGCGCACGCCGAGTTCGGCCAAGGCATCGACCTGATCCTGCATCAGCGCGATCAGTGGCGACACCACCACGCCAACACCCTCGCGCAACAGCGCCGGAATCTGGTAGCACAGCGATTTGCCGCCGCCGGTCGGCATCAGCACCAGGGCATCGCCGCCCCTGGCAACGTGATTCACGATATCGGCTTGCTGGCCTCGAAAAGAGGGGTAGCCGAAGATGGTTTGCAGCACATGCAATGCACGGTCTGCACCTGCTTGCTCATTCATGAGGAACTTCTACTCAACCCAATTCACCCACCCACCGTACGCAGTGATCAGGACCACAATGCCAAATACGATGCGATACCACGCAAAGATAGTGAAATCATGCGAGCTGATGTAGCGCAGCAGCCAGCGCACGCACAGGAACGCGGAGAAGAAAGCCGAGATGGCCCCGACGCCGAACCACGGCAAATCAGCCATGGAGAGCAGTGCACGCTCCTTGTACACGGAATAGATCGTCGCGGCAAACAACGTCGGAATCGCGAGGAAGAAGGAAAACTCCGTGGCTGCCTTGCGCGACAGGCCAAACATCATGGCGCCAATGATGGTCGCACCGGAACGGCTGGTACCTGGAATCAATGCAAACGCCTGCGCGCAGCCCACCTTCAGTGCATCGAGCGCAGTCATGTCGTCCACAGAATCGACGCGCACCGCTGCAGGGCGAATCCGGTTTCTTTTCTCGATCCAAAGGATCACCAAGCCGCCGGCGATGAACGCAAGCGCGACAGGCACCGGTGAGAACAATTCCGCCTTGATCGTCTTGTTAAACAGAAAACCCAAGAACGCCGCTGGCAGGAAGGCAATAATCAGGTTTGCCGCAAAACGCTGTGCCTTTGCATCGGTGAACAGTCCGGCCAGCACGCTGCCGATCTTGACGCGGTACTCCCAGCACACCGCAAGCATGGCGCCCGCCTGGATCGCGATCTCGAAAACCTTCACTTTTTCGCCGGTGAAATTGAGCAGACTTCCTGCGAGGATCAGATGCCCGGTGGAGGAAATCGGAAGGAACTCCGTCAGGCCTTCGACGATTCCCATGATGAGCGCCTTGAGCGCGAGCGTAACATCCATGTGCGAGTCGATTGTTGTCAGTTGGCTTATCAATAAAAAACCCGCCGGAAGTGACGCCGAGCGGGTCGGTGCAGAAACAGGTTCTGCTTATCGTGCGGGCTCAAAGGTTACCACGAGACTGTTGGGGCGGGTCGTGATTTTGGTCGGGTTGAAGCGCGCACTGGAAAAGCGCAGGTCGCCCGGCTGGAACGTGTAGAGCGGCGCATCCTTCAGCAGTTGTTCGGCCAGCAGGCTGCCGACCTTGCTGATCTGGTTGGCATATAACGGGTCCAAGCCATTGACGGCAAACTGCTCGACACGCGGTTCGGCCAGCACCAGTGCATTGCGTGCAGGATCAAAGCGCAATTGTCCGGACACCGCAAAGTTGCCATTCCATGAGCGGTTCATGAACGGCGGTGCGATGGATGCATCCATGGTCGTCACGATGCGATTGGTATCAGGCTGCAACGCGACCTTGGGATTGGTGACACGAACGTCCAGCAGTTCGAGAAAACGGTTATTGAAGGGGAACCGGCTGGCAATCGATTCCTGCAACCGTGCCAGCGGAATTTCCATCTCGCGTGGCCCGAGCAAGGACGCGCAGGATGCGAGCAGGACCGCCATGAACAACATGACGAAAGAGGCATGCCGTAATTTCATTGCTTCTCCTTACTATGCCGAGGTCAGTGCGTCGAGGTGGGACAGGTACTGCAATGCGTATTCCCGTGTGGAACCACACATCTCGGCCGACGCCTGAAGACTTTGACATACCGCAGGGCGCTCCGGTTTGCCGAAGATCATGCACTGGTTCAAGTCATTTAACTGAACGCAACGAACGCTGGCAGGCTTCCCGTTCGGCATGCCGGGAATCGGCGACGAAATAGACGGCGCGATGCAGCAGGCACCGCAACCAGGCCGGCAAGAAGGCTTGTCATTCATAACGCAATGCCTGGATCGGCAACAGGGACGCGGCTTTGCGCGCCGGGTAGAAACCGAAGAATATGCCGATTGCCGCGGAAAAGCCGACGGCGAACACGATGGATTCTGGCGACAACTGCGTCGTCCATCCGGCAAATTCGCCCACTAGCCATGAACCGGCAACGCCGAGCACGATGCCCAAGAAACCGCCGATCAGCGATAGCGTGACCGCCTCCACCAGGAACTGGTTCAGGATGTCGCGGCCGCGCGCACCGACGGCCATGCGCAAGCCGATCTCGCGGGTGCGCTCCGTGACTGACACCAGCATGATGTTCATGATGCCGATGCCGCCCACCAGCAGCGACACCGATGCCACCGCGGCCAGCAGCAATGTCATGATGCGCGACGACTCTTCCTGTGCCTGCAGCAGCTCGCTCATGTTCCGTACCGTGAAGCCGTCATCCTGTCCGGGTTGCGTACGCTGGCGCTGGCGCATCAGCTCGCGAATGCTTTCTTCCGCGTCCTTCATGCTTGCACCTGCACGCACCTTGACCTGGATGGTGCCGACCCGGCGCAGCTTGCCTTGCGTATTGCCGAACAGGCGATTGCGTGCGGTCGATAACGGCACCATCACGACGTCGTCCTGGTCCTGGCCGATCATGCTCTGCCCTTTCCTCTCCAGCACGCCGATGACGGTGAACGGCACCTTGCGCACGCGGATTACCTGGTCGATCGGATCCTGGTCGCCGAACAACTCCCTCGCGACAGTTTGGCCGAGCACGACGACCTTGGCCGAGCCGGTGATTTCCGCCTGCTCGAACATGCGCCCGGACTGCAAGGGCCATTCGCGCGCCTCGAAATAGTCGGGCGTCACGCCGTAGATTTGCGTGGCCCAGTTGGTATTGCCAGCAACTACCTGTCCGCTGCCGCGGGTGGTCGGCGCGGCAACCAGCACTTCCGGCACTTCACGTGCGATGGCGAGGGCGTCATCCTCGGTGAGATTCTGATTCGCGCCGGCTCCCAGCCGCACACCGGATGCGGTGGTCGAACCCGGGAGGATGACCATCAGGTTGGAACCAAGGCTCTTGATCTGGTCTTCCACCCTTGCCTGCGCGCCGCTGCCGACGGCGATCATCGTAATCACTGCAGCGACGCCGATGATGATGCCCAGCATGGTCAGGATCGAGCGCAGTTTGTTGACGCGCAGCGCATCCAGAGCGATACGCAATGTGGCGAGCAGGTTCATGTCGCCCCCGCGTCGCTTGGCTGGACGATGCGCGCAAGTTCAGCCTGTGCATTGTGCGGCTGGTTTTGTTCGTCGCTGATCACCATGCCGTCGCGGAATGTGACGATGCGCGAGGCAAATTCCGCGACATCATGTTCATGCGTCACCATCACGATCGTCATGCCTTCACGGTTCAGCTTCTGCAGCAGGGCCATGATCTCTATGCTGGTACGCGAGTCGAGTGCGCCGGTCGGTTCGTCGGCGAGAATCAGCGAGGGATTATTGACGAGGGCGCGTGCAATCGCCACGCGCTGCTGCTGGCCGCCGGACAATTGCGCGGGATGATGGTCGGCCCGCTCTCCGAGCCCTACTTCGGCCAGCCTGCGCCGTGCGCGCTCCTTGCGCTCGGCAGCCGGAATGCCGGCATACAGCAGTGGCAGCTCGACGTTGTCCAGCGCGCTGGTTCGCGGGAGGAGGTTGAATTGCTGGAACACGAAGCCGATGCGCTTGTTGCGGATTGCCGCCAGTTCATCGGCGCTGAGGCTGGCGACGTTTGTACCGGCCAGCATGTAATCGCCGGCGGTGGGCGCATCGAGGCAGCCGATCACGTTCATGAACGTCGACTTGCCCGATCCGGACGCGCCCATGATGGCAACGAATTCACCCTCGTCGATATGGATGGAAACGCCACGCAACGCATGCACGACGGTGGTCCCCATCGTGTATTCCTTGACCAGGCCCTTGGTCTGGATCAGATGCATCAGAACATCCTCGGGCCAGCCGGTTGTCGCGACTTTGATTCGCTATTGGACTGGACGGTGCCGGAGATGACTTCCATACCTTCTTTCACGTCCGGAGAGAGCACTTCGGTCGCACTTCCGTCGGTAAGGCCAAGACGCACTTCGATGGCAATAGGCTGGCGTTTCTCATCGAAGGTATAGATGCGCCCACGTGCACCACCGCCACGCCTGTCGCCAAACTCGGCAGCGATCATTTCATATTTCGCTTTTTGCTCCGGTGTCAGCATCTCGGCAATCTGGACGCGCAATTCATTGCGGTTGCGCTCCGATTGGGCCTGGCGCTCGCCCTCCGGCATGTCGCGCGCCGCCTGGAATTTTTCCCGCATGCCGGCATAGATGCTGTCCAGCTTGGCTTTTTGCACATCGGTCAACTGCAACTCCTTCTCCAGCCGTTCACGCTGTGCCGCCAGCTGGCCTCCCTGCTGTGCACGCTGCACGTCGCCAGGTTGTGCCGTCGCCGTCTTGTCGGCAGCACTTGCGCCCGCGGGCCGGAAACGCAGCGCAGCGTTAGCGACCTTGAGCACTTCACTACGGGTGTCGGTGATGACCCGCACATTCGCGGTCATGCCCGGCAACAGTTCCTTGTTGGGGTTGGAGGCGCTGATGACGACGGTATAGGTCACAACATTGGAGACGTTCTGTGCCGCCTTTCGGATTTGCTTGACCGTGCCTTCGAAACTGCGGCCCGGGAAGGCATCAACAGTAAAGGTGGCTTTTTGTCCGAGGCGCACACGGCCGATCTCCGATTCGTCGATGGCGGCATCGACCTGCATGTCGGTCAGATTTTCCGCGATGATGAAAAGTTCCGGTGCCTGCAGGCTGGCCGCCACGGTCTGCCCGCGCTCGACGCTGCGCTTGATCACGACACCGTCGACCGGCGCCTTGATCTCGGTGCGGCCCAAGTCAATCTTCGCCTGCGCCAGCGCAGCTTCCCGCTGCTTGACCACGGCTTGCGCATTGCGCACGCTTGCTGCAGCCACCCCCGCCTGCGCCCGAGCGGTGTTTACCTGCTCGACCGCCGCGTTATAGGTCGCCTGTGCCTTGTCGCGCTCGGCGCCGGAAATGAACCCTTTCTCGACCAGCTGGCGCTTACGCTCCAGGTCACGGTTTGCCTCTGCAAGTTCGATCTCTGCTTTCGCGACGAGCGCATTCTGGGCTGCGATATTGGCCTGCTGCGTCAGCACTTGCGCGCGAGCAGCGTCGACATCGGCCTGCGCCTGGCGCACCTTGTATTCGAAGGTTTCCGGATCGATGCGCGCGATCAGTTGGCCGCGCCTCACTTCGGAATTGAAATCGACCAGTACATCCCGGAGTTGCCCCGAGACTTGGGAGCCGACTTGGACCGAGACCACCGGGCTCAATGTGCCGGATGCGGAAACGCTGGCCGTGATTGCTCCCTTTTCAATCTTTGTCGTCTTGTACTCCGGGGCTGCTTTCTTTTCCTGCCAGTAATTAATCCCGAATCCGCCCGCGACGATGAGCAACGCCACCACCAGCAAGATCCACCACTTTCTTGAAAAATTCATAACCCGGGAAGAAAAATTGAGCACCCCCGCGATTCTACTGGCTATCCCCTGTTGGTTCTTGTCGTTTTGTAGCAGGACTGTGTCGACGTAACAGGGTCTGTATATAGTTATTTCCTTGCTTGACGCTGTGGATATTGGCGCTTATATTACTGACTCGTCAGTAAGTTATTCCCGCCACATGCCCATGAACTGCCCCTTCAAGAAACCGCGCTGGGAACGGCGCAAGGATGCGCGCCCGCAAGAACTGCTTGCCGCAGCCCTCGACCTGTTTGTCGAGCGCGGCTATGCGGCGACGCGCCTCGATGATGTGGCAGCGCGGGCGGGTGTTTCCAAGGGCACACTTTATCTGTATTTCACCAACAAGGAAGAACTGTTCAAGGCGGTCGTTCGCGAGAACATGGTGCCGGTGCTCGGCGAAGCGGAAGGTATCGTCGAAAACCATGAAGGCCCGTCCGTCGAACTGTTCCGCGAAATCATTCTCGGCTGGTGGGAGCGGATCGGCAACACGAAACTGTCCGGCATTACCAAGCTGATGATGGCGGAGTCCTCCAACTTCCCGGAAGTGGCGCAGTTCTACCACGACGAAGTCATTACCCGTGGCACCGCCATGATCAGGCGCATGCTGGAGCGCGGCATCGAACGTGGCGAATTCCGCAAGATCGATGTGCAGCAAACAGTGCAAGCCGTATGTTCGCCGGTGATCATGCTGATGGTCTGGAAACATACCTTCAATTCCTGCACCGCCGAACCAATCAATCCCGAAAAATTCCTCAACAGCTTCATTGACCTGTTCCTGCATGGATTGCTGAACAACAGTCCTGTCACGCAGAAAGGATAGAACCACAATGTTCAAACGCCGATCGTTCTGGATCATTCTTGCCGTCAGCCTGCTGCTGGCGGCCATTGCAGGCGCAGTGCTGAAAAAGCAAAACCAGCGTGCAGCTTCATCAATTGCCGTCGCGTCGAAAGCGCCGCCTGTGATGGAATTTCTGGCTAGCGATGTGACGCAGGTGAAGGCACATGACCTGCGCCAACTGCTGCCCTTGTCCGGCTCATTGCGCGCAGTGAACCAGGCCAGCGTCAAGGCGAGGGTGGCCGGCGAAGTACGCGAGGTGCTGGTCCGCGAAGGCGAAGCCGTCAAGGCTGGCCAGGTTCTTATTCGCATGGACACCAGCGATTACCAGGCGCGCGTCGTCCAGGCGCAAGGCGCGCTGCTGGCGGCGCGCGGCCAGCTCGACATCGCCACCAAGACGCGCGACAACAATAAAGCCTTGCTCGACAAGGGTTTCATCTCCAAGACCGCATTCGACAACGCGGAGAGCCAGTACAGCATTGCCCGCGCCAATGTCGACTCCGCACGCGGTGCGCTCGACGTGGCCCAGAAGGCATTGGCGGACACGGTAATCCGCGCGCCAATATCGGGCCTGATCAGCAGCCGTACCGTCCAGCCGGGGGAAAAGGTTTCGGTGGACAGCCGCCTGCTCGACGTCGTCGACCTCAGTCAGATGGAAATGGAAGCAGCCGTGCCGGCAGCCGATATCACCCATGTGGCACTCGGCCAGG
>Ga0196971_1000633_pt1 | contig 23513 bp, 17 predicted proteins | sample S1v_1013CmetaG_FD_148660 | JGI IMG/M metagenome (GOLD analysis project Ga0196971, IMG submission 148660) | Soil microbial communities from Anza Borrego desert, Southern California, United States - S1+v_10-13C | ecosystem: Environmental > Terrestrial > Soil > Desert | place: USA: California...
CCTGGAAGCGGCGGGGGAGGGGGGCCACTTCGCCCAGGGCTTCCACGATTTCGGCCACATCCATGCCCAGGGCGTGGGCCACCAGGGCAGCCGCCGTCGCGTTGGCCGCCTGGAAGGTGCCGAAGGTCTTCAGGCGGCAGGGCAGGCGCCGTCCGCCCAGGTGCAGTGTGAAGATGGTGCCCGTCTCGCAGGTGCGGGCGCCCTCATAGCGGGCGTCGAGGCCGGTGCCGGGGCCGCTCATGCCGGGGCCGCTCGTGCCACGGCCGCCGGCGCCGAAGGTCAGCACCCGGCAGCGGTAGTCAGCCCGGGGCAGCAAGGCGCAGCCGGGGTCCTCGCCGTGAACGGCCAGCACGCCCTCGGGCGGCAGGTACAGCCCGAGCCGGCCCTTTTCCTGGGCCACCACGGCCACCGAACCCGCCGCCCCATCCAGATGATCCGCCGTCACCTTCGTGATGATGCCTGCCGCCGGCCGGGCCAGAGCCGCCATCCGCTCGATGTCGCCTTGCCGGCCAAAGCCCATTTCGATGACCGCTGCCTCAGAAGGCCTCCCGGCCATGCCCAGCAATATGTCGGCGCAGTCGGTGACCACGTTGTGGCTGCCGGAGGTGGCCCGAACCGTGTAGCGGCGGGAGAGCAGCCCCGCCAGGTACTCTTTGGTCGACGACTTGCCCGAACTGCCGGTAATGCCCACCACCAGGGCCTGCGAGCGGGACCGGGCATCGGCCGCGAGGGCCAGGTAGCCCTCCACCGGGGCCCGCATGGTGAGGAAGCCCAGGTTGGGAAACGCCTCTCTGGGGGGTGGTTTCTGCCCGTCGTAAAGCACGACCCCCGCAGCGTCGGCAGCGGCGAGGGTCCGGAAGAGGGCGTCGTTGACGCTGCGTACATACATGGGAAAGTAGAGGTCGCCGGGGCCGGCCCGGGCCGCCTCCTGCACCGGCACTACCCTCTGGGGGCCGGGCCACCGCAGCCTGGTGGCACCGGTGACGCGCAGCAGTTCGCTTAGATCCCAGACCATACGTTTTTACCCCTCCCGGTGGCGCCCCCCGAACCCTGCCAGGTAGGCGCCGTAGAGCAGGGGGCCGGACTTGACGGCCAGGTACGTCTGCTCATCGCCCATGTAGAGGGGCAGTTCGTGGAACGGCAGCTTGTTGATCTCGAAGAGCCATAGCCGGCGCTCCCGGTCCAGGGCCACGTCGAGCCCCAGGTCGCCGTAACAGCCTCCCGTTCGGTCCAGCGCCGCACAGACGGCGGCGGCAAACTCCAGCATGGCGGATTTGAGGCGGAACGCTTCCCGCCAGTCCACGCCGAAGGCCCGCACGAGCGCTTCGTCGGGCCGCAGCGCGTAGCCGCTGTTGATGAAGTTGGTCACCACCGCTCCGGATCGGCCGAAGCGGCCCAGCATGCCGGCGGGCGTCCAGCGGCCCCGGTGGTCCTTCTGCATCATGATGCGAAAGTCCACCGGCCGGCCCTGGAACACCGGCAGGTCGACGCACTGCTGGAGCAGGTAGCCGCCCTTGGCAGCAAGGGGGGCCAGGTGTTCACCCAGCACTTCGGCCGTCGGGAAGCTCTCTTCGGCATCGGGCCGCTCCCGGTAGCGCAGAGTGAAGCCCTGCTCCGTACGCTCGATGCGGATGAGGCCGTAGCCGGAGTTGCCGTCCTGGCGTTTGAGGATGGCGCGGCCCTCCTGGTCGAGCAGGTCGACCAGATCGCCCAGGTGCGTAAAGGGCCGGGTGGCAGGCAGGTGGGCCGCCACGGTGGGGTCGGCGGCGAGGAGCCGGTAGCCCTCCTGCTTGTCGAAGAAGTGCGAGTTGTACAGGCGGGGGCCCAGGCGGGCGCAGAGCCGCTCGTGGGCCGCCTGCGGCAGCCAGCCGTTCCGGCGCCAGAGAGCGGCGGGGAAGGGGAAGCGCCCGGGCACCAGTCGACCGGCGCCCGCCCGCGTGTCAACGGGGGCCGGCGCGGCAACCGTGGCGTAGAACTCCCGAGCCAATTCCCGGAACCGCTCCGTCCGCTGGGTGGTGGGAAGGGGCATCGCTTCGGCCGTGGCCGCCGCTACCACCCGCTCGCTCAGTTTGCGGGCCCGCTCCCAGTCGGGGGCATACTCGCCTGGCGACGGAGTGGACGGGTCGGGCTGCCAGTAGTAGCCTTCGATCATCTCCGTGGCCAGGTCGATGCCGTCGGTGGCGAAGAGGTAGGCAAGCCCGGCAACATCGGGATAGCGGAGCAGGTAGCCATCCAGCATGCCGCCCGGGGCCGGGTCCAGCAGGGCGGACCGGGCTGCCGCGTGAATGCCGATCACCGGGCCGATGCGCAGTTCGCCATCCACCCAGCGGAGGCGGTACGGGACGCCATCGACTGTGCCCAGGGCAGCGGAGAGCCCGGCGGAAATGGGCAGGTACCGGCCAATCTCCAAAATGGATACCACAGCCGCTTCCGCTCGTCGGGCGCCGTGGCACACCGTCACCCGTCCCAGGTGGGGCCGCCCCAGAGCCGTGCGGGCGCTCTCCGTCAGGTAGAGCGTCGCCGCCGCACCAGAGGTAGCCACCAGGTGGAAGGTCTGGGTCACGCCGGTTCCCCTCCTTGGCCGGCCCCGAAGCCCGCCAGGTGGCAGGCGAACTCCAGGGGCAGAGTCCGAATGCGGTAGAACTTCGGCCAGTTGGCCGCCTCCCAGGCGATGTTGTGATCGGGGTCGCGATTATTGGCCTCAATGATCCAGGGATGGCCGTTCAGGTCGTACGCCAGATCCAGCCCCAGATCGCCGATGAGCAGCCCGCTCCGGTCCACCGCTTCGCCCACGGCGAGGGCCAGCCTTGCCAGCTCTTCCTTCCGGCGGAACAGCACATGGGGGTGGGAGCCGAAGAGCAGGCCCAGGACATCATCCACTGCAGTGGGGAAGCCGCCCGTGGCCATGTTGCTCACGTGCAGCCTCTCCGTGCCGCATCGGCCTACGATGCCGGGCACCGTCCAGCTGCCGCTGCCGTCCTTCTGCAGGATCACCCGGAAATCGACCAGCCGGTCGCCCGCCTCCGCCAGCGTAAGCCCCTGCTGCACAATTCCCGGGCGGGGCAGCAGGGGCGTCAGCCGGCTCCGCATCTCCAGCAGGTCGGGGCAAGCCACGGGCTCCCGCCCGGCGGCGGCCAACTCGAAGCCCCGGCCATCGTCCAGGCGGCGGACCCGCAGCACACCGGAAGCCAGGCTGCCCCACACAGGCTTGATGTAGACCGCCGGGTAGCGCTGCAGCATGGACTCCACGCTGCCCGCATCCTTGACGGGCACGGTCTCCGGCAGGTGGGGGCGAAGGCGGGGGTCGGCGGCCATCCAGTCCCAGGCCTCGCCTTTGTGGAAAAGCCGTTCGTTGAAGACATGAACGCCCAGGTTCCGCAGGGGCTCGTAGAGGCCACCCAGGCGGGCGCCATACCGCCGGAAGATCACCTGCGGCAAAGGGAAGCGTCCCGACACCCATGATTCCCGGGGGCTGGACACGAAGCGGTAGCCCGACACCAGGCCCTCTTCGGGGTCGATCCCGTCCCGGGCGAGGGCCAGGAAGAGGCCGCCCTTGCCGCCCATGGTCAGCAGGTGGTTGGAGAGGGCGCGCAGGCGGTCGGGGGTCAGCTGGCCGACCGTGTCGGCGCCGAGGATGCCTACGGAGGGACCGAGACGTAGGGCAGCCGTTTCCGATCGAAGGCGGCAATCCAGCCCGGTGGGTACCCCCAGCTCCTCCGACAGGTCGGCTGAAAGCCCGAAATCGCCGGTGGCGACCCGGGCCGACACCTTACGCACGCCGAAGGCCACGGTCACTTCCCGCGCCGGCCCCTGCCACTCCGGCGGCAGGGAGACCGTCCCCTTCTGCCCCGCCAAGGGCTGCAGCGTAACCCGTCGCTCTATGCCCAATGTCATCCCCCCCAGACGTCGAATCCGGCCAGGTGACCGGCGTACAGCAGCGGAGCCGCCAGCAGACGCCGGTAGGTGGCGCGGTCGAGGCTCTCGAAGCCGTGGAAGGTGGGAATCACGTTGGCCTCGATGAACCACATGTTGCCCCGCTGATCCAGGGCCAGGTCAATGCCGAATTCGCCGAAGCTCTCCCCGGTATGCTCCAGCAGGTGGCAGACCCGGCGGGCCAGCTCCACCGCCTCTTCCCGAACCAGTGTCGGGGCCGCCGCATCGCCGAAGGCCTCCTGCACGGCATCTTCCAGCCAGAGGGCGCGGCCCCCGTGGGCGATGTTGGTCACCAGTTGTCCCGGGCCCGCCAGGCGGCACTCCATGCCTGTGCACTGCCAGTTGGGCGTCCGGTGCATCACCACCCGAATGTCAAAGGGCGCCCCGTCGATGGTCGCCAGTTCGATCTTGGCCTGGCAGAGGTAGCGGTGGTCGGCGATTTCGCCCGCCAGGAACGCCGCCAGCTGTTCGGGGTCGAGGCGGGTGGTCACCGGGGCGCTCCCTGACCGGCAGTCCTGCACGCGGAAATGGCCGTCATCGTTGCTGACGAACAGAATGCCCCGCCCCCGCGACAGCTCCGACGGCTTCAGGACCAAGCTCTCGTGCCGCCCGAGCATGTCGAAGACTTCGCGCCCATCGGTCACCGCAGCAGTCTCTGGCAGGTGGCGGCGGAGCTGCTCATCCCGGGAGAGGATCTGGTACAGCTCCCACTTGGTGTACCGGCGGGAGTTGAAGACCTGGACACCCAACTCCCACAGCCGTTCGATGGAGTGGGGCGGCTGGTGGAAGGAGCGCCGGTGCACAATGCTGGGAATCGGCAGGGCCCCGTACGACCACTGGCTGCGGGTGGGGTCGAAGAAGAGGCCGTAGGCGCAGCCGTCCCGCAAGGAGAGGGTGCGGGGGGAGAAGGCGACCATGAGTCCCCCGGTGCGGCGGCCGACTTCCGCCACACGCTCCGGCTCCCGGTTCAGGTAGCTGCCCGTGTACCAGTGGTTGCGGTTGCCCAACAAGAGGCCCAGCACGGGCCCAATCTCGATGCCCCCGGGCGCCAGCAGCATGCGGTAGACGGGCTCCGTGCGAATGCACAGCTTGCGGATGATCTCAGGGCGAATGATGACGGGGGCAGGAAAGTCAGGGTGCTGCCCCATACCCGGGCGGTCCGGACGACCGAGGCTTTCCGGCCGTGCCACAGAGACACCGACGCGCCCGATGCCGTACCGGAGATAGGTCCGCCCCGGGGCATCGGTCCGAATGCCGGGCGGCAACTGCAGGTCGGCCCCGCTAGCGGCCCCAGCTACGACCGAAATCCACATGCAGCTTTTCCACTCCTGTACGGGCAAGTAGCTGGGCGAAGTGGACCGGGTGCTCCCAGAGGCGCTGATACGCCCGGGATTCGCCGGCCCGGGTCAGCCAGTCCAGGCGGAACCGGCCCGCCAGATCCACCAGCGTGGGCCGGCCTTCCTGGTCGAGCCAGAAGTCGAGGGCGGCGTGGGCGATGCCGGGCAGGAACAGCGCCACTCCCTCCATGACGGACAGGGCGGCGGCCTGGAGGCGCCCGGCCAGGGCCGGCCCTTCGGCCCCGAAGGTGAGCGACAGCGCTTCGGCCAGGGGCCAGCACCGCTCCCGCGGCGAGCCGATGCGAATGGCGTCGCGCTTGGCCACGCTGCCCGCCACCGCCCAGGCGCCGGTCTCGCCGCGGTGCAAGTAGAAGCGCCACTCCACGGGTCCTTCGGGGCCCACGGGCCATCCGCTCAGGTATTCAAGCTGCAGGTGGCGCGGCGCCACCCGCAGGGGAAGCGACTGGGGCCACTCCTTGCGCACCACGGTACCGGTCCGCCCGTCGTGCAGGTCCGTATAGCGGATGCGCCCGCCCATGCCGGTCTCCACCAGCAGGGCGCCGTCCCGCAGGCTCCGCCGGGTGGGGGCCACCAGGCAGAGGCCGGGGCCGGGCGGGTTGAGTCCGAAGGGCTCCCCGGGCGCCACCAGGGACTGCGTCTCGGGTATCGCGGCCAGAATGCCGTTGATCATGGAGCGGTCCCAGCGGTTGGTCTCGTTGAAGAGCACAACCCGCTGGTCGCCGTTCAGGTCCCGCAGGGCCCGGGCTTCCGCGGGAACGGGACGGACGAGCAGGTTGTAGAAAACCCGGGGGATCGGCTCCACCACATCCTCCCGCCAGCCGGACTCGGTGGCAGCAGCCATGCGGGTCCCTGCGGCATCCATCTGTAGGTGCGTTGGGGGTGCAAGGAGGAGGCGCACGCCGGAGGTGCGCTCGTGCGTCAGGGCGGCGGTGCGCCAGGAGTCCGTCTGGACGCTCAGAAGCCTGCGGTAGCGCTTGGCGGAGAGCAGAATGCCCAGTTGCAGTGTCACCTTGCTGTTCCCCCCCGTCTGTTGCGCAACGCGCCTATAATGCTTACGAGGCGTCAACGCCTCCTATGCAGGCGGCTCGGGGCGCGGTATAATGAAGCCTGGCGTGCCGGGTTACTCCGGAGGCGCCCGCGGTGGCAGCGACCCGCGTGATCAAAACTGTGTGGGGGTTCATCCTGCGCGTGTTTTGACACCGGGCCTGTTAAGGGGCTCGGTGTTTTATTTTTGGAGGGAACGCGTTGTGGCAGTGCATGTGAACGTGAGCAGGATCTTCAGCTTTGACTCAGCACACCGGCTTGAGGACTACGTGGGCAAGTGCAACAACCTGCATGGTCATACCTATCGGCTGGAGCTTACAGTCCGGGGCACGCCGGACCAGCGCGGCATAGTCATGGACTTCGGCGACCTGAAGGCCATTTTCAAGGAGTATTACGAGCCGATTCTTGACCATCAATACCTGAACGACTCGCTGCCCATGGTCAACACCACGGCCGAGAATCTGGCCATCTGGTTCTTCGACTACTGGGAAGCGAAGGTCCGGCCGGCCTACCCGGCCGTGGAGCCTGTGTGCGTCCGCATCTGGGAGACCGAAAGTGCGTATGTCACCCTACCTTATGCCGACTGGAGGGCGGGACGTGCGGATCAATGAGATCTTCCTGTCTGTTCAGGGGGAGACTTCCTCTGCTGGCATGCCCACCGCCTTTGTGCGGACGGGCGGGTGCAACCTGCGCTGTACTTATTGCGATACGCCTTACGCGCTGACCACCCACGGCAGCGTCGCCATGTCGGTGGATGAGGTGATGGCGGCGGTGGCTGAGAAGGGCGGGCACTGCCGGCGGGTCTGCCTGACGGGGGGCGAGCCGCTGATCCAGCCTCGGGAAGAGGTTCAGTCCTTGTTGGACCGGTTGGCTGCGGCGGGCTACGAGGTCTCCGTTGAGACGTCGGGCTCACTTCCGATTGAGCCGTTCCGCCTGCACGATGGGCAGCGCTGGATTCTGGACATGAAAGTCCCGTCTTCGGGCGAGTCTGAGGCCATGAGCTTCGATTCGCTGGCTTTGCTGCGTGCTGTTGATGAAGTGAAGTTCGTGGTGGGACCTCGTTCCGATTTCGACTGGTCGGTGGAACTGATTCGGCGGTACGGGTTGGAGGGGAGGGCCCGCTTGCTCTTCTCGCCCATCTGGGGCGCCGTGACGCCGCTGCAGCTGACGGAGTGGGTGCTGGGGTCCGGCATCGATGCGCGGGTGCAGATTCAGCTGCACAAGATTATCTGGGATCCTGCGGCTCGGGGAGTGTGACGTTATGGAAGCGTTGCTTCAGCAGGTCTTCGCTGGGGGGAACTTCGACTTCGGGTCGGTAGCCCTCCAGGTCTTTGCGCGCCAGTTTGAGCGCTGCGCCGCCTACCGGCGCTTCTGTGAGGCCCGGGGGAAGACGCCCACTACGGTGGATGATTGGCGGGCCATCCCCCACCTGCCGGTCACCGCGTTCAAGCATGCCCGCATCTACAGCGGTGTGGGGGAGCCTGCCTGGTACTTCCAGACCAGCGGCACCACCGAGGGGCCCGAGCTGCGGGGCCGGCATTACTTTGAGCGGCTGGACCTGTATGCCGCCTGCTCCCGGCCGGTGTTCCGGCATTTTTTCCTGCCCGGTGTGGACCGGATTCCCATGTTCATGCTGGCCATGCCCCCCGAGACCAACCCGCACTCGTCGCTGTCGTGGTATCTGCGGCAGCAGGAGGAGGCTTTTGGGGCGCCAGGCGGGGGCTGGTTCGTGGATGCGGACGGCCTTCGCGTCCCGGCCTTGATTGCGGCTTTGCGTAACCTGGAGGGTCCGGTCGCCCTGCTGGGCACCGCCTTCGCCTTCGTTCACCTGGTGGACAGCGGGGTGCGGCTGAAGCTCGCCCCAGGCTCCCGGGTGATGGAGACCGGCGGGTTCAAGGGGAAGTCCCGGGAGGTGGAGCGGGGCGAACTGTACTCGTTGCTCTCGGAGACGTTGGGTCCGGATGCGGCTTATGTGAATCAGTACGGCATGACCGAGATGTCGTCCAACTGCTACGACCAGACCCTGCTGACGGGCTCTCGCCGCAAGGCCGGGCCGGCCTGGGTGCAGGTGCGCATGCTGGACCCCGAGACCCTTGCCGAAGTTCCGGATGGCACGCCGGGCCTGGTGGCGATCGCCGACCTGGCCAATCTCTACTCCTGCGCCTTCTTGCTGACGCAGGACGTGGGCGTGAAGTATGCCGACGGCTTTGAGGTGCTGGGGCGGGCGCCGGGGGCGGAAGCCCGGGGCTGCTCCATTGCCATGGATGAGTTCCTGAAGGTGAACCGGCCATGATCGAACGTTCGGTTGATGAAATCCTGCTTGTGCTGGGGCGGGTGGTCGATCGGTGGATGGACCATGCCGACCCCATCAGGCGGGAGGCCGAAGAGCGGCTGGCTGAGGGGACGGGCCTGGCTCCCGCCATGCTTCGGCTGGGCCTTGACCACATGCTCTCGCGAGTCCGAGACATTGGCGCCCTGCTCGATGCCGATCTGGGCAGCCGGTACGCACTGGATGGGTTCGTGGAGCGTGGCGCCGGGCCGCATGGTCGGGCCGGCGGGCCGGCCGTGCGAAGTCGGGCGTATGGCCCCGGGCTTCTGGTCTGCGTCTTCGCCGGAAACGTGCCGGGTGTGCCCGCCTTCGACATGGCGCTCGCCCTCGCGCTGAAGAGCGCCTGCCTGGTCCGGCCCTCCCGTGAGGAGCCCGTCTTTGCCGAGTTGTTCGCCCGGTCGGTCGCCGAAGTCGACCCGCTGCTGGGCAGCAGCCTGACCGTCGCCCACTGGGGCCACGACGAGACCTGGGCCTACGAAAAAGCCGGAGCCGTGCTGGCTTACGGCTCCGACCAGTCCGTTGCCGCCATTCGCCGCCTGGTGCCGGAAGGCGTGCGCTTCCTGGGGCACGGGCACAAGATCAGCTTTGCAGTGGTAGCTCGCGAGGCAGCCACAGCTGAGACGGCCCGCCGCCTGGCTGTCGATGTGGCCCTGTACGACCAGCAGGGCTGTGTCAGCCCCCACATGGCCTTCGTGGAGCGGGGCGGCCCGCTTTCGCCGTCTGCGTTCGCCGCAGCGTGCGGGGCTGCGCTCTCCGACCTGGAGACAACCATGCCCCGGGCGAAGCGGGCCGCCGCTGAAGCCATGTCGCTGCGAGCCGCCCGCGACGAGGCCGAGTTTACGGCCGACGCCTTGCACGCCAGCCCCGCCGATCTGGCGTGGGCCGTGGCCTACTACGAGCAGCCGGCCTTCCTGCCCAGCCCGCTAAACCGCATGCTGAGAGTCATGGCGGTCGACAGTCTGGCCCGAGCGGCCGGCGAAGCGGCCCCCTACGGCCCGTACCTGCAGACTGTGGCCTTCGCCGGCCCGGACCCCCGGCGCCTCGCATTAGCCGAGAGCCTGGGTCGCCTCGGCGCCAGCCGCATCTGCGCCATCGGGCGAGCCCAGCAGCCGCACGCCCTCTGGCGCCACGACGGCCGGCCCACTGCCGGCGACCTGGTCCGGTGGGTCGACATTGAGCCCGGGGAGGCGAGCGAATGAACCTCAAGCAGTTGGACCTGCAGCACCTCGTCCACGCCGAAGTCCACTTCCGGGAGTTCTACCGCAAGGGCCCCGTGGTGATCGTGCGGGGCGAAGGCTCCACCGTCTACGACACGGAGGGCAACGCCTACCTGGACGCCCAGGGAGGGCTGGCGCTGGTCAACATCGGGTATGGGCGCCGGGAGATTGCCGCTGTGGCGGCCCGCCAGATGGAGCAGCTCATGTACTACCATACGTACTTCAACTTCTCCAACGATGCCGCCGTCATGCTGGCGGCGAAGCTGGCCGAACTGGCCCCGGCGGGCCTGGGCAAGGTCTTCTACACGCTGGGTGGCGCCGAGGCGGTGGAGAGCGCTGCCAAGCTGGCCCGGCTCTATCAGCGGGCCAAGGGGCGGTCCCAGGGCGACAAGATCATCTGCCTGAACGAGGCGTACCATGGCAACACCATGGGCGCGCTATCGGCCACAGGCATGGCCAAGCACAAGGAGCTGTTCGGCCCGCTGGTACCGGGCTTTCTGCATGTGCCCGCGCCCGACCGCTTTGACGGGCCATTCGGCTACGACGATGCTGAGGCTGGCGCCAAGTACGCCGCCCTGGTGGAGGAACGGATCCTGGCAGAGGGGCCGGAGACCGTCGCCGCCTTCCTGGCTGAGCCCATTCTGGGCGTCGGCGGCGTGATCATCCCGCCGGACGACTACTGGCAGCGCATTCGGGCCATCTGCGACAAGTACGGCATTCTCTGGATTGCTGATGAGGTCATGACCGGCTTCGGCCGCACCGGCGCCGACTGGGCGCTGGAGCACTACGGCGCCACGCCTGACGTCATCTGCACGGCCAAGGGGCTCACCAGCGGCTACCTGCCGCTGGGCGCTATCCTCATCCGCGACACGGTAGTGGACGCCATTGCCGAGGCCGACCTGCCCTTCACCCATGGCTTCACCTACGCCGGACATCCGGTGGCCTGTGCCGTGGCGCTGGCCAACATCGAGATCTACCAGCGGGAGGGGCTGGCGCAGCGGGCCACCGATACCGGGGCCCGGTTCATCCGGCGTCTAAAGGAACGGGAGAATCCGTTCATCGGCGAGGTGCGGGGGAAGGGGCTCATGATCGGCGTGGAGCTGGTGGCCGCCCCGGCTGGTGGGGACGACACCGCGGGCGGCAGGTCTCGTGTCCCGGGTCTGGGCTTCGCCGTCGAGGCGGCATCGTTCAGGGAAGGGGTCATCACGGGTGTCGCGCCGTACCGGGAAGCCCTGCTGCTGACGCCGCCCCTGGTACTGACCGACGCGGAGGCAGACCGGCTGGTGGACGTCTTCGACCGGGCCATCCGCACCGAGGGGGAACGGCTGACGCAAGGGTAGAGGAGGGACGGCATTGCCGGGAGGGGTACCAGTCAGAGAGATCGCCCCGGATGAAGTCCGACGGCGGCTGGAGGCGGGGGAGCAGGTAACGGTGGTGGACATTCGGGAGCCGTATGAGTGGCAGTCCGGCGCCATTGGCGGCGCCCGCCTGTCGCCAATGCGCCCGTTCCTGCTCCAGGAACTGAGTTCGCTGGATCAGGGGCAGGAGTACATACTGGTCTGCGCCAGCGGCGTGCGCACGCTGGAAGCAGCAGCCTTCATGACCCTGAAGGGCTTTCCCAACGTGCGCTCCATGGCGGGCGGTATGAAAGCCTGGAAGGGGCCCGTGGTTCCGCCATCTAGATGAGGAGGTGGGTTCCGTGTCGCAGGCGTTCATCGACCTGAGCCGGGCGGAGTTTGCGCTCTTTCACCGGCGTGCGGCCAAGGCTCTGGCCCAGCTGACCGACGAGGATGTGAACTGGCGGCCCAACGACGACAGCAACAGCATCGCCAACCTGGTGGTGCATATGGCCGGCGGGACGAAGCAGCGGTTCCTGACCGGGATCCTTGGCGAGCCCGACACCCGGGACCGGGACGCCGAGTTCAACCTGCGGGCGACCATGTCGAAGGAACAGGTGCTGGCCCTGTGGGATGAGAGCATGGGCATGATCGACCGGGTGCTGGCGGGCCTGGCGCCCGAGCGGCTCACGGAGACCCAGCAGGTGAGGGAGCATACCCACACCCATCAGCAGGTGATTCTTAGGCAGATGGCACACATCGGTGAGCACGTGGGGCAGATTCTCTACATTGCCAAACTGCGGATGGGCGGCGGGTTTGCCCATGTCTCCATCCCGCACCGGCGCGCTTGATAGTTTGAACAGTTAACGTGTAAGCAGGTTCTGTCCTCTGATTGGTCGAAGCACGAATCACCATGAAGACACTCATTCGTTTCTACATACCGCTGGCGCTGCCACAGGTTTTGATGGGCATCTCTCACGGCGTCATATCATCCACCCTGGCATCGCTGGGGAATGCCGCCGTGATTCTCTCTGCCTATACCCTGGCTGTGAGCATCGCCCAGTTGGCCGAGGCGCCCATTCTGCCGGTGCGCCAGTTCGTGATGACGCTGGCCCATGACCGCCGCTCCTGGAAAGTGATTCAGCTCATCTGCTGGGGCATCGCCCTGGTCATGGTGGGGCTGGAGCTAGCCTCCGCCTGGGGACCTCTCATGAGGCCCGTTCTGCAGGGCCTTTTCCGCGTGCCCGACCATTTGTTGGCGCCTACGCTGACCATGTTCCGGCTCCATCTCTGGCTGGTGGCCCTCAGTACCTGGCGCTTCCTGCACCAGGGCATGGTGGTGGCCCGCAGGCAGCCTATCTACGTGACCGCCGGCGTCTGCGTGCGCTTGCCGTTCATGGTGCTGATGGGGTACGGCATCACACACTGGGGCTGGGTCACCCCCCTGCTGGCTGGACCCAGCATCATGATGACGGCAATCTTCGTGGAAGCGCTGGTGGCCTGGGTGGGCTCCCGCCGGTGGATCAAGGAACTGCCGGAAGTGGAGCCCGACCTTCCTGCGTTGACTATCGGGTCGGGGCTGCGCTTCTTCATCCCCCTGGCGGCGTCGTCTGTGGCTCTTACGGTGGGCCGGCCCTTCATCAACGCTACGGTGGGGTCCAGCGCCTTCGCCGATACGGCTCTGGCCGCCATGAACCTGCTGTACATCGTGCAGTTCGTGCTCTTGGGCCCGCTGGGCGTGCTGAACCAGGCTACGGTGATCTTCGGGAAGGATCGGAAGATGACGCTGCGCTTCTGCCTCTACGTGGGCGTAATTGTGCTGGCCGTGCTGCTGGCCCTGGGCTACACGGGGCCGGGCAACCGCTTCCTGGCGTGGGCCCTGAACGCCCCGGCGGAACTGACGCAGCCCATGATCGCTGCCGTGAAGACCATGGCGCTCGCTCCGCTCTTCTTTGCCATGTCCGACTATTTGCAGGGCATTCTGCTGCTGGAGCAGAACACCCGGCCCATCGGGTACGCCAAGGTTGTGGGTGTGGTCGTTTCGATTGTGCTGGTGCGGGTCCTGATCGGTACCGCCGATACGCCGTCGGGCACGGCGGTGGTGGCGGTGCTGGCCACGGCCAGCGGGGCTGTTGCTGAGGTGCTGGTCATGTACGGGCTGCGGCTGTTGGCCCGGCAGCCGGCGGAGCAGGCGGGGTAGCATCAGGGGCATCCGGCGCAAGTTGCGGCGGGTGCCCTTGCATTTGTCGGAACCGTGAGGGCGCATCCCCTGTCGATGAGCTGAACGACGTCGCCCTCGGGCAGATTCGTTCCCGGCGGTGGGCGGAGGCAGCGCAGGCAGTCGCCGCCGCTGTGCGTCGCTGCCAGTTGGGACGGGCAGAAATGCCTGGTGAAGTGAACGAGCGAGCCCCTTGCCGGGGAAAACCGGCAAGGGGCTCGCCATCTGCCGCCCCGCTGCACGGGGTTCAGGAAGAAACTGGACGCGAGGTGCTGCCCGAATGTCCAATTTCTTCCTAATGCTGGCCTTTTGCCCGCATGTCGTCTTAGTCCGGCCATCAAACCGAGGGGTTCGGGGGCTTAATCAGGTCGAAATCCGCTTCCCGATGGGTACGAGGCGGCTCGTCGACGAGGTTTGGGTAGAAATTGGACATCGGCGCGGCTGGCAATGTTCAAATTTCTCTCCGGCCCAGGCCTGAGAGCCCCTTGCCGGACGCACCGGCAGGGGCTCGTCACCATATAGGCGTCCCCGGACCCTGGGGCCCGTGGGGCCCCAGGGGCAACGAGCCCCACGCTCCCGACTGGGCCGCCCGGGGCAGGCGCCCGCCGCTGCCGCTCGCCCCCGGCAGCGTGGCCGCTCGCCCCCGGCAGCGTGGCCGCTGCCGCTCGCCCCCGGCAGCGTGGCCGCTGCCGCCCGCCCCCGGCAGCGTGGCCGCTGCCGCCCGCCCCCGGCGGCTCTCGCTACCGCACGACCTGCACGCTCTGCGGCCCCGCCACCAGCCTGCCGGCGCCCCCCTGGGCCACACTGCCGGCCAGGCCGTACACACCGGCGGCCACGCCCGTATCCACCTGGATCGTGTACGCGACCCGCACCGCCTGCCCGGGCCTGTAAGCCCCCTTGCCCGACGGGCGCCAGGTCCAGGTGCTGCCGCCGAATGCGGACTGGGGCTGCGACGTCTGCCTGACCACACGGAAGCCTGCCGGCAGCGACTCCGTGAGCGTCAGGTCCCCAGAGGCCCCGGCGTCAAAGAGCACCGTGACCTCGAAGCTGTCGCCGGGCATCACCAGGGCCCGGCTCAGGGAGCGGGCCGGCAGCATCAGGCTGGACGCAGCCTGGAGCGTGCCCATGTAGGGGCCGGTGTCGGCCAGAAGGTGCAGGCCGTACTCGCCCGACTTCACCTGTTCCACCGGCATGCTCACGGCCTTGGGCTGCTCAGCCCACCCGATGGGCCCCGTCTGCTCGATGGCCCCCGCCGGGTTGGTCAGCGTGAGCACCGGCTTGCGCTCATCCTTGGCCGTGGCGGCCACCGTCGCGGGCCACGAGGAGGCGTCCCGCACAACCCGGCGACTGGCCGGCCCGAAGGCGCCCGCCGTCACCTGGTAGATGGCGGCGATCTCGTGGCTGGACCCGTCAAACATGCCCCAGCCCACCTGGGCCGACGGGGCCGCTTGCCCTCGCACGTCCGACATGCGCAGGGACAGGTCGCCGCCAAAGGAGTAGGCGTGCTTCTCCGCAGGCAGGCTCCGGGACTCCCACTCGCTGGCGTAGGCCCACTGAGCACCCGGCACATCGTAGGCCATAACGTTGGCCAGCCGGTAGTCGCCGGGCGTCAGGACCAGCGTGCCGGTGGGGACCTCGTAGGCCGCCTGGCCCAGGAGCCCGCCCGACACGAAGAGCGTGCCGTGGTGGCTGGCCCCCCTGGCGACCAGCGCCGACTCCACCACCGCAACCCCAGCAGCCAAAGGTGCAAAGCTGAAGCTGGTATCAGCCTCCACGTGGACCGGCATCGTCAGCAGGTAGTGTCGCTGGCTGTTGTAGCCGTAGCTCTCCCGGCGGACGACGATCACGTAGTCATCCCGCGACTCGGTCGAGTCGAAGGTCAGCCGCCCGTTCAGGTCGAGCTTGCCCCGGCTGATCACCTGGCCGCCCTTGACGATGTCCACCTGGGCCCCCGCCAGGGGAATGGCCGGCTCGCCCGGGTCGGCGTTGCGGCCCTTGCCCGACGGCGGCAGGTAGAGGGTCTGCGCCTGCACGGTCACCTTGGGCGGGCGCACCCGGAAGGTGGCGGAGAGATGGCCCACCCACGCCCTGTAGGCGCCGACCTTCTCCCGCTGGACCGTGAACTGGGCGGTCGCATGCTGGCCCGGGTGCAGATCGTACCCCTGCACGCCTTCGGGCACGTCGTCGACGCTGAGCATCACGTCGTGATGGCCCGTCACTCCGCCGATGTTCTTGACGCTGACCGACACGCCCACCGGCTCATTCCAGAGGACGGTGTCGGGCTGGGCCTTGAGGTCCCACAGCACGAACCGGGGGCCATCGGTCTCGGGCCTGGCTGACCAGCGGATGGCGTTCAGGAAGAGCTCCCGGGCGGCCAGGTTCCAGTGCGACGGCCCCTGCCAGTAGTTGACGCCGTGGGCCGCGAGCAACACATGCCGACTCAGCCCGTTCTGCTTGACCGCCACGCCGGCGCCCAACTGGCCGGCCATGTCCGTGTGGAGCGTGGCCAGGGTCTGGCCGCTGTAGCCATCGAACCAGCCGGTGGTCAGATAGGGGGGCACCAGCTCGAATGTATCGCCAACCGCCCGCCCCGGGAGCAAGGCGTCATGCGAAGCCGAGACCTGTGCCACAACCGGAAACTCGTTCCACCCATACCCCGTGGAGACCGGATCGCCGTAAACGTCGCGAAGCAGGTCGATGCCCCAGCCGATGTAGTCCCCCTTGGTGAAGATCAGGCCCACCCCGGCGGCCGCAGCCGCATCCACTAGGCCGGTCACCTCTTCGGGCATCGCCTTGCCCACCAGGTTGACCACCACGGCGTGGTACTGGTCGATCTCCCGAGCCACATCGAACCAGGCGGGCTGGGCCTGGAAGCCGTTCTCCACCAGGAAGCGGCTGATCTGATCATCCGCATCGCCGATGACGGCAACCCGGGGCAGCGGCTCCAGGCTGACGTCGTAGGTAGTCGACTGGCCCGGCGTCACGGGCAGCCCCGAAACCTGGCGTGTGCCAAAGCCGTACCCGCTGATCTGCAGGCCATAGCTCCCCTCAGGCAGGCTGAAGGCGTACGCCCCATCCACATCGGTGGTCGCTTCGATCTTGATGGGCACCCCCGTCACCCGAAGCGACACACCCGGAATGCCGATGCCGGACAGGCTGTAGCGAACCGTGCCCGCCAACTGGCCCGTGGGCAGCGCCGACAATGCGGCGTCGGCCCGGCTCTTCTGACCCTCGGCTACCACCACCGGCCCCACCGAGACCTCACCATAGCCGAAGCGCGAGACCGTCAGGGAGTACGTTCCCGGCGGCAGCACCAGGCTGTAGCTGCCGTTCGAGCGGGTCTTCGCCGTGCGGTTCAGACCCGTCACCCGCACCTCTGCCTGGTCCAGGGGAGCCCCCGTGGCCCCATCGGTCACCACGCCGCTGATGCCGCTGTTGTAAGCGATGCGAGACACCGCTTCGACCGCGTTGATCCGCCCCTGCCCGAAGCGGATGTTGGGCCGCTCTTCGCCGTAGCGGTTATCCCAGTAGGAAGTCTCCTTCAGCGTCGCCAGAATCGCCTCAGGCGTCAGCGACGGGTTGGCGCCCAGCATGAGGGCCGCCGTCCCCGACACGTGAGGCGTGGCCATGGATGTGCCGTTCCAGCTGTCGTACCCGCCGCCGGGCACCGCCGAGAAGACGTTGACGCCGGGGGCCGAGATGTCGGGCTTGACCCACTCGTCGGGCCACTCCTCGGGCGGGGACTGCCAGCCGCTCTTGCGGATCAGGTCGCCCGACGAGAAGTCGGCGATGGAATCATCTTCGGCAGATGCGCCGATACCGAATGCCTCGAACACGGCGCCCGGCGAGCCCACGCAGCCCGACCCGCAGTTGCCGATGGCGGCGATGGGCAGCACGCCCGCGTTGTACATGTTGCGAATGGGCTCCACCACTTCCGTCCGGAGCCCCTCGGCGCCGAAGGACACGGAGGCGATGTGGGCAGGCTGCCCGGCCGGGTTGCCGTTGCCGTCGGTGGGCTGGACCGCCCACTGCATGCCCGCCACCACCTGGGCGAAGCTGCCGCCGCCGCCCGGCAGCACCAGGCCGCCCATGAGCGTGGCGCCGGGGGCCACGCCAATCTGCGTGCCGCTGGCGCTGCCGCCGGCCACCGTGCCGGAGACGTGGGTGCCGTGCTGGTCGGAGTCGTGGGGCTGCGAACCGGCCACGGGCCGGCCGTCGCCGTCAAACTCCGCCCATCCGCCCGGATAGGTCGGGTCACCGGGGTTGTCGCTGTGCAGCTTGCCGGCCAGGTCGGGGTGGCTGATATCCACGCCCGTGTCCAGCACGGCCACCCGCACCCCCTGGCCCGTGAAGCCAAGCTCGTTCCAGACCCGGGCGGCCTCAATCTTGGCCAGGCCCCAGGTCTGGTCGCCGCCCGGGCCAGGCGCTGGGCCCGGTCCCTGCGTGACCGGGGCCGTGACCCGGAAGTTGTCAAAGACAGCGGCCACGTCGTTCAGGCCCACCAGCCCTTCCAGGGTGGGCCGGTCCAGACGGGCCACCACGGCGTTGATCAGCCAGAACTGGCCCGTCACCTGGGCCCCCCGGCTCCGCAGGTATTGAACGATGGGGCCCTGGCTCTTGGCGGCCGCGGCTTTCAGCGCCGCCACCACGTCATCGTGCCGGAAAGCCACGGCGCTCAGGCGGGCCTTCTCCCGGCCCTTCACCACCACCGTGAACTGCGCGCCTGCGGGGGCCTGGTCCACTTGCCGGCGGAGCTCGGGGTGCAGCTTGTCCCTCCGGATCACCTGCTCCCCACCGGTCGCCGTGCCTACAGAGGGCGCAGCCGCGGCGGGCAGGACCGCCGTAAGCATCATCGCCGTCATCAGCAGTCGGGACAGAACGCTTCGAATTCGCCTATCGGTTGGCCTCCTCTCCAGGAGTAGGACGGAGGCCGACACCCCGCGATTGCTTTGGGCCAACGTTCTCGCTGTAGGCGAAACAAAGCAGGGGACGGCGCCTGCCGTCCCCCTGAACCGCCGCTATCCAGGCTGCTGGGCCACTGCCTGCATGGCCACCGCCCACCGGTCGTAGATCCGCTCCGCCAGCAGGTCGATCGTCTCCTGCTCCGCTGCCACCCAGGCGTCGGGCTTGGCATTATGCAGGGCTGCCACGCACCGCCGCCGGTACTCATCCGCCGTCACCAGCACACCGGTGGTCTTGACCGTATGCAGTACGTCGATCATCTCGCCCTGCATCAGCCGGTAGGCATCCTGCTGGTTGGCGGGCATCTCCAGATAGTCGAAGAAGTCCTGGCTGGACCAGAAGACCCGGTTCTTGTACGTGGTAAACGGGCTCAGCGTAGGCACCTTGCCATCTTCCAGCACTTCGGCCACCAGGTATGTATCCCGCCCGTTCTCGTAGGCGTAGCGCAGCTCATCGTTCATGCCGCTTGAGAAGACCAGGGCCGGCCAGTAGGCCACCACCGCCTGCGAGTTGATCCCGATGAACCAGTCCAGGTCCCGCACGATCGTGTGCGCCCGGATGGCCCGATAGTCCTGCACGCTGTAGTAGGGCTTGTTCCCGTGGGTCGACTCGATCGACGACGGGTCGAAGACGATGCACCTCTCCTGCAGCTTCCGGACGAACTCCTTGACCAGCGGCTTCTTGTCATCGGCCAGATGGGTCATGGGGTAGCTGGCGTAGACGATGGGCCGGGGGTCCCCCCGCACAAGGCATAGAAACGTGTCGGGCTGCCCTACCGGCGCCACGAAATGCCCGATGCCCCGTTCCTTGGCGATGTGGTGGGCGAAGAAGACCTCGAACTCCTGCCAGCGGATGATCGACTCGATGGTCAGCCGGAAATACTCGCCCTGGTGCTCCCGCAGCCGTACGTGGATGTGCTGGGGCGCATCGATCAGGGTGATGATCAGATCGGGGTTGATCGTCTCGATATCGGCCGGGGAGAGCCCTTCCGACATGCCGTCGGTCAGCAGGAAGAGGCTGTGGGCGGAGATGATGACCGGCCTGTCGCCATCAGCCGGGACGCCGTGCAGAATCCGCTCCAGCGCCGCCGCCCGGAGCGCCGCCAGCGTTCCCTGCGACGCCCGCAGAATGTTGGAGTCCGAGAAGGGCAGCTGCCGCTCCCTGGCGATCTCCCGCATGCAGTAGCCCAGATCGTGCACCACGGCCGCCTCTTTGACGGACGGATGCCCAAACAGGGCGCCACGCCCCAACCCTGACATACCGGTGACCAGAATCCGCTTCGCCATCTCTTCTCGCCCCTTCCCGGTGGTATGCATTCGGCTACACATTTCGGTATACTCAACACTTTTCCTTCACCAGGGGCAGGAGGGGGCGCGGGCCGGGTGGAACCACGGAAGGATCAACAGAGTGGGAGGCCGATGGAGATGGAGGAGCAGCAGCTTACCTACCGCCTGGGCGACTGGACGCCGGAGGAGCTCGAGAAGGCCGGCAACGAGACCTTCGCGGCCATTCGCCACTACTATGAGAGCATCGGGGAGATCCCCGTTCTAACCGACATTCAGGCCAGGGACCTGATCCATCTGCTCGATTCCCCCCTGCCCGACGAGGGGCAGCCCTTCGACCAGATCCTCCAGGAGACCCAGCGCAAGGTGATTCCGCACCTGACCCACTGGAATCACCCCAACTACTTCGCCTACTTCAGCGCCTGCTCCAGCGGGCCCGGCATCGTGGCGGATGCCATGATCTCCGCCCTGAACGTCAACCTGTTCCTCTGGAAGACGTCACCGGCGGGCAGTGCGCTGGAGCACGTGGTGCTGCGCTGGCTGGCCGAGATGATCGGCTACGATCCGCAGGCCGATGGCGTTCTGCTCAATGGCGCCTCTCTGGCCACGTTCTACGCCCTGGCGGCAGCCCGGGAAGCGGCGGGGCTCAACATTCGCGAGGAGGGCATGATCGGACGGGACCTCCCGGTCATGCGGGTTTACTGCACCGAGCACGCCCATAGCTCCATCGACAAGGCGGCTATCGCGCTCGGGCTGGGGCTGAAGAATCTGGTGAAGATCCCCGGCGATGCGCAGCACCGCATGCGCCCCGACCTGCTGGACGCTGCTGTCCGGGCCGATCTGGCCCGGGGGTACAAGCCCATCGCGGTGGTGGCCGTGGCCGGGACCACATCCACCGGCGCAGCCGACCCGCTGGATGCGGTGGGGGCCGTCTGCCGCGAGCACGGCCTCTGGCTCCATCTGGATGGGGCCTACGGCGGCCTCTACAACCTGGTGGATGAGATCCGCTCTGAGGTGGATGATCTCGGCGTGGCTGACTCCGTGGTGGTCAATCCGCACAAGGTGATGTTTACTCCGCTGGAAGTCACTGCCCTGTACTGCCGCCGGAAGGGGGCTCTGGCCGCAGCCTTCAGCCTGGTGCCCGAGTACCTGCGCACCGAGTCGCAGGACGGCTCCATCAACTACCACGACTTCTCCCTCCAGCTTGGGCGCAGCTTCCGGGCGCTGAAGCTCTGGTGGATTATCCGGACGTTCGGGCGCAAGGGCATCGCCCTGCGAATGGCCGAGCACCGCCGCCTGGCGGTGGAGCTGCGGGCAGCCGTGGAGGCCCACCCGGACTTTGTGCCGGTGAGCTACTCGCCGTACCCGCTGGTTTGTCTGAAGGCCTTCCCCCGGGACCTGCGGCTTCTTTACGGCGCGGCTTCGCCTGAGCGGCGCGTCGTGCTGGACAAGTACCTGGACCGGCTCAACGCCGCCGTCATGGAGAAGGTCAACGCCGACCGGGAGTACTTCATCACGCACTCGGCGCTGGCGGATACCGGTTTCTTCCTGCGGGTGGCTATCGGGAACATCCGCGTCTTCGGGAGCCACGTGGAGGGGCTGTGGGCCAGAATCCAGGCGGCAGCCGCCGAAGTGGATGCGGCCCTGCGGCCCACGTTGGGGTAAGCGGCATAGTCTGGGAGGGGGTGACTCTCTCGTGGACTACAGCTACCTGGAACGGTTAAGCATCCAGCGGCAGATTGTGCTGGATGGGGTGACGTACGTACATGACCGCACCCGGCGGTCGCCGCGGAAGAAGAGCCTGATCAGGCCTGCCGCTCCTTCCAAAGCAGTGGCAAGGTCCGTGGAAGCGCTGGGTGGAGCCGTGGTCGAAGCTCCGGTGGAGGCCCCGGTGGAAGTGGCCGCCGAGGAGGCCTTTGGGTCGGACTGGAGCCCGTCGGCGGGGTCCGGGGAGGCTGAGTGGCCTGCCGTGGTCGAGTCCACGGGGGCCGAGCCCGAGCCCGCCGCCATCGACGCCCCGGTCGACGGGGCCGACTGGCCCACCCAGCCCGGCGCCCCTGAGACCGGCACGGAGGAACCGGCTGAGGTTGAGCCGCCCTGGGGCGACGCGGCGGCCCTGGCCGCGCCATCGGAACCGTCGCCCGAACCAGCCCCCGCCCCCGGGCGGCCCATTCTGACCGCCCCGCCGGCCGGCTACGCCATTGAGTTCGGCAGCGGCCGCCTGGTGCCCATTCACAGCATGCGGGGGCGCATGAGCTACCCCAGCAGCTACTACTACAACCAGGGCTAGTGCGCGCCAAGGCCGCCCGCCTCGCATGAGCGAGAGGGGCGGCCTTGATCTATGTGAAAAGCTTAGCGCTTGTCGCTGGGAATGCGAACCTGCCCGCCCACGTCGCTGTAGTGAATGGAGCCAGACCCGTCGCTGCCGACCTCGAAGTCGCCCTTCACGTCACGTACGTCGATGCTGCCCGAGTCATCCCGCCGGACAGTCACCCGACCATCCACGTTCCGCACGGTGATCCCGCCGGACTGGTCCGACCCGATCTCCACATCTTTCTTCACGTCCTGCACGTCGATGCTGCCCGAATCATCCCGATCGATGACCACTCCGCCATCCACGCGGGTGATGCGGATGTCGCCGGACTCATCCCGGTCCACCGTCACATCGCCGGCCACCCGGTCGATCACCATGCTGCCGGAGTCATCGGTGACACGCACGTTGCCCTTCACTTCGCTGATCTCGATGTCGCCCGACTCGTCATCCACATCGACGGAAGCTACGTTGCGGATATTGATGGAGCCGCTGTCATCCTTGACCCGCACGGCCATGCTCTCCGGCACTTCGACCACCAGGTGCAGGTAGGGCGAGTTGCCAAAGCTGACACTGGGGATGATGGCATCCACCAGAATGTCGTCCCCGGACTGCGACGTCCGCATGTCGACCGACTTGAGCTGCTCTTCCCGGGCGGCACAGACCGTGCCGCGCACCCGCACCTCGGTCAGACCGGCAACGCCTTCCACCCGCAGGTCGCCGGAGTCGGCATCGATCCGCACCTGCTTGGCGGTGGCGGCCGGCACGTTGGCAGTGCGCTCTTCGCTAAACCGGCAGGTGTTGAAGCCGTTCGCATCCACATGAACCGTGCATCCACTTAGCATCACAGCCGCCAGAGCGGCGACGATTAGGCCCATTACAATACGCTTCATGATTCGAGTCCCTCCGTTTTCGTCTTACACCTCCTTGGACGGTATCAGCCGCGCAGAACCCTTCAGCCCCATTCGAAAACTTTTCCGCCAACCACCGGCAGGGGATACTTCACGCCACGTAGTAGTAGGTAATCCTGTATGCAAATCCGCTGGCATCCGAGGGAGGCGCCTTATGTCCGACGAGAAGCTTCGCAAGCTGCTTCCTGAAGACCTGTACGAGTTCATCACCGTCAGCGATCCACAGATCAGCCCCGACGGCGAAGTGGTCACGTTCGTACGCACGGTCACCGACAAGGAATCGAAGGAGCCCCGTTCCTCCATCTGGATGGTGCCGGCTGCTGGCGGCACGCCGGTGCAGTTCACCCGCAGCGACAAGTCGGACTCCAGCCCCCGCTGGTCGCCCGACAGCCGCACCCTGGCCTTCGTCTCCGACCGCGGCGGCGACCGGCAGATCTGGCTGATCGACCGGTTCGGCGGCGAAGCCCGCCAGCTTACCCACATGCGCAACGGCGCCGCCAACCCCACCTGGTCGCCGGACGGCAAGCGCGTCGCCTTCACCTCGGCTGTGGGCCCCGCTGACAAGCGGGAACTGCTGACCACCGCCAAGGGCGAGGCTGACAAGAAGCTT
>Ga0196971_1000634_pt1 | contig 23484 bp, 22 predicted proteins | sample S1v_1013CmetaG_FD_148660 | JGI IMG/M metagenome (GOLD analysis project Ga0196971, IMG submission 148660) | Soil microbial communities from Anza Borrego desert, Southern California, United States - S1+v_10-13C | ecosystem: Environmental > Terrestrial > Soil > Desert | place: USA: California...
CCGGGAGATGTGCACGCTGCATCTCGGCCCCGATGCGCATGCAGTGCCGCAGATCGTCCATGCGCGCGACGTCGACTTCGCGACCACGGCGGACCTGTTCGGCCTGTTCGCCACGCGGCGCGCGGCACTGGAAAAACTGCGCGAGCTTGTCGATGCGGAAAGGCTCTGCCCGGCAATCACCGGGCTGGAGACGCGGGTGCGCGGCCGCGCCTGCTTCGCGCGGCAGATCGCGCGCTGCCTCGGTGCCTGTGTCGGTACCGAACCGGCCGAGGAGCATTACCTGCGGCTGCGCGCGGCGCTCGAGGAAATGCGCATCCTGCTCTGGCCCTATCCGGGGCCGATGGGCATCGTGGAAGAGTGCGACGGCTGGGAGCAGGTCCACGTGGTCGACCACTGGTTCTATCTCGGCTCCATCGATCGCGGCGCGGCCGCCTTGCCGGTCAAGCATGCGGCGCGGCGCAGCTTCGACGTGGATACCTACAAGATCCTGGCCAGACCGATGCTGCGCGGGGAGTTGCGCCTCGAACCGGTGCCGCTGCAACGAGGAAAACAGGCGCGGAAATAGGCGGGTCAGCCCGCGTCGGATGCGGATCCGGCATCGGTAAGCAGGTCGTGCGCATTCAGGATCGCATAGACGATGTCCGGACTCCTTTCGAGGCAGCGCCTGACCGCCGCCGGGACCGATTGCCGGATCTTCCTGCACAAGCCTGGCTGTTCGTCGAGCCGGATGGACAGGCCGCGCACCGTGCGCACTTCGTTCGCCCTGGGCGCGATGCGCAGCACGATGCCGAGCTGGGCGCGCATCAGGTCCGCCACATGCATCAGGTCGGCGTAGCTGGTGATGCCCTCGATGCGCGCGATCAGCCTTTTTTCTTCCTCGCGCGTCAGGCGCAAGGCACGGATATCGGCGTGCGGATCGGCGAGCAGTTCATCGCGCCCGCAGATGCAGGCGCCGGGCGGGCACTCCTTGCGGATCGGAAAGGGGAGCGGTTCTGGCATGCGAATCTCATTGCGGGGAAGGGCGCTGAACGGGAATCATGCGTTGTGCGTCGAGTATCCTGCGCGGGCGAGGGGCTGTCAAACCGCACTGCCGCGTCGGCGCGTTCCGCACTTCCGGCGGGCACCGTTATACTCTTGCGGACAAGGAAGGCGGTGAAAAGTCCATGCCGACCGCCGCCGTATGTCCCATGTGCGTGTGCCGCAAGCGCGATCGCGCTCTCCCTTTTGGAGGCCTTTCATAATGACTATCGGGCAGAGAATCTTCGCCGTTGCCGACCATGAGCAGCCGTCGCAGGATGAACCGGTCCGCTCGGTGGTGCTGGAGACGCCGGACGCGCTGATCGTGGTCTGGCATCTGCGCCCCGGCCAGGAAATCGCGCCGCATGTGCATCCGCGCGGGCAAGACACCTGGACCGTGCTGTCGGGTGCGGCCGAGTATTTCCAGGGAGGTGGCGTCATGCGATCGCTGCAGGCGAAGGAGGTCGCGGTCGCCTTGCCCGGCCAGGTGCACGGCGCACGCAATACGGGCACCGTGCCCTTCGTGTTCGTGTCCGTCGTCGCCCCGGGCAATGCTGGCTTTGCACTCGCACCTCCATAGCATGGAGGGCATTCACATCTGTTGGGGGAGGCGCCGACGACACCGCGGGAACTGGTCATGGCCTGGGTCGGTGCATTCAACCGCGCCGATGCCGATGCGCTTGCCGGCTTTTATGCGGAGGATGCGACCAACCACCAGGCCGCCGAATCCCCGGTGCATGGCCGGGAAGCGATACGCCGCATGTTCGCTGGCGGCTTCGCATCGGCAAACATGGTCTGCATCGTGGAAAACCTGTTCGAGGACGGGGAATGGGCGATCCTCGAATGGCGCGATCCGCTCGGCCTGCGCGGTTGCGGCTTCTTTCACGTCATAGAGGGAAAACCGTCTTCCAGTTGCCGCTGCCGGAGCGCTAAGCGGACCGCGACGGGCGGGCAATAAAAAAGCGGTACAACCGGCAGACGCCGATCGTACCGCTTCCATCACGTTACCTCAAACGGAGACTGCTTATTTCGAAGGGGAACCGGGCGTGGCCGAGCTGCTGCTGCCGGAACCTGTGGTGCTTCCCGGCGTGGTGCTGCTGCTGGATCCTCCGGTCGAGCCGCCCGCGCCGCTGCTGGAGCCGCCCGTCGAACCACCCGTCGAGCCGCCGGCACTGCTGGAGCCGCCCGTCGAGCCGCCCGTGGAGCCGCCGGCGCTGCTGGAGCCGCCCGTCGAGCCGCCCGTGGAGCCGCCGGCGCTGCTGGAGCCGCCCGTCGAGCCACCCGTGGAGCCGCCAGCGCTGCTGCTGTCCGAGCTGCTGGTTCCGCCGGTCGTGCCACCGCTGGAGCCGCCTGTGCTTCCCGCCCCGGCCGAGCCGCCGGTGCCGGAACCGGTCGCGCCGGTGCTGCCCCCGGTTCCGCCGCTGCCGCCAGCAGTGCTGCCGGTCGAACCGCCGGCGCTGCTGCCGCCCGCACTTGAGCCGCCTGCGGTGCTGTCGGTGCTGCCAGGCGTGCTGCCCGTGCTGCCGCCCGCGCTGCCGGCGCCGGCACTCGGCGATGCACTCGAGCCGCTGCCTGCGGTGCTGCCGCCGGTCGAGCCGGGGCTGGCGGCTGAGCCGCTCGATCCGCCGGCGCTGCTACCTGCCGCACCTGGGCTGCCGGTGCCGCCGCCAGCACTGCCCGAATCCTTGTTACATGCGCCTAGTGTCAGAGTGGCGAGAAGCGCCGCGAGCAATACTGAATATTTCATGTTTGTTCCTCTCAAAAAATATAGTTGTAGAACCGATTTCACTCATATCGCATGGTTGAATGGGCTCCAATATTGCGTTCTCGGCTAATTGGAGGAATCCAAGGGGCGTAAGTGCCTGCGGGACGTTTGATAAATCTCAATGACGATATGTTTATTTCAATAAGGGTATCGCCCTGCACCAGGTTCTCACATGGGAACTTAGTGCACGTCTTCTAATGTTGTTGTTGGGAAATAAATTGCCTCAAAGATATATAATCGGGACCAAACAAGATCAATAACCGGAGCCCTGCGGCCTCGGTCATTCGGGGCTACCATGAACAATTCCTCCTTGCGGCGGCAACTGGTTCTGCCGTATGTGCTGCTGGTGATATTCGTCTCCGCGGCGATCGCCTGGGTGTCCTACCAGGCGGGGAAAGAGGCGGTCGCGATGCTGTCGCAGCGCGTTCTCGCCGATATGGTTGCCCGCATTGGCGGCGCCACCGAGCGCCACCTCGCGGGCGCGCTGACTGCGCTGAACGCGGTCGATCCCGATCCTGCGATGCTGCCGCAGCCGCGGCCGTTTTCCGACGACCTGCCCTCCCTCGAATCGCGCCTCTGGGTCGCCAGCGGCTTGTCCATGGACGTGAACAACTACGTGTACTTCGGTGGCGCGGACGGGCGTTTTGCGGGCGTGCACCGGATCGGCAAGGATCTCATCGAGCTGTACTTGCGCGAACCCGGCGCACCGCGCCGCGCGGTCTACGCGGTCAAGTCACCTGGGGAACGCGAACGCCTGCTGCGCACCGACGACTATGATCCGCGCGGGCGGCCATGGTATGGCGTCGCCGCGCAGCGCGACCGCCAGGTCTGGTCGCCGGTGTACAACGACTTCACCTCGAGGGAGCCGACCATCACGCTGGCAAGGGCCGTGCGTCACCCGGGCGGCGCCCTGGCCGGCGTGATCGCCACCGACGTGACCCTGAAGGCCCTGACCGATTTCCTGCGCACCTTGAAGGTGAGCGAAAACGGCGTCGCCTTCGTGCTGGATCGCGAGGGCTACGTGGTCGCGACCTCCGGCAGCGAGCTGCCGGTCAAGATGGAAAACGGCCTGCCGGTTCGCCTGCGCGGCGACGAGATGCGCACTCCCGCAATGCGCCTGGCGTATGCGCAGGTGGCGCAATGGAAGCGCGGCGCGCGCGCCGCCGATACCCTGCTGGCGGAAGTCGGCGGACTGGACATCGCCGCCAGCCGCCTTGGGGCGCAATACGGCCTAGACTGGACCACGGTGGTGGCGGTGCCGCGTTCGGATTTCATGGGCGGCGTCACGCGCAGCCTGGTCCAGGGGATGGCCATCGCGGTGCTGTGCGTGGCCATGGCGCTGATCCTGGGGCTGACCGTCCTCAATCGGCTCTTGCGCGACGTCCGCGTGCTGGCGGAAGCGGCGAGGAAGATCGGCGACGGCGAGCCGCTGCCGTCGATCAATATCCGCCGGCGCGACGAGATCGGGCAGCTGGCGCGGCGTTTTTCCGAGATGGAGCACAACCTGCGCATCGACAAGCTGACGGCCGTCTTCAACCGCGCCTCGCTGCTCGCGCAGGTCGGGTTCCTGCGGCGCCAGCTGGAGCAGAAGGCCGGTGAACAGCCGCGCTTCGCGCTGCTGTTCATCGATCTCGATCATTTCAAGAAAATCAATGACCAGCACGGACACGACGCCGGCGACCGGGTGCTGGTGGCAGTCGCTGCCCGCCTGAAGGAAGCGGTGCGGGTGAGCGACGTCGTGGCGCGTTACGGCGGCGACGAATTCATCGTCCTGCTCAAGGGCGTGACAGCGACCGAGGACATCGTCGCCGCCGAAGAAAAGATCCGCCGAGCAGTGGAAGAGCCGGTACCGCTCGAACCCGGCACCGCCTGCGTCGGCGTGTCGGTCGGCTGGGCGGTATTCCCCGACGATGGCGAGGACGTGGATGCCCTGCTCAGGATTGCGGACAAGCGCATGTTCGATACCAAACGGTCGCGCAAGGCGACCCGTCAGTCACAATAATTCTTCACCCTAATTTATTTTCCCTGGGAAACACGGCATACTGCTGGAAGAACGACAACCCCCGGGGATTTCATGGCCGACGACGTGATTTCGCATCCGTCGCATCCCGCAGACGACATTGGTACGCCCGCTTCGACGATCAGCAAGAAGATCGCCGCGGTGTTCTGCGTGCTGTTCGTGGTGGCTGTCGCCAATATCGTCGTCGTGCGCACCATGCTCGATGATGTCAACGGCGTTGCCGAGACAATGAACGTGGCCGGCCGCTTGCGCATGCTGAGCCAGAAAGCCGCGTTCGATGCCACGCGAGCGCTGCAATCTCCGGACGCCGGCGCTCCCGACCTGCCGGCCTCGCTCGAAGCTTTCGACGACGCCCTTGCCGTACTGATCCATGGCGGCGACGCGCTTGGCTACCGAATCAAACCGCTTTCCAGCCGCCACCTTCCCTTGCTCGAAGCGATCCGCAGCGACTGGATGCATTTCCGTTCCCTGGTCGAGGCTTCAGGCGTGCAGCCGGCCGCGCCCCGGATCGCCGAAGATGCCGCAAAACTGCTCGGCCATGCCGAGAACCTGGTGAGCTCGCTCACGCGGGAAGCGCAGCAGGCGCAGGAAAAAGCGCTGATGAAGATGTACGGCCTGCTGTTCATCGACCTGCTGGTGCTGCTGGCGGTCTTTGCCGCGGTGCGCCGGCGCATCGTGCGCCCGCTGCGCGAGCTGGCGCAGCGCAGCCGGGAACTCGCGGAGGGCAATTATCGGGTGAGCATCGACTGCAGCTCCGATGACGAGATCGGCATGCTGGCCAGCCGTTTCAACGAATCGGCGCAGCGCATCGGCGAACTGGTCGGGCGCATCGAACGCGACCGCACGAGCCTGAAGCAGGCCGAGTCGATGTTCCGCGGCTTCGCCGAGAACTCGGTGGTGGGCGTCTACATCGCGCAGAACGGGCGCTTTCGTTTCGTCAACCCGAAGATGGCGCAGATGTTCGGCTACACCCAGGATGAGATGGCCGCTTCGGTCACCGTCTACGACCTGGTTGCCGAAAGCGACCGTGAAGTTGTGGCGGAAAACGTCCGCAAGCGGCTGCGCGGCGAAGCCAGGGAGGTGCATTACGAGCGCCGCGCGCGCCGCAAGGACGGTGCGCTGTTCGATGTCGAAGTATTCGGCTCCCTGATGAAGCTCGACGGCGAGCACGCGACCATCGGGATCATGCTCGACATCTCCGAGCGCAAGCGGCTCGACCTCGCGCTGCGCGTGCTTAGCGCCTGCAACCAGGCGCTGGTGCGCGCGACCGACGAGACGGCGCTGCTCAATGAAATCTGCTTCATCATCCGCGATATCAGCGGCTTCCCGTTTGCCTGGGTCGGCTTCGCCGAAGACGGGCCGCAGAAGAAGGTCCGACCGGCCGCGATGGCGGAAATCGAGGAGGGCGCACTGGTGGAGACCCTCCGTCATGTCAGCTGGGACGATGCGGCGACCGGGCGCGGCGCGACCGGGACCGCGATCCGCGAGGGACGCGTGGTGGTAGTGCGCGACATGCAGACCAGCGCGGTGCATGCGCCGTGGCGTGACTTCATGGTGCGTTACGAGATCGTCTCAGCGATGTCGCTGCCGCTGCGCGCCGGCAACCGGATCCTGGGAGCGCTCTCCATCTATTCGCACGAAGCCAATGCATTCGGGCCGAACGAAGTGAAGGTCGCGGAAGAGCTGGCCGACAACCTCGCGTATGGTATCGCCGCGCTGCGCGCCGAGGCCGCGCGCCGCCGCTATGCCGAGCAGCTCGAGTACCACGCCGCGCACGACATCCTCACCGGTCTGCCCAACCGGGCGCTGCTGCAGGACCGCCTGACCCAGGCGCTTGCCTACGCCTCGCGCTACTGCTACGCGGTATGGGTGCTGTTTCTCGATCTGGACCGCTTCAAGCTGGTCAACGACAGTCTCGGGCACAAGGCCGGCGACATCGTATTGCAGAGCATCGCCGCGCGGCTCGAAGCGGCGGTGCGCGAGACCGACACGGTGGCCCGCCTGGGTGGCGACGAATTTGTGCTGGTGCTGCCGGAACGCGCGGACGAGTGTCTGACGAGCGCAGTGGTGCAGCGGATCATGGACGCGGTTGCCCAGCCGCTCGAAGTGGACGGGCATGAATTCGTGCTGGGCTGCAGCATCGGCGTGGCGGCCTATCCTTCGGACGGCGAGGATCCGGAAACGCTGATCAAGCATGCAGACATCGCGATGTACCGGGCCAAGGAAACCGGGCGCAACAACTTCCAGTTCTACACCCCGGCAATGAACGAGCGCCTGATGGAGCGCCTGCGCATCGAAAGCGACCTGCGCAACGCGCTCGAGCGCGGGGAGTTCGTGCTGCATTACCAGCCGCAGATCGACCTGCGCACCGGTTCCACCATCGGCATGGAGGCGCTCATCCGCTGGCAGCATCCGACGCTGGGCATGGTGCCGCCGCTGCGCTTCATCAGCCTGGCGGAAGAAACCGGACTGATCGTGCCGATCGGGCAATGGGTGCTGCGCACTGCCTGCACGCAGGCGGTCGCCTGGCAGAATGCCGGCCTGGGCAAGCTGCGCGTAGCGGTCAACCTGTCGGCGCGGCAGTTCGCCGAGCAGGACCTGGTCAGTTCGATCGCCGGCGTGCTCGCGTCGACCGGGCTGGCGCCGCACCTGCTGGAGCTGGAGCTGACCGAGAGCCTGGTGATGACGGATGTCGACCGCGCCATCGGCATCCTGCGCGACCTGAAGCAGCTGGGCGTGCTGCTGTCACTGGATGACTTCGGCACCGGGCATTCCAGCCTGTCCTACCTGAAGCGCCTGCCGATCGATGCGCTCAAGATCGACCAGTCCTTCGTGCGCGACATCACCCATACGGCGGATGACGCGGCGATCGTGGCGTCGATCATTTCACTCGCGCACAACCTCAGGCGGCATGTGATCGCCGAGGGCGTGGAAACCCATGAGCAGCTGGCCTACCTGCAGCGGCACGGCTGTAACGAGATGCAAGGCTATTACTTCAGCAAGCCGGTGCCGGCCGAGCTGTTCGAAAAGCTGCTGCGCATCGATTCCGGCGCGCCGGCCGGCTGGGTGCGCCCGGCTCAGACCGGTGCCACGTAACTGCTCAGGAAGGTCCTGGTCCGGCTGTCGGGAAAGCGGATCGTCACCTTGTCGCCTGCGCACGAGACCACCATCCCTTCACCGTATTTCGGCACCTTCACGGTGCTGCCCGCTTGAAGAGGCACGACTTGCTGCAGCCGCGCCTGAGGCGGCACATGCTCGCGCACATGCTCCGGCGTCAGCGCCTGCTCGGGCGGGCGCCGGCAATTGTCGCAGACGCCGCAATGCGACCAGTCGGCCTGTTCGGCGAAGTATTCCAGCAATACTTTCCAGCGGCAAAAGCCGGTTTGCGCATAGAACACGATGCGCTCGAGCGCATCATGGTCGTGCACGCTCTTGTCGCGATAGGTGGCGACCAGCTCCTTGAGCTCGCGGGTCTTGGCGCGGTTGCGCAGCAGCCGGTACTCGAGATGTTCATCCTGTTCCAGGAAGCCTCCGTCCTTCAGCAGCTTGAGCGAGACCTGCAGGCGGGTATCCGACACCTGGCCCAGATGCGCCTGAACCTGTGCGGCCGACACCCGGGGATGCTCGGTCGCCAGTGCCTGCAGCGCCGCGTAGACCTCGCCCAGGTCTTCCACGCCGGGATAGCGGCGCGCCAGGAAGAACTGCTGCACCTGCTTGTCCTTGGCGTAAAACAGCAGCACGCATTCCGCGTCTTCGCCGTCGCGCCCGGCGCGGCCCGATTCCTGGTAGTACGCCTCGAGGTTGGCCGGGATCTGGTAATGGATAACGAAGCGGATGTCGGGCTTGTCGATGCCCATGCCAAACGCATTGGTCGCCACCATCACTCGGCAGGCGCCGCTCATGAACGCGTCCTGGTTCGCGTGGCGCGCCCTGGCTGCCATCTGCCCGTGATAGAAGGTGACGCTTTCGCCGGCTTCCTTCAGCGCATCATGCACTTCCTCGACCGCCTTCACCGTTGCCGTATAGACGATGCCGGAGCCGCCCGTCTCGCGTACCAGGCGCAATACGGTGTCGAGTTTTTCCGATTCGCTGGTCGCCGCCGCGACGCGGTAATGCAGATTTGACCGGTAGATGCCGGTATTAATGACATGCATGTCGGGCAGGCCGAGCTGGCGGATGATGTCGTCGACCACATTCCCGGTCGCGGTCGCCGTCAGTGCCAGCACGGTCGGGTTGCCCAGCGCATTGATCGCGGCACCGAGCTGCAGGTAGGCAGGACGGAAATCATGGCCCCAGTGCGAAATGCAATGGGCTTCATCGATCACGAACAGGCTGACGCGGTGCTGGCGGATGGTCGCCAGGAAGTCCGGGTCGGCGAGGCGCTCGGGCGTCGCGAACACGAACTCGTTGTCAGCCTGGCGGATGCTCTCCAGCACCGAGGCTTCCTCGCGCGTGCTCAGCGTGCTGTTGACCTCGGTAGCGCCGACGCCCGCTGTTTCGAGCTTGCCGGCCTGGTCTTTCATCAGGGAGATCAGCGGCGATACGACGAGCGTAATGCCGGGCATTTTCAGCGCCGGCAACTGGTAGCACAGCGACTTGCCGGCGCCGGTCGGCATCACCGCGAGCGTGTGGTTACCGTGAAGTACGCTGTCGATGACTTCCTGCTGGCCCGGGCGCAGGTGCCGGATGCCGAACGTCTCGTGCAGCGTTTTTTGCAAAGCCTTGGCGCCCGGGATCACCTTCAGATCGGCTGCCTTTTGTGTGTCTGAAAGCGCGGCGTCGCCGGCACGCGCAGCAGGTGCGTGATTCGATGCATGCATAATGGTGGGAATGCTGAAGCGATGGAAGTTGCTCGCGTCCATGCAGCAAGCGTGCCAGAGCAAAGGCGTTCGTGAAAGCAAGGGATTGCGGCCGCAAACTTGCAACCAGGAATATGAATAAGATAATTTACAGATTCGCGTGCATATGCAGTACAATGAGCTACCGATTGAAGTTTGAACTAGTAGTGCCGGGTTTGTCTGTCATTTCTTTCTAGCTTCAAAGGATCTACCGGGCAACAGCCCATTCACTTAAAAAGGAAATGTAATGGCAACAGGTACTGTCAAGTGGTTCAACGATGCAAAGGGTTTTGGTTTCATCACTCCGGATGAAGGCGGCGAAGATCTGTTCGCGCACTTCTCCGCGATCCAATCGAATGGTTTCAAGTCGCTGAAGGAAAATCAGCGTGTTTCCTTCGAAGTGACGACTGGCCCGAAGGGCAAGCAGGCGTCCGCGATCCAGCCGCTGTAAGCTGATCCAGCTTCAAAGAGAATGCCGTCCGGCGCTAAGCCGGGCGGCATTTTTTTTGTCTTTCGCACTGAAGACAGTGCGGCGACCGACGCGGTGCGCGAGCCGGCCGCAAAGGTGGAGCAATCGTCCAAGCTGATCATTTGCACCGTGACGGAGCTGGAGCAGCGCATCAAGAAGCTCGCCGACGACATTCAGTCGAGGGAACACAGCCAGAAAAGCGCGGACCGCAGCGAGTCCGGAGGAACTGATCGAGATGGCGGCCGAGAGCGGTGTGTGGGCGGCAGGCATTGGGGTGCGCTCCGCATCGGCTGCCGGTACTGAGGTCCATGAAAAAAACGGCCACCGCAGGGTGGCCGTTTCGTCTGATAAGGTGCGCTGTTATTGCTTGTAGATCCCGGCGCCGACAAAGTAGTCATCCACTTTTTCGACGTAGCTCGACTTCGCTTCCACCGTGTTGTTCACCGGGTTCGGCCATTTGTAATCGACCCAGCCCTTGCCCTTGGTGCTGGAGACTTCGATCAGCTTCTTGATCAGGTAGGTTCCGTCGGCGTCGCGCATGTCGATCAGGTTCTTGCCGACCATTTTCTTCGCATTGCCGTTACCGATCGCCAGATTGTTGCCATTCATGTCGTAGACAAAAATGTAGAGGTTGCGGTCGACGAACTGGCCTTTCGTGTTGTTGAATTCCTCGAACGCCTTTTCCTTGCCGTTCGCCTTGATATAGGCGACCGCCTTCTTCACCATCGCGACCGCTTCGTCAGCCGTTGCCCTGTCGCCGGCGAGCGCAGGGGTATTGAAAAATGCAAAACATAAAGCAAGCACACATGCCTTGAGCAGCGCGTTCATCCGAGGTCTCCTTGAATTGATTGAGTGGGGCGCGATCCTTGTCCGGGACAGGTCGCAGCGATATTCCGCGTTCCTGTGAGGCAAGTTTTTCCACTATATGAGCAGGGTGCACGACATCTACTTGACCCGGATCACATTGTCGACGGGAAACAACGGAATGGAAGCATGGTGACACCGGGCGCAGCGGCGGTGGTTGAAATGGCTTCATGCCGCGCTTGAAATAATTGCACGCGCGCGCTTATCCCTTGCGCCAGTAATCCGGCTGCGCGTACGCATGACGCAGGAAATCGACGAATGCGCGGATCCGCAACGGCAGATGGCGGCGCTGCGCGAACACAGCGTAGATGTCGTTGCCCGGAGCGGCGAATTCATCCAGCACCGTCACCAGCTGCCCGGCCTCGATGGCCGAGCCGACTTCCCACATCGAACGCCAGGCCAGCCCTTTGCCGGCAAGCGCCCAGTCGTGCAGCACCGCGCCGTCGTTGCAGACCATGTTGCCGGTGACCTTCAGGGTCACATTCTTGCCGTTCTGGCGGAAAGTCCAGCCGCGCTGGCTGCCGTCGCTGCTCATCGCCAGGCAATTGTGCTTCGCGAGGTCGTCGAGCGATGCCGGAGCGCCATGCCGGCGCAGATAAGCGGGGGATGCAACCACGACACGCTTGTTGTCCGCCAGTTTGACGCCGATCAGGCTGGAATCCGTCAGCGCCGCAATACGGATCGCGACGTCGATGCCTTCGCCGATCAGGTCGACCACGCGGTCGTTCAGGTTCAGCGTCACGCTCACGTCCGCATGCTGGGCCAGGAAGGAAGGGATCAGCGGCGCCACATGCTGGCGGCCGAAGCCGGCCGGGGCCGAGATCAGCAGATGGCCGGAAGCGCGCGCGCTGCGTTCCGATACCGCCGACTCGGCATTTTCCAGGTCAGCCAGGATGCGCTGGCAATCTTCCAGAAAGGCAATGCCTTCATTGGTCAGCGCGATCTTGCGCGTGGTCCGGCGCAGCAGTTTTACCCCGAGGCGCTCTTCCAGCGCGTCCAGCCGGCGCCCGATCATCGCCGGTGCAATACCTTCGGCGCGCGCCGCCGCGGTCAGGCTGCCCCTGGCGGCAACGTCGACAAAGGTGGAAATCTGTTTGAACTGGTCCATGGGCCGACGATAGGGGATTTGATACTAAAACGCAATAATAAAGTGATTTTTTGTATGGTTTAGGTGGATTTGCATTGCATATACTTTCAGTCATCTATAAGACTTGAACTGTGTAAATGTCCATCCAAGCCATCGCCTTCGACGCCTACGGCACGCTGTTCGACGTGTATTCCATTGGCGAACTCGCGGAGCGGCTGTTCCCCGGCCAGGGGCCGGCGCTGGCGGCGCTGTGGCGCGACAAGCAGATCGAATACTCGCGGCTGCGCACCATGTGCGCGACCTACAAGCCGTTCTGGGAGGTGACGCAGGATGCGCTGGTGTTCAGCTGCAAGAAGCTTGGCCTTGACCTGACGCTGGATGCGCAGAACGCGCTGATGGGACAGTACGCGAAGCTGAAAGCCTTCCCGGAAAACCTCGGCGTGCTGCAGGCGCTGCAGCAAATGGGATTGAAACTGGCGATCCTTTCCAACGGCAATCCGCAGATGCTGGACTCGGCAGCCGAAGCGGCGGGCATGCGCGACGTGTTCCACCATATCCTGTCAGTCGATGCGGTGAAGAAGTTCAAGCCGGCGCCGGAAGCCTACCAGCTCGCGCCCGATGTGTTCGGTCTGTCGCCGCGGAGTATCCTGTTCGTGTCTAGCAATGGCTGGGATGTCTGCGGTGCCACCTGGTTCGGCTACACCACCTTCTGGGTCAACCGCGCGGCGGCGCCGCTGGAAGAACTGGGCGTGGCGCCGGATGCAACCGGGCCGGACATGAATGCCTTGCTGCAGTTCGTGCAGCAGCGCAATGGAGCGGCCAAATGACAGCATGGCAGATTGCCCTGGTCGGCATCGCCGCGTTCTGCGCAGGCGCAATGAATTCGGTGGCTGGCGGCGGCACGTTCTTTTCCTTTCCGGCGCTGTTGGCGGCAGGCGTGCCGCCGGTGGTGGCCAATGCGAGCAATTCCGTTGCGCTGTGGCCGGCCAGCTTGTCGGGCGCCTGGGCCTACCGCAGCGAGCTCGCGCGCTACAAGCGTTATCTGGTACCGATGGGCATCGTGTCCCTGGTCGGCGGCATTGGCGGCGGGCTGCTGCTGCTGGCTACCAAGGATGCGACCTTCTCCAAGCTGATTCCGTGGCTGCTGCTGTTCGCAACGCTGCTGTTTGCGTTTTCCGGCCGCATTTCCCTGCTGCTGCGCGGCGCGCATGCCGGCAAGCCCGACAACACGCCGGCGGCACTCGCCGGCCAGGCGGTGGTCTCCGTCTATGGCGGGTTCTTCGGTGCCGGCATGGGCATCCTGATGCTCGCCAGCCTCGCAATGGCCGGCCACGACGATGTGCACGAAATCAACGCCATCAAGAACCTGCTGTCGGCCGTCATTTACAGCGTCACCGTGGTCACCTTTGTAGTCGCCGGCGCGGTGGACTGGCCGTACACCATGATCATGCTCGCCACAGCGACCCTGGGCGGCTACTGGGGAGCAAGCATTGCGCGGAAGATCCCCGCGCTCTGGCTGCGCCGGTTCATCATTGCGGTCGGCGGCACCCTGACCGTCTTCTATTTTCTAAAAACGCTATAACCATTCCCAACTTTCAGGACTCAACACCATGACCGAACGCACCTCTGTCCACGGCCTCAAGGTCGCCACCAATCTCTACCGCTTCATCGAGGACAAGGTCCTGCCGGGGAGCGGTATCGACAGCGCCGCCTTCTGGAAAGGCTTCGATGCCATCGTCCACGAGCTCGCGCCGAAGAATGCCGCGTTGCTGGCAGAACGCGACCGCATCCAGGTCGAGATGGACAAGTGGCACAAGGCCAACCGCGGCCCGATCCGCGACAAGGCTGCCTACAAGCAGTTCCTGCAGTCGATCGGCTACCTTCTGCCGACGCCGGCGGAAGTGAAGGTCACGACCGCCAATGTCGATGCCGAACTCGCCCAGCAGGCCGGCCCGCAGCTCGTGGTCCCGATCCTGAATGCGCGCTACGCGCTGAACGCCGCAAATGCCCGCTGGGGTTCCCTCTATGACGCGCTGTACGGCACCGACGCGATTCCCGAGAGCGACGGCGCAACCCACGCCGGCCCCAACGGCGAAGCCTACAACCCGGTGCGCGGCGCGAGGGTGATCGCCTTCGCGCGCGATTTCCTCGACCAGGCCGCGCCGCTGGCCAAGGGCTCGCACAAGGATTCCACCGGCTACCGCGTCGAAGGCGGCAAGCTCGTGGTCGCACTCAAGGACGGGTCGGCCACCGGCCTTGCCGAGCCCGCGAAGTTTGTCGGCTACCAGGGCGATGCAGCCGATCCGTCTTCCGTCCTGCTGAAGAACAACGGCCTGCACATCGACATCCGCATCGACCGCAGCAAGGGCATCGGCAAGGATGACCCGGCGGGCGTGGCCGACCTCGTGCTCGAAGCCGCGCTGTCGACCATCCTCGACCTGGAAGACTCGATCGCCGCGGTGGATGCCGACGACAAGGTGCTGGCGTACGCGAACTGGCTCGGCATCCTCGACGGCACGCTCTCCGAAAGCGTGAGCAAGGGCGGCAAGACCTTCACCCGCACGCTGAACCGTGACCGCGTCTATACCGGCGCCGACGGCGGCACCGTCACGCTGCACGGCCGCTCGCTGCTGTTCCTGCGCAACGTCGGCCACCTGATGACCAACCCGGCCATCCTGTGGGGCGACAACAAGGAAATCCCGGAAGGGATCATGGATGCGGTAGTGACCACCACCATCGCGCTGCGCGACCTGGCCGACAAGCCGGGCCGCGACATCCGCAACTCCCGCGCCGGCTCGCTCTATATCGTGAAGCCCAAGATGCACGGTCCGGCGGAAGTCGCGTTTGCCAACGAACTGTTTACCCGCGTCGAGCAGCTGCTCGGCCTGCCGGCCAACACCGTCAAGCTGGGCATCATGGATGAAGAGCGCCGCACCAGCGTCAACCTCAAAGCCTGCATCAAGGAAGCCGCGGCACGCGTCGCCTTCATCAACACCGGCTTCCTCGACCGCACCGGCGACGAAATGCATACCGACATGCATGCCGGCCCGATGATGCGCAAGGGCGACATGAAGACCAGCACCTGGCTGACTTCCTATGAAAAGAGCAACGTGCTGACCGGCTTGTCCTGCGGCCTGCGCGGACGCGCGCAGATCGGCAAGGGCATGTGGGCGATGCCGGACATGATGGCCGCAATGCTCGAACAGAAAATCGGTCATCCGAAGGCAGGCGCCAACACCGCCTGGGTGCCGTCGCCGACGGCCGCCACGCTGCATGCGCTGCACTACCACCGCGTCAGCGTCGCGTCGATCCAGCAGGAGCTCGAAGCGGCGGCGAACAATACCGAGATCGAGCGCCTGCTCGACGGCCTGCTCGAGATCCCGGTGGTCGCCGAAGCGAAGTGGTCCGCCGCCGAGATCCAGCAGGAACTCGACAACAATGCGCAGGGCATACTCGGGTACGTCGTGCGTTGGGTCGACCAGGGCGTGGGCTGCTCCAAGGTGCCGGACATCCATAACGTCGGCCTGATGGAAGACCGGGCGACGCTGCGTATCTCCAGCCAGCACATCGCCAACTGGCTGCTGCATGGAGTCGTGACCGAAGCCCAGGTGCGCGAAACGCTGCAGCGCATGGCCGGGGTGGTGGACCAGCAGAATGCCGGCGATCCGTTTTACAAGCCGATGGCCGGGAATTTCGAGACCTCGTTCGCCTTCCGCGCCGCGTGCGACCTCGTGTTCAAGGGCCTGGAACAGCCGAGCGGCTACACCGAGCCGCTGCTGCACGCATGGCGCCTGCGCGTGAAGGAAGCTGCACGCTAGGGTTTATCTGCTGCAGTCGAAACGGGCCGCGATCGCGGCCCGTTTTTGTTTATCCCGCCAGGAAGGGGGGCAAAATTCCGGCGGGCAGTATTTCCATGCCGATGCGAATTCCTGCCACTGCGCCTGTACGAAAAAGTGGACAGATCCCGCTTCAGCGCCCGCGGCAGCGCACGAAAGAACGGTTTCAGCCGGATTTCTTCCCGGCTTTTGCTTTCCTGCTCCGGTTGACTAAGATGAATTAGTGACATGATCAACCGGGGAAAACATGCACGCATTGAAACTGGTTCCCTTTGACAGGGAGGTCGGCGTCGTCCTGCCGCGCGAAGTGCTCGCCAAACTCGGGTGCGGCACGGGCGGTACGCTCTACCTGACCGAAACTGCCGACGGGCTGTTGCTGTCGTCGCAGCATCCCGTGATCCAGGAGCAGATCGACGCCGGAAGGGCGTTCATCGACGATTACCGGGACGCGCTGCGCGCGCTGTCGGAGTGAACCTGTTCTGCATCGAGCCGGACGCCTTGCTCGTCCTGCATCAGGAAAGCCTGGATGGCGCGGATGCGAATGCCTGCGTCTGCGACAGCAGCCTGCTCGAATCCGCCTTGTCCCATCCGTTGAATGAAGCCGAGGCGCGCCCCGTCGACATCGCCGACATCGCCGCCGCGTATGCGTGGGGAATGCTGAAATACCGGCCTTTCGCCGCCGGCAATGAACGCGCGGCGCTGCTGGCAATGGGGCTGTTCCTCTACCTGAACGACTGGCGTCTCGAGGCGCCGCCGCAGGAAGCCGCGCGGGTGATCTGGCAGGCCGCCACGGACGTGCTGGACGAGGCCGACCTGGCGAACTGGATCCGCGGCTATCTGTAACGCAGGCTGCGCCTGCGCCTGCCTGTACTGCCGGAACCGCGATCCGGAAAAGCGGCAGCAGCCGGTTTTGCATGCCGCCGGCGTATCGCTACATCAGTTCGCGCCAGGAGATCCGCTTCCATCGGACCGGGCTGCCGGCCGGCCTGGGAGGTTCATGGATCACCGGGCTGCTGAACGACTGGTCCGACAGCCTGATGACTCCGTGCTTTTCGTTTGCCGCCTGCACGACGACCGGCCTGCTTGCCAGCGCATAGCCGACCAGGCTGATGGTCTGGTGATATCTGGACGAGCCATAGGAGGTTTCCACCGCGCCGCCATTGCGCGCATCGACATTCACGAAATAACTGGAGCCGCCCGGATCGCAGGTCTGGTTGGTCGGGATATTGGCGGTAAACACCAGCGCGTCGCCGGCCGTGAGCTGGGGATGGGTGACGACGCGCGCATTCGCGATCGGCAAGTCGAAATACCACCCGCTACGGGAAGACGAGAGCGTGTTGTGCGACGCGGTGTAGCCATTGCCGGCAACGGAAAATCCCTGGCACACGAAGGCGCCGTCGCCGCCGTTGCCGGGGCAGCTCGCGCCGTTCGTGCCGCGGATGTCGGGCAGCGCCGGCGCGGCGTTTGCCGTATTGTCGATGATGCCGTACATCGATTGCGTCTGCGTACTGAAGGCGTTTGCGGGCGTGTTGCCGGGGACATCGCTGTCGCCGAGATATAGACCGGTGCCGACATAGACGAAATACTTGCCGGAGCCACCCAATGCCCGGCCCACCACCGGCGCGGTGGATACCGGTTGCGGGTTGCCGCTGCCATCCCTGAGCACGGCTATCCTGGTCGCGCTCCAGTTCGACAGGTCGAAGCGCCATACATTGCCTTTCAGGTCGCCGCCCCAGACATGGCTGATCACGTCGGTCGCCGCCGCCGAGCCCGGCTTGGCCAGATAGGCGAGTCCGGCAGGATCGCTCGCACTGCCGGCGCCGGTGCTGATGGTTTGCATCACCGCGCCGGTCAGCGGGTCAAGCACGAAAACCTTGCCCGACCCGTCGCTGTTGTTGTAGCCCGACGGGACAAGGACAACCCAGCCGCCGGGTGAGTTGACGATCAGCGGCGTGCCGTAGGTGTAGCCCACGCTGGAGGCGACGCTGGGTGCGCTGGCGGGGAACTCCCATTTCACCTTGGCGGCCGCCGCGCTGTCATCGGCCGCAGCATAGGACGTGACGTCGAGCGCGTAATAGCCGTTGCCGCCTTTGCCGAGGCCGCCGACGAGTAGCTTGGTGCCGTTGGCGATCGTCACGACCGCCGGCGTCGCATCCACCATGTACCGGTGCGTGTAGTTGGGGTCGGCCAGCCCGCCGTCCGCATTTTTCAGATGTCCCCAGACCATTTTCGGCACGTACGCCCACAGTTCGTCGCCGCTGCCGTTGAATGCATGCATCATGCCGTCATTGGCCGCCTGGAACACCACGACCGTGCCGTCACTGTACTTCTCCACCAGAGGCTCGGCGTTGATCACATCCCCCAACAGATTTTTCCGCTTGCGGAAAACCGGGCGCTGCTGCTGGCCGGCCTTGCCTTCCTCGTTCGACTTGTCGCCGCGCAGGTAGTTGATCAGCTCGGCATTGTAGGAAGCGGTCAGCGTGACGTTGGACGGGAGGAAGGGCGTCCCTGCCGAACCGTTGAAGGTGGCGATCTTGCGCGATGATGCGGGCGAGCGCACCGCGTCCATCCGCTCCTGCGCCGACCACGTAGGCGCGGCGTTCGGAAGTCCGGTGGAAGTATTGATGGTGTAGGCGCGCAGGTCGCCGGTCCAGTAGCCCGAGTTGTAGCTCGATGCATAGGCGGTGTTGTCGACTGTCAGCTGCGTGTTGACCACGGCCACCGCCGCTGCCGCGCCGTCCTTCGCAAACGCGTCGTTCATCGCCTTGTTGAATGCGGCAACGAGTTCCGCTTCGTTCCCGGCGACTTCGGCGATGCCGCCGCCGCGCGTTGCGGTTTCCTTCAGCAGCGGATCGTTCTTCGCCTGGTCGTCGGCGAAGCCGACGGTGTAGGTGCGGATATTGTTCTTCTTGGTTCGGCCGGCGGGCGCCGCCAGGTCCGGACGCAGGTCCGTCTCGTAGAGGGCGAGCGCGACGTCGTTCAGGTAATCCGATCCTTCCGACTCGTAGCTGTGCGTGCCGCCTTCGTGCCCTGGATGGCTGGTGGCCGCGTTGCCGGTCTTCTTGTCGTAGGCTTTCGCGCCGCTGGTCGTGCAGCCGTTCGAGTCGCCGTCGTAGTCGCACAAGTATTGGTTGCTGGAAAGCGCCTGGTCGCTCTGCGGCCGGCCGTCGGTCATCAGGATCGCATAGGAACGCTGGCACCAGTACTGGATCGGGCTGGTCGCCGCTCCCGACAGTGTCGTGTTCAGGCGGTGCGGGGTGGCGGCGCCCTGCCGGAATACATTCGCAACCGATGCCGCGGCGGGCGTCTTGTCGTCCGGATGCAGCTTCAGGTTGCCGGTGTACGGCAGGGTGAAGTAATGGCCGATATCGGCCAGCGTTTCGGACAGCGGCGTGCTGCCGGAGGACGTCAAGCTGTTGACGCTGGTCCTGAGGCCGGCAAGGTGCGACGCATCGAGATCGGCGACGTTCTTTAGCAGCGCGCCGCCGTCGGCGCCGTTGTAAGTGGTCAGGCCGACGCGCGCCTTGGCCTTGCCGGTGCCGGTCTTGAGCGGAATGGATTCGAGAACCGCAATCGTGCTGCTCTTGGCGATTTCGAGGCGGGTGCGGGTGCCGCTCTTGCGCCCGGCGGCATAGTCGAGCGTGCCGGCGGAACTGTAGCCCGGCGCGGCTCCGAAGTACCAGTTCAGGTAGTTGCCGCTGTAGACCGCGTCGAGATAGCCGGTGCCCGGATGCTTGCAGGGCGCGTTGCCGGGGCCGCAGGTCGCACTGCTGGTCGAGCTGGAGTCGGCCAGCAGGCGGAAGTTGTAGTAGCCGGCGGGATTGAAGCATGCCTGCCCGTTGCCGGTGCCGAAGCTGTAGATGGTCGAGCCCTTCTTGAAGCGGGGCTTGCCGTCACTTCGGATGAGGATGTCATAGCTGGGCGAGGAGGGCGGATTGTTCGGGTCGGAAAATCCCTGTTCCACGAACTTGTCCTGGCCGCATGCAAGATAGATCGTTTTCGCGGAGTACGGCTCATCCGGCACGATATTGCTCATCGAACCGGAGTTGTCGATCATGTACATGAAATTCGGCGCAACGTTGTTCTTCACCGCCATCGGGGTATCGGAAATGTCGGTCACCGCGCCGGCCGCCTGGAAGGCCGCGAGCAGGATCAGCGCCGCGCCGGCGGGGCGTGCGAGGAAGCGATGGAAATGGCGGTGCATGTCGTGTCCGATTCCGTTAGCTTGAAACAGGGCCGCTGACCATGGCCTCGACCATGCCGGTCGCGTTGCGCGGGCCGCGCACCCGCACGATGATGCGATAGCGTACGGCGAGCTGTTCGGGCGAGGCTTCGCGAACTTCGTAGTCGCAATTGGTCTTGACGCTCTGCGGGTCGGACAGGACCGGATTGTCCGAACACTGGCGCTCGATCACGTACTGCACCCGGTACTTGCCGGTGTCCTTGTCCGCGTCGCAGTCGTTGTTGTCTTCGTCGCGGCACTGTACGTTGGACCAGTTGACGGCGCTGGGCACGCCCAGACTGTCCACGTCGTTGCGCCGCGTGCTGAAATAGCGGTTCGCCTGGTCGGCGTTGCCGCCGCCCCCGGCGACAATGGCCGCGAGGTTGTTGGTCGCATCGGTGATGCCGCGGTCGGATACCTGCATCGCCGCCTGCTTGAAAGCGAAATTCCCCGAGATCACGTTGCCGGTGTCCATCGAGCGGACCACGCTGAGCGTTGCCGCGGTGATGATGATCAGGATGATCAGCGCGATCAGCAGCACGCTGCCGCTTTCGCGCGATCGAAGCTGCATGCGACGCCGCTGCCTCAATAGTTCCATAGCACGTTCCTCAGGGGGATCACGCTGTGATAGACACGGTACCGGTAGTGACGCCAGGTTTTCCCGGGCGCGACCGGCACGTTCGACAGATCGATGACCGGACTGTCGGCGTCCTGGAAAGAGCAGGGTCCGTTATTGGCCACGCCTGCGGCGTTGGTGCAGGGGGCGCTGACCTGGCTGCCGCCCGGTTCCACGCTGCGGCTGACCACCGCAACGCGAATTGCCTTGATCCTCGGCACGTCCGCGGCGGCGGGCGCCGACCAGGTCGGCCCGCTTGCGTTCTGCCAGGACGTCACGACGTCGCTGTCGGCCTTGTCGCTGATGCCGTATTGCGCCTGGAGCATCACGACGTTCGCCACCCATGGTATGGCATCGGTGAAGGCCAGGGGCGAACTTGTGCAGCCGGGCGCTTTGCTTGCGTCGTGCGAAACGAGCGAATTGCATAGCACCTCGTAAGTGTCATGATGCAATGCGCCGATGCGGGAGACGACCGCCGGCCCGGCGGTTGTTCCGGTCTTTTCATAACCGTACTTCGGCGAGTCGCTGAACGCATGATCCGGATTGGACGGGTTGTACGGCGTCGATCCGCCGGGGTTGTGCTGGATCTTCACGCAGTCGGTGGTGATGCCGTTGCAGTTGCCGCCTCCGGGGACCAGCGCGCTGACCTGGAACAGCGTGCAAGGCCGGCCGCTTCCCGGCACGCCAATCAGTGCGAGGTCGCCTTCGGCGAGCGCGCCCTTGTTGTTGACCACGAAGTTCGACGAGGGATTGGGCATGTTGTCCACGATGTGGCTGATAGAACTTCCCCTTGCGGCTTCCGCGTAGACGAAGGTGATCTTGTCGGAGCCGCTCGTTCCGCCGTCGCTGATCTTCACCGGCGCGAACGGAGCGCCATCAGAGACGACGCTGCCGTTGTAATAGGCATTGAGCGTGGTGCACAGCAACTGGCCGTTGTAGAACAAGCCGTTGCCGGCCGCGCGGGCCGCCCGGTCGAGCAAGGCGATCGCGTTCTGGCCGTTTTCCTTGGCATCGTTCCCGGACACCGTGGTGCGGCGCTGCAGGTTCATCGTCGATACCGCCGACGTGATGGCGAGCATCACGATCAATCCAATCGTCACACCGACCATCAGCTCGATCAGCGTAACCCCGGCCTGGCGCGGCATTGCGGGCCCGCGCATGTCGGCGCGCATCATGAGGATTGCCACTGCATCTGCGTGGTGACGACATGCCGGTGGAACTTGCCGTCCGGCGGCTGCCAGCACAGGGTGACAACCACGACGCCGGTCGCGGTGTCGATGACGACCTGCTGCCTGGACTTGTCGGCGCCGGGAAGGCTCGCCTCGACTTCGGTCAGCCATTCGGTCACGGTACTGTCACTCGATTCCGCGCCGCTTGGGGCGCACGCGGCATTGCCGCCCGGCCGGTGCGCGAACCCCGCCGCCGATGCCGGGGAGGCGATCGCCAGGCGGCCTATCAGCTGGTTTGCGAGTATCGCCGCGTCGGCACGTTGTTTGGCGTCCGTCGACATCGCCACGGCACGGGCCTGAAGACCGACCAGGCCCAGGATGCCGATCGAAAAAATCAGGATCGCGACCAGGGCTTCGATCAGCAGCATGCCGCCTTGCCTGTTCATGTCGGCCGCCATCAGCATTTCCTCGGATCTCCCGCGGCCGTTACCGCGAGATTGCACATGCGGATCTGCCCGCCCGCGAAGACGTCGATCTGGTAGCTGTCGCCGCCTGTTCCGGACGTGCCCGGCGTCACCGTGACACGCGTGAGCGTGCTGCTGCCGTAGGAGGCTGCCGCACCGAGCGGGTTGAAGGTAACGCTGGTCCGGTTGTTCGCGCTGTTGACGCGTACGTTGCTGCCCGCCTCGGCGGCGGGACGGGTTTGCACGACGGATTCCGGGCTGACGGTGGCGACGGTCCATGCGGCGCCGGAATCGAGCCGGAACGATACATTCGTATTGCGGCGGATCGCTTCCGCCCGAGCCAGTTGCAGGCCGGAAAGAATGCCTTCCGCGCCGGTGCGCACCCTGCTGTTCGTCAAGATGGAGCTGAAACTGGGGGCGGCCAGACCGGACAGGATGGCGACGATGGCCACCACGATCAGCAGTTCGACCACACTGAAACCGCCGCCGCGCGGCATGAGGCGCAGGTGATTCAGCATGATTCGCCCGCACTCGTGATCCAGCAGTTTTTCGGCAAGCCGCTGGCACCGGGGAATGCGGTGGTCTTGCGGTTGTTGTCCTGGTCGACGGAAAAGGCATGGCCGCTCATGCTGCCCTTGCCGGTCGCCGTCAGCAGGAAGCCCTGGTTGCTCGCAGCACTGCCCCAGTTGCAGCTGAAGTCAAAGTAACTTGTGGACGCTGAACCGGTGTTATCGCCGCAGGCCGAGGCGCTCGCTCCATAGTTCTTGTTGTCCTGGTAAAACTGTTCCAGCCGGACCCGGTCGCTTGCCAGCCGGCTGGTGGCCTCGGTAATGCGCGCGCGCTTCAGATGCTGCGTGTAGGCGGGCAGCGCGATGGCGGCGAGGATGCCGACGACGGCGATCGCCACCACGAGTTCGATCAGGGTGAAGCCGCGGTTCTTCATGACGATTCCTTTAGGAATTCGAAAAGATGTTTAACTGACAATAAGTTAAACAAATAAAAAGGGCGGTGCGTGTCGAAATGGCAATATTATTGCTAAGCCGACACTCGATATTGATATTTTGCAAACAATTTGCCGGAGCTGGGGTCGTGTCGACTCCGGCTGCTGCGGGGCAAA
>Ga0196971_1000635_pt1 | contig 23374 bp, 20 predicted proteins | sample S1v_1013CmetaG_FD_148660 | JGI IMG/M metagenome (GOLD analysis project Ga0196971, IMG submission 148660) | Soil microbial communities from Anza Borrego desert, Southern California, United States - S1+v_10-13C | ecosystem: Environmental > Terrestrial > Soil > Desert | place: USA: California...
GTCCCCTGCCGGCGGGAACCTGCTTTCGAGCGGGTGCCCGTATCGGTCCACGGTGAGCCCTATGCGGTCGACGGCCTGCGGACTCCTGGCGGGGAGGTACTGCTTCCTTCCGGTGCCCTGGCCGAGCTTGGTGCGGGACCACAGTGGATCAACGGCATCGACCGCATGTACGCCACCTGGGGGGGCCGCACCGCCGACTTCACGTCCGGCCGCACCAGCGCCGGTCTGATTGGCGGGATTGGCGGCGCCTTGCAGCTGTTCACCCTGAACGTACCCATTCAGTCGCGCTTTGGTCATGTCTACGCCGGCAGCGATTTCTTCAGCCGCTTGCTGAACGAGCCGGTGCAGGTCAGCGATGGCCGAGTGTCGCTGGGGCTGGCGGACATCGGGAACCACTGGGCCCGGGCTCACATCGTTCGGCTTCTGCGGGAGGGCATTGCCAGAGGTGTTGGAGCCGGACTGTTCCAGCCGGACCAGCCCCTGAGCCGGGCCGCCTTTGTGAAGATGCTGGCGGGGGCCCGCGGGCTTTCACCCCGGCCTGGCCAGGACGGCGGATTTTCAGATACGCGTGATCACTGGCTTGCCGACCAGGGATACATCGGCCCGGCGGTGACGGCAGGCATCCTGTTGCCTGGGGAGTACCCGGATGGACGCCTCGAGCCGGACCGGCCCATCAGCCGGGAAGAGATGGCCGTCATGGTGGTGAGGGCCCTGGGTCTGGAGCCGAGTCGGTGGTCCATCCCGCAGGGGGAGGCTGTCATCGCCGGTCGCCGCTTCACCGACGCCGGTGCGTGGAGCCGTTCTGGCTACATTGCGGCAGCTGTGGAGCGCGGCATTCTGACCGGCTATGATGAGGGTGACGGTCGCTTCACGTACCGACCGGCTCAGAACGCTACTCGCGCCGAAGCCTGCGTCATTTTGGGTCGGATTTTGCCGTAACCAAAAGGAAAGACCCCCGTTATAGAGGGCGAATGCACTCATAGCGGGGGTCTTACTTATGTGTTTGCGCATCTCCGGCGGCGCCCGGCTGGTTGGATCGCTGACGGCGGCAGGTTCCAAGAACGCAACTCTGGCTCTCGTGGCTGCTGCTGCGCTGCTCGAAGGGGAGACGGTCCTGCGGAACGTTCCCCGCCTGACCGATGTGGAACTGCAGCGGGCCATGCTGGCTGAGGTCGGGGTTGCATCGGAGTGGACCGGTTCCCACACCCTGGTGATTGCCGGCGGCAACCTGGTCGACCGGATTCCCTCACCGGACAAGGCCCGGAAGATGCGGGCCAGCTACTACCTGATGGGCGTCCTGCTGGGCCGCCTCGGGCGGGCCGCCGTGGGCCTCCCTGGTGGTGACGCCATCGGCGCCCGGCCCATCGACCTGCACCTGAAGGCCTTTGAAGCCCTGGGAGCCCGCACCTGGATTGAAGGCGGGCTGGCCTGCGCGGAAGGCCATGCCCTGCGTGGTTCCGACATGACGCTGGTGGGTCCCTTTGGCTCCAGCGTGGGTGCGACGATCAACGCCATGCTGGCAGCCTGCGTGACGTCTGGCGTCAGCCGCATTCACGGGGCGGCGCAGGAGCCCGAGGTCTGGGAAGTGGCCGCCTTCCTCAACCGGGCGGGGGCTCGCATTGCCGGCGCAGGTACCCACCTGATCGAGATTGAAGGGGTGCGGCAGCTTCACAGCGTGGAGTGGACCGTCCCGGGTGACCGCATTGAGACTGGTACCTTCCTGCTGGCGGGTGCCGCCACCGGTGGAGATGTGCAGGTCAATGGGGTGGCGCCGTGGATGCTGTCGGGCCTGCTGGAGTTGCTGGAGCAGATGGGCTGCCGCTGTGAGTCAAGGGAAGGCACCGTTCGGGTGGTGGCGCCTGACAGCCTCAAGGCTGTGCGGGCGGAGACGGGCCCGTTCCCCGCCCTGGCCACCGACCTGCAGCCCCTGCTGGTGGCAGCACTGCTGCGAGCAGATGGCGTCTCGATGGTGGGCGAGCGGGTCTTTGATGGTCGCCTCGGGTACACCCGTGAGCTGGAACGGTTCGGTGCCAAGATCATGGTGGCCGGTACCACGGCTGTTGTGACCGGCGTTGCCCGTCTCAGCGGAGCGCCGGTGGTTGGCCAGGACCTGCGCGCCGTCGCTTCCCTTGTGCTGGCCGGACTGGCTGCCGAAGGCGAGACAACCGTTGAGGGGTTGTCTCACCTGGATCGGGGCTACAACGGGTTTGAGGAGAGACTCGCCAGCCTGGGCGCCGTGATCCGGCGGGAGGGGCTCGAACGGGCACCGGTGCCCGTGTAGCTACTTTTTCGCCATACGGAAGGCACCTACGGCTGCCGCTGGTGACCTGAGCGGCCTCATCGGAGAATATCGGCGGGCTTGAAGTAGGTAAGATGAGAAGGGGAGGTAGGCCCTCGGCCACCTCCCCTTTAGCTAGTGACTATGCCTTTCCAAGGAGCTGGTCCCACAGACTTGGTTCCCACCGGTACACGGTGGCCTTTAGGACGAGCTGTCCCGCCTGATCGACGGGTGGCGCCCCCGGCATCTCCACGTACGCCTTACGATCAAACAGCTTCACAATGAGGTTGGGCATCTCCTTGACCAGCTGCATCTCGCCGCCGTAGACCGACACCACCATGTTGGCCGAAAGCTCTTGCATGAGTTCGTCCGAGGAGTTGACAGCCAGCATCAGCTTGTGGATATTGCCCACGGTCTCTTCCACCAGCCCGCCGTCCAGTTGACTGTAACGGATCAGCTTAATCCACACGCTGACCTTTCCGGGCCGGAAGTCAGGCAGAGTGAGGCGGCGACGAATGGCCAGTTCCACTTGCTTCGCCAGTCTCTCCAGTTCGCCCATCAGCAGATCCCCCCAGGTGCCGTTTGAGGATGGGGTTCAGTTCCGGATCAGGCGTCACCCATAGCGTTCTCTGATTGTCGTAGATCACCATACCAGGGCGTGCCCCGTTCGGCTTGCGCACATGCTTGCGGAGGGCGTAGTCCACGGGGACAGAGGCTGACTCCCGCCCCTTGGAGTACCACGCCGCCAACGCGGCCGCTTCGTGTATGGCACGCTCGGGCACATCTTGACCCGGTGCCGCCCGGAGAATGACGTGGCTGCCCGGGATATCCTTGGTGTGCAGCCAGATGTCGTGGGGCGCTGCGAGCTTCATCGTCAGGTAGTCGTTCTGGCGATTGTTGCGCCCGACCCAGATCTCGAGGCCGTCGGTGGACAGAACGGTGAGCGGAGGGGCAGGCTTGTCCTCTTTCGGTCCGGCTTTGGCCGGCGCCCGTCCCCGTCGGTCTCGTTTTTCGCCGAGGTAGCCCTCCGTCTGGAGTTCCCGGCGAATCTCCTCCAACTCGGGAAGGGAGGATGCAGCCTGGAGGGTGGCTTCCACCTGCTCGAGGTAAGCCAGTTCGGCCCGGCTCCGGTCCATCTGCTCCACGATCATGGTACGGCCGCTGCGGGTCTTCTGATATCGGCGGTAGTATGCCTGAGCGTTCTCGGCCGGTCCCAGGGTCGGGTCGAGTAGGATGGTGACCGTGTGGCCTTCCGGATCATAGTAGTCGACCAGTTCGGCTACGGGATCGCCCTTCTTTATGTGCCAGAGGTTGGCCGTGATCAGCTCGCCCTTGATGCGGAACTCCTCGGCGTTCTCGGCGGTGTTCCATGCAGCTTCCTGCAGTTGCAGTTTCCGGCGCACCCGACCTGCCTCGTCACGCACCACTTTCGCCAGGCTACCTCGCAGGGCGCCCAGCATATCAGCCTGCTCCTTGCGACCGTAGAACGCCTCCAGGCACGCACTGATGGAGTCAAAGCCCGACTCGCTCCTGCCGGGCCAACTTGTGAGGGCGAGAACGTGATAGTCCTTCAACGCACCTGACTCATCGAACAGGAGGCGGGGCTGCCAGGCTGGCGGCGCTGCAAGGTCGCGTACGGACCCAGCGATTTTGCCGGGGTCTGTCGCGGGTGCTGGCGTTTCAGGGGGGTAACCGGCCCGAGCCACGGCCTCTTTGGCCAGCAGAGGCCCGAGGCCGTCAACGGCATCGAGGACGGCTTTCCAGGCCGGCGCCGGCTCTGAGAGGGGGAGTTCAGGACCCGTTACGGAAGCCGGATCCAGCTTCCCGGTGGCAGGCGGTGGCGTATACGGCAGGCCGGGCAACAGTTCCCGGTACCGGTTGACCTCTTCCGTCACTCGGTGGATGGCGTCGACAATGCGCCCTGACGGTCCTAGCAGCACGATATTCGAGTGCTTGCCCATGACTTCGGCGACCAGGATGTATTCGGCCGGGTTCCCCAACTCATCCGTTACGCCGACGTGTATGCGGCAGATGCGCTCCCGCTCTACCTGGCGGATACCGAGAATGCGCCCGCCTTCCATGTACTTTCGCAGCAACATGCAGAACGTGGGGGGAACGGGGGGGTTCTTGCGCTCCAGGCGGCTTAAGTGGAGCCGGGCAAAACGGGCGTTGGCGGAGACCAGGAGTCGGTGGTTGGAGCCGCCGGCGTAGATCAGCAGGGCGATCTCATCCGGGGTCGGCTGGTAGATCTTGTTGATACGTCCGCCGGCCAGGGTGGCGTTGAGTTCGCCCACCACGGCGGTCATGACGGTACTGTCAAAAGCCATGAACTGGGGCTCCTTTGCTGTGCGCTGAAATTGGCTGACTCGACTAAAGGATACCATGGGGAAAGCCGCCGGGCTAGCCCAGGGGGCGGGGAAGGAGACTGGACGTCGCCTTCTTCGGCGACCTATAGTCCGTCAACAGTCGTGATTTAGTAGCGGGCCGTCCCCACCGCGCGATCAGCCAGGGCAGGGCGCCCAAGGGCAGTAGGAAAAGCGGGTTTTCCAGCCATATGCCTGCGGCCAAGAGGGCGAATGACTGTTAGTCCTTCACAGAGCAGGCCGGGGGCGTTCGCCCCCGGCCTTGAGTCTACTTGATGACGCCTGCTTGCCAGCGCTTGACCACGTCGACGACAAAGGTCCGGTCCAGGGTGACACCGCCAGGCCCCGGGCGCCCCTCCAATTGCTTGATCTGGGTGGAAGGGGGCATGTCGGCCGGTGTCAGCCCAATCTCCCGGTAGAGCACGGCCTCAGGGATTCCCCAGATGTCGATGATCTCCTGCAGAGACCGCCAGCCCTTGATCTCGTCGGCGCTGATCTGCCCCGACTCTGCTGCAGGTTTGGGCGGCTCGGCAGAGGCGGTGGCCTGCCAGTTACCGGTCGCTATAGCCAGGAGGATGACTACCGAGAAGATGACCACTGCCAGTGTGCCGTAAACCCATCCCCTGACGGGCCGGGAGCCGATTTTGACACCGAGCGCTTCGTCCTTGGGGCAGGTCTCGACACATTCGAGACAGCGCATGCAGGTGGTGTCCTTCACCTCGTCCACATGAGCTACGCCCAGATCCATGGGGCACTGCCGGCTGCAAAGGCCGCACGCCTTGCAGGCGCTTTCCGCCCGCTTGAGCTTCAGGGGGGTGAGCCGTCCTGCCAGGCCGAGAACGGCGCCCAGCGGGCAGGCGTAACGGCACCAGGCTCGCTCCACTAGGAGCCCACCCACAACCACCAGGCCGAGAACGATGCCCCCGCCCATGGCCAACTCGGTGCTGCCAATCTGCCAGACGGCCTTCCATGGACAGTAATCCCCGAAGATGAACTCGCCCAGGCTATATGTAGCGAACAGGACCAGGCCCAGTACCACGTAGCGCCCATACCTCAGCAACCGATCCAGTTTCTCGGGCACTGTTACCTTCCAGGGGAATAAGCGGGCCCTCAGGCGGTAGAGCCACTCTTGAATGGTACCGAACGGGCAGATCCATCCGCAGAAGGCGGAGCCCAGCGCCACCACCAGGAGGAGCGAAGCCGCCAGCAGCACGAGATCGGACGGGTGGAGATGGTTGAGCGTCTCTCCGGTGCGGACCCAAGTCCACAGCGTCTCAAGGCCACCAAACGGGCTGAGTGAATCGACGGATGGCGCCTGGTTGGTGGGGCCGGCCAGGCCGATGCTCTCATTGATGCGGTGTCGGATAATGGCGTTGGCCGTGATGGCCAGGAAAACAGCTTGGACTGCAATGCGGAGCCACTGCGTCGGCGTCAGTTTCCGGCGGGATCGAATGCGGGTGAACAGGCTTGTCACGTGAACCGCCTCCCTGCAGGTCTTGTCACCTTCATGGTAGCGGCTGCCTGTGGCATCCCTGTGTTGTGCATTTGGAGAAGCGGTGGAGGTTTCAGTCTGCTCTCTGGAAGCGGATCAGGTCCAACGCAGCGGCGACAAGCACGGCAGCGGTTGCGAGAATGGGCATGAGGGGTCCTTGCGGAAGCTTGAGGGCCGGGTCTGCCGCCAACATGCCCCCGGCTGTCCAGGTCAAGACCAGGGCGCCTGCGGGCGCCAGCCAGGGTGCCCGCGCCATGAGGCTGGCCACCAGCCTGCTCCCCCACATGATGATCGGAATGGTCAGCCCCATGCCCAGGAGGAGAAGGCCCAGATTGCCGTGGGAGACACCGCCCACGGCGAGAACGTTGTCCAGCGACATGACCAAATCCGCCACGGCGATGGTGCGCACGGCATCCCAGACGGTGCCGCCTGGTTTCACGGTGCCATGAGCGGCGGTTCGGGTACCAATGATGGCCGACGAGGCGAGCTTGAAGGCCACCCACATGAGTGCCAGGCCGCCCAGGGCCTGGAGGAGGGGAATTCGGAGGAGCACGGCCGCGAGGGACGCGAGGATGACGCGCATCGCGATGGCGGCCAGGGAGCCCAGGAGAATGCCTTGACGGCGGGACCTGGGGGGGAGCGCGGCGCACGCCATGCCGATGACCAGAGCGTTGTCACCCGAGAGAACAAGGTCGATCAGGACCACTTGAAGCACGCCTGTCAGGTATGTCCACATGAGGCAAGTCTACGTGGCGCGTTGGCTGGACATGACGAACCTGGGGGGAGGGCGTGGACCCATGCGGTGTGTTCTCGGTCCCTCGCTCATATTTCGCGGAATTGTGGGGGGCGGGGTCAGTGGCCGGGACTGGCGCGGCGAACCGGCAGCATCGGCAGTGTACGGGGGCAACGGTCAGGCCAACGGTTCGGTACGCGCCAGCATCTGGGCAGCCGCCAGCATCTTCTCACCTGCTTCTTCCGGGCTCTTCGCACCGGAAAGGTGCGCCAGACGGAGCCAGACCAGGTAGTTGCCAAGGTATCGGGTTGCCACTCCGTAGAACTGCCCCAGCCACCCATGAAGCCGGCGACGGAGACTCTCCACGGTTGCCCTGGGAGTTGTTGCTTCGTGACCTGCCGCCTCCCGATAGTGCACCCGCAATCTCCGGCAGGCATCCGCATAAGCAGCTCTTCCGCACAGGAGAAGGTGGGCACCCGGCGCGAGCAGCCGCTTCAGGCAGGTGTAGATCGCCCCAGATTCAGGCCGACCCTGGCAGAGCAGGTTCATTGTTTGTCGCCCGCCCCCGGCGGCGAGCATCACGCAGGAAGGGCGTTTGTCGACAAATCGGCGGACCCGCATTGGGGTGGTTTTGGCGCCCGTTGTGGGACCGCCGTGACGGCGACCCTTCTCCGAATAGGGCACGTAGGCCTCATCGACCGCCACGCAGCCGTCAACCGACGGCTGAGAGTGCTTACCCAGCGCCGCGAGAAGGCGGTGGCGCCAGCGAAAAGCTGTGGGAACGCGAACGCCGAGTGCGGCCGCCATCCCGCGGACGGAGAGCCCCTGGCCCAGTCCGGGTCCCTGGCGGTACCAGGCATCCCGCTTTTTCAGGTAATGAAGGGGGGTGCCGGTATGCCAATTGAAGGTCTTGCCACAGTCCTGACAGATAAAACGCTGGCGCCGGGTGCCAGACTTCCACTGGAACGCGCCGTGCCCGGTGATGCGCGGGCTGGCGCAATGGCGGCAGCTGGATGGCCGGGGAACGGCAGCGGTAGGGCGCGGCACTTTGGACCTGGATGCAATGCGGAACACACCAGGGCGTTTTGGCAGAGACATTCCGAAGGTCCTCCAATCGGGTGGAAGTATCTCCCAGTATAGGCGAACGCTAGTTCGCAGTCAATCCCACATTTCCCTGAAACAGGAGATAGGTTCCGTGGCACGATACCCGCCACTGCAGCCAGGCCGTTGCCAACGGAGAAGGAGGCCGCACTCGCGGCCTCCTCCCCGGCGTTTTCCTACAGGCTGCTGGAGATCTTCAGGAAGACTTCCTTCAGCTTCGGCCCCAGCACCATGACTCCGATGATAGCCACCACGGCCACCAGTGCGAGGATCAGGGCGTACTCAGCCATGCCTTGACCTTCCCGGCGCTTCAGTAGATGACGGATCATCCCAATCAACCTCCTAATTCGTAAGCTTGCTTCCCCAGTGGTCGCCGTTCTGACCGCCCGGGGTGACGGTGATTCGGACCGTCGCCCGGAGGGAGTTGTTGGTCTCGTCAGCCTCATCCACAAGGTCGTCCGGGTCCACCGTGGCCACCACTGTCACTGAGGAGCCTTCAGGCATGGGCCCCGAATTCCAGGTCACCGTCGCCGCCCAACCGGACTCCGGCCGGAACGTGACCGCCTGACGGGGCATCTCCATGCCGTTCAGCGTGAGCCGGACGGTGGTGGTGATGGGCGCCCCACAGTTGTTGCAGACCGCCTGGACCCTTGCCGCGAAGCCGTTGGTGTCAGCGGCGCCTGGCACGTCCAACAGCCGTAGGGAGAGGTCAGGCAGTGGGAAGAGGCGGTAAGCCTTGAGCACCGTCCGCTCTTCGCTCTCGCTGTTGACTCCCACCAGCATGAGCCCTGCAGCCACGGTCATCTGCGTGGCGGTCCCGCCGATGGGCTCCCACCAGCGTTCACCCTGGGCTCCCTCCCGGTATGGCTCGGTGGAAAGCTGCAGCGGGTAGCCGCCATACTGCACCACCTGGCCGGTGGCCTTGTCGAAGGCCTGAACATACCCGCCTGTGTCCCCGACGATTACGACGTGGTCCATGGGGATGGGTGAAGCGTAATTGACATAATGGGCAAGAGAAGACCCCTGAGGGCGCACCCTCAGGGGTCTTGTGCCTGAACCCAGACTGCCTCGAAATCCACTTCGGCCGATGCGGGCCGGCGGAAGAGGACGAGACTGCGGCACAGGGTCCGGAGCAGCAGTTTCTGTTGGGGGATGGTCAGCGACTCCCACTCATCCACCTGAGCGAGCGTGTTCGCAAGCTCCTGCTGCTGTCTGAGAGCTTGGTCGGTCTCCTCGATCTGGCGGCTCAGCTGGGCCTGCTGTGCGGCAACAGACTGGACTTCCTGGTCCAGATCGGCTTGAAACGCCCGGTACTCCGGCAGGGACAGGAGGTTCTCGCGGTACTGCCGGCGTAGCTCCCGCGCCTGCTGCTCCAGCCGGAGTGCCTGCTGCTGCGCCCTTTTCTGTTCCGGCAGAAGCATCTCCAACTGCTGCTGCAGCCCGGATCGCATGGCGTCGGCGGTCCGCTCCCGAGCAGCGGCTTCCCCGAACAGTCGCATGAGCTCCACCGCGGCGATGGTGTCAACCTGTCTGGCGGCGATGTAGCCGCAGTCGCAGTGCAGAGCGCCCTTTGAGTTTTTCCCGGCACAGATGTAATAGGGGTGGGAGCTCCGTCCGGCGCCCACACGCCCGATGATCGCAGATCCGCATCGGCACCGGGCCAGCCCGGTCAGAAGGAAGCGACTGGAGACCGCCCGGCCGGAGCCGCCCCGGTTGGGACCAGGCTTGCCCTGCCGCAGGGACTGAACCCGTTCCCACAGGATACGCTCCACGATGGGCGGAAAGGCGCCTTCTCGAACGGCAAGCGGCTCGGTCGCCTTCAGCCGCTCCTTCTCACCATCGCGCTTGCCGTAGGAAGGGTTCTTGGGACGGAGGCCCCAGACGAGGTCGCCGGTGTAGACGGGGTTGCTGAGGATGTGCCGGACCGTGGAATCATTCCAGGGTCGCCCCTGCCGGAAGCGGAGACCCTGCTGGTTCAGGGTGGTCACTAGGGTCCGCATGCCGGCCCCCGCAAGGTACAGTTCGTACATTCGGCGGACTATGGCCGCCTCATCGTCGACTACCTCCAGGCTGCCAGCCCGAGTGCCGGTCCGGTAGCCGTACGGGGCGTTGAAGCCGGGGTTGCGCCCTTCCTGGGCCCGCTTAAGCCGCCCGCTGAACGTCCGTTCACGGATGAGGCTGCGCTCCCATTCGGCGTAGCTGACCAACATATAGAAGAAGAGCTTGCCGGCAGGCGTGGCGGTATCGATGGGCTCTCGGGCCGATTTTACGTGGCACCGCCCATCCCACTCCTCCAGCACAAGCTTAACCGTATCGACCACGGAGCGGGAGAGGCGGTCCATCTTGAAGACCACAACGCAGTCCACATTCCCGTCCGCAACAGCCGATCGCAGGCGGGTCATGGCCGGGCGGTCCAGGCTGCCTCCCGAGTATCCTTCATCAATGAAGAGAAGATCCTCCCGCACCCGCCAACCCTGGCTCAGCACGTAGTGCTGGCAGCCCTCCGACTGCACATCGAGGGTGGTGCCTTCGCTCTGGTCGTCGGTGGACCAGCGTATGTAGATGGCAACCTTTTCGGGGTCGGCAGGCATGGTTCTCAACTCCTTTCATGGGAAATTATACCACGTTGATCCTACGGACGGAACGCTTTGATCTCTGGGCATAGGCCCTGTTGACCTGAAGGCAGAGGCTCAGCGCCTTAGTATAGACTGTTAGTAGTGCCAGGCCTCTATTTTTAGCCGAATCATGTCCCATACGCTTTTGCGGGCGCAAGAGTGGGGTAGAATAGGGCAAACGTAGAATCTGGGAGGGCCTGTTGTGACACTACCTTCTCTGTCTGTAGGGGACAAGACTGCGCGGTACTGCATCGTCCAGGGAGGCATGTCGGTGCGCATCTCCCTCCACCCGCTCGCGGCGGCGGTAGCTGAGGCCGGCGGGGTGGGCACCATCGGTGGAATGGGCATTTCGCCGGAAGAGCTCCGCAAGGAGATCAGGGCAGCACGGGCGTTGACGACGGGCCTTTTTGGCGTCAACCTCATGTACGCCGGAGCCCTGTTCGACCGGCTGCTGGATGTGTGCATTGAAGAGCGGCCCGACTATGTGGCCATTGGAGCGGGCTTTGCCCGGGGACCGTTCAAGCGGCTGCGCGAGGCGGGCATTCCCGCATTCTGCATTATTTCGTCTGCCAAGGCCGCCCGCATTGTCGCGAGGACGGAAGGCGTGACGGGCGTTGTGATCGAAAGCGGCCAGGCCGGCGGGCATCTGGGGCCAGAGGATCCCGAGATCTCCACGTGGGATCTCTTCCCACCCGTCAGGGCGGCCCTGAAGGAGCACGGCTTCGCTGGCCCCATCATTGCCGCGGGCGGCCTGCTGGACCGGCGGGATATCGTTCGGGCCCTGGCTATGACGGTGTCCAGATTGGCACGCGCTTTGCGATGACTGCGGAATCGTCGGCATCGGTTGCGATGAAAGCCCGCTGGGTAGCCGCCACGGGCTCGCAGGTGGAAGATTGGAGCCCGACCGGTATGGCGAGCCGGGCCATCGTGCCGCATACGGCGGAGGCTCTACCGCTGGTCGGTGAGCCGGGCATCGCCTGTGTCAACTGCCTGAAGTACTGCACCCACCGCGACGAGGGCAAGGCCCACTGCATTTGGAACGCACTGGTGAGCGCTCAGAAGGGCGACGTGGATCGCGGGCTGGTCTTCTGTGGGGGCCGCGTGGGCGAGATTAGCGACATCATCCCGGTGGCGGAGGTCTTCGAGCGGTTGCTGACGCCGCTGCCCATGGAGCAGGTTGGTGTAGCTGACTAGCAATTCCGACACCTCTGTGGTAGGCTTGGATTGACAAGCGATCTGCGGGGGGGCGGCACCGATGGACTCCTGGGGCGCACGAGCTGCCTTTGCGGCCACTGTGACGATGGCCACGTTCCTGACCTGGTGGACCGTCGACGGTCGCCTGCCACGGGCTTGGCTGCCCTGGTGTGTGGCCCTCCTGGTACTGCTTTTGCTGGCAGCCGTGGCCATTGAGGTGATCGTCCGACGCCGAAAGGCATGACCAGACTGATAACGAGGCGCCAGGAATTCCTGGCGCCTTTTCGTGTTGGTTATGCGTAACCCACTGGCACAGGGGCCGTATTTCCCTTCGCCTCCATTGTCCGTTCCCAGACCAGGCCGCCGGTCCGCTTGTCAAGGGCGACGACGTGGCCGGCGCCGACGTTCGGCCCCTTGTTGTTGCGGAAGACGAAGTAGACGTTGTTCTCGTCGATGCCTGGCCCGCTATTGATGAAGGCCGGTGTGGGGTTGCCGCCGCTGCGGCAGGACCCCATGTCCGGATACTGGCGGCACCAGAGCATTTCGCCTGTGTCCAGGCGGAGGGCGTAGAGCTTGCCGAACTTGTCGGCGAAGTAGACGCTGGTACCGTCAACGGCTGCCTCGCCGGGGATGCCTGCGGGCGTCACCACCGCTGCCGGCCACTTGGGGTCGAACTCGCGGGCTCCGCCGACGGGCAGGCTATACGCCATCATGTAGCCGTGGGTGCCAAGCCCCGGCGCAGACCGGGCGTCCGTTGCGAGGAGGAAGCCGCCCTCACCCAGGGGGACCGGTGAGAAGGAGATGCGTCCGCCAATGTAGTAGCGGCGGTGGCTGGTCACTCCGGACGCCATCCCCCGGATGATGAAGGCGTCGCCAGAGGTTGTGCCGATGACCACCGTGTCGCCGTCGAAGACCAGCGGGGCCCCCACGATGCCGCGGTCGCCGTCAGGGTCGATAATGTAGCCGCCCATCACCTTGCCGTCAAGGGCCCGGATGGCCACCACGGCGGCAGGATGCCCAAAGCCTACGTATATGAGGTCGTTGGACGGGCGTGCACCCTTGACGTAGGCTGCCTGAGAAGATGCGAAGGGGCGCTTCTCCTCACGCTGGCCGACTCTTCGGCACTTGGATGCCAGCAGTTCGTCCCGGGCGAGGAGATCTGGGCTGGCGCAGAGCGCCTCCGCCGGTGTGGACCAGCGGATGAACCCTTCCCGCTGAAGCTGAGCCCGGTAGTCTTCCACGCTCTGGGCCGGACGCCGCTCCGGCGGAAGCATGTCGCCCCGCAGGGCCCACAGCTTGTCGCCGGCGATGTGGAAGACATGGGTGTCTTCGGTACCGTTGCCGTCGAAGTCCCGGCGAATGACCAGCGGCTGGCTGCGGGAGAGGCCCAGGGGCACTTCCCAGACTGGCCTGGCGTTGTTGGCCCTCGGGTACTCCGGCTCGGAAGGGGAGTAGTGGGTGCGCCAGCGGTTCCGGCCGAAGTCGGTCACCTCTTGGGTGGCGACCGGCGGCGAGGCAGTGGTGGTGACCAGCATGACGACCCCGACCAGCAGGGCCACGATAATGAAGATGTAGCGTTTGGCTCGGATCATTGGTCAACGCACCTCCCCGCAATAGACGGTGCTGGCGCAGCGGGCACCTGAGAGTTCCACCCGGACGCTGCTGTTGGCGTTGTCCCAGGTCACCTGGGCGCCGAAGCCTTCGCCGAGGAAGCGCACGGGCACGAACATGCGGTCAAGGAAGAGCACCGGCTTCTGGTCCAGGTTGGCCTTGGTGGCGCCGACCTGGGCCTCTTTCTTGTTCAGCCAGAGTTGAACCGACTTGCCCCGTCCATCCATGCGAAGGGTAGCCCGGAACTGAGCCTGGTCCCACTCTACCTTGCCGCCGAAGGCTTCCGTGAAGAAGCGGACCGGCATCATCACCCGACCGGTGGACTTGGCCAGGTAGGGTCCCGGCTCCTGAAGCCCCCGGATGGGGTCGTACGGAGTGACCAGCGGGTGGCCGTTGAGCCATACCGTTACCCAGCCCCCAAAGTCGGGGGGCACCTGCTGGGGCCGGGCCTGTGTGATGGGGTCGTAGGTGGGCACCGGCGCTGGCGTTACCGTGAACTCCGGGATGCCGTCCACGCAGACAACTGTCACATGCTCGGCACCCTTGGGTCGCTGCGTTACCACGGGCTGGTTGCCGTTACAGGTTGCGTGGATGTCGCCGTGATTGGCGGAGGCCTGGGGGGCGGGCCCTAGGGCCAGCAGGCAGGCAGCCGCCATGGCTGCAACTCGGCCGAGGCCCGGGAGGAAGCGTCTCAGTTTGATCATGCTAGATCCCTCACTAGCGCCGGACCGGCACAGCCGAGCCCGTACGCGTCAGTCTCAGCTCCCGGATGCCCACCAGCTTTAGGAAATGGGTGTTGGTGGTCAGGGTTGCGGTGGCCGTCACTTCGGCCTTGAGGGGGTCTGTGCCGATGGTGAGTCCGTCCACCTGCGCCCCCGAACTTCCGCCCTGCCAGCGGGCATTCTGGTAGAACGCGGCCGTGGCCACATCGTCGGTGTCGGACGGAAGCACAAGCCATTCTCTGGCCAGACGGTAGGTGGTGCAGTTGTATGGCCAGAGGCAGGCCCCTCCCGCCGCCTGGCGCCAGAGGTTCTGGTGCAGGAGGTCCCACTGGGTGCCCGATACGGTCACGTTGGGCGCCTGGCGGGTCTCCATGCAGCGGTAGGGCTTCTGCGTAACAGGGTCCTGGCACCAATCTTCGTACGTCTCCCACCGCGTGATGGACAGTTCGGCCATGGGCACCACTTGCAGGGCTCCTGCCAGCGACGCTGCGTCGACGGCTGTCTGCAGCTGGGCCCTGAGCAGGTGGGCCCGGCCAAAATCGAGGGCCATGCCGGCAAAGAGGAGGAGAGCCATCATGGCTGCCGCCACGAAGACGGTGACAGCCCCACCTTGCTCCCGGAGGGCTCTTGCAGCGACTCGTCTCCACATGGGCGCCACCTACCTCTCCACCCGGAAGACGGCCTGGCTCTGGAGCCGGATGGTGCCGGACGTGCCACTGGCGGGATCGATCAGCTGCGCCACCAGGGGGATCAGCAGGGGCTGGCGGTAGGTGACGGTGACGTGTACATAGTCGCCCTTGCGCTGAAGCGAAACATCCTGGCTGGCATTGAAGAGGTCGCCTGCCGAGGTCTGAAATTTGAGCCCGCCACCGCTAAGCGCGTCCACCGCCTTGCTGCGTGCCACCTGATCATCTCGGGTAATGGCCCAGGCCCGCCCGGCTTCCCGGGCTGCGCCGGCCACCACCAGCTTGGCGTTGATCACCAGGCCAAGCACCGGAATTCCCACCAGAATTAGCACCAGCAGGGGCGCCACCAGGGCGAACTCGGCCATGGCCGAGCCGCGCCGGCAGCCGGCCAACCACCTCAGGAGGTTGCGCATTCGGTCACCTCCTTAGAGCAGTTCCAGGATCTGCAGCAGGGCGGGGCCCAGCAGCAGAATCATGAAGGGCACCAGGATCAAGAGGAGCATGGGGATGCGCGTTGTGAAAACGCGACACACCCCCTGGGCAAATGCCCAAGGGGTGTCATCTGGTTCGGTTTATGCCTGGTGGGTCCGACGGTTCATCAGGAGACCGAAACCCACGGCCAGGGCGGCCAGGGTAGCCGGAATTGCGTACTCCAACGCCAGGGTCGGAGACCAGATCCGGTGCAGCCACCGGTCGCTGAGGATCATTTCGCCTGCCGTCCAGGCGAGAATGCCGGCGCCCACGTAGACCAGCCAGGACAGGCGGTTCATCCAGTCGGCGATCAGGCCGCTGGCAAACATGATGACGCCCATGCTCACAGCCAGACCAAAGAGCAGCATGGGGATACTGCCGTGGGAAGCGCCACCGACGGCCAGCATGTTGTCCAGACTCATGACCAAGTCGGCCAGTACGATGGTGGTAATGGCATCCCACAATGTGGATCCAGCCTTGACATCGGTGCCCTCCTCGCCGCCCTTCAGGAGCTTGCAGGCGATCCAGAACAGCAGCACACCGCCGGCAAGCTGAAGGAGGGGAATGGCCAGTGCGTAGGCCACCACAGCCGTGACGGCGACCCGCAGACTGATGGCTGCCATACCGCCCCAGAGGATCGCGCTCTTCTGCTGGTGCGAAGGCAGCGAACGGGCTGCCATGGCGATGACGACGGCGTTATCGCCGCTCAGCACCAGGTCAATAAATGTAATTTTGATCGCGGAAAGAAGCAGCGCTCCGAGCATGTCATTCCCTCACTTGGTGCAAGTCGTGTATGTAGGATGAATTAGCTTGGCTCAGCCCATCCAGATGGTATCACTTCCGCTTTCAAGATGCAATTATTCGTCGACCATCATTTTTGCTTATGTTCAATCTTGCCTGGGTGGATGCACCTTTCGTCCACCTAACAAGTAAATGTGGTGGCAAGTTTGAATGGTATATTGACAGTAATTGGCATCGAGAGCTATAATTCCCAGTACGTTCCATCGCTTTTGGGGGGATGATGGGGTGCTGATGTTGAACCGGTGGAGACGGACGGCCCTACTCTGTGGCCTTCTCGTGGGCCTGATGGGCCGGGGGGCTCTTGCAGACGGGGGATCGGTCAACTCGTCGCTTGCGGTTGGGGGTGGTGCCGGCTGTGGGGGAGCAGTCGACGCCGCTCTCACTATTGTGGGGCAGAGCCCGTCGGTGGCAGAGAGACCGGTAGACGTAATGCTGACGCTGGATACATCTAGCAGTATGACGGCCGCCATGCCGGCCCTCCGGGCAGCTGCCCGGCACTTCGTTGACGAGTTGGATGGACGGGACGGTCTGACCGACGGCGCGATCACCCGCAGTAGGGTAGGATTGGTTAACTATGCAACGGGAGCTTACCTGCAGACAGGCCTGTCCAGCGAAACCGAGATGATCCGGCTGCGAATCGAGTCATTGCGGGCGAGCGGGCTGACGAATATTGGAGCGGGAATCACCCTGTCTCAGTGGCAACTGGCGCACAGTGAGCTCCGTAAGGTGATGCTGGTCATGACCGACGGCATGCCCCAGAACGCCGAAGCCGCCCGGACGGCCGCTCAGTCGGCCAAGGGTGACGGGGTCGTAATCTACACCATCGGTCTGGGTGGCGACGTGAACGATGGGCTGCTTCGGGAGATCGCTTCCCGTCCGGAGTACTACCACCGGGCATCGGGAGGGAGCGACCTGGAGGCGATTTTCGGTTCCATTTCCCGCGACCTCGCGGGGCCTGCCGGCACCTCCTTGACGTACCACGCGCGGATGGCCGAAGGGTTTGAGATCGTCTCGGCCACAGCCTCCGCGGGCAGTGTGAGCTTCGACGGCACGCAGCTGGTCTGGGAGCAAGATGAGATCCTTACGGCATCGGCCACGGTGAGCTACCGGCTCCAGCATGTGGGACAGAGGAACGGCCCGCACCCTTCGCATGCAACAGCACGGTTCACATGGATTGGCGAAGACGGCCTCCCCATGGGGGCTGCGTACGACGCGGCGCCTGTGGTGATCACGGGCTGCAACCTGCCCCCAGTTGCCAATGCCGGCCCCGACCAGATCATTCCCATGACTGGACCCGATGGGGCCCGGGTGCTGTTGGACGGAAGCCAATCCACCGACGACGAAATGGTGGATCTCCTCCGCTTCACATGGCTCAAGGGGGAGGCTGTGTTGGGCACGGAGATTCAGTTGGCTCACAGCTTCCCCCTCGGTGCCCACGTGGTCGCCCTGGAGGTGGATGACGGCGAGTTCCGGCACCGGGATGAGGTGCTGATTACCGTCACGGACCCCTTTCCGCCGGTGACGGTGCTGGAGCCTTCCGGGACTGTGGGTGGGGGCGGGTGGTACACGTCACCGGTGACGGTTACCACTGTAGCCCGGGACAACCCCGGGGGCGCCGGTGTGGACTGGACAGACGTCTCCCTGGACGGGGGTAACACGTGGGACCGGAATGGGGGGCCGGTGACCATCAGCCAGGAGGGCCTTACGGTTGTGCGTGCGTTCTCGGCAGACGGGGCCGGTAACATGGAAACGCCGCCGGTGGAGGCGGGCGTAAGGGTTGACATGACGCCACCCACAATTGCCGTGAACAGCCCTGAGGCGACGGATTATGCCGATGACCAGTTCATCACCCTGGACTGGGTGACAGCCGATGCTCACTCGGGCGTGGCTTCGCTGACGGCGGCCCTGAACGGGGAGGCGGTATGGCTGGGCCAGCGCATCGACCTGTCGGTGCTGGGGCCGGGGATTCACACGTTGACGGTCTCTGCCACCGATGTGGCAGGGCACCGGACTGACGTGGCCTTCACATTCGCCGTGGTGGTGACCTACGAGAGCGCGATCAACCTGAAGCATCGCTTCTACGAGATGGGCTGGATCGATAGCTCGGGCATTGTGGTCAGCCTGGACATGAAGCTGGAGGCCGCCATGCGGGCTCGAGATCGGGGACAGTTCGACGTGGAAGCCAACATTCTCGAGGCCGTCGTGGCCGAAGTGCAGGCGCAACGGGAGAAGCACGTCAATACGCAGGCAGCCGACATTCTCGAACGGGACGCCCTGTACCTGCTTGGCCGGCGGGGGTGACAAAAACCGGCGGGCCTGGAGCTTTCAGGCCCGCCGGCTACGCTTGTACGGGCTCGGGCAGCCGCCAGGCAAACTGCACAGCGATGTCCCGGGTGCCCTTGGGGCGGCTGAGCGAAACGCTGTGGATGAGGCTGCGCAGGATTTGCTGCTGTTGGGGGAGGTCCAGAGCCGCCCACTGGTCGAGGCGGGCAAACGCCCGGGCCGCTCCGCCGAGGTCTGCCCGAGAGAGGGCCATGTGCCGGTGGGCGGCCTCGGCTTCCTGAACGCGGGCTTGTAGCTCCTCCCGCTCCTGCTGTGCTTCCTGGAGGAGGCTGGTGAAGAGCTCAGCGGGCAGGCTGCCCCGCCGGTAGTCCCGCTTGTAGCGTTCCTCGGCTGCCTGCACGGTCCGCAGGCGTTGTCGGAGGGCCTCCGCGGCTTGCTCTTGCCCGCGAAGATCCTCCGACAGCTGCTCCACGACCCGGGATTGGACCCAGCCGCTGGCCGGCCACTGTTCCCGCACCTGTTCCAGCACCAGTTGGTCAAGCATGGCAGCCCGCACGGAGCGGGACGGGCAAGCGGCAGGGCCACCCGAGCGAGCTCCGGCGCAAGCGTAGAACCGTTCACCCCGGCGGCCGCCCTGAATACCCACCCAGGCTTTGCCGCAGGGGCAGCGGAGGAGGCCGGCGAGCAGGTAGGCGGAACTATGGGCCCGGGGGGAGCCGGACTGGGGGCGCCCACAGCGAGGTCGCACGTTGCGGACATGCTCCACTTGGGCCCAGGCCTCCGCACTGATGATGGCCGGCAAGGCGTTGTCCACAGCGATGACGGCATCGGGGGGATTGGGGCCGGGGTGGCGCCCGCCGGTGGTACGGCGGTTGTAGACCAGGCGTCCGGCGTACAGGGGGCTGCGCAGGAGGCGGGAGATGCCGGCCTCGGCCCAGAGGTGGCCGGAGCGGGTACGGAATCCTTCGGCGTTCAGTCCGAAGGCGATGAGGCGGCAGGAACGGCCCTGTAGGTACTCCGCGTAGACGCGCCGCACCACGGCGGCCTCGGGCTCGTCCACCGCCCAGCCACCGGCTTCGGCCTTGCGGTATCCGTAGGAGTACTGCATGCCCGGATTTCGGCCCAACTCGGCGCTCTTCCGCTTGCCGGACCAGGTGCGGGTGCGGATGGTGGCCCGCTCAAAGTCGGCGAAGCTGCCGAGCATGGTGAAGAACATCCGCCCGGCGTCGGACGTGGTGTCAACGGGCTCCTGGGTTGAACGGACGGCGCAACGGTCCTCCCACTCATCGAGCACGAGGTTGATCATGTCCTTGATGTTGCGGCTGAGACGGTCTAGCTTGTAGACCACCACGATGCTCACCTTGCCCGCGCCCACGGCATCACGCAGGCGGGTGAGGGCGGGGCGGTGCAGCGTGGAGCCCGAGTAGCCATCATCGATAAAGGTCAGGTCACCGCTGGGTGTCCACCCCTGCGAGAGGCAGTAGTAGCGGCAGCTCTCCTGTTGGATGGCCAGCGTGTGGCCCTGGCCCTGGTCTTCGGTGGACCACCTTATGTAAATGGCCACGGTCAAACGGCATCCCCCCAACAACAGGATACAATGGGTTGTGCTTCCATGTCGAGCATGGGGATGCGCATTTTGACAGTGACCGACTGGGCGATTCGTTGCGCCTCCTGCTGCTTGGACGGGCGCGGCGCAACCGCGAAAAAGGGGCTGCGTATTTCACGCAGCCCCATCGCTATTGAAGAAGGCGAGCAGGCGGCGGTTGACCAGGTCGGGCCTTTCAGCCGAGAGGAAATGGCCGGCGCCGGCAATCATCTCGGTCGTCACGCGGGGCAGGCGGCTGGCGCGAGCCAGGGCCTTGGGCCCGTTGTACATGACCTCGTGCTCGCCCACCATGACCAGGGCGGGCTGCGTGATGGCGGCGAGTTCGGCATCGGTGAAGGGGCGGGGCATGAAGAAGGCGGGGTTGCGGAAGTTGAACTGCTGCATGCCGATGATGAACTGCTCCAGCAGTTCGGGCTCCATGACGGTGCCGGGGGCGCTCACCCACCTGATGTAGCCGGCCAGGCGCTGCCGGGTGGGGCCCAGCACCATGGGCATCATGCGCAGAAGCAGCATCAAGCTGACGGGGCCGAGCGCACCCATGGGGCTCAGGGCTGCGACGCGACGGACACAGCCGGGGCAGTGCAGGGCGAGGTTCAGCGCCATCCAGCCGCCCACGGACAGACCGAGGAGATCGGCCTGTTCGATATCCAACGCATCCATCGCGTCTTCGATCCACAGGGCGCAGTCGCTGGCTTTCTCGATGGGGCGGGAGGGAGTGCTCTTGCCCGTATGTCCCGGGAGGTCCAAGGCGTAGATCCGATGGGTCTGGGTCAGGGCTGCCACGTTGGGGAACCACATGGTGGAACTCGCGTTGGTGGCGTGGAGCAGCACCATGGGGTAGCCGTCTTCCGGGCCGGCGATGAGGGCATGCACCTGACCGAAGCGGGTCTCCAGATTGGTTTCCTCGACGGGGACGGGCCAGAGAGTGAGGGTGGCGGCGTAGGCGGCGTTGTACGTGAGCGCGCCTGCCTCTGTCTTAAAGACATCGAACATAGGGAACCGCCTCGATGTTGTGGTTTTCTAAAGCTTAGCACAGGGATCGGGGGGGTCCTATGGCTCATTAGCCTAGGGAACTCTATCCTTCCGGTCCATTGAACAGGGCTGCGCGCCTTCCTACAATAAACTTGGACCCGCCCGGTATGCCCGGGGTTGGGTCTTTCGGCTTGATTGGGGAGTTTCCCGACGCCAACTTTCTGGCGCCGGGGAAAGAGTCAGGCCGGGAGTTGTGACCCGCACGGGAGGAACGAACAATGACAGCCCTCTTGACGTCCCTGTTCATGGTCGTCGTCGCCGAAATGGGCGACAAGACGCAGCTGATCGCGATGGCCTTCGCTGCCAAGTACCGGGCCTCTCACGTCCTGTGGGGCGTTCTGATCGGCAGCCTGCTCAATCATGGCATGGCAGTGGCCGTGGGCACGTACCTGGGCGAGGTGGTGCCTCTGAACCTGGTAGGGTTGGCTGCCGGTGCGTTGTTCATCTTCTTCGGCGTGATGGCGCTCAATGGCGGCAACGAGCAGGACGAGGAGACGGAGAAAAATCGGTTCGGGCCCATCGCTACCGTGGCCCTCGCCTTCTTCCTGGGCGAGATGGCGGACAAGACACAGTTGACGACCCTGACCATGGCGGTTCAGTTCCGAACGCCTCTGCTGGTGCTGGCGGGCGCCGTGTCGGGTATGATGGTGGCCAACAGCCCGGGCATCTTCCTGGGGGACTTCCTGTTCCGGAGGGTACCGCCTCGGGTGATCAAGCTGATCTCCGCGGGGATCTTCTTGCTGTTCGGCTACACGGAGCTGTTCGAGCGCTCGGCGGTGGCCGGGGGTGGCTTCACGCTCATGGTGATGGCCACCGTGCCGGTGGTGGGCGCCATCTGCTGGTGGATGATCCGGCGGACAGCCCAGTCGTCGGCGGCGGCGGGAGCCCGCAGGGCAGCATAGAGACAAGCCAAGCCCGAGGGGGTCGCCCCTCGGGCTTTTTGTTATGCCTCCAGCCGCCAGTCGACGGCGCAGGTGACCTCGCCGGTGGCCGGGTCCTTATGGGCTGCTATTTGCTGGAGCAGGTGGCGGAGGACCTGCTTGCGGGCGAGCAGCGGGAGGGCGTCCCAGGCGGCGGGAGCTTCCACCTCACAGGGATGAGGGTCTGGCGAAGTGGCCGCCGCTTCCGCCGCGGAGAGGCGAGACTCTGCGGCGGCCAGGCGGGCGGAAGCCTCGGCCTGCAGACTGCGGTACTCGTCCAGGCCCAGCTTGCCGTCCAGGAAGAGGCCTTTCAGGCGCCGCTCGCTCTCCTGCTGGCGCCGCAGCTCCTGGCGGGCAGCGTCAAGGGCGGCGGTGGCTCGGCGCTGCTGGTGCTGCGCCGTACAGGCCAGGTGGCGGCGCAGGCGGCTCTGCAGGGCCAGGTTGGCGGCGAGTGTCTGGATCTGGCCGGCCACCACGCCGTCGAGCTCCTCCTGCCGGATGTTGCTGCCCGGGCACGTGCTGCAGGCGTAATAGCGGTATTCCACGCCCCGCAGCCTGGGTGCGATGGCGGCCATGGCCCGCCCGCATGCCGCACAGCGAATGAGTCCCGAGAGGAGGCCGCCCCCGGCCATCGACCGGCCGTGGATGGGTCTCGCCCCCCGGCCCACACCCGGGCGCCCGGCCCGGGTCCGCTGGGCAGCCTCCCACAGGTCGGCCCCCACGATGGCCGGGAAGAAGCCGTCCCGCACCAGGTGGGGCTGGTCGGCCGCCACCTTGTGGCCCTTGACCCGCCGGGTGCGGCCGTAGACGAAGCGGCCGGCGTAGGCGGGGTTGCCCAGAATGCGGGAGAGCGTGCCGTCATCCCACCGGCCGCCCGCGGGGCCGGGAATGCCTTCACTGTCCAGCTTGCGAGCGATCAGGCGGAAGCCCGGGCCGCTCACGTACAACTGAAAGATTCGCTCCACCACAGGCGCCGCCGCCGGGTCGTGCTCGATCTGGCCGCCGGCGCCTTTCCGGTACCCGTAGGGCAGCACGAAGCCGGGCGAGCGCCCTTCGTGCGCCCGCCGGAGGCGCCCGGCAAACATGCGGTCCCGAATGACGGCCCGCTCCCATTCGGCGAAGCTCATGAGCTGGTAGAAGAACATCTTCCCCGTGGGCGTCAGCGTGTCGATGGGCTCCCGGGCGCTCTTGACGGCGCAGCGGCCATCCCACTCCTCCAGAACGAGCTTGAGCATGTCCAGCACGGAGCGGGAGAGGCGGTCCAGCTTGTAGACTACCACGCAGTCGACCTGGCCTTGGGAGACCGCAGACCGCAGCCGGCGGAGGGCCGGACGCTCCATGGTCGCGCCGCTGACCCCATCATCAATAAAGAGAAGGGTTTCGTCATACTGCCAGCCCTGGCTGGCCAGAAAGGACCGGCACGCGTCCCGCTGGATGTCCAGCGTGGTGCCTTCGCTCTGGTCTTC